>Ga0209491_10010265_pt1 | contig 11289 bp, 11 predicted proteins | sample BON02_FD_187213 | JGI IMG/M metagenome (GOLD analysis project Ga0209491, IMG submission 187213) | Freshwater microbial communities from Lake Bonney liftoff mats and glacier meltwater in Antarctica - BON-02 (SPAdes) (version 2) | ecosystem: Environmental > Aquatic > Freshwater > Ice > Glacier...
TCAGTGCCGACTGGCTGTCCGACAAGCGTCCTTTGACCGTGGGTATCACCGCCGGCGCCAGTTGCCCCAATAATCTCATCGAAGACACCATCCAGCGGGTTCTCGATTTGCGTGGCGAGTGATCTGAAGGCAGAGGCCTCACGCAAAGGCCGCAACGGGCGCAAAGGAAGAATGACTCGCCCCAGCGCAGCAGAATGGGGTTAAACAGGAGCAAAAGAAGGAAACTGAGGAGTTCAAAACCTCCGTTCACTCTGTTTTCTCCTGTGGAAGCTGCTTCGTACCCGCAACTCGGTAACGATGCTCTCCGACCCGAAGACGCCGGACCATGTCATGAGCCTTGGTGGGAGGCGGGTTGTTTGCGGCTTGTGAAGAGGAACGGCATGTGGCAGATTTCCTCCCATGACCTCGCAGGAAGTGATCGAAACCGTCGCCGCGATGCCGAGCGAAGAGTGGTTGAAAATCCAGTCCGGTATCGCCGAATTGGTTGCGGCCCATTTCTCCGAGGACGAAACGGCGGAGATTTATGAAGCTCTGGCGGAGGCAGAGACCGAGTTCGCGCGGGGCGAAAGTTTGAGCTGCGGAGAGATGCGCAGGCATTTCGGCCTGGCATGACACATCGGGTCGTTTATGCTCCGCGCAGTCGGCGCGATTTGGAAAAAATCCGCGCCTATCTCGCCACCGAGTCAGGAAATCCCGCCACGGCTGATCGTTTTCTGACCAAGCTATTCGAGCACTGCGAGGCTCTGAAGACGTTTCCCACCCGGTATGCCATTTACCCCTATGCCCGATCCTGGCGCATGATGCCTTTTGAGGATTATCTGGTGTTTTTCGATGTCCACGAGAGCTTGGTGCGCATCGCTCACATTCGACACGGAGCAAGAAAGCCTTTCCCGGGCGGGAGAGGATAATTATTCACCACCCATTCCGTGGTTCCGGAAGTCATCACGGTTACAGGTAATGAGCAGCAACCCTCGTACTTGCGCACTGGTGAAAACGTCCTCGTCGGACAGAATCAACCGCCAAGACTTCGCGTAGCTCGACAGTCTCATGCCCTCCCGCGGAAATATTCTGGTTATTTGTGAGTGCGGATAGAGTCCCAGCCGATAGTGCTGTTGGAGCTGGAAACGAGGCCGCCATTGACGAGCAGGTCGCTCAGAGGCGGTTGATGGTTTTTTCCTTGGCGTCTTTTGCGGGCTTGTGAGGGTGCGCGGATTGTGGGAGCGTACGGGCATGAACATGCTGCCCGTGGCCTATCCACACATCGAGAAACCGCCCGGGGAGGCGGCGCGACTGGAGAGCCATCCGCGTACGCGGGTGGCGATGCTTGTGGCGGATTATCTCTGGCGCGGCTGGTCGGCGGAAGAACTTGTTCGCCACTACCCCCACCTTACGCTGGCCGAAGCGCATGCCGCCCTCGGCTACTATTTCGACTATCCCGAGGAGATTGACGCGGAGCTCCTGGGGGAAAGCCGCGAGGCAGACGCCTGGCGCAAGGCCCACCCCACCGCATCCGAGTTGATGCGCCTGAAATACGGGGCCTGAGCGGACATGGGCGCTGCGTTTTTGGCAGACGTGCATGTCCCCGCCCAGGTGATCCTGCAATTGCGCCTGCGTGGGGTGGACATTTCCGCCGCGACCGAGGAAGGGCACGAACGCCTGCAAGATGCCGACCTCCGCGACCCGTTCGACCGGATGCTGATCGCCCAGGCTCTGAGCGAAAATCTGGCCGTGGTGGGGAACGATGAAGCGTTCGACGCCTGCGGCGTTGAGCGCATTTGGTGATTCGTAACGCCGATCAGTTCCGGCGTCTGCGGCGGGCGAGCAGGGTCGCGAGGCCGAGGCCGACCAACAGGCAGGTGCCGGGCTCGGGGACGGCGGTTACGGTCATACCTGTGCCCCCGCTGCTGGCACTGGCCGACTTGGAGCCAACCGAGTTACCTATAGCGGACTCCAGCGAGGCCCACATGGTATAGGATTTCCCCGGCGAGAGTGATACAGTCTGATTCAGCGATCCGGTCGCGAAGAGCTCGAGGCGTATGATCTCCACACTGTCCTCCTCCAGGGTGAGCCTGGTAAGTGCGTTGGCGTCGGTTTGACTATCGGATGAGAAGAGAGTGGCCGTGGTGTAAAGGAATCCCTCGCTAAGCACCGGCACGGTAAAATCGATACGCAGCGACGCTGCCGCCACACCATTGCCTCCCGCAGACGCTGAAGTGATGCTGGCACTGGCCGTCCCGCTAATCTCGAAAGCTCCGGCTCCCACCTGGCTGGTATAATTTCCTGAGGAGGAAGACGATCCCGTGCCGTTGCTAGAGGCACTGCCCATCCAGTTCTCAGAACCAGAGGCGCTAGCCGCAGGTGGATTGTCAATGTCGAGGGATCCGTTTACGACAAAGGAACTCGTATAAAGATCCACTTGCGAGAGACTAATGGTGGCCTGCGCCCATGCGGAAGCCGAGGCAGCGCACAGGCCGAGAAGAATGGTGAGTGCTTTGGATAAAGTGGTGGCTTTCATGGTTATATTTTTTTGGTACGGCCGGTTGTTGGTTTGTTTGGTTTGGTAAAAAGTTCAGCTCCTGCGGCGGCGGAGTGCAAAGGCACTAAGGCCCAGCGCCAGCAACGAAAGGGTGCCGGGCTCGGGAACAACGTTGACCATCAGGCTGCCTTGGCTGAAGTAGGCGCTCTTGCCGTCTCCGAGTTCGTAGGCGTTGCCAGCTCCCCAGTTTTCCAGTCCCAAGGTGGAGAAGTCGGTCGCGGTGCCATTGATGAGCGTGTAAGTGCCGAGGGCCGCGCTGCTGTCGAGCCCGATCACGTCGTCGATGCCGAAGGTGGAATCCAGCGAGACGCTGCCGGTCACGGTGAGCGTGCTGGTCAGGCTGAAAATGAACTTCGCGTCGGCACCCAGTGTCAGGTCACCAGTGATCGTGCCATCGCCGCCCACCGTCGTCCCTCCGGCAAAAATAATATTGCCGTTCACCGTCCCTGTTTCGCCGATGACAAGTTCGTTGCCGCTGTTACTCGTAGCACCCACATAGATCTGGTTGGCGATGAGTGAGCCGTTGATAAGCAGCGTGTTGTTGTCCGATCCCGCATCTTTGCCGATATAAACGGCTTTGCCCGGGGCGGTGACGTTGGCGGTGTCGCCAGCGGAGAGGGTCACCTGGTTGTTGTCGGTCGTCTGGCCGATGATCCAGTCGTCTTGCGATTCGAAGCTGATACCGGAGATGGTCTTGCTCGTGCTCCCGGCATCAAGCGTCGTCATCGAACTCACACTGCCGCTGTAGGCTTTGCCGGTGTAGCTGTTCTTGCGAGAGGCACCGACAACAAAGTTGTCGCCATCGATGGCGACGGACCCACCGAAGTAATCATTGGCAGTTCCATCACTGGCGGTCAGCTTCACATTCTGCGTGACTGTACCCGACGCTGAATCCAGATTCCGAAAAATGTATGCCGAGCCTTGATTGCTATTTGCTCCCACATCATCCCGATACGCACCGGTTATGGCCGTCGTTCCTGAGATTCCTACTGAATCGCCTAGGTTATCACCTCCTGAACCGTCGCTAGCGGTCAGCTTTACATTCTGCGTGATCGTGCCCGTCGCCGAGTCCAGATTCCGGAAAATGTAGGCTGAACCCTGATCGAAATTTGCACCAATTGTATCTCCATAGGCCCCAGCAATAGCCGTCGTTCCTGCGATCCCCACGGACCAACCGAAGTAGTCATTGCCGGCACCGTCGCTAGCGGTCAGCTTTACATTCTGCGTGATCGTGCCCGTCGCTGAATCCAGATTCCGAAAAATGTAGGCCGAGCCTTGTTCCGCATTCGCACCGATGGCATCCCCATCGGCGCCGGCTATGGCAATCGTTCCGGCGATTCCCACGGATCTGCCGAAATAGTCATTGGCAACTCCATCACTGGCGGTCAGCTTCACATTCTGCGTGACTGTACCCACCGCGGTGTCCAGATTCCGAAAAATGTAGGCTGAACCTCGATTGCTGTTCGCTCCGATGTCATCCTCATAGGATCCGACTATGGCAATCGTTCCGGCGATTCCTACGGAGGCACCTAACTTGTCATGTGTTGCCCCGTCGCTAGCGATCAGCTTGACATTCTGGGTGACCGTGCCCGTCGCCGTGTCGAGATCGCGGAATATATAGGCCGAGCCTTGCGCAGAATTCGCCCCAATTTTGTCCGCGTAGGCTCCGGCGATACCTGTCGTTCCGAAGATACCAACAGAAAAGCCAAAGCTGTCACCTCCCTCGCCGTCGTCCGCGATCAACTTCACGTTCTGTATAACCGTGCCCGTTGCCGTGTTCAGATTGCGGAAGATGTAGGCAGAGCCTTGCAAGTTATTCGCTCCAATGTCATCTCCAGGGGCTCCGCCTATGGCCGTCGTTCCTGCGATCGCCACGGAACTGCCAAACAGGTCAATTGTCGCGCCATCACCGGCAACGAGTTCTGCGGCGTGGAGATTCGGGGTGATGCCGCTCAGCAGGGCGGCGGTGAGGAGTGCGAGTGGTTTCATGGTAAATTTAATGGATAGGGGGTTGTTTAGAATGGGATGGTGATTATTCGTTCAAAATCGGCAACGGCGAGAGGCGAGGATTCCGGCGCCGAGAAAAAGCAAGACTGAGGTCCCCGGTTCAGGCACGGCCTGGCTTGAAACCACGGTGTATCCTCCGAGTCCTGATCGCCCGGTCACGGCCTCGGCTTCGGCAGCGGAGGCAAAATAGGCGTAATTGGCGGCCGCAATCGTCTCCCAACCAGCTCCGTTCCAGAGTTGAATCTGTCCATCATTCACGAAGCTCGCGATGTTGGCCGTTTGATCTCCCGACCAGGCGAGGTAGCCGCCGTCGAGACGGATGTAGTTATTGAAGCTCTCAACCTCATAACTAACAAATACACTATCCGCTGCTGCGGAGGTCACCTGAACCAACCCGCCATCCTCAATGAGCAACGTGTTGCCCGAACCATAGGAACCCACGCCAACCTGTCCTGACGTCCAGGTCGAATCGGTTCCACTCACCGTCACAGAATTCCCCGTGCTAAAATAGTCTGACGACGGCGTCACAGATTTGTTGCCGCGTCCAATCACCCCGCCATCACTGGAAACAGATCCGCCACTCGCGATGGATAGGGAGGCGTTGGATCCCCAATTGCCGACCCGCAGGATGCTCGCATTCCAAGTGCCCGCATTGGTGACGGTCACATGACCTTCCCCACCACCCTGATGGGCACTCAAATAAGTGGTGCCCACGCCCACAAGATTACCTCCAGAAATTGCGATACTTCCCCCTCCGGGACTCTGGGCAATTCCAACGTAGAGACTATTGTAGGTACCCGAGGCCCCGGTTAGGAGCTGAGCCGTTCCGGTATTTGAAAGAATGGCCGTATCGGCAGAGGTCGGTTCGGTATCCTGGCTCCAATTCACATCGGTGGTCCAATCGCCGAGAGCCACCGCGTCCCAAGTACGGGACGCTGCCAGGCTGGTGGAGACACTCAAATTTGTAACGATCAAAGCCGCTATGGCCCACAGGGCGAAACGGGACGTTGAGGTGAAATATCTTTTCATGGGATTTGGTTTGTTGTCTTGGGAAGATGGTTTGGTTGTTACTTTCAGGAACGCAGATTGCGTATTCGGCGAAGGAACGGGAGGACGCCCAGCGCGACCAGCAGTGCGGCGCTTGGTTCGGGGACGGCTTGAGCCGTGAGAATGGTGTGGTTGCCAAGATTTTGGTATCCACTAAAAGTCTCCGCAGCGGCATCGCTCGCAAAGTATCCAAAGTCAAAGTCATTGACGTCCGTTGATGTGACCCAGGTCGAGCCATTCCAAAGCTGTAAATTCCCGTCGGCAATCATACTGGCCACTGCGGCCGTCTGATCACCGAAAAGAGCAATATAGCCTTCGTTGAGGCGAAGGTAATTGTCACTGCCTCCACCTTGAGAAAATGCCAAAGCTCCATTCACCGTCACCAAACCAGTTCCTTCAATTGCAAGTGAATTTTCGGATGAACCCGCATCTCCAATGGTGATTGTTCCCGAATGCACCCAGCCTCCCGAAGCAACTGTCACGATGCCTTTTCCTGAACTGAAACCACCAATCCTAGCATGTGTCGGGGCGAACTTGCCGGAGACAACCTGTCCACCGGCAATCGACAAGGTGCCCTCGCCATCCTGACCAATCGTCAGCGTGGCCGATTCCCATGTTCCGCTCACGACTTCCACACTGCCGCTTGACGAAGAGAATTGACCAATCCTTCCACTTCCTGTGGAGACATTTCCTCCGTCAATCACCAGTTCTCCTGTTCCAAATGCCCCGACCGCCAGACTATTTAGGCTCAGGGTCCCTCCAGTGACCAGGGCACTCCCATTTCCACTTGCTTCACTTCCGATCACTGCGCTGCCTCCACTAGAAACCAGACCACCCTCAATCAGCAAAGTCCCCGACCCCGAAAGACCTATGATCAGATCGCTTGTATTGGTCCACGTTCCGCTGGAAACCGTTGCGATGCCCCGTCCGGTCGAGTTGCCCCCAATGTAGCTGCTAATATTGCTGACCTGCCCACCAGTCAGAACCAACGTCCCTGTCCCGGATGCTCCCACGGTGAGATTGGACGTCATAGTCCAAGATCCGCTGGAAATGGTACCCGAACCAACCGAAGCTGAACCGATGGTTCCTCGATTGCTGGCCACATTGCCCCCATTGATCAGAAGACTTCCAGGCGCCGAACTTCCAACAGTGAGATTCCCTGTATTGTTCCAAGTTCCGCTCGTCACAGTCACTTCGCCATTTCCGCCAGACACGACACCAATCGCCCCTCCCGTATTCGACACCAACCCACCATCGACCAACATACTACCGCTTCCCGAATACCCCACGTACAGAGAGCCTGAGTTGGTCCAAGTTCCCGAATTTACCGTCGCCGACCCAGAACTTCCGGCATTGGCACCGATATAAGACAGATTACTCGTAACCAGCCCTCCATTCATCAAGAAACTCCCGCTTCCGGACAATCCAATAAACATTCCGTTGGCGTTCCAAGTCCCGCTGCTAATCGTGGCGCTTCCGCGACCCGACGCATCGTTTCCGAAATAGGCCGGGCCATTCGAAACGAAACCGCCGTTGATCAGAAGATGGCCTTCGCCAGCGGCTCCGATACTCAGAGAGCCCGTATTATTCAAAGTTCCACTCGACACGGTCGCCGTGCCGTAACCGGTCGAATTGAATCCGATGATGGCTCCGGCATCGGGCGATCCCGGGAGGGAGACAACCCCGCCATTGATCAAGAGCGTTCCGGTTCCCGAGTACCCCACACTGAGGTAACTTGCATTGCTCCAAGTCCCACTTGATACGGTGGCATCGCCAAAACTCCCTGCGGCGTAGCCGAGGGCGGCCTGCCCGGACAGACCACCGGTTCCCGAAAGAACGCCACCATTAACCAGCAACGATCCGCCTTCACCCGCCGATGTTCCAATTCGCAAGACCTGGTAAGAGCCGTTGACTGAACCCGGAAGGGAAGCCGACCCGCTGTTCGTAATAACCGTCGTGTCGGAAAAAGTCGGCACCACGCCGCCCCAATTCGCAGGTACATCCCAGTCACCGGAGGGTACCTGCCAAGTGTAGGAATCGGCTTTGGCAACATCCAAAGAAAGGAGAAAAATGAGGACGAAGTGAGTCAGAGCAAGTGATGGAATTTTCATTATTTAAGTAGGGTTGAATATGGAGGAGAGAAACTCAGGGGGGGTTCGTCCGCATTTCAGCGGGCTTCGGCCTTTAGTGCCTTGAGGCGGTTGATGAGAGAGAGACTTGCCAGCCGTGACGGACCGACGCATTTGAATAGTGACATCGATGGCGACGCCTTGGCGGACTGGCGGCATTTTTTTGCGGCCAGCAAGAACCGGGATGAGAGTCGGAAGTCATTCATGCTATTTTGGAAGGCTGTAAGTTCCTCGAAGGGTTTACCGGCAAGCCTTCGTCCCACGCGGGAACCTGAGATTGAGGCCAAAATCGGACCTCCTTCGCTTGATCGGGAAGAACACGACGTTTTCATGTTGGTGAAAATACTTATCCCGAAATGCAACCGGTGAACATCGGTCAAAAGTCCTATATTTCAATGGGACTGCGGGACCATGCTGTTCAGGGATTTCCCTGAATTCTTAGCGGTTTGAAAGCTTGATCCTTCGGATCGCAGAGTCCCTAAGACTCGTCCGGGCAGCCGAAATACTCGCGAGCAAACTGACGGAGACCGTCGCAGTTTTCCAATGCCAACTTCACCCGAGCATTGGCACGATGGGCCTCCACCGTTTTCCGGCTGATCCCGAGTTTCTCGGCCATTTCCCGAACGGTGAGTCCCCGAGCCACCAAGCGAAGCACCTCACGTTCCCGGTCGCTCAGACCCCGCAGCCGATCATCTGGAAGTGTGCCGTTGTGATTGTGCTTCGCGACCGATTCCCCAGGAACAGAAAGTCCGGCGGCCACACAATCGAGGGCCGAAAAAAGAATCTCAGGCGGGTCGCTTTTGCTCACCAGTCCGACGGCCCCCGCTTTCATCACTTCCTCCCTGCGTTGATGATGGTTGTGGGCCGAGAGGACGATGATACGGGACGCCGGAGCGGCCGAACGCAGAGATTTGAGCAACTCAATCCCCTCGATCCCGCGACCGAGCCCATAGTCCATCAGGATCATCTCCGGGCGCAGACGCACGGCCAAGGAAACCGCTTCGCGTCCAATTCCGGTGCTGGCAACGATCTGATGCACGGTATGGCGCTGGATCAACTCAGTCAGGCTCTGGCGAATGAGATCATGATCTTCCACCAAAAGAATATTTTTTCCATTTGGTGAAGACTCCTGCCCATTGCTTTTTGAGGGGTCGTCCATGTGCGGATGCTGCTTTCCCAGAATGCCTAGACTCGGCACGGATGCCAATAGGTGAAATGACCTAAATCCAGCGAGAACCCGTGGACAATTTTGCTTGTTTATATTTTGCGGAAGAAGGTACTCGGTGCTCATGAAAGAGGTTTCCTGCCGCCATTTCAGCTATTGGTTTGATTTGCTGGAGAAAAATGGTCGGTCGGTGGATCGGTCAATCTCGCGCCTTCCCTACAACCAAGAGTTTCTTCTTGCGTCGGGAAACCGCATCGACTGGAACGAATATGTGATCTTCTGCGAAGACTGCATCGCAGAATTGGGCGGGATGGACGCGGTGCGCCAGCTTCCCCAGAACTACGGAAATTCGGGAGAAATGGGGTACCTTCGGAAGATCGTCGGATTATTTGCCTCCCCACGAAAAGTTTACGAATTCATCATCCTCAAGCACGGGCACAGCCTCTACACGCACCTTGACTTCCAATTGGTGGATCTCCCGGACGGTCGCTTGCAAATCAGAATCCGCATTCCCGAGGAATACGATGACAGTCCGGAATGGTTTTGGGCAAGCGAACCGTCGTTTGCCAGCATGACACAACTCATTGGGCTTCCTCCGGCGAAAATCACCACGGAGGTTCATGAAAGGTTGGGCCTCTACACCCTCACGCTCCCACAGTCCTCCACTTTGCTAAGTCGTTTCCAACGGATCGGTCGGAGTCTGCTTGCACCATTCGGATACCGCCAATTCATCGACACCCAGCAAGCGGAGTTGCGAAATTTGATCCGGGACATCGAAGCCGAACGCGACACCCTCAACCACCTGATCTCCAGCTTGCCGGTGGGCATCCTCATCCTTCGCGACAAACAGGCCCGATTTTTCAATCTGGCTCTCGGGCAAATGCTGGGATTCGGCTCGGTGGAGGAATGGCAGAACGATACGGATTCGATTCTTCCAAAGATTTTCGCCGAGGCAAAAGCAGGCATGCGTTTCGATCTGCCCACGGGCCGCCTGGTCGAGGTCGTGAGTCATTCCCCGATCACCACGCAATCCCTGCTCGAGACTCTGATTGTGATCCGGGACGTGACCGAATTGCAACGAATCGAAGACCGCATCGCCGAGGCGGCGACCCAGGAGCGGCAAAAGCTCGCCCACGACCTCCACGATGGGCTCGGCCAATATTTTGCCGCTCTCAACTACAAGGCCAGCGCTTTGGCCGGACGGAGTGAGTCGAGTCCACAAGAACTTAAGCAAGTCGCCGAGTTGGCCCGTGAGGCGGCAACCCTTTCCCGCGAGATCATCCATGGGATGGGTCCCAGCTATGCCGACGGGGACGATCTTGTCGCGGCCCTGCGAAAGTTGTGTGCCCGCATGGAGAACCTTTTCCCGGCGAGTTTTCCCTTTGAGAGCGAGGCGTCCTCGGCTCGGCCAGATCCACCGGACGCCGACGAAATTTTCCTCATGGTCAAAGAGGCCCTCACCAACGCCGCCAAACACTCGGGCGCGTCAACGATCCGGCTTCGATTGCAGACCAACACCACCGGTTGGACAATTCTGGTCACCGACGACGGTGCCGGTTTCGACTCGGCACAGGTTTTGCAGGGAGAAGGCCTGGGGTTGGGGGCGATGGAATTGCGGGCCTCTCGGCTCGGAGGGCGTTTGAAAATCCATTCACAACCGGGCCAGGGTTGCGAAGTGGTGCTGGAGATTTCTTCATCCCTGCTGCGCCCCGTTCAGGAGCCCATGCCATCACGGAAAGCTCCGCCGTTGGACCGGCCGATTCCCTCCCGGACCGAAGCGAGGATTTTTCTGGCCGACGACCATGCCATTGTACGCGACGGCGTCCGGCGTTTGATCGAAAGCGAGGAAGGGTTGATTTTCTGTGGGGAAGCTGGCCAGACCAGCGAGGTCATTCCGAAGCTGAACGCAGCCGCCGCCGACGTTTTGGTGATCGATTGGCTCTGGGGCCGCCAAGATGGGGAAGAAACGATCAAGCAGATCCGCCGGGAATTTCCCGATATCACCATGATCGTTCTCTCTATGTTCGCTGCCGAAACGCACCGACCGATAGCTTTGGCTGCGGGAGCGAATGAATTTGTCAACAAAAGCGACCCGCCCGAACGTCTGCTGGAAGTTTTGCGTCAAACGCGTTCTCCTTGCAAATCCGCCTTAACCGGGTGAGGACCTCGTTGGTGGTGATGACCCTGACGTCAAAAGTTGCTGTGGCGTCGTTCAAAATTCCACGGGATCATCCGTCATCCGTCATCCGTCATCCGTCATCCGTCACCCATCAAGTGCGCCAGACGTCCCGCAATGACGGAAAACGCCAAGGCCTTCGCGGCGGCGGCTTCCGCATTCATGACAACGTGATGATAGGCGTTATCATCGCGCAAAAGGCGGCGGGCAATTTCAGTCAAACTTCCCA
>Ga0209491_10010270_pt1 | contig 11286 bp, 10 predicted proteins | sample BON02_FD_187213 | JGI IMG/M metagenome (GOLD analysis project Ga0209491, IMG submission 187213) | Freshwater microbial communities from Lake Bonney liftoff mats and glacier meltwater in Antarctica - BON-02 (SPAdes) (version 2) | ecosystem: Environmental > Aquatic > Freshwater > Ice > Glacier...
CGGTCTTGAGGCCACAGCGCGGACTCGGTATACCACTCACCCAAAATATTCTCGAACAGTTGCACGTAATATCCCTCCAGCCAGCTTTCAAACTCTTCACTGGCGTACTCGTGGATGAGGTAGGCGGGTGAATCATCGTTGGCAGCCTCGAGTGTGATGCGGTGGCTGTCCGGTTGAGGATCAGGCGGATGATGCGCATGGTGACGTCCAGTGAGTTGCGATGCTGGGGTAGAGCCGGATTGACCTGCCGACTCCCCGGCGGCGAGATGTCTCCCATCTCCCGGTATAGTCGGATGCTCTATTTATGCATAACGTTATGATTTATATAAAAAATGGTGGGCCCAGAAGGACTCGAACCTTCGACCTGCCGATTATGAGAACCGATGAGAGTCGAGATTCTTGCCGGTAAGCTGAAGAATTGTAACGGATTTTTTACGGGTTGTGGTGATGGGTACCTGAAACCGAACCCAGGCCGAACTTGGTTCGGAGCGATTTGCGGGGTCGGCGCGAGTAAGTCGAAGATTGCTAAGGGGTTTTCGAAACCGAACACCGAACCGGGGCCGAACGATTAACTTGTAGTACGGCTTTAGAAAACGGCCGCAGCTACTCCGTGCCCCCGTTTGGCTTAGAAAACATGATTACTTGTTTCTTAAGCGCTTCAATAATGGGCGGTATCAGGGTAGACACCCGGGGTTCCTCTCCTTCAATGAATTTCGCAGGTCTTGTGCAGTCGATTGCTGCAATCCCGATCCTGCCAGTATATATCGCTGCGCCAACGCCTTGGGCAAAGGCGGCAACCACTGGAATTCCAACACCAAGTCTCGATGCGCTTTCCGCTGCAGAATTTATCAGTACTTGCGTCCCACCGACAAAAGCCATTTTTCCAATAACCATGCGAAGCAGTTTGACTCTATTGCCGTAGCCGGGGCGAAAGCCGTAGATCGCTGAGATTTCCTCGACCATTCGGACATTTCGCCAAAGCGCGAGGCTTGCATCCATAATTGCCCAAGGGCTCAGCGCAATTGCGGTTCCGGTATATAGCGAGTGTTCGGAGACTCTCTGGATTGCAGCGTTATCAAGCCCCTGGAAAAAATGTCGCTCCATATGGATCAGTACTTCGCTATCGTCGGAGTAGTCCGGCAGTTTTTTGATAGCGTCTTCCAGTAGTCCAGATTGGGGTTTTCCCGCATAAAAGGTTTGTAGTTCCTGCACCAGTAAACTAGCCTGTCCCTTATCCTTGGAGTATCCAATTCTAGCAGCGAGATTTCTGATAGATTCAAGCTCACGCAGACTATCTGAGCCTCGAAGGTACGAAGTCGCAGCAGTAATGCCAAGCACAAGTACTGCAGCAACAATCGCGAGAAAAATGCTACCGACAGCCCAATGGATTTCCCATAGAGAAATGGTGGTGCTGTATAGCTCAAATCCTAAGTAGATAACGAGTAGCCCAAGGATGGCATACGCCAATGGCCTGATACCCTTAACAGGCAAGGGCGGTAGTTTGATTATGGGTTCTCCTATCGGTGGAGTGGTTTGCTGGCCGCCTGGTCTCGAATCAGGCGTAGTCTGTGGCCCTTCGGGAACGGGGATCTCATGACCGACGGTTCGTCCTTTAGTTGACTCGGGTTTACGTGCGTCTTGTGGAGGAATGTGCCTCCCTTGCGCCCTACCTCTATCTGGTTTATCTCCGTGGCTACTCATTTGCACACATCTCCAATCAGTGCATTTATTACTGTATCTAACCTTATATGTGGAATTACATCATTGTTCTCGGCGGAAAGGCCCCTTGGTGGTGCCAGCTTGGGAATCTCCCATTCAGTGAATGGCCTCCATTCTTGACCAGACGGTATCTTCGATGGCATCTCGGGGTGGACATAGGCAATCGCCTCGCCGTCTGCCTCATAGCCCATAATTCCCGGCTCGGATCTGCCCCGTATTTCTGAAGAAGATCTGACGGCAGCAATCGCCTCGATAAACGGTTCGACACCTTCATACTGCATGTCTTTATATGCCTCCCTGACGATCACAGTTAGTAACTGCCTTACGGCGTCGTGGTCCTCGGAAACGACTTGATCTACCTTTGATGCGGCAAATACAACTTTTTTAATTTTATGCTGGAACACCCGCAATGGTCCTTTGGCGGTACCATACGAAAAGCTGTCGGCGATGTTTGTCAGCGCCTGACGCATATCGTCGACGTACTCAGAGCCCCCGTTTAGTGCATTGATTACATCCACTAGCACAATTTGCCTATCTACATTTAGGCAGTACTTTCGGTAGAACGGCTTGACGAGTTCTTTCACGTAGCGCTTGTATCTTTGGCTACACACATAAAAGTAACTATCCTTTCGCGCCTTCCTCAACTGACCATCTGTATAGCTGCCGCATTTCAGTAGGGGGACAAATGATAGTATTTCCTCGCCTTCGACGTCCCCTGGGATGAGGAATCGTCCAGGCTGTATTAGGCTTAATCCATTTTTCCCGCTTTTACACTCAGCAAGGAATGCTTTGAATCTCTCAGAAAGACGGTCCAATCGTTCCAGATTGGCTTCAGCGAGCGGGTCAATATCCTGAAGCTCATCAAGTAAAGCACCAAGTAATGCAGCCCGAGGGTTCTTGGAGTACTGCGCACTGCATTGGCTACACCAGCGGAGATAATCCATGTCAAGAAGAGGCAAATCCAACAACCACTCCCCGGGATAATCTCTTACCTCAATATAGCGTGTAGATGTTTCCGCAGAGAAAGGGTTCAATATCGATTTCTTCTTGCGCAATTTAAGTTCAATAACGCAGCCACTTTCTTCCGATGTGGAATTTGGCCATTCCGGGTTTTCACATGCTATTGATTTATAGCAGCTATCGTAATCAAAGGTGGCGACGCCTTCATCTGACAGCGGTCCGATCTTGACGCCGATTAGCTTGTCATGGAAAACAGGAGAAAATCCTTGGAGAGCAGCTCGGTCATGGTTGGTCAGTTGATTCAGTAGGCTGGTAATAAATGTAGTTTTTCCGCTCTGGCTCAATCCAGTAATGCCTAGGCAAAAATGGCGGCCAACCAATTTCTGGTAGTAACTTTTCATAATTTGTACAAACGGGTTAGCTTTTTTCGTTGATGCATCTGTAAATTCCTTTGTATTATTTTTGACCAATAGGCCAAACTTTTTGCGACGTACATATCGAAAAGGTCGCCGTCAGATTGGAAGAAAAATGGTACGCGCGCAGAGCTTCGAAAACGGTAATCATAAGCTTCAATTTCTTGACTTGGAGTGTAGAACAACAAAGACCGAAAGCCTGTTTATAATGAAAGCAAAAAATGCGGCCCAGAAAACCGGAATAAGCAACATCGAGTAAATCTGATCGGGTATGGGTAGGTAGTAGTCAGCAATTAGTGCAACCACTATCACTACGAGGGCGATGCTTTCTAGCGCAACTCCCAGCAAAATGTAGATTATTGTTATGAGAAACCCACCGCCGCTAGCCAAAGCAGCGACGCTAAACATTGTGAAAAAACTTACTACCCATGCCTGCACTGCAACGAGCTTTGAGCCGGTGTACCAGTAGTACCAAGGATTTTTTGATAGCTTGACGATGCGCCAAAGTAAGGAGAGCGTGCGTCGAAAAGCGGATTTTGAGCGGTCGCCCTCTGCGAACTCCTCCTTGAAAATAGAAACTATATTGGCCCAAGAAAAGTTCGCCTTAGCTTCACTGAGCAATCCATCTTTTTTCATAGAATTAATGTCTCGGACAAACCATGTCCATTAGCCTATTTATGCTGCCACCAGATCAGCAGTTTGATAATCACATACCAGACACCCCCGATCACCATTGTAGAGAAATTGATTTGACCTGAAATGAAGAATAGAACTGGCCCATACCAAAACAGGAAAACAGATATTACAAGCTGCACCTTGAGCACTTTGCTCGTGCGCTGGGTGGTGACCGTATCATTTGGAATTTTAGTTGCCATTTACCAGTGCTCCTATACGCGTGTAGGCTCGGTCAAGAATAGATTTAACGTTGGCACTGAAGGCCGCTCGGTCTGGTGATGGAATATTCGTTGCGTAATCTTTGAACACCGTCGTCGTTGCGATGATTTTCCCTTTGACAGCTCCGGTTTGTTCGGCAATTATTTCTTTGGTTTTTTCCACAGGCTTCTCGCAGAAGGTGTCTGTATACACTTGATAGGGTACTCCTAGTTCGGTGGTGGCTTTTTCTATTTCATTGAACATTTGGCACATCTCGTAAATACCCGCCGCAGCAAAACCAAGACTAGCTGCGTCCCCAACTATCGGAACCCAGCCCAGAAATTCACCAGCCGTATTATATATTGCGACCTTGCCAAAACGCTTGCCTGCTATCGTTTCTAGTTCGATTCCCCTTTTTTGGAATGCGTTTAGGCGGGAATTATGCCCGTCCAATTGAGACTTCTGTTTTCTAATGATGTCTCCGCGTTGCGCTAGCGCTGTACGTGCGCCTGCCAGAGCCTTTGCGGCATTCCTGAGAGCCTTATTTTTGCTCGTAATCGTGGCGTTCCTTGCTCTTATGGAGTCGGCTCCACCACGAAGAGCGGCGGCACTTTTACGCAGGGCCTCATTCTTTCCAGTAATGGCAACATCTCTGGCCTTTATGGCGTCTGCTGCCTCACCAAGAGCGGTGGCACTTTTAGTTAGTGCCTTGTTTTTTCTGGCGATGGTCGTTTTTTTCGTTTTGACGTCGGCATCCAACGCCGCAATTCTCGACCTAAGAGCATCGCTCCCTTGCGAAGCTAGCGTGGCGCCAATGAAATACCCTGTCGCGTTATTGAATCGTTCAGCAATGGCCGGACTGAAATGTGCCAGAAAGGAAAAAGAGGAAAATACAAATAGTAGTAACATAATTATGGCTACGATCGGGTGCTTGACGAGAAACCAGAGCCCCTGGAAAGGCAGTTTCATTGCGCGGATCGCCAACGACGCTGTCGGCTTTGATGATGCGACTTCCATGGTGTATCCCTTTCGTTATTGTTGTGTCCATTTACTTCAACGACGAACCTCTATATGCGAGGGTGCCGATGATGATCATAGATGATTTCCTGTTGGTTGCCATCACCATCCTTGGTAAAGGCCTTTGGCTTGGTCACTGACTCGCATCAAGCTATCGCACTTTGACCCCTTGGCAGGATTCGCGCGGGTGCGCCGGGGAGCGGCCCCAGCGTGGCAGTCATGGCCGGGCGGAAAATGGCCCGCAGGTGCCCGCTCTGGCCGCGAGAGGGCGGCCCGGGGTGCGCAGCCGGGCCCGGGGTCGGGTGTCGCTCAGGCGGCGCTGTCCCGGCCTGGAGTCTTCAGATATTTCATAGGTAATTCCTGTTGTTTTTGTTGATCGAGGGGGGGAAGGATTGACCCCCATTGCAGGGCCTTGGAGGAAAGCGTGTTAGCTCCCGGATTTGAGTGCTGCAGCGGGATTGGATGTCATTTACAGCTCCCCCGATTGGGCAAAGCTATAGCAGCTGTCACCTACTATGATGTGGTCAAGTACCCTGATATCCAATAACGCCAGAGCGCTCTTGATCCGTTCCGTGATGCGCCTATCTGCAGCGCTAGGTAGAGGCTGACCGCTGGGATGGTTGTGCGCCAGGATTACCGCAGCAGCGTTCGCATACAGTGCAGCCTTGACGATTTCGCGAGGGTAGATTGAAGCACCATCGATCGTGCCGCTAAATATAACATTGCACTCCAGTACTTTGTGCTGACTGTCGAGCAACATCAATGCGAAGTGTTCCCGCTCCTGCCGTTCAGCATAAAACAGGCGGAAGTAGTCGAAGGTCTGGCCGGGGCTGGTCATAAAATTGTCCTCAGTTGCTGCTCGCTCCTGGATGAGATTGAGTGCCTCAGTTATTACGTTTTGTTGTTCGACTGTATAGGTGTGTTTAGCCATGGGTTTATATCTCCAATATCAGTTATGGATTAGGCGCGGGCGTTTGCTGCGTCATTCAACAGATGAGTTTTTAATGATGGTTATGGAGCAGGGGAGCTAAGGAAATAGTTTGAAGGGGATGTCGCAGTGATAGGGTAAAGATTGGCCCCCGTTGCGGGAGCCTAGTGAGCGTTACTATAGAGGTGGGATTTTAGCGGTTGGATTCCATTGCAGATTTGACGTTATCCGATGCCGCGTTGGCAGCGTCCAGAAGTGTTTTCGTGGAGAGATGCGCATACCGTTGAGTCACAGTGGCATCGCTATGGCCGAGGATGGCCTGAACCTCGTACAGGGTCCGCCCAGAGTTCACCAGAAACGATGCAAACTGGTGCCGCAGATCATGCAATCGCACATGAGGGATTCCGGCCTGCACCCTGATCCGCTGCCAGACCTTATTGATGGTCGTCATGCGATCGCCACCCCTGCTGCTGGTGAAGAGCCATTCAGACCTGCCTTTAGTCCAGAGACTATCCAATACCTCCAGCGCAGCGTCATTGAGCGGGATTGCTCTGCGACGCTTCGACTTTGAGTTGGTGGCCTGGATGACCCAATTGCGCTGTGTGCGATCAATGTCACTCCAACGTGCGTGCAGAGCCTCGTTGACCCTTGCTCCGGTGAAGAGCAAGAACTTGATGACATTGGGCGCGGTACCCGTATGCCGGTCCAGCACGTCGAGCAGGCGTTGCACCTCCTCTTCAGACATCAGCCGTTCCTCGCGATTCTCAGCGTGGTAGAGCCGCACTTTTGCCACTGGGTTAACCTTGATGAGCTCCCATTCCACCGCCAGATTCAGTGCCTGCCGAATGAGCTTTAGGTAGTGATCGCAGGTTGCCGGTGCCAGGCCCTCTTCCTTGAGCTCGGCATGGAACTGCTGTGCCTCCTTCTTGCGGATTTGATCCAGTTTCAGATCGCCAAAACGCTTGGCAATGCGTAGTCGGTGCATCTCCTCGTCATTGCGCCAGCTCCTCTTGTGCTGTTTGACGTGGGGTAGGTAGGATTCATCGAAGAATGTATTCCAGGTCACGACCTGCTTCATTTCGCGCCGCTCTGCTGCTGGGTCTGAGCCCAATTGCAGTTGTGCCCGGAGCGTCTTTACCTTGGCCTTGGCGTCCCTGATGGAGATGTCACCAGTACGACCAACCTTTACCCTGGCTGTTTTGCCTGAGGCATTCTTAAAGCGCCACCAATAGGTTCCTTGGCCTGGGCTGGTGGCTCGTACCTCAATGTAGAGGCCGGTTCTATCTGCGTCTGTGTATTCGATCTGGAGTTTGTCGGGAGGGCAAACGAGCCCCTCCCGGATGAAATTTTCTCCTAATATTTTTGCTGGCATTCCGGGTCATCTCCTTGATAGATTTGAGGTCCAATGTATTTGTAATAGCTAGACCCTGTCTGCCACTTGTGGCGGGGCACGGCCTCAAAAGGTACCTTTCCCTTTCCGACCATCCAGCCAAAGCTGCGACCAGCCCGTATGTGGACACCCTTATCGGTGCTGTCCCAGATATCAGAGCCCTCCATGAGGTCAGCTAGGAGATACCAGTGGTCGTGAACGAGGTAAGCGCAAGGCGCCATTACCGCCTCCAGAGTCTGGCGATAAAAAACCTTCGGGTCTTTTGATGGTTGAAGCTGTCTCGTATCATTGCTCATGAATTTTCTCCTGCAGTATTAAGTTGAACAAAGTGATAACGGTGTGCCCCGCGATTTTTGCGCTCGAAGGTCCGTAGTTTTTCATCTTCGTGTTCGTACTTTTCTGATGTGTGAGTGAGTAAAACGATATTCCCGTTTTGATTGTGGAAATCTGCGTCGTGGTTCATCTGTCTCTCCTGACTGAATTTTTTATATCGTGAATGTGAGTGCCTGCGTCGCCCCCTGCCGGTGGGGGGGTGGTAGCAGAATTCACATATCGGTACTCGATCCGGCCGCCGTCATCTCGTCCGTGTGGCGGGTCGAGAGGGGCGCTTTTTGCTACCCCCTCCCCCCACCAGTCGCGGACTGCTGAGTTAAAAAGTAACGGTACCATTCGCGATAGCAGCACCGGGTGGTTTCGGCATTGGAACGCGCCACTTCATGATGCCTTGAATTTTCTTAGGCTCTCCAAAGTGTTGTCTGAGTACGCCGCCGCATTCTTTGCATTGCGGGTTGCTAGGCTTGTCATAGCCTATCGACTTCAGCACTTGCGTTGCACTCAGATTTTGCCATTCATCATCAGCAAGATCCCAGTTGAACGACCCGAGCATTTTTTCCTCTATGACATTAACTGCCAGATGCTGTCTGTTGTTTTCAGCGAGCCATTCTTCTTCCTCAGCGGTAAGCCACCACTGCTCACCTTTATCGAAATCCACGGCTAACTGTGCATAGACCTGCTGCATATCGATACCGTGATCATAGTTAATCTCCGTCACGGGAAGGGTCCACCAGCGCGAGTTTCCAGTGGTATCGACGAGGAAATTTTGCTCGTTCACCGTGGCGCAAAATACAGTGCGACGCTGGTACTCCGAGTCGACCATGGCATAGGGGCGGCGCACCTTATCGGAGGTTCCCGTGATGAACCCCTTGAGGCGAGCTACGTCCTTCTTGAAGCTACTGTCCAATTCACCCAGTTCGACGATCCAGTGGCTCACTGCGGTGATGATGGAGTCCTTGTTGCCTGCGTCTAGATGATGGCCGAGGAGGATGGCGGTATCGCGCAACATGGGCAGGGGAATGAGCGATCGAATCCAACTGGTTTTGCCTATACCCTGAGGCCCTTGTAGAGTGAGCACACCTCTCGCGTAGAAACCGGACGGCATGAGCGCCGCAGCCACCGCACTGAGTAACCAGCGGAAAACCAATGCAAACTTAAGTTGCTCAGGGTAGCCCTCGATGGTCTTGAGTGTGTTAATGACGTCCTGAATTCTATCTTTTCCGTCCCAAGGCATTGACTGAATCCAGTCCCCGGCTGGATTGAAGAGATTCTGATCTGCAATCGTGGCGACATAATTTGGGATTTGCCCGGTGGACATCCTGTTTAAAGCAGCGAGACTGACGATCTTATTCATCGCCACATTAAGGGCGTTGTCAGTGGAACCGCACGACCCGGGTATTGTAATCATCAATTTTTTAGACATGACGTTGTATCGAACATCAATCCCGTAAGAGCGCAGCATGTGATCAACGTTGTGTAATGTGGAAAGTAGACTGATCTCGCCCTTGGCATTGACACGTAGATGAGGGTAGGTCGGCGGGTCTACAGGTTCAGGCGTCTCTAGACTTAACACCGGCACAGGCACGGGGGAAAATGGGTTTTTTCCTGAGAGTGTATAGACAGTCTTCTTTCCATGGGCAAAGGAGTGGATGCAGGGATTGCGCCCTTCGTTGTAGTAGAACTTCGCCGTGGTGGTGCCGTAGGCACTGCCCTCAATGGGATCAGGCATCGATGTTCCATTGAACTCTTCACCGCCAGCAAGTAGCTCAGAAATAAGCATCTGCTTGCCCTGAATTTCAACCACATCATTGTCAGTAAGCGTTAGAGACTGCGCCTCACGCTCATCAATGGAATGGTTTGAAACAAGCGCTTCGGCCTCGTAGCTAGTAATGCCCTTGAGTTCCACCAGTGCCGCGACCTTTGCCTGACGATACTTGGCGTAGGTCTCGTCGCTTTGCTTCACTACGTCAGCCTCGTCCATGGCTGAGTCCATCTCTAATTTACAGGCAACACGCTCAGCCTCAGTGATAGTGAAATCCAGTGTGAGCGCTGGCCCATCTTTTGTGGTCCATTTTCGAGGCTCTCGCGCTAGACCCTTGCCAAGTATAGGAGCGGCTTCATAGATGAGACGCTCTTGGCTCAGGACAGAGAGGTCGACGATGGTCCTTTTTAATCGAGCACCGTTTTTGGCGAGCGCAATGTACCCCAGACCTGCGTTCCAGAGTTTTACCTCCAGATAGTCTTTCAGCGCATCAAGGTCATTGCTGTTAAGGACAATGTAAACGTGAATACCGCCGCCAAGATACTTTTCTCCGGTAGCTTCGCGGTAGACTCCGCTGGAGCAGCTACCGGCACCAACGTATCCAATGGTGGCGAACTCAGGGATTGCGGCGGCGATTTTCTCCATCACAGCCTCCGCACTCTCACAGACAAGGTCGGCTGGCATGTAAGAGTTTGGGTCGTAATCGAGGAGTACAAGCCCCGGTGTGGGCTGCGTCATCGATTCTTTAGATCGGCTTCGGGTAGTGGGCTGCTCGGTCGCTGATTTCTTCGGCACGATCAGGCAGTCGGGTATGTCAAAAATCCCTGTTGCTATGCATTCATTTGACTTCAGTGCATCCAGGACGCCGGGCAGCTCCAGTAAATCTTGTATTTCTACTGTTACTGCCGTTCCATTGATGAAGTTTGGCTGACTCGTTTTGTTAATAGAGCCATCGTCGTCGTTAAGCGCAAGCGCTTTGGTGAGGGGGATTTCTAATTGGGTAGAGCTTTTTGTGGCTACAAACCGGGTGAATTTAGCCGGTTCGGGTGTTCGTGCGGGTGGCAGCACCATCGCTACGGTCTCCATGTGGACTTGAATGACGCCCCTTCCTCCATGTTTGGAGAAGGGCATTTTTTTGCCGCTACATGCAGCTAATACGTCATATGTACTTCAAGTAAAACCACAAGGGTCACGTCATATGCATCAATCGATCGCGGCAAACTAGTGCTAGGTTGCGCGTTTCATTATCGATGAAAGCGCACATATGATAGTGCCGCCGTCTCACTTTTTCAAGCCTCGATTAATTCAGCACAGCAACCCGTTGAGTTAATGCCTGGACCGATAGGAATTGTGAGCTATTTTGCAAAGAAGCTACGCGTATTGCTCACTGTTTGAATGGGTTGCCTCACTGATATTTCCTACAGCAAGTCGAGAAATCTGCCGCCCCTGCCACCCAAAAAGCACGCGCCGGGCACGCCGAGGGGTGGGGGTGGGGAGGCAGATTTTGCAAACTTCCGGGCCCGGTCAGTCGATGGCACAGAGTGTCGCTGCCACCTCAGCGTGGTCATACATATACGCTCTGAGCCGATGATAGTGATCCGCCATGAGCTTGCCAAATACCCCGTCCCTGGAAAACGACAGGTGGCTATAACTATAAAGGCAGGACACTATACCTAGTGCATCAGCAGATAATTCGCCGGTCCAATAATTATCGCAGCTAACTTGGAACACGCGGTCATCGTCAGGGGCAATATAGAATCCACCGCTTTCTAGCGCGTAGAAATTCCAGTACCCGCCACGGTATGACTCTGCCATGCGACCGGTAATGCCATAGATCACTGGCTCCAGTTGTAGCGGGAAGTGAGCGCCGAAGAGCTTCTCGACATGGGCA
>Ga0209491_10010271_pt1 | contig 11285 bp, 8 predicted proteins | sample BON02_FD_187213 | JGI IMG/M metagenome (GOLD analysis project Ga0209491, IMG submission 187213) | Freshwater microbial communities from Lake Bonney liftoff mats and glacier meltwater in Antarctica - BON-02 (SPAdes) (version 2) | ecosystem: Environmental > Aquatic > Freshwater > Ice > Glacier...
CCCCCTTCCACCGTGCTTCGCCTGCAGGTACACCTCGTCGAGGTAGAGGTAATCACCAAAGGGGGGCGGCAACCCGCGCGTTCAGCAGCCGCGCCCCGTCAAGCGGGTCGCCTGCGCCGTGCCAGGCCCACAGGCGGGGCCAGAGCGGCCAGGAGAGCGGGCGCCTGGGCCAGAGCGGCCAGGGGTGCGGGCACCTGGGTGGCCAGGCGCGCGGGCACTCGCTGCGCTTGGCGCGGGTGCGTGCACGGCAACGAGTGTGGGCGCCTGGGCCAGAGCGGCCAGGCTTGCGGGCGCTCGCCGCGCTCGGCGCTCGCTGCGCTCGGCGCTCGCTACACTCGGCGCAGGTGTGTGCACAGCAACGAGTGCGGGCGCCTGGGCGCCTGGGCGCCTGGGCGCCTGGGCGCCTGGGCGGCCAGGCGCGCGGGCGCTCGCTGCGCTCGGCGCTCGCTGCTCATGGCGCTCGCTGCGCTTGGCACTCGGCCAGTCACAGGCACGCCCCACCACTCGGGTCTAGTGCACAACTCGATGCTACGGCTCCGTGTCGGGGTGAACACGCGTCGAGCGCAGCAGCGCCGAGCGCAGCCAGCGCAGCGAGCGCAGCGAGCGCCCACGCGCCTGGTGACCCGCTCACCCCCACCCTGTGTCCCTGGGGAACCCGCTCGGGCCGAGGCGCATGCGCCCCTCCCGCACCCTGGTCGCGCGCACCCATGTCCGCGCAGCCCGGTTCACACCCGACTGGCCCTTCGCGGGTGACTTTGTGCCGGCGACCCCCCCATGGAGTGTGTCACAGCACCCCGACGGCCAGCTTGAGTGGCCAAGCGAGCCCAACAGCACGGCGCCCACCCATGAATATCGCGCACTCGTTTCACCAAGACGGCCAGTCCCCACGGCCGCGAGCGGATGGCCACAGCCGGCGAGACGCCCATGGCGCTTGACCCACTGTCAGCCCCAGGGGCGGCCTGTGGCAGCGACGCTGGGCCGTGCGGCCGCCTGCTCCGTTGGCAACTCGACCCCGACGCGCCCTGCTCCCCCGAGGACGTGCTGGTCGCCGCACGGGCCGCGCCAGCCTGGTTCGCCGCCATGCGCCACCCCTATCAGGGCGTCCTGGCGGTGGGCCCCCCGGCGCCAGACGGGTCGCATGGATCCGCTGCGGCGCTCGGCGCCTTTGCGAGGCTCAGCGCGGTCGACCGCAGCGTTCGGGCCGACCCGGACTTCCCGCTCCGCCCCGACTGCTGCGCATCGCGCGTCGCCGCCCGGGTGCACACAAGTGACCTGGACCTGGTGCACCGCGCCGCGCCGCGGTGCCTGTGGCAGCTGGCGATCGTGCGCGTCCACCTCGCCGAGGCGCGCGGCGAGCGTGCGGTTCTGGACGCCGCCGCCCTGCTCCGGCGGCTCGCCGACTGGCGGCTGCCCCACCTGGCCAAGGTGTGGCTCTTCAACGTGGACATCCCGAGCGCGGCTAGCCTCCTGCAGGTGCTCCACGGCCCCCCGGCCGCGGGCGCGGGCTTCCACCTGACGCTCCACGGGTGCCTCCTGCCCGCCTGGAGCGCAGCCGGCGCGACGTGATTCACTCTGCGTGGCGCGCGCGCGCCCGTCCTGCAGCTCGTGCAGTGCGCAACCCGCTCAGCGGAGCTGCCGCAGCACCCGCCCTGGGTCCGTGTGGACGCCGAGGCCGTCCCTGCAAACGCCTTTTAAGGGTGGGACTCGATCCACGTCGAGCTGTCCGCGCGAGTCCAGACCATCGGCGACCGCGCCTTTTCCCTCTATCCGGCCCACGTCGCGCTCGCCCCCGGCTCCGCCCTGCGGACGGTCGGCCGAGATGCCTTTGGCGGCGCCGGCGGGCACGCACCGGTCGCGCCGCCGCGCGCGCTGCGCACGCTCGGCTCGGACGCCTATCGCGGCTGCGCGGCGCCGGTGGTCGACCTGTAGGCGTGCGCCAAACTCGCGCGGGTGGGGCAGGGGGCGTTTGCCGACTGCGGCGCGCTCACGGCGGACCGACTAGCGGGCTGCGCGCGGCTCGCCGTGCTGCCCCCGTGTGCCTTTGCCGGGTGCACGCGCCTCCGCTCGCTCCAGCTGCCCGCCGGGCTGCGCACCATCTGACCCGAAGCCTTCCACCGCTGCGGAGCGCTGGCCAGCCTGCGGCTCCCGCGCGCACTGGAGCTGGTCGGCGAGGGAGCCTTCTTCGGCTGCTGGGGGCTGACCACGCTCGACGCCGCTGGGTGCGCCTCCCTCAACCGGATCGAGGGGGGCGCCTTTGAGGGGTGCGCCGCGCTCACGCACCTCGACTTGTCGGCGTGCGGCTCCCTGGCCTCAATCGGCGCCGGCGCCTTTGCACAGTGCACGGGGCTCACCTCGCTCGACGCGTCTGGGTGCGGCTCGCTGACCTCGATCGGCGCCGGCGCGTTCTGGGGCTGCCTCGCGCTCACGGCGGCCGACCTGGCCGGCTGCACCAGGCTCACGCACCTCGCGTCCGACGCCTTTACCGAGTGCCCGGCGCTGGCGCGGCTGACGCTGCCCCCCGGCGCACCACGGCGCCCTCCGGCGCCCTCACCCGCGACGCACCGGAGCGCACGCCCCCACGCATCCGCGTGACCATGCCACCGCGCAGCGCTCGTGCATTCGGGTGGGCTCTCGGAAGTGCAAAGCGCGTGCGTATTGCCACACAGCTCGCTGCGCTCGCACTCCGTTCGTACACTCACAACGCTTGATGGAAACACTTCCTTGTGTGTTTTCGTGGTTGAAGTGGCACCAGTGGCAGCGGCTCGGTGCACCGCACGGCCCACCTCGCACGGCCCACCGCACGGCCCAGCTCGCGTGACCCACCGCACCGCTCAACGCATGCGGCGCTGCCAGGCAAGGACGGGCATGGCCACCTGGGTGGCGAGGGGGTCCAATTTTTCGTAGCGCCCCCCCCCAACCCGGTGCACTCTGATGGTTAGGGGTCACCCGAGGGGCCACCCAGCCCGGCTAGGGCGCCCACTCCCCTTGCTCGATCACGCATTGCAACAACTCGGGGTTGGAGGCTGACCCGGCGGCGGCAAAGTGGTGGACCAAGGAGTACCTCCACGGGGCTCCACTGGCGTGCGCCCATTGCAGCAGCTCCAAGTCGCCGTGCATGGCCGCATTGGTGCAGGGTCGCTCGTTCCATGGGGCGCCATTGTCGCGCGCCCACTGCAGCAGCTCGAGGTGGCCGCCTAGGTCCGCTTGGGAGCAGGTGCCCTCGTCCCATGGGGCGCGCGGGGTCTGGGCGCGCGCCCACTGCAGCAACTCGAGGTGGACGACAAGGGCCGCAAGAAGACCGCCAAACTCGAGAGCTTTGGCACCTACCTCGCCGGTACGCTCGGGCTCGCCGAGCTCCTCCTCCCGTGCCTCCTGGGCCACATGCGGCCGGTGCACAAGTGGCGGGAGGCGCGCAAGCGGATGAGCGCGCTCGCGCGCCTGGCCGACCTTATCTGGGAGACGAGGCCGGTCGACAACCGGCGTCGCCGAGCCGCCACCGAGGCGGCCGCCGCCGCGGGTGTCCTGCCACCCAGGCAGCTCAAGCGCATCGTCGCGCTCGACGACGGCCTCTTCAGCAGTGGCTTCCCCAAGAAGCCGTTTGCACGAGAGCTCGCGGTGCGCGGCCCAACTCTCACCGTGGACGAGTACTTCACCTCCCAGAAGTGCCCCTGTGGACACCCACTCGAGAACGTGCACGCCTGGGCGGCGGCGGCACGCCTGGGCCCAACTGACGCAAGCCGTCGCCCCCCTGAAAGGGCGTCACACCGGGTCCCTGAAAGGGCGGGCCGGCGTCGTGTTGTGCGATGCTACCCCTTTCGGAAAAGGGGACGGACCGCCATGGCGACGAGCTCGCCTGCATGTGCATCCTGCAATGCATGGCCGCTGGACTCAACGCGGACCCCATTCGACCAAAACACCTCTCCTCTCCAAAGGATCACGATGGTTGAAGAAAAGGGAAACTCGCACACACGGCAAATTGACCGGTTCCCATTGTTTTTACTATGTGTTCGAGTTTACGGACACACGGTACGCTCCACCAGCTCAAGGACGCTGGCGTCGCTTGAAGGCGGGTTCACCTTCATGTGACCGAGCAGCTCGCGGAGCGTTTTCTCGCTGAACCCCGAGAACGGAAGCGGGTGCACATAGCGGGGGGTCATTGACATTGGCGCGGGGTGGTCGAGTTGACCGCGCACACAACCTGTACCAGTGGCCACTAATTTTACCCCCCCCCCCCAGCAAAGACGGGGGGGGGGGGGTGGACGCAGCGGTGACACGTTTGCCGCCACTGTGGCGGTCGGGGTCCTTCGAGTAGTGGACGAGCCACTTGCCACGGTGGCTTGCGATCAGGCGATCGTACACCGGGTTAATGTTGAGTTAACCCGATGTTCTGGACTCTGCCGCCCTGCTCCGGCGGTTCACCGAGTGGTGGCTGCCCCATCTGTGCAAAGTGTGGCTCTACAACGTGGACAACCCGAGCGCGGTGAGCCTCCTGCATGTGCTCCAAGGCCCTCCAGCCGCGCGCTCAGGCTTTCACCTGACGCTCCACGACTGCCTCCTGCCCGACTGGGGCGCAGTCGGCGCGGTGTGGTTCACCCTGAGTGGCGCGCGTGCACACGTCCTGCAGCTCGTGCAGTGCGCGGCCCGGTCGGCGGGCCTGCCGCGCCACCCCCGTCCGTGGTGGTCACCCGAGGAGTTGGCGCGCGTGCCATGGTGGTCACCCGTGGAGTTGGTGCATGTTCGGTTTAATGTTAGGGTTAGGGTTACCCGAGCATAGCGCACCCCGCTTGCGCCGCTTGCGCCACTTGCGCCGCTTGCGCCGCTTGCGCCGCTTGCGCCGCTTGCGCCGCTTGCGCCGCTTGCGCCGCTTGCGCCGGTGGAGGCGTCTAGTTCGAGAGTTGCGCCACGCGATGCACACACACCCACCGGGGCCAGCACCGCCCCGGGCCTTCCCCGCGCATGGATCGACCCTTCCATGGATGGTGGCAGATGCCGAGAGGGGGGGGGGGCGCCCCGAGGAGAGTTGCCATCAACTGTGACAAAAGTGTACACGGCTCCATACCGGTGGGGGCCCCAGCCGGGCCTGGCCTCTGCGTCGCTCCGGCGGGCCGCGCCGAGGCGCCGGCCGACGCGACCGGCGCTGCCCACCGCGCGGCGCCGCCCGCCTCGCGGTGGGCGGCGGGAGCGGCTCGGCCCCGACCAGCTCGCCACGTCGCACCCGGCCACGCCCGTCGCGCACCCGGTCGGCGCGCAGCCGGCGCCCACGTCGCGCGCGCCGGCGCGTGGCGCCGCGCCGGAGCCGGCGCGCTGGGAGGCGCCGGCGCGCTGGGAGGGGGCGGGCGCGGGGGCGACGAGGGGGGGGGGGGGCGGCGGGGCCGAAGCCCGCCTCCTCGCGCGGAGGCGACGGCCGGCCCACGACGCCCTCGCTCCAGCGCAACCTCGACGGCGCCCGCGCGCACCCTCGCCTCGCGGCCGGCGTCTGAGGCTAGGGGCGACGCGCCTCGGCTGCCGGGCGAATGGCGACGCGCCTTGGCTGCCGGGCGAGTGGCGACGCGCCCCGGCTGCCGGGCGAACGGGCCAGCCCCAGCCGTCGGAGGCCAGTCGGAGTGACGACTCATCGCGCGCCACCTCGAGCCCAGCGCACCCCCGCTGGTGGGTGTGGATCCAGAGGTGCGGCCGCGCGTCCGCCCCGCACGCGGCACTGTACTGCCACCAGCCGACGTTGCTCGGACCGACCTTGCTCGGCCACGTTTTTTTTCCAACGGGGTGTCATACCATGACAAGGCCCGCCCCCGCCGCGCGCCTCGTCCGGTGGGCCCTCCTCGGGCTGCTCGGCGTGGTGCCCGCGACCGGTGCGAGCGTTGGCGCACGTCGGTTGCAGGAGACGGCGCCGCCGCCGCCCCCCTACCCGCCACTGCCGCTCAGCGGCTACGACGCGCGCCTGCTGTGCCCACCCAATGCCAACCACCTCCATCTCAACCACACGGCAATGCTGGCCACCGGTGCCGTTGAACAGGGCCCGTGCTGGGACCTCATCGCCGCCACTGGGTTCACCGACCTCTTCCGCTACCAGACGCCGCCCGCGGTGGCGGAGTTCGAGATGGGCGCAGCCGTGTCCCTCGCGGGCATGTTTGCCCAGGGCGCCTTCAACAAACGCATCGCCCTCACGGGGCTCGGCCGGGTGACTAGCAGCGAACGCATGTTCAATGAGGCGTGGTATTTCGACTCGCCCGTGTCCCTGGGCGGTCTCAGCTCCGAGGGGGAATGGACCACCGCCAATGGGATGTTCGACTACGCCCGGCTCTTCAACCAGCCCCTCGATGCACTAAGCAACACGTCGGCGGTGACCGACTTTGCGGCAATGTTCCGCAACGCGGCAAAGTTCAACCAGCCGGTGACGGCGTTGACCACCTCGAGTGCCACCACGATGAACTCGATGTTCTTCAATGCGCACGTCTTCGGCCAGTCCGTCGCCCACTTCGACACCAGCAGCGTCACCGACATTGGCTACATGTTCTACTTGGCCAAGGGGTTCAACCGGCCGGTCGGGGCATGGGTGACTTCGAGCGCGACGACCATGAATAGCATGTTTGCATCCGCGACCACCTTTGACCAACCCCTGAACGACTGGGACACCTCCCAGGTGACCGACATGGGCTACCTTTTTGGGTCGCGCAGCACCAGCCTCGGGGACGCGCCCCGGTTCAACCAGCCACTCGACGGCTGGGACACGGCCAGCCTCACCGACATGAGCGGCATGTTCTGGTACAACCAGGCGTTCCACCAAGAGCTCTCGGCCTGGGATGTCGCCAGCGTCACGACCTTTGACGGCATGTTTGAATCGTCCAACTTCGCCACCCTCGCCGCCATCCGGGCATCGCCGGGCTACGACCGCGCCTGCCGGCTGCACCTGTCCTGGGCGGCACAGAACGCGGTGTGGGCCCCACTGGCAGCTGGGCTCGTGGGCTTTGACCACGCCGCGTGTGGCGACGCGCCGCCGCCGCCGCCACCGCAGGCGCCGCCGGTGCCGCTCGAGGGCTATGACCCCCGCCTGATCTGCCCGCCGCTCCGGAAGCGGCTCTACCCGGCCCAGGTGTCGAGCCTGCTTGCCAGTGGCGTCGTGGACGAAGGGGTGTGCCTCGACGCGAGGGGCGCCACCTCGATCGCCTCCCTCTTCGGCTACTCGGCGCCGTCGGTGGCCGTCGCGTTCGACGCCGAGGTGGCGGGCAGCGCCGCGCACCTCTTTCGCGACTCGGCCGTCGACCAGCCCATCTCGCTCGACCTACGCAGCGCCACGGCGACCGACCATATGCTCTACCGCGCCGCGAGCTACAACGCCCCGCTGTCGCTCGGGCTCACCCGACTGTGGACCAGCGCAAATTCCTTGTTCATGCAGGCCAGTGCCTTCAACCAGCAGCCCGACCTCGGGGACTCGTCGGCCGTAACCAACTTTGCCAACTTCCTGGCCTACGCGATCGCGTTTAACCAGCCACTGCCAATCAACACGTCGAGCGCGACGACGATGGACTCCATGTTCCTGAACGCCCTCGCCTTCAACCAGCCCCTCGCCCACTTCGACACCGGGCGCGTCAAAATCTTCAACTCCATGTTCAAAGATGCGCGCGCCTTCAACCAGTCACTCGCCCACTTCGACCTGGGCAGCGCCACCGAGCTGGGGTTCATGTTCATGGGCGCGTTCAAGTTCAACCAGCCCATCTCGAGCTGGGACACCTCCAAGGTGGTTTGAATGAGCTGGCTGTTCTACCATGCGCTGGACTTTGACCAGCCGCTCAACGACTGGGACACCAGTGCTGTGAGATGCATGGACCACACCCTTCGGAACACGTGGTCCTTCAACCAGTCGCTCGACAAGTGGGACACGTCGAGTGTCACATCGATGCTAGGTATGTTCTCCGGTGTGGTGATGTTTGCACAGGAGCTCGCGGACTGGAACGTGGGCGCAGTGACCACCTTTGCGAGTATGTTCGACTTGTCGCGCATGCGCGACGAGGCGGTGGCCGGTGGCCCGGGCTTTGGCCGCGCCTGCCGCATCCACCACTCGTGGAAGGCGCAGAATGTGGCGTGGGACCCGGTGGGCGCCAAGCTCGTGGCCGACGCGGCCGAGCTCGACCTGTCGCTGTGCGCGCCCCACTTGGTGCCACTCGAAGCGAGCTCCAGCGGCGACCCGCACCTCGCGTTTGCGCACGGGGGCACGGCCGACTTTCGCGGGTGCGATGGTTGCTACTTCAACCTGCTCAGCACGCAGGACCTGCTGGTCAACGCGCGCACGTCGCTCGCCACCTTTGAGCTCAAGGGCAGCACCGTGCACGGCTCCTTCCTCACCGAGGTGCACCTTGCCTGGCACGACGCCCCCGCGCAGCGCTGGCTCAACGCCTCATTCTGGGCCGCCGAGGTGGGCGACCACAACTTTGGTTGGCGTGCCGTCAACCTCACGTGCGGCTCCGAGCCCGGCGAGCGGGCCAAGGCCATGTACTACAACACGCGCCGCACGTGCGGCGCCGCCGCCCTGTCGCAGGGCTACTCGTCGCTGGAGGTGGTGCTCCCGGAGTGGCGCGTCTCGGTCACGCCGCAGCTCGTGTTTGGCCATCTCGAGGGCCCGCGGCACCGATTGGATCTGTCGCTTGTGCCCCGCGTGCCCGAGGCGGAGCTCGCCGTCTGGCCGCACGGGCTGATCGGCCAGTCGTTCGACGGCGACGGCGCACCGCTCAGCGGACGGGTGGACGACTACTCGACCCCCGTGGTGCACACCTCGGCCATGGCCGAGGGCGCCATCGAGGGCACAGCCGACGACTACCGCGTGCCCACTGCGTTCGGTGCCGCGTTCCGCTTCTCGCGGCTGGGCGCGTTGCCTGGTCAGACCCGGCCGCGGGACGCGGCGGCGATCGCCGCCTCCGTGGGCGCACTTGCCCCCGTCGCGCAGGCGCGCGGCCCAGTGCCCGCCCATGCGGGAGCTGGGGTCACGGAGTGAGCCGCATTTGCACCCCACCTGCTGTCCTTTGCCACGGCGGTGTCCTATTCATTCTCGTCCTCGTCGCCCTCCTCCCGCCCGGGGTGGTGGAGGTGTGCCATGGCCCGAGGATTCCGGTGTGCTGGGGCCGAGCCGGGCGGGTTCTGGGCGCGCGCCCACTGCAGTAGCTCAAGGTGGCCGCCAGTGGCCGCCCCCAAACAGGTGGCCTCGTCCCACGGGGCGGGCGGGGTCTGTGCACGCGCCCACTGCAACACCTCGAGGTGGCCGCCATAGGCCCCCATGCAGGTCGCCACGTTCCACGGGGCGGGCGGTATCTGGGCGTGCGCCCACTGCAGCAGCTCGAGGTGGCCGCCTTCGGCCGCTGCCTCGCAGGTGCACTCCTTCCACCGGGCGGGTGGGGTCTGTGCACGCGCCCACTGCAACAGCGCGATGTGGTCCTCGCTGGCCGCCCCGCTGCAGGTCGCCTCGTCCCACGGGGCGGGCGGTGTCTGGGCGCGCGCCCACTTCAACACCTCGAGGTGGCCGTAGAGAGCCGCGTGCGCGCAGGTCGACGCGTCCCACGGGGCGCCTTGGGCGCGCGCCCACTGCAGCAGCTCGATGTGGCCGCCGCCGGCCGTGCGCTTGCAGGTCTGTTCGTCCCACGGGGCGTTCTGTCCACGCGCCCACTGCAGCAGCGCGAGGTGGCCGCCGCCGGCCGCGAGTGTGCAGGTATATTCGTCCCACAGGTTAACCCGAGCGCCGGCGCCGAGGGTTGTGGATCATGCCTGCGTCAATGTGCCGCGAGCACTTGGACGCAGGGTGACAGGGGTTAGGATTAAAGGGGGTTAGGTTTCAGGTTAACCCGAGCCGCGGGTGTATGGACGTGGCACCGGGTGGCAGGGGGGGGGGGGGGGGCGGGGGGGGGGGGGGGGGGGGGGGGGGGGGGGGGGCACTGGGCCCCGTGTACCCGAGCTCGGCCAAGGTTGGCACCGCGCCACGTGGACCCGAGCTCGACCGAGGCTGGCGCAGCTACACGGGTCCTGACACGAGGTGGCACCGCGCCCCGTGGACTCGAGCTCGGCCAATGTTGACACTGAGCCCAATGGAACCCGAGCTCGGCCAAGGTTGGCACCGCGCCCCGTGGACTCGAGCTCGGCCAATGTTGACACCGCGCCCAGTGGAACCCGAACTCGGCCAAGGTAGGCACGCCCCGTGTAACCCAAACTCGGCCAATGTTGGCACCACGCCACGTAGACCCGAGCTCGACCAAGGTTGGCGTGGACCCGAGTTTGACCAAGGTTGGCGCGCCCCGATCGGGATAGGGTTAGTTCACCCCCCCCCCTGTGTATGGGGGGGGGGTCGGAGGTGACACATTTGCCGCGGGCAACCGTGTCACCTCGGGTTAAGGGTTAACCCGCACCCCGGGGTTGATCGCCACGAGCTCGACGTCGCGGCCCTCCGGCACGAAGAGGTCGTTGCGCCACTGGTGTGAGCGGTAGACCCCGTTGTCCGCGGCCGTGGCGTCGATCCGCGCAGCGGGCTCGGGGCAGTTGTACCCCGCGGCGGGCAGCGCGTTGATGTTGGCGGCCTTGACGTGCGCTGTGTTCTTGAAGGTGACGCACACCTTGACGGCGTCAGTGGAGATGCGCATCGGATCCCAGTGGTCGCGGTTCTTGCCCTTGAAGTGCTTGACGTTGATGAGGGCAAGAAAGAGCTGCGACTTGCGGGCTTTGTGCACCAAGACGGCCTCGAGCGCCATGTTCACCTCGAGCATCAGGGCCATGTTCGCGGCGTCGACCGGGTCTTCCCCAGTGCACGGCAAGTAGTCCTCACTCAACGGACCCTTCATCTTGTCCGGGGTGAGGTCATTGGCCATGCAGTGGGCCTCGTAGGCCTTATTGGCCGCGGCCAAGACTTTCTGGAGCCGAGACCCAACGTCGAGGAGCGCCCGGAACCGTCGCGCGGTGTCGGCGCATTCGATGGGCCTCTCTCGGGGGTGGGCGGCGTGCACCCCGTGGCGCGCCTCCACCGAGGTGCTTCTACCGAGGCTCCTCTACCGAGGCGCCCCCCTTGGGGCGCCTCCGCCGAGGTGCTTCTACAAAGGCGCCTTCCTTGAGCCGGGGGCGCCCCGGTGGTGGGGCCCCGGTGTGGGCGCCCCAAGGGGGGCGCCTCGGTAGAGGCGCCTTGGTATGGGCGCCCCGGTGGTGGCGCCTGTGTGGGGGGGCCTCGGTGGAGGCGCCCCTGTGGGGGTGCCGCGGTAGGGGGCGCCCTTGTGGGGGGCGCCCCTGTGGGTGGGGGCGCCGCGGTGGGGGTGCCGCGG
>Ga0209491_10010273_pt1 | contig 11282 bp, 13 predicted proteins | sample BON02_FD_187213 | JGI IMG/M metagenome (GOLD analysis project Ga0209491, IMG submission 187213) | Freshwater microbial communities from Lake Bonney liftoff mats and glacier meltwater in Antarctica - BON-02 (SPAdes) (version 2) | ecosystem: Environmental > Aquatic > Freshwater > Ice > Glacier...
TGAGCGCTTCGTTATAGGCGGACCAGTTCCTGGTCTTGTAGGCGAGGGGTGTGGGTTTACTCATACCACACAGCTACCATGCTGGATTCACGAGATGAATCCCTCATGGGATTTGTGCAACAGAGCCTGTCGACACTGAAATGTTCTATTTGCATCATACAACAATCCCGACAAACCGATTGTGGCTGAAGTCAATTCATCCAAAAGAAATTAGCCGTCATACGGAAATTTGGTAATAAAGCGCCTAAGTGTCACATCCCGTAAGGTAGTAAGGCTGTTTCTTGAACAGTTCTGGCTTGAGTTTGTGCCAAGCCTTCATCGTCTGCAAGGGCGTCTTGCTGCCCAATACTGACTGCGGCAGCTGCTGGTTGTAGAGCAGCACATAGCGGTGCAGCGTGGCTTCCAGGTCTTCGCCGGAGCGGAAATGGTGCGATTGCAGCACATCTTCGATCCGGCCGTTGAAACGCTCGACCATGCCATTGGTTTGCGGATGCTGCGGCGGGGCCAAGCGATGGTCGATGCCGAGGTCGCTGCACAGTTGATCAAACTCGTGCTTGCCGGTGGCAGCCCGTTTGCGCAGACCGAACAGACGGTCGGTGAACTCCTTGCCGTTATCGGTCAACACCGTCCGGATGTGGATCGGGCAGGCCCTTTCCAAGTCGCGCAGGAACCGACGCGCATTGGCGGCGGTCTTGGAGCTGTAGATGCGGATAAAGACCCAGCGGGTTGCCCGGTCGATGGCCACGAACAGGTAGCGTCTTGAAGATTCGTCAGCCATTTGAGGCAGATACTTGACGTCCACATGCAGATAGCCGGGCTCGTAGGCCTTGAACGCCTTGAACGCCTTGAACGCCTTGTGCTTCGGCCTCGGGGATGCCGCCTGCAGATCGCGCAGATTGGCCACCCCATGACGGCGCAGGCAGCGGTCGAGACCCGAGCGCGAGACCAGCGGGTTCAGGAACTCCCGCACCACCGCGAGCAGGTCATCGATCGACACCAGCAGCGCCCGGCGCAGGGCAACCGCCACCGCTTCTTGGGCTGGGGTCAGCGTGGTTTGCAGCCGGTGTGGCGTGTGGCTGCGGTCATGCACGCTCTCACGATGCCGCCATTTGTAGACGGTCTGCTCGGTCGTGCCGAACCGTTCCGCCAGAACCGACGCGGGCTCAGCACTCGCCTGGATCGCAGCCCGCACCTTGGGCGTGGTCGTCGCTTGCTTGTGAAGATGGATCAGCATGGCCGCACCCCGTTCTGAATGTCCCTCAGAGCCGATCTTGCCATGAAAAATGCAGATCGACGAGGGTCTATGTAATGATCCGGGACGGAACACCTAAGTCGAGAAATTCAAGGTAACATAGCGCACATCAGCATGCAACCATAACGTGAAATTCTCGCCCCCGGATCAACAGGCGAAACAAGGCGTTCGATGCGGCGCTGACCTGCAACAATCCGCCCCTTGCCGCCGGCCGACACTCACGAATGGTGTGTTGCGGTATTGCCCAAAGCTGCCACTCGACTGGCGCCACAGCGCGAACGGCACCGCTATATTGACCCCTTCGGGCAAGCGCGATGAGGCCGCGCAAGTCGCGGATCGCTATGCCCCCGAACACCTTCAAGTGCAGGCCGAGGATCTGGATTGGTGGCTGAACCGTTTGTCGGCTTACGAATCTTTGTTTCTGAGCAAAGAGACCACGGAAGCTTTCGGTGACAAGACCTCGGGTCCGAACCATGTTCTGCCGACGAGTGGCGCGGCACGCTATACCGGCGGCCTGTCGGTTCACAAGTTCACCAAGACGTCACATGGCAACGCTGCACAGCTGAGGCCTCGCATGAGTTGGCTCTGCGCACGGCACGGATCAGCCGCGAGGAAGGCATGGAAGGCCATGCCCACGCTGCAGAGTTGCGACTGCAATCGCAGCTAGCTTGACTGGGCCCAGTCCTTGATCGCGAAACCTTGTGCCAGCCGTTCGGTCCGCTTGCCCGCCCAGTGAAAAGCGGCGGGGGAGGGGGCAGCCATTGACCTCTACCGCTGGCGGCCTTTCCTTCTCGGTCGGCGCGGTGCCGTGCTGATGGGTATCGGCGGCACGGTCGGGCAAGGGGACAGCGCCTGTGCAACGCTGGCTTGGTCTGGCCCGGTGTCATTGGCGCCCATCGCGGCAAGGGCAATGATCGGCCTGCACCAATTGATTGGCGGTTATCAGACTGATTGATCACGCATTTTTCCAACCCCGAAAAACTGCTACCCTGGCAGGGTTGAAATTTGCATTTTAAAATTCAAATTCTTCTATATATACAATTCTAACCCCGCCTAACCTCGGAGAGCCTGTTGGAAACTGCTTTTACCCCCCTGCAAAGCCTGATCGGTGGATCGCTGATTGGCCTGTCTGCCGTGCTTTTGATGCTGACCCTTGGCCGCGTGATGGGCGCCACTGGCATCGTCGCGGGCATCCTGACCCCCACGTCGCGCGCCGATTGGCAGTGGCGCGTGGCACTGCTGGCTGGCATGGTCGTAGCCCCCGTTGCCCTGCTGCTGACCGCCGGCCAGATGCCCGCGGTTGAGATCCCTGTCAGCCGCCTGACGCTGATCATCGGCGGCCTTTTGGTCGGCATCGGCGTCACCTTTGGCGCGGGCTGCACCTCGGGCCACGGCGTCTGCGGCATCGCGCGCCTGTCACCCCGATCTATCGCCGCCACGCTGACTTTCATGGTCTTCACCGCCGCCACCGTCTACATCATCCGCCACGTTCTGGGGGCCTAAGCCATGCGCCTTGTCACCACCTTCCTCATCGGCCTTCTGTTCGGCCTTGGCATCGTGATTTCCGGCATGGGCAACCCGGCCAAAGTACTCAATTTCTTCGATGTCGCAGGCGCGTGGGATCCCAGCCTGATCCTTGTGATGGGTGGCGCGCTGATCGTCACCTTTGTCGGTTACCGCCTTGTGCTGCCCCGGCCCGCCCCGCTGTTCGCGGCCAAATTTTCCCTGCCAACCAGCAATGCAATTGATCTGAAACTCCTCGGTGGCTCGGCCACCTTCGGCATCGGCTGGGGCATGACCGGCTTTTGCCCCGGCGGCGCGCTGCCTGTCCTTGGCACCGGCGTCACCGACGTTTTCATCTTCTGCGCCGCGATGATGGTGGGCCTCTTGATCGGCAAGTCCGGCGTTGCCGCCACAACGCCCCCCGGTGCCACCCAAGCTCCCTTCAAGACCTGACCACAGGAGACCGCGATGACCAATCCCATCGACATGACCGTTCACCCAAAGGTCACGGCCTTCTTTGATGCCGCCACCAACACCATCAGCTACGTCGTCCAAGACCCGGCCTCCCACGCCTGCGCCATTATCGATTCCGTGATGGATATCGACTATGCCGCTGGCCGCATCACCCACGCCTCTGCCGATAAAATCATCGCCCATATCCGCGCCGATAACCTGACGCTGGAGTGGATCATCGAGACCCATGTCCACGCCGACCACCTGTCAGCCGCGCCCTATATCCAAGGCCAGCTTGGCGGCAAAATCGGCATCGGCCACAAGATCACCGAAGTGCAGGATGTCTTCGGCAAGGTCTTTAACGAAGGCACCGAATTCCAGCGCGATGGCAGCCAGTTCGACCGTCTGTTTGTCGATGGCGATACCTACGCTATCGGCAAAATGCCCTGCTTTACCCTGCACACCCCCGGCCATACCCCCGCCTGTATGGTCCACGTCATGGGCGACGCCGCCTTTGTCGGCGATACGCTCTTCATGCCAGATGGAGGCTCTGCCCGGGCCGATTTCCCCGGTGGTGATGCGGGACAGCTTTACGACAGCATCCAGCGCGTTCTGGCCCTGCCTGCCGAAATGCGCCTGTTCATGTGCCATGATTACGGCCCCGATGGCCGCGATATCCAATGGGAAACCACCGTCGCCGCTGAGGCTGCGCATAACATCCACGTTGGCGCAGGCAAAACTCGCGCGGATTTCGTCCGCTTCCGCACACAACGTGACGCCACGCTGGATATGCCCCGCCTGATCATCCCGTCGCTGCAAGTGAACATGCGCGCTGGGGCCGTGCCCAAAGACCCCGATGGCAACCCGATGCTGAAGGTTCCGGTGAACAAGCTTTGAGCCCCCCGTGACCTCCACCGTTACCTGCCCATCCTGATATGGGGCCGCGATTACACCGCCGACTCCTTTCAGGCTGACCTTCTGGCGGCGGTGATCGTTACGATTATGCTGATCCCGCAATCGCAAGCCTGCCACTCCAAGCCGGGATCTACGCCCTGTTCCTGCCGATCATCTTCTACGCCGCCTTCGGCACCAGCCGCGCCTTGGCCGTCGGCCCGGTCGCCGTCGTCTCGCTGATGACCGCCGCCGCGGTTGGCCAAGTCGCCAGTCAAGGCACCATTGGCTACGCCACTGGCATCCTGATCGCCGCCAGCCAGCTGAAATCCATCCTTGGGGTTCAGGCCGAAGCTGACACCCTCACCCTCATCCCCTCCCTCCTTTAGCACCTGCCCGAGATCCATCCCCCCACCCTCCTGATCTGCGCCACCGCCTTCCTCTTCTTGGTCTGCAAAGGCGGTTTAAAACGGGCGATCCTCTCCGCAGGCACCCCCGCGAAACTGGCCGAGGTACTGTCGAAATCCGGCCCCGTCGCCGTCGCCGCCGTCACCACCGCCCTGACCTACGCGCTGGGCCTCGCCGACCAACGCGTAGCCATCTTCGGCGCCGTCCGCTAAGGCCTGCCGCCCCTGACGATGCCAGACCTCTCGCCCGCGCTGATCCAGCAACTCATCATCCCCGCCGTCCTGATCTCCATCATCGGTTTTGTGGAATCTATCTCGATCGCCCAAACCTTGGCGGCAAAAAAACGCCAACGCATCGACCCGAACCAGGCACTCATCGGCCTCGCTGCCACCACCGCCGCCGCCGCCGCCGCCTCCATCATCGCCGCCCTCTCCTTTGGGGTTTCCGCAGGCATCATCCTCTCACTCTCGCTCTTCCTCTTCAAAACCTCGCGCCCGCATGTCGCAGAAGTCGGCCTCGTTCCCGGCACAGAACACTTCCGCAACATCAACCGCCACGCCGTCCTGAAAGACCCAACCCTCGTCACCCTGCGCGTCGATGAAGGCCTCTATTTCGCCAACGCCCGCTTCCAAAGCATGGGCGTCGGCTTTCACCTGTCCGAGGTCAAAGGCCCGGTGATGGACCGCCTTCTGAAAACCGATTTCCTGACACACCTGAACGGCCAAGTTTTCCTGACCCAGTTTCAGGCGTGGGAGGCCCTGCGCCCGCAGGCAAAACCCTAACCGATTAACCCCGGCAACAGCGCAAAATCCGCAAATGCAGCCTGGTGCGGCAGGCTCTCTATCGGCCCTTTGCGGTAGCCTTCGGTATAAAGGAAAAACGGCATCCCAGCCGCCACTGCCGTCTCGGCGTCCACTTCGCTATCGCCAACAAACACCGCTGTCCCGCCGCCCAATTCCTGCAAACAAAGATCCAGTGGTGCGGGATCCGGCTTGTTCACCAACAGCCGATCCCCACCAACAACAGACGCAAAAAACTCCGCCAACCCCAGATCCTTCAGCACGACCTGCGCCGCGCGCTCTGGCTTATTGGTGCAAACCCCCAACACATGCCCCGCCGCCTGCAAGGCCCCCAAGGCCTCTACAACCCCCGGATAAACCTGCGTCAGTTTCGGCCTGTCGGTATATTGCGCCAGCACCGCTTTCGTCAGTGCCAGATGCCGCGCCAGATCCATCCCGCGCGCTGCCATCACCCGCTCCATCAACCGGGGCAGCCCGTTGCCGACAAAAGACTGCACCTGTGCGCGTCCCATCGGCGTCTGACCCTCGCCCGCCAACACCCCATTCACCGCCACCAGAATATCCGGCATGCTGTCAATCAGCGTGCCATCCAGATCAAAGATAACCTTCATGCTTTCCACTTGATCGAACACCCCATCGACGCCACCTGATCCACCGGCCCCTTGTCCGTGTCAGCCACCATCTTCATCGCCTCAAACAACTCTCGCCGCGCATCCGGCACCGCGTTGCGTCCCGACGCATCCAACCGACCCCGATACTGCAACCCACCTTGCGCATCGAAGCCAAAGAAATCCGGCGTGCAGGCCGCACCATAGGCCCGCGCCACCGCCTGAGACTCATCATAAAGATATGGAAACGGCAGCCCCAGCTTGGCCATCTCGTCAAACCCATCCTGCGGATAAGCCACCGCGTCATTGGATGAGATCGCCGCGACACCAATCCCCAAACCAGCCAACGCAACCCCATCCCGCACAATCCGGTCCAGAACCGAGCGCACATAGGGACAATGGTTGCACATAAAGATGATTAACGTGCCCTTCGGCCCCGCGATATCGCCAAACCCATAGGTCCGCCCATCCACACCCGGCAAAGTAAACCCCGGCGCAGCCCAGCCAAAGTCACAGACCGGCGGTGATACCGCCATCAGACAGCCGCCTCAGCCGCCGCCCGGATCGCCGCGATATTCGCGCCATAAACGCCCGGATTCGCAACTGACCCACCCTTGAACACCGCCGAGCCTGCAACCAGAACATCCGCCCCCGCCGCCGCCACCAAAGGCGCTGTGGTCACATCCACCCCACCATCAATCTCGATATGCACCGGCCGATCCCCAATCATCGCCCGCAATTTCCGCACCTTAGCCGTCAGATCAATGAAATTCTGCCCGCCAAAACCGGGATTCACCGTCATCACACAGACCAGATCCACCAGACCCAACAGATCTTCAATAGCCTCGGCCGACGTGCCGGGATTCAGCGCTACCCCCGCCTTCATCCCCGCGCCGCGAATGGCCTGCATGGTCCGGTGCGTATGCGGGCCAGCCTCAACATGCGCGGTCAGAATATCGGCGCCCGCCTTGGCATAGGCGTCAATGAATGGATCAACCGGCGCGATCATCAGATGCACATCCATCACCGTCTTCACATGCTTGCGGAATGCCGCGACAGCAGGTGGGCCAAAGGTCAGGTTCGGCACGAAATGCCCGTCCATCACATCGACATGCACCCAATCCGCGCCCTCAGCCTCAATCGCCTGAATCTCGCGCCCGAAATCGGCAAAATCCGCCGACAGGATCGACGGAGCAATCTTGATCTTGCGTGAAAACTGCATGTTCATCCCCTTTGTGTCGCGTGTTTCCCTCAGATACCGCACCACCCGCCCCGGTGCCAGTGCAACCCTCTCTTTCCCCCGCCCCAATTTTCAGAAACACTTCCCCCAAAGGAGACCCCGATGAAAATCAACGGCACCCCCCACCGCAGCATCTGGCGCGACGCTTCGGGCGTGGTGCAAATCATCGACCAACGCTGGCTGCCGTTTGATCTGCGGATCGTTCCGCTGATTACCCGCGCCGATTTCGCCATGGCCATCCGCGATATGTGGGTGCGCGGTGCGCCGTTGATCGGGGCCACCGCCGCCTGGGGCATCGCGATGGAAATGGCCCAAGACCCCTCAGACGCCGCCCTCACCTCTGCCCACACTGACCTGAACGCCACCCGCCCCACCGCCATCAATCTGCGCTGGGCGCTGGACCGGATGCAGGCCGCCTTAGCCCCCCTCCCCACAGCCAAACGCGCCGAAGCCGCAGCCACCTTAGCCGCCGCGATCTGCGATGAAGATGTGGAAATCAACCGCCAGATCGGGCTCCACGGCCTCCAACTCATCCAAGACATCGCCGCCCGCAAAGGCCGCTGCAACATCCTGACACATTGCAACGCGGGCTGGCTGGCGACGGTTGATTGGGGCACGGCCACTTCGCCGATCTACCACGCGCATGATGCGGGCATCCCCGTCCATGTCTTTGTGGACGAGACTCGCCCCCGCAACCAAGGCGCGCAACTGACCGCGTGGGAACTGGGCAGTCACGGCGTCCCCCACTCTCTGATCACAGACAACGCAGGCGGCCACCTGATGCAGCACGGCGAGATCGACATGGTCATCGTCGGCACCGACCGCACCACCGCCACCGGCGATGTCTGCAACAAGATCGGCACCTATCTCAAAGCCCTCGCCGCCCATGCCAACAGCGTCCCCTTCTATGTCGCATTGCCATCGCCCACCATCGACTGGTGCCTCCGCGACGGCTTGCGCGAAATCCCCATCGAAGAGCGCAGCCCCGAAGAAGTCACGCATGTCCAGGGCCGCGACCCGCAGGGCCAACTGACAACCATCCGCATCACCCCAGACAGCACCACCGCCCGCAATCCGGCCTTTGATGTGACCCCCGCCGCCCTCGTTACCGGCCTCTTGACCGAGCGCGGCCTCTGCCCCGCAACCGAAGCCGGGCTGGCGGCAATGTTCCCCGATCTGGCCCGCTGATGCCCGCCCCCGTTCCCGACTTTACCTATGAGCAAACAGCCCTAGGCGCGGGTGCCACATACATAGTTGGCGTGGATGAGGTGGGTCGCGGACCCCTCGCCGGGCCAGTCACCGCAGCCGCCGTGCGGCTGAACCCCGCCAATCTGCCCCTAGACGTGCGCGACAGCAAAGCCATGACCGCCACCGCCCGCGACCGAATGTTCGATTGGCTGATGGAACACGCCGAGGTTTCAATCGCCCATGCCTCAGTCGAGGAAATCGACGAGATCAATATCCTGCGCGCCAGCCATCTGGCGATGGAACGTGCGATTCAAAACCTGCCCGCCGATTATGCCCTTATCGACGGCAACATGATTCCGCGCGGGTTACAGTGCCCCGCCCAAGCGATCATCAAAGGTGATGCAAAATCCCTGTCCATTGCCGCCGCCTCAGTTGTGGCAAAAGTAACACGCGACCGCCTGATGGTGGATTTGGCGCAACAGCATCCCCAATATGGCTGGGATCGCAACATGGGCTATCCGACCAAAACTCACCTGCAAGCCCTGCTAGATTTTGGGATTACCCCGTTTCATAGACGTTCCTTCGGTCCCGTCCGCAATATCTTGTGCCAAGCTAATTCTGCAACCCCCTGATTCAATAAAGAATTTGACGGCGAATCGCCTCTGACTCATGATTCAGGTCAACAGCGGCTCAAAAGATGCCGGGGACAGAGGCAGAAAATATGGCGACGAAAACGATACCGGCAGAGGTAATCCTTCCGCTGAACCAGATCCTTGAGGGTGACTGCATTGAGGCGATGAATGCGCTTCCCGCAGGCTCTATCGACCTGATCTTTGCCGATCCGCCCTATAACCTGCAGTTGAAGGGCGAACTCCTGCGCCCTGACAACTCCAAGGTCGATGCCGTCGATGATCACTGGGATCAGTTCAGTTCTTTTAAGGTCTATGACGACTTCACCCGGGCTTGGCTGACCGCCGCCAAACGGCTGCTAAAGCCGAACGGCGCGATCTGGGTGATCGGCAGCTATCACAACATTTTCCGTCTGGGGAATGAGCTGCAAAACCAAGGGTTTTGGCTGCTCAACGACGTGGTCTGGCGCAAATCCAATCCGATGCCGAACTTCAAAGGCCGCCGCCTGACCAATGCCCACGAAACCCTGATCTGGGCCAGCCGCGACGAATCCGCCAAATACACCTTCAATTATGAAGCGCTGAAATCCCTGAACGAAGGCATCCAAATGCGTTCCGATTGGGTGCTGCCGATCTGCACAGGGCATGAGCGGCTAAAGGATGAGGCGGGCGACAAAGCCCACCCAACGCAAAAGCCCGAAAGCCTTCTGCACCGCATCCTCCTTGCCACCACCAACCCCGGCGACGTAGTGCTGGACCCGTTCTTTGGCACCGGCACCACCGGCGCTGTGGCCAAGATGCTGGGCCGCGATTACATCGGGATTGAGCGCGAAGAGGCGTATCGCAAAGCCGCCTCTGCCCGTCTGGCCCGTGTGCGTAAATTTGACGCCTCAGCTTTGGAGGTTACCGGCTCCAAGCGCTCTGAACCTCGCGTGCCATTCGGCCAAGTGGTCGAACGTGGCATGCTGCGGCCGGGCGAAGAGCTGTTCTCGATTGGCAACCGCCACAAGGCCAAGGTCCGCATTGACGGCACCTTGATCGGCCATGAGGTTAAAGGCTCCATCCACCAAGTCGGCGCAGCCCTCGAAGGCGCGCCGTCCTGCAACGGCTGGACCTACTGGCACTTCAAGCGCGATGGCAAAATGGTGTCCATAGACATCCTGCGCCAGCAGATCCGCGCCGAGATGGAGGCCGACGGCACGCGCCCGAACTAAGGCGCCCCCCGACATTCAGTTTACGCCAGCGTCCTGGACCGCCCGGGACGCCACTGCCCCGCCATGTTCGCATGGCGGGGCCTTTTCACTTTTCTCAAATTGTTTCAGGCAGCGCGCCCGTAAAACCCAATCTGCTCTTCGGCCGAAAACTTCACCCCGGGCCTGTCGTAAAACGAAAACACCGCAACCATCCGGGTCTTGTCACCCACCACCGGCGTCACCCGATGCGCCGTGTTCTTGCCGCGAAACACGTTCAGCGTGCCGGGGCTAAGGGTGATGCTGTGCAACTCCGGATCTTGCCCGCGCAACAGCTTGGCCACGCCTTCATAATTCGGATCATCATCCGTGCGCAGATCGCTGCGGTATTCAAACGCCGCCCCGGCGTCAGGGGCCTGCAACAACAGTGTTGTGGTGAATTCCGACCGGTCAAAATGCCAGTTCAACCCCTGCCCATGCGCATAGCACATCGTATTCAGCCCGGCCAAAGCATCATCCGTCGGATAAAGTGCCGGTTTCCCCATCGCATCCGCCAAAAAGCGCGCAAAGTCGGGCCAGTCATACAAGGCCTGCAAATCTCCGCCGATCTGATCGCCACACAGCGTGCGGTTGATGGTCTCGACCTGCCGCAGGGCCGGGTGATCGGGCGCCAGCCCCGGCAGATCCTTGCGGAAATAGATGTTGTGGCTGCGGGCATGGGTAAAGCTGTCAGCCTCAAACCGGGGGGCCAAGGTGCCAACCGCCCCCACTATCGCCGCAGGCCGCAAAAACCCCGGCAGGTTGAACATGCCATCCTTTGCCAAATCCGCCTGCGCCTGCGCCAAAAGCACTGCATATGCGGCGCTGTCAGGCTGGTTCAGCGGATAGCGGTCAAGATCGATGATATCCTGCATCTGAAACCTCCAATTCATTCGGTGCGAATGATCGCCTTGACCGCAGACCCATGCAACGGGAATAATTGTTGGCAAGCATTAGGGCCTGTTGACGTTTGAGGATTCCCAAATCACCCGCTGACTGATTCAAGGTTGCCAACATGGGAGGCAACCTTGATCCGCACTACTCTGACTGATGCCCAGTGGGCAACCATCGCTCCGCACTG
>Ga0209491_10010278_pt1 | contig 11280 bp, 4 predicted proteins | sample BON02_FD_187213 | JGI IMG/M metagenome (GOLD analysis project Ga0209491, IMG submission 187213) | Freshwater microbial communities from Lake Bonney liftoff mats and glacier meltwater in Antarctica - BON-02 (SPAdes) (version 2) | ecosystem: Environmental > Aquatic > Freshwater > Ice > Glacier...
CACGTGGCTTTTTCTATTTTTACCTTCGGCTGCATTAAGTTGAAGCTGGCCAGCCGGCCATGGAGGCTATATAAAATTAAGTCTTTTTTATTTATCTAGAGTGTTGCGCTTCGCAGTTGAATGGGCCAAGTATAAAACAATACTTTATTTTTAAAAAAAACAAGATAGGATTCAGAGTTATGATGGAAGCATTGTATTCAAAAAAAATAAAAAAAATAGAAAAAGGAGATCAGTTTATAAAATAATGAGTTAAATTTTCAATAGAAGAATAATCATTTATTTCTTTAGATTAAAGGAATCATCGGTCGTTTAACTATAATTATGAAATATGAATTTTAAAAGGATGAGTATGAAAAAGAATTTTTTATTAGCTAGTTTGCTTATTACAAGCTTTACCGGCTTAATTTACGCAGATTCAACCCCAACCATGTCACGTGTCTATGGTGATCAGTTTGTTCCAGAGATTGCTCAGACGCAAGCTTCGGGTACAATTGGTGCTTTGGTTCCAACCGGAGTCTTTGGAACAGGTGGTAGTTTAAGTATTAATACACAATTGTCAGGTGGACAAGGTCGATCGATACAAGTTTTATCAGATGGATCATTTGTTACAGCGTTAAGTTTAGCTGCGAGTGCTTCTGTTGTAGCAAAATATACATCAGTTGGTACGATCGAAACAACAGTAAACTTTGGAGTAGATGGTGTTGCTAGTTTAGGAGCTGGTACAGAATTTGCTCAAACTACGATGATTGATACCCAAGATAGAATTGTAGTTGCTGGAGGTGATCCTACTACTGGTACTGCAGGTTGGTTAAGACGTGTGCCTGCAGATGGTGGTACCGTACAAACATTTGCTACGGGAACATCATGGAGATTTATTGGTGGGCTTGCTCAGCAAACAACAGGTAAAATTATTACTGTTGGTTTTGATGGAACAAATGCTCAGATTGGCCGATATACTTTAGGAACAAATGCTGCGGCAGGTGCTCTTGATACAACATTTGGATCATCTGGATTTATTGTAATGGATGGTACTCCAACAGCAGTAACAGGACTATATTCAGTTGTTGTTGATGCTAATGATTTAATTTATGTTGCATTTATTGCAAGTGCTGTTACTGGTGGTTTCACTGTTAATGATGCTTACATTGCAAGATTTACTGCAGAAGGTGCATTTGATACAACATGGGGTACTTCGGGTGTGCTTAATATTGCAGATTTAGATGCAGCAACTTCTGAATTATACTTAGCAAAAGATGTAAATGATAATATAATTGTAGGTGCTCAAGTATCTCCAAATGTTGTAGTTACGGGTGTAACTTCAGTTGGTGGAGCTATTGGTGGATCTTTTCCATATTCTACAACTGACCTTACTGGTACCAATACGTATACAATTACTGATTTGATGACAACATCAGATGATAAAATTTTCATTGTTGGTTCTAATGTAACAGATATAGATATGTCGGTTATTAGATTAACGGGTACAGGTGCAATTGATACAGACTTTAACACACCTAACGGTTATAATTTCTTTGATATTTCAACTCCAAATACAACATCGACGATTCAATCTGTTTCGGTTGCTCCAAGTGGACAATTGTACACAACTGGATATCAAATAAATGCTGCAGCAACACTTCCTTATGTTTCTGTGTTGTATAATGATCAATATGTAACAAAAGTTGCACAAGATCCGGCAACAACAGAGCAAGGTAACCAAGATTTCACTTTTGGTACAGCGGCAACATCAACATTTGCAGGTGTTACAACCACATTTAATGGATTGTATGGTTCTGCATTGCAACAAAAAGCACAATCTATTATTGAAATGAGTACAGGTAATCTTTTAGTTGGTATGAATGGTTTCACGAATACAAGTGGAACAACAACTATGATGATTGCTCAATTGGATGAGGCAGGTGCTGTTGATACAAACACATTTACGAATGGTTTTGTAACTTTAGCTAATCTAACTTCTAATATTGAAACTATGGGCGCAATGCTTGTAGATGTATCAGATAATATTTATGTTGCAGGTTCAGCTACAACTGGTGCGACATTACGTAAATATACAGGTACAACAAATGGTGTAGCTACATGGGCTGCTATTGATACAACTACAGGAACAGAACAAGGTGTTGGTCTTGCATTGCAAACTTCATTAACTCCGCGTGCATTGCTTTTTGAAGATGTAGATGGTACAACCGGGCGTATTGCAGGTTATCTTACATCTACAGGTGCTTTAGATACAGCATTTGGTGATGCAGGTTATATTCAACCAACTTCATATAGTTTGAACATGGGTCCTTTATATGGCGGTGTCGTTAACGATATAAATGATTTTTATGTTGCGTATAAAGATTCTAATACTGGAAATGTAGCAATTACTGCATTCCAAGAAGATGGTGGAGCTTTACTAGCTTCATTTACAGGATCTACAATTAATGATTTGTTTAGTATAACTAATGTTACTGCAACAAATGTAAGAATTGCTTTAGATTATCAAGGTAATCTTTTAGTTGCAGCTATTGATAACACAACAAGTCCATCAACTGTTTATATGGCTTGTCTTAACCCAAATACAGGTGATTTATTTGCAGGATTTAATGCTGGAGCTATCTTGTCATTTACGGTAACTGGTACAGATACATTGAATCTAAATCGCATGACAGGAATTAGTGATGGCACAACAGTATTAACATTGTCAGATAACGTTACAGATGACAGTATGTATCTTATACGTGTTCTTGCAGATGGTACTGGTGTTGATACAACCTTTAATTCACAGGGAACACAACAAGGTGTATTGCCAATTCAAATTGGTAATGAAGTTGCTGATTATAACTCTCGTGTTGCAACATCAGCATTGATTCAATCTGTTGCCGGTGATAATCAAGGTAACATTGTTGTAGCTTCATATGAGTCATTATTATCATCATCTGATTCAACTCCAATGATTTTCCGTGGTTATGGTACTCCTGGAACAACAGAAGTTAAGGATTATCCATTTACTAGTTCAAATGCTGGTACATTCGATGTTGCTTTCGATTTGAATGCAGCACCGTCATCAATTTCAGCAGGTTCTGGTAATGTTGTATTTGTTTATCCAACAGGTAACACATACGAGAGTTTTGTTCTTGTTGGTATTGATAATGGAACATCATCAACAGTAACTCGATTATCTACTCCAAGCATGACGCAAGATGCGACATTTGGTACAGCTGGTACCTACACAATTCCAGGACCTTTACTTGGAATCACTTCTATTTCTATAGATTCTGACGATAAAGTTCTTGTTACAGGTATAAATGGTGGTGCTGGTTGGGCAAAGCGTTTAACAGCAGATGGTGCTATTGATGTATCATTTACAATGCCTGGTACGGTAACTGCAGTTAACTCTATTTTACAACAAAAGTCAGGCCGATATGTTTTAGCGGGTACTAACTCTACCTATCCAGCATTGATAGCTTTCCAGGATAATCTTGTTTCTCCGGCAACTGATTTAGCTATTGATCCAACATTTAATCCTTTACAAGTTGGAACAAGTCCTGCTCTAGGTGTTTATCCTTTATCTGCAACAGCTGGATCATTTTACAGTCTTGCAATTAATAGTGATGATACGATTGTTGCTGGATATTTAGATACGAATTTAATATTAGCAGAAATTAGTGCAGATGGTTCGGGTAATGAAGCAGGATGGAATACAGGAGCTCTTGTTGATACTGGTATTACTCCAGATAGCGCAGCTGTGATCAGAGTTGCTATTGATAGTTCAGGTAAAGTTGTTGCATCAGCATCAACTACAACAGGAACTCAAGTAGAAGTTCGTCGTTATCTTTCGACTGGTGCTGTTGATACAGCATGGAATTCTAATGGATCTGCATTAGCAATTACTAATCTTGGATCTGCAGGTGTTGCTTTAGGTGACATGATGCAAACAGCAACTGGACAAACAGTCTTAGTTGGTTATAACACAGCTTTCGTAGGTAGTAATGGATTGCTATTTGCATCTCGTCTAGCTTCTAATGGTACATTGAGTGCAACATGGAATAATGTAGCTCCAGTTGGTAATGACACAGCGGGTGTCTTAACATTTGGTGGTGTGCAAGCTGATAATGCAATTTCAATCAGTAGTGGTGCTATCGAGATTAATGGTGAAATTATTATGATCGGTTCGACTGCTGCGACAGTTACTCCAATTCTCATGTTAGTATATGCAGATGATTTTGTTGTAGACGTATCACAGAATCCATTACAATCTCCTGCAGGAACATTAGATACAACATTAGTAGGTGCTTCAGGTGGTTCATTGATTTTAGATGGATCTGTTGATGCTCAAGGAACAACACCTGTTGGTACTATTACTGGTGCTGTAAGAAAAGTATCTATTTACGATAATACAACAGCAGGTTCTGTAATCACTGCAAATGGCGCAATGATGATTGGTTCAACAAATGGTACAACAACAAGTTATGTAGCCATGTTGAATGCTGATTTAACAGCAAATAGTCTTTATGGAGCATCAAGTGTTGCAACATTAACTGGCGGAAATCTACGCGATATGTTTCTTACTGGTGATACCAGTAGTGAGACAGAATTACCAATATTAGTTACTGGTGATGATAATGTGGGTGCTCTTTGGGGTGCTAGGATTTCTGGAGATGGCGGTACTATCAACTATATTAGTGCTGATGCAATAACAAGTAGTGCTATGGAAGTTGGTTATTCAGTTCGTCAATCAACAAGTGATAGAATGCTAGTTTCTGGTTATAATGGTTCAGCTGGTACAATTGCTGCCTTTGGATTAGCTCCAGGTGACACGACGTATGAATTAGATACTGCATTTGGTAACCAATCAGTAACGACTTCATTCCCTTCTGGTACATCAACAGTATTATCTAACGGTGGTGGTTTTTATGTAACTGCTTCAGCAAGTCCGATTGTTGCTATGGCGGTTGATAGTTTTGATAGAATCTATATTGCGTATGCAACATCTACATCAAATATTAATGTAGAACGTTTACTTGCAGATGGAACTGCTCTTGATCCAGACTTTGGAACTGCTGGAGTTGCAACAATTGCAAGTGCTGGTACAGGATTCTCATTAGCATCAACTCAAATACGTTTAGTGCTTGATGAAGCAAATGCTAAATTAATTGTTGCTGCACAAGATGCAACAGGTGCAGGTAATGCCCTTACATTAGCTCGTTTTGGTACAGCTGATGGTGTTAGTGCAGGTACGTTAACTACGATTACCATAGCAGGTGATATTTTAAATCTATCAGATTTATTTGTAGATGCTTTAGAGAACATTTATGTAATTGGTTATGATTCGAGTGATAATAACTCTGTTGTAGCTCGTGTTGCATCAACAAATGCAACTACAATTGCTCTTGATACAACCTATGCAACAACTGGTATTGCAAGTGTTGATGCTGGTGCAATTACGGTAGCACAAGCTGGTGCGCTTGATCCAGATCGCCGTGTGTATCTTCTAGGTACAATCGGAGCTGGAACTCAATCATACATGGCTCGTCTATTCGGTGATGCATACACATCTCAGGATTCAGAAGCAATTGCTATCGGAACTCCTGGTACTATCGATCCTACATGGGGATCTACAACTCCGACAACTGGTCAGTATGCTGTTCAGGGATTAACTGGAGTTACATTAGCTTCGACTGGTAGAGCAGTTCTTGCACTTTCAAATGGTGGTAGCTATATGGCCTTAGATAACGGAGCAACATCTCAGTTGGTTCGTACACTTTCTACAGGTGGATTGGATACTACATATGGTCTTGCAAGTAGTGGTATTGCAGCAACAGCAGCTGCAGGCGTTAACTCAATAATGCAAGATGGTTCAGGTCGTGTTGTCTTAACAGGTACAACTGGCGGTGCTGGTTGGGTAACTCGTTATACAGGCAGCAATGCAGGTACAGCTGATGTGACATTTAATACAACTGGTTCTATTGCAGTTGGAACTGTTGCAACCGTATCTGTTGAACAAACATCAGGTCGTTTAGTTGTTGCTGGTCTTGGTGTAACGAATGGTACATTGTTCGCATATGAAGGATTAACAAATCCAGATAATACGGTAGTTGCGGCAAGTGTTGATACAACATTTAACTCAACAGATACTGCAGGTACATTCTCAACTGGCGTAGCCGCTGGTATTTATACCTTAGTTGCAGATGAGTATGATCGATTGATATTTGCTTACCTTAATGGAACAACTATTGATCTTGTACGTTTAACTCCAAGTGGCGAGTTAGATCCAACATTTGGTACTTCTGGTATTGTAACAGTAACTGCATCAGCAGGAACTTTTGATGACACAGCTCAAATTCGTGTGGCATTAAACTCTGCAGGTAATATTGTTATTGCTGCTCATACAAGTGGTGGGCTTTTAAATATTAGTGTATATGACAATGCTTCAGTTAATACAGCAAATACTAATGGTGCAATTAATAATGCACAATTAGCTATTAGTGGATTATCAACTCCAGTATTAACAGCATTAGAAACATCTGCGGATGGTTACATTTATGTAATGGGTAACCAGGCTACAACAAGTGGAATGTTTATTGCTCGATTAACATCAGCTACAACAGTTGCTGTAGCATTGGATGTTAACTTTGGTCCAGGAACTGTTGGTTCTCAGACAGGTATATTCTTATATGCTCAAGCAAGTACAGATGCTGACTTGTATTATGGTCTTGCGGTTCGTCCGGATGGTCGTTTAGATGCATTTGGTGCAGAGACTCTTACTGCAGGTACAACTATAACTGCGACTATGATTCGTGTATACAATGATCCGTACACAGTTACTGTGGCTCAGGCTTCAGATTCAAAAGCTGTTGGTACAAACGATCTAACACTTGGTCTTACTGGAGCAAACGGTATTACGTTCTTCGGTTCTTCTGCAGGTAACGCTGGTTCAGCTCAGATAGCACGTGCTATTGCATTACAAGATGATAATAATATTATTGTTGCAATGGATGGTGCTGAAGCTGCAGATGGAACAACAAGTCAAATTATGATCAATAAGTTTGATACAGATGGTGCATTGAACTTATCATTTAGCACTGACGGTAAAGCAACAGCTTTAGCAACATATTCTAATCAATATGTTCAGGACATGGTAACGTTTACAACTGTTGCCGGTGTTCATAAAGCCATTATTGCAGGTTATGTTACCAATACAACTCCAGCTATTACAAGTTCATTGCTATTGCAATATAACTTAGATACAGCTGCTTTAGATAGCACATTTGGTGGTTTTGATGGTAACGAAGCCGGTGTTGCCTTTGGTGATGGTCAGCAACTATTCTCTGTTGGTCGCCAATCATCAGGTCGTATTATTGCTGCCGGTTTAAGCCAAAACAGCTTAGGTCTTTTACTTGGTTATACATCAGCAGGTAAGCTAGATCCTAGTTTTGGTACTGGTGGTTATCAGACACAAGGTTCAACAGGTCTTTATACTCATGCAATCGATACATTAAACCGTATCGTTGTAGCTTATAATGTAGCTGGTACAGTAAGTGTTGCTCGATTCTTGGCAGATGGTTCTGCGCTTGATACATCATTTAATACTACTGGAGTTCTCGCAACTGGAATTGTTACGGTATCTTCAAACAGTAATATCAAAGTTGCTGTAGATAGCAGCAATAATATTGTTGTAGCGGGTGTTATATTGAACACTACTGCAAGTGATATTGTGCTAGCAAGTATTACTGAAGATGGTACAACTACAGTTGTAACTACTACATACCTAGGTACTGCACTTGGTGGAACAACAAGTTCATCAGTTTATACTCTAGGAAGAGTCCTTGTTGATGAAAATGGCAAAATAGTTATTGTTGCTTCGGATTCATTCCCAAGCCCAGAAACAACAACTATTGCTCGTTTCATAGCAGATGGTTCTGCTCTTGATGTATCAGTAGCATCAAACAATGTTCCATTCAATAGTAATGGTTATATTGTTTATACTGTTGGAACTGGAACAACATCAGAAACTGCAAACGATGCGCTTATCCATTCAGATGGACGTATCTTGGTTGTAGGTTCTGTGGACCCTGTTTAAAATCCTTTAACCCCAGGCTTTACAATGTTTGCAAAGCCTGGGCCCTTCGTATATAAAAAAAGACTCTGCTTTAAGGTAATAATACTTTGAGCAGAGTCTTTTTTATGATCATATATTTTCAATTTTTTTATTGTGAGTGGCTGTAAATTAATATGGCATGGTAGATTGAGCTGAGTGCATAAGTTTAGCCTACATTTTTCATTGCATTAAAAATTCCGGAAAGGTCATGGCGGCGGCCGTTATTCGCTTTTTTGAAAAATGTTTTTTAGATTTTCTCATCAAACGATGAGAGCACATTGATTTTTGATTTAATACAAGTTTCATCTCGGTTGTTCCCTGCATGAAAAACACTGGTATTTTAAAAAAGCGGATAGCCCGCGCTCGGGCAAAACTCCCGGAGCGCAAGCATAGGCTGCGTTTCTAAAGATTAAATTTTAGTAGATGATCAAGAATTGCAGTTTGCCAAACTATCACATTTTCATGCATAAGTTGTATTACTCGTAATTTTTTATGATGATCATGTAGTCGATTCATTATCATCTGATTTTTATTTGAAAATAAATCATTGAGATCATTTATGGTTCTATTTAAAGATGGTTTAAATTTATCATCAATAAAATTAATAATAATAACTTGTTCTTCTAATGGCGGAGTATCAAAAAGTGTTTTTTCGATCTGAGTTGATTGATTACCAAAGTTAGCTTGAAAATTGATAACTTTTGGTTCAGATATTAAACATAAAATTGCATTTTTCATGTCAGAATTAAAATCACTCATAACTTTTGCAACAGCATAAAGTGGATAGGAATGAATATTATTATAGACAGAATAATCTTGTGTCGAAAATTTAATTCCGTAAGGGCTTTGTTCATGAGATTCAAGAAATCGATGAAGACTTTTTAAAGTTCGACCATCACCAGATTTTACTTCAACAGGAATAACCTTACGGTCAATATTAATTAAATAATCGATTTCTGCTTGCGCAGGAGATGAATCTTTGTGCCAATAATAAAGATCATGATTTGTATGTGGGTTAGCGTAAGCAACTATTTCTTGCCCTACAAAAGCCTCCATGAGAGCACCTTTCTTAATGAATTCTTGTTGAGGTTGCAAAAACCATTCGGTAATATCTAAACCTAAACTTGTTTGAGTAAGTCCAACATCCAGAAAAATAACTTTATAATCAAGATCATCTGATTGTGCTCCAAGCGGAATTCCTTGCCCAGCAGAATAATAAACTTTATGAGCAATCCCTGCTGTAATCAAAAGATCAAGAGCAGGTGCTAATTCTCGTTTACGATAATCACCTTCGATTGCACTATATTTAAATTTATGTCCAAGTTGTAAAGGAATGTGCCTGAAAATAGTTTCTACATATTTAATTTCATGTTTTTCTGCATATTTACTAAAGTCTTGGCGATAAAAATTAAGTATGCTTGCATGCATACGAGCTATATCTAATGGGTTTTGTGTATTGATCCAATGAGCAATAGCTTGCGGCATACCGCCAATTGCTAAATATCGACCGAGTAAATTTTCTAAACCTATGCTGTGTGTAGGTTCTTTAATTCCTTGAGTAGGTTCATGGTTTAAAATTATTTCAGCAGGAACTTGGTTGTTGTACCCAAGATATTCGATGAAAGAAACTGGATGCATTTCTAAAGATTGAATTCTACCGACAGGAACACCAACTTTTTGGATTGCAAAATCGAGTAATGATCCAGCTGCAATAACATGTAATTCTGGCAATATTTCATAAAAATATCGCAAGGCAATAATAGCTCGTGGAACAGTTTGGATTTCATCGATAAATAATAAAGTTTTTCCTGGAGTAATTAATTTTTTTGTAGCAGCATGTAGTTTTAAAATCATTTCTTGTGGATCAAGATCTCCTGTAAAAGCTTCATGAGCTTTTAGGTCAGACTCTAAATTGATTTCAACAAAACTTTCATAGGTTTTACCTAATTCTCGTGCTGCATAAGTTTTTCCAACTTGACGAGCTCCACGTAATAAAAGTGGCTTTCGAATGGAGCTATGTTTCCATTGCAAAAGATAGTAATCAATAATTCGTTTCATGCATCTCTTTCTCGTGGTTTAAAATAGATCTATTTATTTATGTTTCATGGTTAAAACCGGTAGTTTTTTACAGAATGGTTAAAAATATACCCATTTTATCTGTTTTCATGGTTAAAAACAACACTATTTTAAATTTCATAAAAAAGCAAATTTATATAATATAGCTATTTGGACTAAGCTGTACACATTTCTCCTAAACCTTGAACAGCTGCCTTAAAAATTATTTTTAATTTTTAAGGCAGCTTTTTTCACAGATGTTTTTACTGCTGCCCAAAAATGTTCTATTGGATTAAATTCTGGTGAATAAGGGGGTAAATATAATATTCGACACCCTGCAGCAAGAATAAGATCAGTAATTTTTTTAGACTTGTGAAAACTAGCATTATCAATTATAAGTACCATTCCTGCTACGAAAGAAGGAATTAAGATTTTTTCAATATAGGTTTCAAACGTAACTTTTGTTGAGTATCCTATAAATAAAAATGGTGCAAATAACTTTCCTTTATGAAGAGCAGCCGTGATATCTATGCGTGTTTTTCGATTACCTTTTTTAGAATCTCTACATCGCTCATTTATTTTAGACCAGCCAAACATTTTGACTTCATTATCATCAATCCCAGTTTCATCAGAATATACAATCATTTCAGGATCAATAGATTCTAATTCTTTTAATAATTCTTGCTGCTTTTCCAACTTGCTTTCAGTATATCGAAAGGTTTTTTTTTGAAAGTGTAACCAACTTTTGCTAAAGCCAAATAAATAACATCGACAGATATTTTTATATTTTTCAAGGCAGCCCATTTTTCTGCCATCTCTTCACCAGTACAATATTTGTTTATTTCTGCAAATTTTTCAAACTCATTCCAGTCGGTAATTTTATGGCTATGGCCTTTTTGATAACCAATTTTTGGAGTTAAGCTATTAGTTTTCGAGCGTAATTCTAACCATCGACTAATTGTTCTTCTATTTACTTTAAATAGTTTTGCCGCTTCTACTTGACTTGTGCCACTATCAATTGCATTAATTATTCGTTGTCTTAAATCTAAACTATATGGATACCCCATTTACAAGCTCCTTTTAAAGAAATACAGTTTAGCTTCTTTGTGAATAATTAAAAGCAC
>Ga0209491_10010283_pt1 | contig 11279 bp, 11 predicted proteins | sample BON02_FD_187213 | JGI IMG/M metagenome (GOLD analysis project Ga0209491, IMG submission 187213) | Freshwater microbial communities from Lake Bonney liftoff mats and glacier meltwater in Antarctica - BON-02 (SPAdes) (version 2) | ecosystem: Environmental > Aquatic > Freshwater > Ice > Glacier...
CGATACAGAACTCCCGCAAGATACAGCGCAGCTTGCGCCCGTCGGGCGGGGCCGTCGTGATGGGTCTTTACCTGCTGTTCCTGATGCTGCCGATCTATTGGCTGCTGAACATGAGCCTCAAGACTAACTCCGAAATCCTCGGTGCCTTCAGTCTGTGGCCGCGGAACCTGACGTTCGAAAATTACCACACGATCCTGACCGACCCCAGTTGGTACATGGGCTACGTCAACTCGTTGATCTATGTGGTGATGAACACGGCGATCAGCCTCGCCGTGGCGCTGCCTGCGGCTTATGCCTTCAGCCGCTATACCTTCATGGGCGACAAGCACCTGTTCTTTTGGCTGCTAACCAACCGCATGGCTCCGCCCGCCGTTTTCGCGCTGCCGTTCTTTCAGCTGTATTCCAGCATCGGGCTGTTCGACACGCATATCGCTGTGGCCCTCGCCCACTGCCTTTTCAACGTCCCCCTCGCCGTCTGGATCCTCGAAGGTTTCATGCGTGGCGTGCCCAAGGAAATCGATGAAACCGCCTATATCGACGGCTATTCGTTCCCGGCGTTTTTCATCAAGATCTTCACCCCGCTGATCGCATCGGGCATCGGGGTCGCAGCATTCTTTTGCTTCATGTTTTCTTGGGTCGAACTGCTGCTGTCGCGTACCCTGACATCGGTGAACGCCAAGCCAATTGCTGCCACAATGACCCGCACCGTCGGTGCCGCCGGTGTCGACTGGGGTGTGCTGGCCGCCGCTGGTGTCCTAACAATTGTGCCGGGTGCCTTGGTTATCTATTTCGTACGCAACTACATCGCCAAGGGCTTTGCCTTGGGACGGGTGTGATGCGCGCCTTGAAAGAAGGAGCCTACAATGCTTGACTGGATGGCATGGACGTGGCCGACCGCGTCGTTTTTCGTAGTGATCGCCGCACTGCTGGTGACCTTCACCACGCTGGCAATCAAGTTTCCAGAGGTGCCGCGCGTCGGCGTCCTGCGGATTGAAACCACACGCGGTGACCGTTTGTTCATCACGCTACTGGGGTCCGCATTCATCAATCTCGCGTGGCTTGGCTTGGGTCTTGGCCCGCAGCCTTTCGCGCTGATCGTCTGTCTGGTCTATGCCGCAGCGGTGTTCCGCTGGGTCTAGACCACGTCAAAACCCGGCACAGACCATCGCGCCGGTTCGTCTACGTTCAACCTAAAGGGAGGAAACCTATAATGAACGTTCTCTTGAAATCTTCCACGGCGTTGGGGCTGGCACTTGCCATGACCCAACCGGCGTGGGCCGATATGGCAGCTGCCACATCGTTCCTCGACGCCGAGATTGGCGACGTCTCGACCCTGTCCCGCGCGGATCAGGAAGCCGAGATGCAGTGGTTCATCGATGCGGCCCAGCCGTTCCAGGGCATGGAAATCAACGTCGTATCCGAAACGATCACGACGCATGAATACGAATCCCAGGTGCTGGCACCCGCGTTCACCGCGATCACCGGCATCAAGATCACCCATGACCTGATCGGTGAAGGCGATGTCGTCGAAAAGCTGCAGACTCAAATGCAATCCGGCGAGAACATCTATGACGCCTACGTCAACGACTCCGATTTGATCGGCACTCACTGGCGCTATCAGCAGGTCCGCAACCTGACCGACTGGATGGCCAACGAAGGCGCAGACGTCACGTCCCCCACGCTCAACGTCGATGATTTTATCGGAACAGAGTTCACGACTGCGCCGGATGGCAAGCTGTATCAGCTGCCAACCCAGCAGTTCGCGAACTTGTATTGGTTCCGGTATGATTGGTTCAACGACGAGCAGAACAAAGCCGACTTTAAAGAAAAGTATGGCTACGATCTGGGCGTTCCGGTCAACTGGTCCGCATATGAAGATATCGCAGAATTCTTCACTGGTCGCGATCTGTCGCGCATGGGTGTCGATGGTGACGTCTTTGGCAACATGGACTACGGTAAGAAAGACCCCAGCCTTGGCTGGCGTTATACTGACGCTTGGATGTCCATGGCAGGAATGGGAGACAAGGGTGAGCCCAACGGCCTGCCAGTCGACGAATGGGGTATCCGCGTCAACGAAAACTCTCAGCCCACCGGCGCTTGCGTCACCCGCGGCGGTGCAACCAACTCTCCGGCTGCTGTCTATGCCGTGGACAAGGCCATTGACTGGCTGCAGAAGTACTCACCCCCCTCGGCCATGGGCATGACCTTCTCGGAGGCCGGCCCGGTTCCCGGTCAAGGCAACATTGCGCAGCAGATGTTCTGGTACACCGCATTCACCGCGGCAACCGTGACACCCGATCTGCCCGTGATGAACGAAGACGGCACGCCTAAGTGGCGCATGGCCCCGAGCCCGCACGGCGCATACTGGGAAGAGGGCATGAAGGTTGGCTATCAGGACGTGGGTTCCTGGACGCTAATGAAATCCACACCGGAAGACCGCGCAAAGGCCGCATGGCTTTACGCGCAGTTCGTCACCTCGCTGACTGTCGACGTGAAGAAATCCGATGTGGGCCTGACCTTCATCCGCGAGTCCACCGTCAACTCTGATCACTTTACCGAACGTGCTGACAAGCTCGGCGGTCTGGTGGAATTCTACCGCTCTCCTGCGCGGACACAGTGGTCGCCAACCGGCACCAACGTGCCTGACTATCCAAAGCTGGCGCAGCTGTGGTGGCAGAACATCGGCGACGCAATGTCCGGTGCGAAGACATCCCAAGAAGCGCTGGATCAGCTGTGTGCTGACATGGAAAGCGTGATGGAGCGGATCGAACGTTCTGGCATTCAGGGTGACCTGGGTCCGGTGATGAACGAGCCGCAGGACGCGTCCTACTGGCTGGACGAACAGCCGGGCGCACCCAAGCCCAAGCTGGAAAATGAGGACGAAGAGCCGATGACCGTCGGTTACGACGAACTCATCGCGTCCTGGAAATAATCTAGGTGTGACATGGGCCGGGGCGCAGAATATGCGCCCCGGCTTTTTCGTGTCTGCTGGTCGGCGAACGCACAGGCCTGCGCTTTAGTCGTCAAGGCCCAAAGGCTGATCAAGATAGAGCGCCCCTGGCCCCTTGGTAATCAGCACCAAGAAACAAGCGGCCCACAGCCCATGCGTGACCCAGGCCGTAAGATATACAAACACCTGAATAACCAATGTCATCCCCAGCAGCGCCGCCGCTGCAACGCGGGTCGCAATGACCAGCGCCAGTGTCACGGACAAGATATGCTCTGCCAGCGTCGCCAGCACGGCGGCAACGGCCGAAGGGATGGTTGGCAGTGCGTATTCGTTTTCAAACAACCATCAGGAGCCGCCTGCAATGGCGAAGCCGTCAACTTTGGTCTGGGCAGAGGCCCAGAAGACCCAAGCCGGGATCAAGCGGGCCACCAGTGCGGGAACTGACCAAGGTAAGCGCCCCGCCAAGGCATTGAGCGCGCGAAATGTGCGGCGGACAGGGTGGTCGGCGGTCTTGTTCATTTTTGTGGCGATATAATTAGTCATGGGTCCCTCTTTCTTCAGTCCGGGGAAGGCCGACGATCAGGCGGGGCCAAGATCCCTGAAGAGATGTTGCCGAACCTTTTCATGCCGATCGAACGCGGCGGCGACCGCCCCAGCCGCGAGGGGTTGGGACTGGGACTATTCATCGCGCCCGAAATCGCAAAGGGCCACGACGGCACTTTGACCGTCACATCAACTGATGAAAAAACGGATTCTATGTTCCAGATTTCGAATACCGCAGAGGTCTAGCGCGCAGCGGCCCCACCGTACATTCGTAGCGTTAGATATGTTTCCAGCCGGATCATGGCGTCATAGATCAGAACAGCTAACAGGCCAACGATCAGGCCGCCCTGCAGGACATAGGCCGTATTGTTGGTCAAAAGTCCCGCGATGATGACTTCACCCAGCGTCTTGGCCGCGACGGTGGACCCGATGGTCGCTGTGCCAAGGGCGATCACCACCGACAGGCGGATGCCTGTCAGGATCACGGGCAAGGCGAGGGGCAGCTCAACCTGGCTTAGCTTCTGCCAGCGGTTCAGGCCGATGCCGCGCGCGGCCTCCATCGTGGCGGTGGGCAATGTTGTCAGCCCGGTGATCGCGTTTTCAAAGATCGGCAGCAAACCATACAGAAACAGCGCCACCAGCGTCGGCCCAGAGCCGAAGCCAAGGGCGGGCACGGCCAAGGCAAGGACCGCGACGGGTGGAAAGCTCTGACCGATGCTGGTGATCGTGCGCGACAGCGGTAGAAACGCCGCCCCGGCGGGCCGCGTCACAAGGATCGCCAGCGTCACCGCCACCAGCGTCGCAGCGACAGAGGCCAGCACGACCAGCCCCAGATGATTGAGCGAGAGCGACAGCAGCGAGGCCCGTTCATAGATCACCGGCCCGCTTGTGGGGGCGAACGGCGCAAAGGCCCATGCGAACCAACCGGGGCGCACAACAAGAGCCACAAGCAGCGTGGCAAGCACCGCGCGTGCGAACGTGCCAACCTTCATGTTGCGCCCTGCGCCCGTGCGCGGATCGCTGGCAAGGTGACCCGACCGATGACGTCACCATCGCGCGCGACAGGCAGGGCATCGCGTCCGGTCCACAGGCACTCGGACAGCGCATCGCGGAGGCTTGCCTGCGCCGCGACGGGCGCACCGGTGGCTGGTCCGTCCTCGATGAGATCAGACACCGGTATCAGCGACAGCAGCCGCAAAGGACGATCAACACCGCCAACCATATCGGCAACGAAGGGTGTCGCCGGGTGCTGAATGATTTCGGCGGGCGTGCCGTGCTGCACCAACCGTCCGCCGTCCATGACGGCAACCCGGTCACCCAGATGGATCGCTTCCTCCATGTCGTGGGTCACAAGCATGATCGTCGATCCAAGCGCGCGCTGGATGCGCCGCAAATCAGCCTGCGCACGGGCCCGGATAATGGGGTCAAGCGCACCAAAGGGTTCATCCATCAACAGCAGATCGGGCCGCGACGCCAGGGCGCGGGCTACGCCCACACGCTGTTGCTGCCCGCCTGACAGCTCTGCCGGATAGCGGTCCCGGAACTGGTCAGGGTCCATCGAAAAAAGCGTGAGCAGCTCGTCCACGCGGGCGCGGGTCTTGTCCTTGGACCAGCCAAGAAGCTGCGGCACCGCCGCGATATTGCGCCCAACGGAATGATGCGGGAACAGCCCATGCCCCTGAATGGCATAGCCGATGCGGCGGCGCAGGATATGACCCGGCATCGTGGTCGTCACCACGCCGTTGATCCGCACCTCGCCAGAAGTGGGCTCTTCTAGCCGGTTAATCATGCGCAACAGCGTCGTCTTGCCAGAGCCGGAGGTGCCGACGATCACCGTGATCGTGCCGGTCTGCACCGTCATCGAAACCGCATCGACTGCCGCCTTGCTGTCATAGACCTTGGATATCTGGTCAATTTCGATCATGGCGCACTTTCTGAAACATGACGGACGTTGGGCTTTGTCAGGGCGACAAGGATGTCCATCAGAACACCCGCAACAAGGGCAAGGACGACAGTCGGCAAAGCGCCCAGCAAGATCAAATCGGTCGCGGTCTGGTTCAGGCCCTGAAACACAAAGGTGCCAAAGCCACCGCCACCGATCAGCCCGGCGATCACTGCAAGGCCAATGTTCTGAACCAACACGATCCGCAGACCGGCAAAAATAATCGGCAGGCCCAGCGGCAGCTCAACTTTGAACAGCCGTTCCAGGAACTTCATGCCCATGCCGCGCGCCGCCTCTTGTGCGGCGGGTGGCGTGCTATTCAAACCGGCGACCGTATTGGCGACAACGGGCAATAATGAATACAGTACTAGCGCGATAAAGGCTGGCGCAAAGCCGATCCCGGCGATGCCGATGGACTGCGCGCCGGGCACGGTATCACCCACCCAGCCCAGCAGCGGGATCATAATGCCAAACATCGCCAGCGACGGGATCGTCTGCAAAAAGCTAAGAACCGGCAACAGGGCGTCGCGCAGGCGGGGGCTGCGATAACATGCGATACCCAGCGGCAGGCCGATGACTACCGCCACCAGCAGCGAGCCGAGCGACAGCCACAGATGCCGCGACAGAGCATCATAGAACGCAGGCTTGCGGCTGGAAAATTCCTGCATGATCGACAGGCCAGAGAGCAGACCCGACATCAAGAGCATTGCCATTACACTAAGCACCACCGCCAAAATTCCAAGCCGAGCCCATGGCCCGGGCGACAAGCTGGCCAACCCATCCGCCAGCAACAGCCCCAGCACGACAAGAAGGCACCAAAATCCGGCAGCAGGCGAGATCCGCGCATACTCCCCTGCCCCGTCCAGCAGCGACGTACCGCCAAGCGTCAGCAACCAGACCAGCGCCGCCAGCCCCGAAGCGGCACCAGCCACGCGCAGGTATGGCCATGCGCCCAGCACGCCCATCACCAACCCGGCCACCAGCAGCAGCAAAGCAAGCACGGAATTACCGGGTGCCGCAAGCTGCCACACCCGAAAGCCATCGCCCGCAACGATGCGGTTTGCGGCCAAGGTCATGTAGGGCGCGGTCAGAGCCGCAAGTCCAAGGACAAAAAACAACAGGCCCGGCGCTGAAAACACCGGGCCTGTTGATGAGTATGATCGCTGTGCGGGAATTACTTCAGGACCCCGATTTGGGTCAGGTAATCACGCGCAACTACCTCTGCCGGCTCTCCGCCAACTTGAATACGGCCATTCAGCTTTTGCAGCGTCGCCATGTCCAATCCGGCAAAGATCGGGTTCAGAACGTCTGGGATCGTGGGATATTCGGCCAACACCTCGCCCCGGATGACGGGGGCAGGTTCATAAACCGGCTGCACGCCCTTGTCGTCGGCCATCACGACCAGACCCGTCGCGCCGACGCCGCCGTCGGTGCCATAGGCCATCGCCGCGTTCACGCCCGATGTGCCGCGCGCCGCGGCCTGAATCGTGGCCGCCGTATCGCCGCCCGACAAAACAACCGTCTGATCGGGCGAAAGCGTAAAGCCATATGTCTCTTGCATCGCAGGCAGCACGGCAGGGGACGACACGAACTCTGTCGAGGCGGCCAGCATGATTTCGCCGCCCCCGGCGACCCACGCGCCGAAATCGGACATGGTGACAAGGCTGTTGTCCGCCGCAACCGGGCCGGTCACTGCGATCGCCCAGGTGTTGTTGGCCGGAGCAGATTGCAGCCAAACAAGGTTGTTCGCATCCAGATCAAGCTCTGCTGCGCGGGTATAGCCAGCCGCTGCATCCTTCCAGATCTCACTGTCGGCCTCGTTAAAGAAATACGCCGCGTTGCCTGTATATTCCGGGTACAGGTCGATCTGGTCGGCCAGCAGAGCCTCTCTGACCACTTGCGTCCCGCCCAGTTGCAAGCGGCGCTCGACCGGCAGGCCTGCATCCTCGAGCGCGAGAGCGATTACGTTTCCCAGCAGACCGCCCTCTGTATCAATTTTAGACGATACAACAATGTCTGCCTGAGCCGCAGATGATAGAGCGGCTGTCAGCCCGAAAGAGGCTAGGATGAGTTTTGAGGGCATGATCTGGTGGTCCTTGTCTGCGTATGGTTGCATGAAAACGAAGCTGCTAATTAAACCCTGAACTAGCGCAGGGACCTGTTTTGCCAAGAGTTAAACGTGACGGTTTGGTGCAAATGAATTATGCCCTGGAAACAGCGCACTGGCGTAGGCTCTGATTTTCTGTCTGCTGATTTTCAAAACGAAAGAGATCAAAGCCGTCAAAACGAGTACAGCATGCCCCTCGGTTCATCGAGAAGGGCCATTGGGTGAGGCTTGGAGGGATCGCAGCCCCAGTGAGAAGATGACCCCCTTTCAACTGCTTTGCACCCGACGCATTTATGCCGCCGTTTAATGCGATGGATGTCGACCTGCACCCCGAGACTTCATGGACGCATACAACTTCGTTCGCAGGCTCAAGACACTCAACGGTCTAACGCCCTACTAATACATCTGTAAAATCTGGGCTTCAGAGCCAGATCGCTTCATCCTAAATCCGAGCCACCAAATTCCGGGACCAAATATCTAGGCCAGACGACTACTTAAATTACGTTCTCAGGATCGGTGCCAGAAACGATAGGTCTGAGTCACAATCGCCGCCCCTGCCCCGTGGAGTAACTTACCTTGTGATGCGGCCTTGAACACCGGGAGACCACTTTAACAGCACACAAGATCGCGTAGCCCCAGCGTAGCACCACGGAAAAAGGAAACGCGAACAACCACCCTGAGGTGGCTAGCAACTGTGTTTATGTTTGGTTTGGTTGCGGGAGTAGGATTTGAACCTACGACCTTCAGGTTATGAGCCGAAACCCCGTGGCGCACCATTGCGGCATAAAAACAATCACTTAGGAGTTAAACGTTTGATAGCACAAAGGTATTCAACGGGTTTCACCGGCTTTCAAGCTTCGCGCATGGGCGCGAACGTGGTCCAATTTGTAGCCACGGGTTGACCAAGTGTTGACCAGAACATCTGTTGGAGATGGAATACCTCCATCGCAAAGGATTTCCAAATGGCCGAAAAATTAAAGCGTCGCAACCGCAGCATTTTGCAAAAGCTATTAGTTGTCATGCGCGTCTTAACCTGCAAAAGTGCCCGTGAAATTTCTTGTACAAGACTGCGAACGTTAGGCGCTCTTCATTACACAATCGACCCGCTGCCTACTTTGGCCGACCATCGATACGCTGCTGCGCAACTTCACTATACTGGCCGTTTATTTGCAGCGCAGCATTTCTCGGCTGAAACTTCGGTCAGCGGACAAAGCTATTGCTCGCTGCAGGCCTTCGATGTCGGCTTCAGCGAACTGTTCAATAAAAAGTGGTTTTTGGGTGCCACTTCAACCAAATTTAGGCTGATGCTATTCGGCCGGTTTCGCATTATTATAAACTTATACTCCGAGTCCTTCGGAAGCCGAATTTGAGGACTTGACGCTTGGGCGTGGAACGATTCAGCTACGGGTATGATTTGTCCCGGGTTTCTTTCCGCAGCAGAACGCCTTGAGCTTGAGGCCTCCGTGCGTCGCCAGCGCGAAGACCACGGCATTGCCCGTAGGGCAAATGCGATCTTGCTGCTTGATGACGGGAAGTCCTGTCAGGCCATCGCTGAGTTTCTCTATCTGGACGACGATACCATTCGCGGCTGGCACAAGACCTATCAGAACGGCGGCTGGGACGCACTTTCGACCGACGGCTGGAAGGGTGGTCAGTCCCGAATGTCGTCGTCACAGGCGACGGCACTGTGCGCTTGGCTGGAGGCACGCTTCTGTCGCTCGACGGTCGAGATCAGTGCTCATGTCGCGGCTGAGTTCGGTCTGAAGTATTCCCATTCTGGCTGCATCAAACTTCTGGCCCGACTGGGCTTTGAATACCGCAAACCCAAGCCGCTGCCGCGCGTGGCAACAGCCGAAAAGCAATCTGCTTGCATCGCACTATACGAACGCCTGATGCGGGAATTACCAGCAGATGAGGCCGTTTACTTCGTCGATGCGGTGCATCCGGAATACCAGACCAAGCCGGCATTCGGCTGGGTGAAGACCGGATCAAATCCGGCGGTTATCAGCACGGCTGGACGTGGTCGTGTGAACATTCATTGCGCCGTGAACCTTGAGACCTTCGATGCTCCTTTTGTCGAGCCCACAACCGTCGACGGGGTCAGTGCCGTGCAGCTTCTGACCAAAATCGAAGCGCGCAACCCCGATAAGCGCATCATTCATGTCATCTGGGACAATGCCGCCTACCACAAAGGGCCCGATGTCAGGGCTTTTCTGGCCAGGACAGCCTGCCGTATCCATCTGATCCAGCTGCCGCCCTACTGCCCCCATCTCAATCCGATCGAGCGGCTTTGGGCCGTCTTGCACGAATACGTCACCCACAATCGATACTACCCAAATCAGAAACAGTTCGCTGACGCCATCATCGCATTCATGCGCGAAACCATCCCCCGTGAATGGACTAAATTCCGCGACAAGGTGTCAGACAACTTTTGCGTCATAACCCACGAAAAGTTTCGGATTTTGCAGTAGCAGCGGTATGAATACTATCCAGAGGAAATCCAAGATGCTCACGAAAACTGATTATATCCTGCGCAGTCTCCAAAAAATCAGAAACAAGAAATGGGAATTCTTCATTATTTCACGGATTATTCACGCGCTCGACGATGACGAAATCGAGTTTGTGACGCAACAATATGTACGAAGGGAAGATGCTACCTACGCACTAACTGACCTATATTTGCCACAATTTAATCTTCACCTTGAGATTGATGAACCGCACCATGAAGAAGAAATCGAAAAGCAGAAAGACACGCTTCGGACACGAGACCTCGTTTTGGTTACAGGTCACAGAATTGAAAGATTGAAGGTTCAGAAAAACGACAAAACTCTCAAATCTTTGTCTGAAATCAGAAGTGAAGTGGATGACCTCGTTAAGAAAATAAGGCTTCAAAAAACACTGGCGTCTGATTTTGTACCTTGGGATTTCGAAACACGGTACTCGCCTAAGCCGGTGATCGAGCGTGGGGTTGTGAGAATTGCGGACAATGTAGTGTTTAGGACGCAGACCGACGCTATGCGGTGCTTCGGGTTCAAGGGCAAAGGCTGGCAAAAAGGAGCATGGAAAATTCCAGATGGCTCAAACGATTACTTGTGGTTCCCGCGTTTGTTCGAGCACGGCATGTGGCGGAACGAGCTTTCGGAGGATGGGACCGCAATCCATGAGAGGGCAATCAACTCCGAAGGGAGGGCGTCTATCAAAAAGCAAAGACAGGACATTAGCGAGCAACCGAACCGGAGAGCCATCGTTTTTGCAAAGGCGAAAGATGCACTTGGGTACAGCTTGCTTCGATATGTGGGCACCTTCCAGCCACGAATTACAGAAACCGACCCTGACGTCATTTCTTTCTACCGCTTAGCGACAACTGAGAAGGTTCGAATTTGAAGTAGCGGCTCAAAAATCCTCGTTCTTGGCACAGCTGAAATCCGGTCTATTTTCGACTGCCAAAAGCCCAGTTCAAAACTCAAGCTGTTGTTGGATTTTTTTGACGCTCACCTGATATCTGACATTAGCTGTAGTAAAGAGGGCTCACAGCGGCCTTTCGCAGCGCAGCACTGCCCCCCACATCCGTGACAGTTTGAATGTCTTTTCTGTTGAGCGACAACCATCTTGGCCGGTGCCGACAACCACCTTGGCCGGTGGGGCTGGACGGAAGACGGGCTTGCCCGTCTGGAGGGCAGCCCCACCGGCCTGATTGATTTTGGGAATAGGTGCTGGTCGCTGCGGGTTGGTAAACT
>Ga0209491_10010284_pt1 | contig 11278 bp, 7 predicted proteins | sample BON02_FD_187213 | JGI IMG/M metagenome (GOLD analysis project Ga0209491, IMG submission 187213) | Freshwater microbial communities from Lake Bonney liftoff mats and glacier meltwater in Antarctica - BON-02 (SPAdes) (version 2) | ecosystem: Environmental > Aquatic > Freshwater > Ice > Glacier...
ATAAATTTTAATAAATAAATTTTAATAAATAAATTTTAATAAATAAATTTTAATAAATAAATTTTAATAAATAAATTTTAATAAATAAAGTATAATGTTTAGTAATTTTATATTAATTTGTTAATAATTTGATTTTAATTGTCCTATAATTTTATACGATTTTACATAATTTCTTTTAAATCGTTAGAATACCAATATTCACTATTTTCATCATTAATTTGATAAGCAGTTGATTCAAAAATAACATCATTAAATACATCCATATACATATCATATACTTTTTTAGTAGGAAGTAATAATGTAAAACCAATTAATCCTGATTTATTTATAATTACATTTTTAATATTAAAATTTTCATATTTAATATTAAATAATCCATTAAATAATTCTGACGTATTAAAATTTTTTTGAGAATTACTAATTGCTAGAACAACAAAATCTTTATTTTTATAGGCATCATTAGATAAATAATTTAGAAAATTAATATTATTAATAATAATATCTTTAATATTAATGTTATAATTTTTAAATTTTTCATAATTATAATTAAATTTCATTACCATATAATTGTCATTTGTGTATGAATTAATTTTATTACCTTCACTTTGTTTTTCATTTCGTAAATTATATTTTGTTTCAATAATATCAATTGGAAGTCGTGTTTTAATACGTAATAACATATAATAATTATTTGATGTATTATGTTTCATATGATTAACAATATATTTATTATTAATTTCAATTTCTTTTAAACTATCTAAGAAAATACCTGCTGTAATTTTATTAGTAGTTGTACGAATATTATGCAAAATAGTATTAATTTGTTTATTGTATTCTTTATTTTTATTATTTAATTCTTTTTGATAAATACAATATATATAATAATTTACCAATTTATTTAAGCCATAAATTAATAATGTTATTAAAAATAATGTAATGTATGTATTCATTTGTAATTGAATTAAATTATTATAAAAAGTAATATTTAAATCTATAGTAATGTCTTGTAATTCAGTAATATTATTAGAGTTTAAAATTTTAGTTAAAGTATCATCCGTGCTTTGATTAATTTCATTGATGTAATTTCCAATATTTTCATGAATATGACTTCCAAAAGAGACAATGTGATTAAAAGGTGCTACAATCATATAGTCAACTAAATTATAAGTCCCCATCATATTAGTATCATAACTCATTCTTAATACTAATACTAATACTAATACTAATATTATTCAAATAGAATTTTTATTAACTTAAATTAAATTAACTTAACTTAACTTTGTAAATTGTATAAACTAGTTTTTAAGTATATATGTATCTAGTTTTAATTTTAAATTTCAATTTTTAGTTTTACTATTTTACATAAATTAATAATTAGTATGTAAATACAATAATTTATAATTTTTATAAAATAAATAAAAAATAAATAGTATCCAGAATAAACTTATCATTTAATAAACACATCCGTTTATTTAAGGATAAGCCTAATAGTAATAAAATATACAATAATTTTAATAAAAGAGATGTAATTTGTTAGAACTACGTGTTATTGCTGTGTATAATAATTTTAATTTCTCAGCATCACAACTATTAGACAAAATATTAGCATACTCAATATAGACATCATCATATGTGCTACCTTGGGATTTATGAACTGTAAGAGCATAACCATAATCTACTTCAGGATAACAAGATGTAATATTGTGGCTCATATAATGTCCAAAAAGTTGGCTTAATGTAATATATTTTGAACTTGATGTAGTATCATTAATATCACTACTAGGCTCATTTTCTTCATTTAATAATTTATTGATAGAATTCAATTGTTTTTCTTCATTACGAGAAAGTAATAGTTTAACTTCATAACTATTTTTAATAATAGTGCGAAGTTGTTTTATAGTTTCCACATTTGATTCATTAGTCATATTTAAAATAGGTATATGTTTAGAAATTGTTTTTTCAGTTGAAGAAAAAGAGACCAAATCGCATAAAACCATATCAAATCGTAATTTATCAGTAGCATCAATAAAATCTTTAATATAAATTGAAGTATTCATTTGGCTCATAAATTTAGTTAGAAAGAAAGAACATTTTTTACAACCAATCTTATCATTCGGTATTCCAAATAATTTTATAGACATTAACATATGCCATTTTGTATAAATAGATATTTTAACGTAATTAGAAGTAATTTTTGAAAGATTATAAATATTATAATTAGGTATTAATAAATTATACTTAAGTGATAATTCATCAGTAAATACATAATTATTCGTAGTTATTCTTTCATTTAAATTATGATGTAAATAAAATAGATTACGATATAGTAATAAATCTTTAGCTTCTTTAATAATATTATCTTTGCTCTTACTATCTTTATCTTTTTCTATTTTATTATCATTATCATTATCATTACTATTATCATTATCAGTTTTCTCTGAAATTTTAAAATAATCATCAATACTTTTTCCATTTTGAGATTGTTTTTTAACATTCATTAATGTTAATACATCATCATCTAATACACTATCAATATCAATATTAAAAACAGTTTTTTTTTCATCAGTTTTTTCATTATTTATATTAACAATAATATTACACCATTCTTTAAAACTTAATGGTTTATAAGTAGTTTCTTTTAAATTTGCTACATAAACAATGCTACTTGAAAATAGATGGTTATTATATTTATAATAGGGAGATTTAATTAATAATTTATCACCTTTAATAATATATATATTTTCAATATTTTCTACATCTTCAAATAAATGAGTTCTAATTTTGGTATTTAATAAATTACAACATTTATTAGTCCACGCTAGAGCCATTGTATCAAATAATTCTTTTTGGTTTTCTGAGTCAATACTTTCTTTTTCTTTAGTTTTTTCTTCTACTAATAAATATTTTTCAATTTCAGTAGTAGTTTTAGTTTTATCTAATTTTAGTGTTTTACGAATTAGTTTTAAATCTTTTTGTTTAGATTTTATATCTTTGACATAGGCTCTTACCCAACTACCAAATTTTTTATTATATAAAATAACATTATCTACATTATCAATATGATGAGTTAATAAATTAAATGATGGAATTATATTATAAATCTTATCTCTTAATTTATTCGCAATAAGTGTAATATCACTTTTACATCGTTCAACAATTTTTAATGACATCATTACAGTATGAATTTTAGGGTTGCTTTCACTTAATTTATTAATTTCAAAAGAAGGTGAAATAGTTTCATTTACAGGAGGTAATTGACAACAATCCCCAATATAAATAATAGGACATTTAATTATATTTAATAATTTAGTAGTTGGAGTATCAATCATACTACATTCATCAACAATAATAGTTGTTTTAGAATAGAGTTCTTTATTGTATTTATCTCCAATTTTTTTTTCATTTCCTTTTGTAAATTCTTCTTCACCCATTTCATTAATAACACGACTAATACTTAATAATTGAGAAACTGTTAAAAATGTAATTTTTTTTGAGAAAATAACAATAATTTTAGATAATAATGTTTCATTATTTTTTTTAATAATAGCATTATTACTAGAATTACTATTAATTATTTGATTATCATTTATTATATTATTTTCTTTAATATTATGTAGTGTTAATTCTTCAATATAATTATTGTATTTATTAACTAATACATCTTTGGCTTTATTTGTAGGAGCAGTTATAATAAATTCATTTATATTATTTAATAATTCGGTCATACTTTTAATGTCTTCATATAATTCTATTTCTTTTATATGATTTCTTAATTGTTCTATTAAATTATTGATAAGTGTTGAAATAATAATTGTTGTTTTACCAGTTCCAGCACTACCATTAATTAATAATTTACTATAAGGTTTGTACTCTTTAATAAATTTAGTTATATCTAGAATACATTGTTTTTGTTCTTCATTAGGAATAAAAGAAGTCATTCTAACTATAAACTAAATTTATAAAAATAGTATAATTTTTACTATATTAGGCTTATCCTTAAATAAACGATTGTGTTTATTAAATGATAAACCTAATATCACTATTTGATAAACTATTTTATTATTTTTAAACTGTAATATAAAAAGAAAAGAAAAAAGAAAAAATCAATTTTTACAATAACATATCACTATAATTATTTAATTCTAATCTATTTGTTTCATATTGAATAGAAGGATTTGTTAAATTTTGTATTTCATTATCATTTGATAATTTATTATTATTTAATTTATTATTATTTAATTTATTATTTATTAACTTATTATCTATATTTGTAAAATTATTAATAGTATTATTTTTATTTTTATCATTAAAGTTTTTACCTTGTTCTTTTAAACCTTCTTTATCAGAAAATAATTTTATCATATCTATACCATTATTTAACAGATTTATTTCTGTCATTTTTTTTTAACTTAATTTATTAATTTATTAATTTATTAATATATTAATATATTAATATATTAATAATTTTATTAAGCTTATCCTTAAATAAACAGATGTGTTTATTAAATGATAAACCTAAAAGAGCTTTTTAAAGCCTTGAACTTATTTGACGGTTATTATATTTTAAGTAGATATTTATTTTTAATTATTTAATTAAATAATTAATTTCAAACTATATTTTAATGTAATATTAAAATATATACTATATAATAACGATTAAGTTCTTTTGTTCTTGACTTGTGTCCTAGTATATGTGGTGTTCCTTCTGTCAAATTCATAATATTTAAATTACTACTATATCAAGGCACTATATACTAATTACTTTCTCCATTTCATTTATGTTTTATACCTTAGGATTGAAAGCATATAAGTTTTATAAACATTAATATACATATTGTGTTGCGATTTAACTTTTTAATGCTATATATATCAATGGAAGATAGAAAAACAGTAATCTAAATTAATAGGATATTATGTTTAAAATAAAAAATATGTAAATTTATTTTAGTGCAAATTAAAATATACATTATATTATTAACTAAATAAACTATACTTATAATATATAAACCACGTTTATTTATTAGAGGATTAGCCCATTCATTTTTATTAATATATTCTATTTTTTATTATTTTATTTTATTTTATTTTATTTTATTTGGAAATGGATTAGAATTAAATATTGTTCCTTTTATAAAATAATACATAAATATAAAAAATATAATCATAAATAAAAGTGTTCCACCAGCAAATGCAAATGCTAATAATATACCTAAAAAAAACATAGGCAAACCAATATATTGAATTACAAATGGTAAAAAATCAATATAAAACCATTTTACAAATCCGCCTAATCCAGAACCAATAGTTTTAATAGTATCCCATAATGTACTAATAATATCTGTCATTTTAATATATTATTACTTATATATTATTTAGTATTACTATTAGCCTTATCCTTAAATAAACGAGTGTGTTTATAAATTGATAAACCCAAAAGAGCTTTTAAAAGCCTTGACCTTATTTGACGGTTATTATATTTAAAGTAGATATTTATTTTAAATTATTTAATTAAATTAAATAATTAATTTCAAACTAGAGTTTCAAATTATTATTCGAGAGTTTTATAAATAAATTTTAAAAAAATATAGTATTAAATAATAATATAAATATAATTTTATTTTTGAAAGAAAAGTTAAAATACATTATAGTTAATTAGAAATACACTATAAAAAAGTACACTAAGCTTATTTATTTGATGATAATCCCAATATTTAAAAAACTATAATTTTATAAGTTTAATAAGTTTAAATTGCATTTACGCTATAGTTAGGTTGTTTTTCACCAAATTCACGGCTCATCATATCATCAGGATAGTTAAAAACACCTTTGTGACCATCAAACGCAGTTGAAAAATCAGCAGGTTTAGAACCAATGGCTACAAAATCACCACCACGTTGAGATTTAGATTTCTTAGATTTTTTAGATTTCTTAGATTTCTTAGATTTCTTAGATTTTTTAGATTTTTTAGATTTTTTAGATTTTTTAGATTTTTTAGATTTTTTAGATTTATTTTTGTGTCTCATTTTTTTACTTCCTCCAGTAAGAGCACCATTACCACACACAGATTGGTCTGGTTGACCGCTAACAATTTGACCACCAATAATAACAGGAGGGGCATTATCATCATATGCTTTGTAAACAGGTTGTCCTCCAATATATTGAGAAGTATCAACAATATATCCAGCACCATTTTGTTTAACACGTTGGGAACTACAATTAGACCCACCATTTTGTTTACCACGTTGGGAACCACAATTAGACCCACCATTTTGTTTAACGTGTTGGGAACCACAATTAGACCCACCTTTAAACGTTAAATCAGCATCTAATTTTTTAAGATATTGTTTAAATGATTCCTTTTTAGGGCTACTAGTTCCAACTCCATCATTTCCACAATTACTACCACCAAATTGTTCTAATGGAATAGTACCTCCATAAGACATATAGTTTTTATCTAAATCAAGAGATGCTTGAGGGTTTAAATTATGAGCATTTGCTTCACCAGAACTACTATAAATTGCTTTATCATTTGTATAATCTAAAACACACGCATTTGAAACACCACCACGTTGATTTTTTTTAGAAAAAGAACGTTTAGATTTTTTAGCAATTTTATTGAAAGTTTTATTAGATAATTTATTAAGTTTTCTACCACTGCACGACATTATTTAAAATATAATAGTCTTATCCTTAAATAAATGATTGTGTTTATAAATTGAAAAATTCAAAAGATATTTTAAAAGCTTTGAACTTATTTGATGTTTATTATATTTAAAGTAGATATTTATTTGTAATTATTTAATTTTAATTATTTAATTTTAATTATTTAATTTTAATTATTTAATTTTAATTATTTAATTTTAATTATTTAATTTTAATTATTTAATTTTAATTATTTAATTTTAATTATTTAATTTTAATTATTTAATTTTAATTATTTAATTAAATAATTAATTTCAAACTATATTTTAATGTAATGTGATTATCCTCAAATAAATAAGCGTAGTTTATTTTTTTATAGTGTATTTCTAATTAAATATAATGTATTTTAAATTTTATTTCAAAAATTATATTTATATTATTATTTAATACTATATTATTTTAAAATTTATTTCTAATCTAATAATTAAATAGCTACTTTAAATATAATAACAGTCAAATAAGTTCAAGTCTTTTAAAGCGCTTTTGGGTTTATCAATTTATAAATACGCTCGTTTATTTAAGGATACGTCTAATAATATTTAAAAAATGAATATAATATCAACTATAACATTATCAAAAACAATTCATAAAGATATAAATGCTAGTATTATTCCAATATTATTAAGTAAACTTAAAACAAAAAATTTATTTGAATATATATCAAGATTTATACCTATTCCTAAAAATTACAATACAATTTTAAATACAATTGAAGAAAATATGAAAGAAAATAATCTAGATATGGCTAATTTAACTATTGAATATAATAGTAATAATAGTAATAATAGTAATTCTATAATTAATAATACTAAAAAAACTAACAAAACTAAAAAATTAAAACAAACTAAATCAAAGCACACTAAATCAAAGGACGCTAAACAAACTAATACCATACATCAACTTTTTATTATAGCTATAAATGATTTATCCTATAATAAAAAAGATGATAGTGAATTATTAGAATTAGCAAGAGTATCTGGCAATGCGATGTTTAATAGATTAAAAAATAATAAAATAGTTAAAGTAAATATTATTGATACTCTAGATACAACTTCCAATGAAACTACTTATATTGAAGCAATTATGGAAGGTTTATTATTATCATCTTATCGTTTTTTAAGTTATAAAACAGAAAATTCATTAACAAATAAAAATGATAAATTTGAAATTAAAAAAATACATCTTGTTTTACCATCATATAAACGTGATATACATAAAGATAGTATTATAGATAAATTACAAAAATTAATCAATAAAATTAAAAGTGTATTTTTAACTAGAGATTTAATAAATGAGCCAGCCAATTCTACAAAAATAAATTTATTTATTACGACTGTAAAAAATTATATTAAAGAAAATAATATACCTATTAAATTAAAAGTATTAGATAAAGATGATTTAGAAAAATTAAAAATGGGTCTTATTCTAGGTGTAGGTAAAGCAAGCATTAAAGAAAATGAACCTAAACTTATGATATTAGAATATAATGGTATAGATACTAAAAATAAAGATAAAAAAGATACTCCTGAATATGTTTTGTTAGGTAAAGGTATTACATTTGATACTGGCGGAATTAATTTAAAAATAGGTAGTAGTTTAAATGAAATGAAAACAGATATGTCAGGAGCAGCAGTAGTTGCTTCTTTTTTACTAGGTTATGCTATGAATAAAGGGTCTAAAAATATATATTCTATGTGTCCTTTGGTTGAAAATAATATTGGTTCAGGAGCAATAAAACCTAGTGATGTATTAACTTCATATAGTGGTAAAACAGTAGAAATTACAAATACAGATGCTGAAGGTCGTCTTATATTAGCCGATGTATTATCTTATATATCTACAACATATCCTAAATCTATAATTATAGATTTTGCTACATTAACAGGACAACAAGAACAATTATCTTGTAAAATGTTTAGTAATATATTATCATCTAATAGCGAAAGTGAAGTAAAAAGGTTAATTGAAAAAGGAAAACATATTAATGAAGAATTAGTAGAATTACCTATGATGGATAAACATTTAAGTAAATTAAAAAGTTATGTTGCTGATATTAGCAACGCAAGTTTTAGTTGTAGTGCTGATATTATAATGTCCTCTTTATTTATGAAACAATTTATAAATAAAAATACGAAATGGATACATATTGATATAGCAGGACAAAGTTATAAAACTGATGATATTATTAAATACGCATCTCCTGAAGCAAGTGGTGTTGGTGTTAGATTATTATTTGCTTACTTTGAATAATATTATTTAATAATAATTGGCTTATCCTCTAATAAAATGTAAAAATAAAATATATAAAGTAATAAATATAAAATAATATATAAAAGGGATAATTAAAAATAACTACAAAAAATTGATTTGTTTTATTTATAAATTTAGTTATTGTCTTCTCCCCAAGAAAACTTATCCTATTTTAATTAATAGAATTTTTATTTTTTTTGTTATAAAAAATAAAAAAAATCGAAACTAATCGATGTCTTCTCCCCAGATGACAACCTATCTAATTAAATTCTTTAGTTTTAAGCTTAATTAAATGGCACTATGTGTGCTTATCGATTAAATTACTTTCAGATTTTATGTTTAACCATACAATGATAAAATATTCATTATATAGAAAAACATTTATAATTATAAAAAAATAATAAATCAATTTTGTTTCAACTATTACTTTTTTTGCTTATTTATTTTTAAATTAATAATTCATTTTCAATAATTTAATATTTATAAATAATTTAATATTTTCAATAATTTAATATTTTCGATAATTTTTACTATTTTTTTAATGTTTTTTAGTGTATATTTTATTTATTTAAGTATAAAATAATGATTTATGTATTTTAAAAATTAAACTATTCAGGTAAAAAAATATTAGTATAATTTAATAAACGATTTATAAACTTTTTAATTTTATTTACCAACTTTATTTATATTAACTAATTAAAATGGGTGGAGGTCTTATGCAACTTGTCGCTTATGGTGCCCAAGATATTTATCTTACTGGTAACCCTCAAATTACCTTCTTTAAGGTGGTTTACCGTCGTCACACTAACTTCGCTGTAGAATCCATTGAACAAACCTTCAATGGTACTGCTGATTTTGGTAAACGTGTCACTGCCACCATCTCTCGTAATGGTGATTTAATTCAACAAATGTACCTTGAAGTTGTTACCCCCGCTATGGGTGGTACAGCTAGCACTTTAACTTATGGTTTTGGTAATGCTCTTGTTAAACAAGCCGAAATTGAAATTGGTGGTCAACTCATTGACCGTCAATATGGTGACTGGATGAATATCTGGACTGAACTCACTACACCTGAAGGTAAACGTGCTGGTTATGATGATATGGTTGGTAATAAAGCAACTGGAACATCTCAAAGTGGTTCAATTTTGTGCGAAACTGTTAAAAGTCGTTTTTATATTCCTCTTCAATTCTGGTTTAACCGTAATCCTGGTCTTGCTCTTCCCCTTATTGCTCTTCAATACCATGAAGTCAAACTTAATCTCGAACTTCGCCCAGCTAGCGAATTAACTAATGTTATTGCTGCTGTCGCAACATCTGGTCTTACTTGCAAACTCTATGTTGACTATATCTATCTTGATACTGATGAACGTCGCCGTTTTGCCCAAGTTAGCCACGAATACCTTATTGAACAAGTTCAATTTACTGGTTCTGAATCTATTACCGCTGATGCAACCACCAAAAACGTCACTCTTAATTTTAACCACCCTGTTAAAGAACTTGTTTGGGTTCACAGCACTACTTCTAATGTCACTTCTAACGCAACTATCGGTAACAGATGGTTTAACTATTCTGGTGCCACTTCCAGTTCCAATAATGTTGATTCTTTCACCTCTGCTCTTCTTCAACTTAACGGTCATGATAGATTCTCTGTTCGTTATGCCGATTATTTCCGCAAAGTTCAAAACTATGAACACCACTGCCGTGTTCCCCGTGTTGGTACTGAATTAGATAGTGATAATGCTCGTCAACAATATATTTACACTTACTCATTTGCTCTTTCTCCCGAAGAACACCAACCCAGTGGAACCTGCAACTTTTCTCGCATTGACAATGCTGTTCTTCAACTTAAATACGGTGCCGACTCTACATTCAATGCACAAGTCTCTGCAATGAACCTTAACGTCTATGCAGTTAACTACAACGTTCTCCGCATTATGAGTGGTATGGGTGGTCTTGCTTACAGTAATTAAACACTTAAGACAGTTTTTGAAAAATTATATATGTTGTCAATTATTTAATAATTTTTTCTATTTTTAAATTAATAACTTATTTTCAAATTATTTACAAATTATTTTTTAAAATATTTAATATTTTCGATAATTTTTACTATTTTTTTAATGTGTTTTAGTGTATATTTAATTTATTTAAGTATAAAATAATGATTTATGTATTTTAAAAATTAAACTATTCAGATAAAACAATATTAGTATAATTTAATAAACGATTTATAAACTTTTTAATTTTATTTACCAACTTTATTTATATTAACTAATTAAAATGGGTGGAGGTCTTATGCAACTTGTCGCTTATGGTGCCCAAGATATTT
>Ga0209491_10010286_pt1 | contig 11277 bp, 10 predicted proteins | sample BON02_FD_187213 | JGI IMG/M metagenome (GOLD analysis project Ga0209491, IMG submission 187213) | Freshwater microbial communities from Lake Bonney liftoff mats and glacier meltwater in Antarctica - BON-02 (SPAdes) (version 2) | ecosystem: Environmental > Aquatic > Freshwater > Ice > Glacier...
GGGGGCTTTTCTTTCTCTCACCATCGCGCCGTTGGTTGGTTGTTCGCTTGCTTTGCTTCTTCCCAGGCCCATCCTCTTGGCTCCTTTTCCGTGCGTTCTTTGGCGCGCGCACTCGCACCTACCCCATCGCCCCGACCAACAAAAAACGAAACATCAACGCTCAACGAACGGAAAAAAAAAAAAAAAAAAAAAAAAAAACCAAAAAAACCCAATCACGCAGCGACGCCAACCTGTGCTGGGCGCGCGACCAGGTGCGCTACATGCTCGGCAGCGGCGGCAGCAAGGAGTCGTACGTGCTGGGCTACGGGCCCAGCCCCCCGCAGCGCCCGCACCACCGCGCCTCGGCGTGCAGCCCCACGTACAAGGAGCCGTGCAAGCTTATGGTGAGTGAACAGGAGGAGGGGAAAAAGAGGATTTGGTCTTCGTTTCTTTTTTTGCGGCGCGCGCCGGCGTCTGTTTCTTCCTTCCCTACTACCGTTGTCCGCGCCCCTGCGTTGTCCCGCGGCCCTGCCTCCGCCGTAGAACACGTCCCGCTCGTCTTGTCCATGACGGAGTCAACTCACCATACAACACACACGCCACACAACTTTCGCTTGAATCCAAAAAATAACCAACAAAAACAACAACAACGACGACGACAAATCATCGACAGCCCAAGCCGGCCAACGGCACGTGCTGCGCGGGCGAGAAGATCGGCGCGGGCTGCTGCACGTACGACAACTTCGACTCGCAGAAGGCGGCGCCCCTCGTGATCAAGGGCGGGCTCGTCGGGGGGCCCGACCAGAACGACTTTTACCCGGACAAGCGGACGGGTGGGTCTTAAATCTTTTTTTGTCTTCTTTTTTGTCCCGTTTTTTTGTCCCTCTTGTCCGTCTCGTGCCCTGTTGCTTCGTCGCTAACAGCTCACCCTCATCATCCACCCGCGAATAACAACGATCATCAAAACACAAAAAACACAAACACTAAAAAAAAAAAAAAAAAAAAAAAAAAAAAAAAAAAAAAAAAAAAAGACTACAAGCAGTCCGAGGTGGCGCTCGACTTCAACGCCGGGTTCACGGGCGCGCTGGCGGGGCTTGCGAGCTTTGCGGCCTCGACCGACCTGGCGGCCAAGTGCGCCAAGCTCGTGGACCGGATCGGGCCGGGAAAGCGGGTGGACGACTTCACGGCGTGCGGCGGTGAGTCCGGTCTCCAGAGTTGGTTTTCGCATTTTTCTCTCTCTTTTTCGCATTTTCTCTCTCTTTTTCGCAGCGCAACGCAAGGGAGCAAGAGAGAACCCGTCGCCCCCTCGTCGCCTCTTGGCTTGTTGTCCCCTCTGCCTTCTTTCCGCTCACCCTCCCCCGCTCGTCTCTCTCTGGCCAACCCGCGATCAACACCACCACCACCACCCCAACTCGAACAATGTTCGAAACAAAACAAAATAAACAACAAAACGAAGGCATCGGCGACCTGTGCCCCGCCGAGCTCAACGGCAAGTGCAAGGACGCGCCCTGGGAGGGGTACACGTGCAACCCGGGGCTCGTGTGCCACCGGCGCAACCAGTACTTCTGGCTGTGCGAGACGGCCGTGCCTTACACGCTGCCGGAGGACCAGGTGGACATCACGGAGAAGTAAGAGGGGAAGTGGACAGAGAGACGACGAAGATTGTCAATTGAAGGAAAATTTTGCGGGGGGGGCGTTTGCGGCGGGGAAAAAAACTCCTCCCCCCCGGGTTTTCCGGGTCTGATTGAGACGGGAGGCGCGACTTGAAACACGGTCCCGGCCCCTTATCGCTCCTTCTGTCCCTATTGCTCCCCTCTCTTGTGCCCCGAGCCGGCGGGAGGCATAGCCTCGCGCCCTTGCTCCCTCCCCCGCTCCAGGCATTATTGTTTTCCTCCCCGACGGGAGGGGCGGCGGCGGCGAGGCACACCTTTGCCGGCCCGCGCCCCCTCCCATTTTTGGTAGATTCTCTTATCCAACCCCTATTTCTCCTGCCCCATTCCCCCCCGGCGTCAAAACGCCCCGTTCTCCCATCGTCGCTAACCCCTTTGTCTTGTAGTAGTGTTGATTTGTTGCAAATTCGTGCCCAATGCATTAGCGCGAGAGTGCCGTCGTCGTCTCTTATTTCCTTGTCCGCGCGGGTTTCCCTCTCTTATTTCCTTGTCCGCGCGGGTTCCCCTCTCTTATTTCCTTGTCCGCGCGGGTTTCCCTCTCTCGTACCGTCGTTCGTACGCTTGCGCAGAGAAGGACGGGTTGCTTTTAGCACCGCTACTGTACTGCTACTACTGCTGCTATTGTTTTCTACTGCTGGGTGTGTCTGTCTGTCTGTGTGGATCCAGCTGCGGGCGCCAAAAACGCCCCGACGAATCGAAAGATAGGGCAGAGCACGTGTTTAATTTATTCTTTTTTGTCGTCGTTTCGAAAGTCGGGAACCGGGAAAGAGGGAGGAAAAAACGACCAGAGCGCGCGCTCCCCCTGTTGTCTTTATCTCTCTCCCCTCTCTGCCTCCAGGCCCCCTCCGGAAAGAGAAGCAAGGCCGCCCTCCCCGTAAACCGCCTCAGTGCCCGGCCGGGTACCGCATCGTCGCCTTCTCAAACCCGACCGTGGGGAACTGCTTAGCAAACGCCTCGACGTCCGCGCGCAGCGCCGCGATCTCGCCGGCCGCCACGCCCTTCTCGAGCGCGTCGCGGAAGTCCTTCAGCTTGGGCCCAGCCTGCTTGCGCAGGTCCACCGCGATGCCCACCGCGCGGTCCACAAAGTCGGCCACGCGCTCAAAGTCCTCCTCCACGAACCCGCGGCTGGTCAGCGCGGGCGAGCCCATGCGCAGGCCCCCGGGAACCATGGCGCTGACGTCGCCGGGGACCGTGTTTTTGTTGGCGGCCACGTGCGCCAGCTCGAGCACGCGCTCCACGCGCGACCCGTCCACGCCCTTGGGCCGCAGGTCGACCAGCACGATGTGGTTGTCCGTGCCGCCCGACACCAGGGTGTGCCCCTTCTTGGCGAGCGCGCTCGCCAAGGCGGCCGAGTTTTTGAGCACCTGCGCCTGGTAGCCCTTGAACTCGGGCGAGGCGGCCTGCTTGAGCGCGCAGGCCAGGCCGCTGATGGTGTGGTTGTGCGGCCCGCCCTGCAGTCCGGGAAAGACCGAAAAGTTGATCTTGTCCTCGATGTCGTAAGGGATCGACTTGCCGGTCTTCTTGTCCACCGAGCGCTCGCCCTTGCGGAAAAAGATCATTGCGCCGCGGGGGCCGCGGAGCGACTTGTGCGTCGTCGTGGTGACTACGTCGGCGTGATCAAAGGGAGACGGCACCAGGCCCGCGGCCACGAGGCCGCTGATGTGCGCCATGTCGGCCAGCAGCCACGCCTTGTGGCGGTCGGCCACCTGGCGCATGCGCGGGTAGTCGTAGTGCCGCGTGTAGGCTGAGGCGCCCGCCACCAGCAGCTTTGGGCGGAACAGCGCCGCCGACCGCTCCATCGCGTCGTAGTCAATCAGCCCGGTGGACTCGTCCAGGCGGTAGGGCATCGTCTCGAAGAAGATCGACGTGGCCGAGATCTTCTTCGTGTCGGTCTGGTACCCGTGCGACAGGTGCCCGCCGTGCGGCAAGTCCAAGGCCATGATGCGGTCGTGCGGGTTGAGCAGCGCCGTGTAGACCTGAAAGTTGGCGGGCGAGCCCGAGAGCGGCTGCACGTTGACGCCCCACTTTGCCGGGTCGAGCCGGAAGGCCTCGAGCGCGCGCTTCTGGCACAGGCGCTCGGCCATGTCGATGAACTCGTTCCCGCCGTAGTAGCGCGCACCGGGGTAGCCCTCGCTATACTTGTTTGTCATCACGCTGCCGACGGCCTCCATGACGCTCGCGCTGACGAAATTTTCCGAGGGGATGAGCTCGAGCCCCGTGTACTGGCGCGCCTTCTCGCGCTCGATGATGTCGGCGAGCTCGGGGTCGATCTCCTGGAGGGGGGCGTTGAGGATGCGAGGCCACTGGGGTTGTTCTTGTTTTGGGGGTTGGTGTTGTGGTTGTTTTTAGAGGGGAGAGGGCGTTTGTGAGCGCCGGCGGCGACGGCGACGGGGGCGGGCGAGGGGACGGGAGACCCTGTTGACTCGCCGGTCTAGTCGACCAAAGGCGGCGACACCACCGTCTTTCATTCATACTCACGTTGACGTGCGCGCGGCTCGCGTCGTGCGCAAACTTGTCATAGTCCTCCTCGTTGGCCTTCGCCGGCAGGGCGGCAAACGCGCGCGGGGCAGCGGCGGCGGCGGCGCCGGGCGCCGGGCGCGCGCCGGCCAGCAGCCGCAGGACGCTCCGGCGGAGGGCCATTGTTGCCGTTGGACGAGGCGGTGCCGACGGGCCTGCTGTGGGTCGCCTGTCGAGGGTGTTTTTCGTGTGAGGGGCGGGGAGGGGAGGACGCGCGGGTGAGGAAGAGTGATGTGTGGGGGTGATATCCTTTCTGAAGGGGAGGTGTCTGCGGTTTGCCCGTTTCCCCCCGCTATCGAGGCAATCGCGCCGGCCAACCGGCGCGCGCAATTGACGGGAGCGAGTAGATTCACGCCGGCCAGGCCCACCGTCGCACGCGGAAGACGGGGACGGGGCGGGGCTGCGACGTTGGGGACGCACCTCTCTTCGGGAAGAAGAGAAAATAAATCAGAGGTTCCTCCCGTGTGTTTCACAGTGGCGCTCCTTTGCGGATGGGGCGTGGGCGCAAGCGTGCGTGCGAAACGTTCGAGGAGAGGAATCGTGTGTCTGTGTTTCAGTTTATCATGCGCGCGGGATCTTTTAGGAGGTCGCGAGGAACAAAGCAGTGCGCGCCGCGTCCGCTCGGCCGCCCCGACGCCGCCGCCGACGCCGACGAACGACGCCAACGCCCACAAACGAGAGTCGTCTCTCTCAAGCTCTCCTTGCGGCCTTCCCACTCTCTCATCACAAGCACCTACTACTACTATCCGAGCTCTCTCGTACGGATTGCGCGGTCGTCTGAAACGCGAGCGTCTCGCGAGGCGGCACGGACAAAGAAGGAGAGGAAGGCGGCGGGATCGACATCTCTCGGCGCGCGTCCCTCTCTCGCTCACACACACACGCACGCGCCGCCAGAGCCGCCACCATGGTCTGGTTCTCGTGCGACGCCTGCGGTGACTCGATCAAAAAGGTGAGCCGACCGGCACCCCGTGCGCGCGCGCACAGCAACTACCGCACGAGCGCCATCGCTTGCCGCCGCCGCCGACGACGCCGCTCGCTCGCTCGCTCGCTCGCTCGCTCGCACCCGCCGCCATCCCCCCTCGCGCGGCACTCAGCCTGTCGCTCTTGGCTCAAACACCCCACACACACCAACCGAAAACGACACCGACCCCCAACCCATAAACCACCCCACAGCCCAAGCTCAACTCGCACCGCTGCGGCGGCGCCGCCTTCACCTGCGTCGACTGCTCCACCACCTTTGACCGCCAGGGGGCCACGGGCCACACCAGCTGCGTCACGGAGCACGAGAAGTACGCGCTCGGCGCGACCAAGCCGGGCGGGTTCGCGGCGCGCGGGTACGCCGGCGGCGGGGGGGGGGGCGCGGGCGAGCGCGCGGCGGCGGCGGCGGCGGCGGCGGCGGCCGTCGGGCTCGAGTTCCTGTCCGAGCGGCCGCCGTGGCGCTGCGCGGCGTGCGGCGTGGCGTGCACCAGCCGCGAGACGCTGCTGGGCCACGCGCAGGGGGCCAAGCACCGGCGGCGGGCGCGCGCGGCGGCGGCGGCGGCGGCGGCGGCCGGCGGCGGGGGCGGAAAGTCGGAGGAGCAGCAGCAGGCGCCGGCGACGCCCGCGCCGGCGAGCCGGGACGAGGCAAAGGAGGCGGAGGCGCCGGGGGCGAGCGACGCCGCGGTGGGCAAGGAAGGGGGCGCGGGCGGCGACGGCGGCGGCGACGAGGCAGCGGCGCCGAAGCAGGGGAGGGACGAGAAGCAGGCCAAGAAGCGCGAGCGCGGCGGCGAGGAGGCGCTCGTCGACGGGGCGCTGCTCGCCTCCGTCCTGAAGGACGCGCGCAAGAGGCTTGCGTCCAAGGGCCGGCTCGGCCTCGACAGGCTGCGCGCGCTCGTCGCCAAGCGGCAAAAGAAGCAGGGGGCGGCGGACGGAGGCGGCGGCGCCGGCGCCGGCGCCGATGGCGGCGGCGAGGATGGCGCCGCCGTTGCCGCCGTAGTCGAGGCGGCGGTCGCCGAGCTTCGGCGGTCGGCGAGCGCCCGGATGAGCAAGGACGGCGAGAAGCTTAAGGTGGTCCGTTAGGCCCTTGGGGGTTTTGTGAATCCACACATCGATTTCCTGCTCCCGGGCCTCGCGGCCAATTTTTGTCCCTTGGCGTCGGCGTCGGCGTCGGCGTCGGCGTCGCCGCCCCGGCGCGCGCGCGTCGTCGGCGTCGTTTCCGGCGGCGGCAGCGGCGGCGCTCTCTTCCCTTCCAATGTTGTGCAGCCCCCACCACCCTATACGACCAGTAACACACTCGGCAACTCCTGTTCCTCCCGTACCTTTCCAACCCCGCATCAAACAACGTCTTGAGTGCCCCAAACACCATAAAGAAAAAGCACCCCCAAATCACCAAATGCTGCAGAAATCCGCGCTGCCCGCGCGCGCGGGCGCCTCCCCGCGGGCGCGCGTGGCAGGAACGGTCGCAGTGGTCCGTGCAAACGCCACCGCAGTGTCGTGAGTCGGTCCAGCTTCGATGAGCGCGCACAGAGAGAGAGGAGCTTTTTGCGCCTCTGGATGGATTTTGCTTGGTCCTCCGTTGCCCGCGGCCCAATCGCGGACGGCAGCGGCCGGCGCCGATAGGGTGGATGGAGCACGCACGCGCACACAGACCACCCGCACGTCGCGCTCACTCACTCCCCACGCCCCCACTTGCACCGACACTCCCGAAAAACACAAAAACGGACGCGCTCAGCCGGCCGCTCAGCCTGCGCCGCGCCGGCAACGCCAACGGCGTCGCCGCCTCGGCCGCCTCGGTCGCCGCCTCGTCCCTGTCGCTGCCCGACACCTCCGACCTGCCCGCCCCGGGCCACACCGCCGTCGGCGCCGCGCCCGACGCCCTCGTCCAGGACGCCGACTTCGCCATCAGCAAGGTCTCCTTCGGGAGCATCCTCACGCCCGTCGGCACCGCGCTGCTGGTGTACGGATTCGGCGCCTTTTTCCAGCTGCTGCCCGGCGCCGACCTCAGCTCCGTCATGCTCATCTACGGCTTCCCCATCTGCGTCTTGGGCTTTGCCCTCAGCTACGCCCAACTCGACCCCGTGCCCTGCCTCACCACAAAGGCCGCGTTCGACCGCAGGGCCGCCGAGTCGACCGACATCCAGAGGCAGATCCGCGACGACGTCACGCGGTACCGCTACGGCGACGAGCAGCACCTCGAGGAGGCGCTCGACAAGATCTTCCGCGTCGGTCGCCAGGGGGGACTGTCTCGGCGCCAGTGCCCGCGCCTTACAGGGCTGCGCGAGGAGATGGCGCCCGCGGGGGCGGGCGGGGCGCCCGCGTACACGCTCGTGCTCGAGTTCGAGGGCCTGCTGGACCCCGCGGGGTGGGAGGAGCGTCGCGAGAAGGTGCAGGCCTTTTTCGGCCCGGGGATCGTGGCGCGCGTGGCCGTGGGCCCGCCCACCCCGCCCACGCCGGGGGTGCGCGCCGCCAAGGACGAGCGCGCGGGCATGCGGCGGGCGGAGGTCTACCTGGTGACGGACGGGTCGGGGGAGGGCAAGACGGGCGGCGGCGGCGACTCGCGCCCGGACGCGCTGCCGCCGCTGATGCCCGGGTTCAAGGCCCGGCAGCAGCAGCAGTAGTAGGGGTCTCGGTGGAGTTGAGATCATGTTTCTTGGTACGGGCTGTGTAAACGAATGTTTCTTTGGTATCTTTCTCTTGTGTGGATGAGACAGAGAGAAAGAGCAGGAGCGAGCGCGTTTATCATTTTCGCGACTGCACGGCAAGGGAAACAAAGCAACAGCAACAGCGCCCGTGCCGTTTGCTTTGCTTGGGTTGGTTTGTGTACATGCATTGTTTACAATGTGTCAGGAAGCGCGCGTGTTTTTTTTTCCAACAGGCGCGCCGAAAACAAACGAGAGGACGATTTAGAAAAAGAGCGCCGCGCTCAAAAACGGCGCGCGCGCGCACGCAGGCCCCCTCGGTTGGGCCAGCCGGCCCGGCAGAGTTCCAGGAGGCAGCAGCCGCAGCAGCAGCAGCAGCGCGCGCGCCGGCAAAGCGCCCCGGCGGCCATCGCCAATCCTCAGACGGCACCCGCGCTCGGCGGGCCGTCGCCCGCGGGCGGCCGCTGCGGCCCGCCGCCTCCGCCCTCCTGCCGCGCAAAGCGGAACGTCGGCTTGCCGCCCGCCGCCGCCTTGCGCCCGCCGCGCCCGCCCTCGGCCGCCGCGTCCTTGGCCATCTTTCGGAACCGGTTGAGCCGGTACCCCGGCACCAGCTTGTCCACCAGCCCGGCCTCGTATGCGCTCTTGACCGAGAAATAGCGCTTGCGGTCGAGGTACTCTTTTTGGCACGTCTGCAGGTCTTTGCCCGTGGCGCGCGCGAGGATGGCCGCGTAGTAGCGCTGCGCGTACGTGAGCTCGGCCGACTGCAGCTGCGCGTCCACGGCCTGGCCGAACACGCGGTTCATGACGGGCGGGCCCGTGGAGATCTTGGCGTGCGGGAACGTGTACCGGTGGCCGCGCTTGCCCGCCGCCAGCAGCACCGCCGCCTGGTTCTGCGCCTTCCACGTCACGCCCGTGTACAGCGGCGCGCGCGTGAACCCGAGCGCCGCCCACATGGCGTAGAACTCGTTGTCCGCCGACAGCGCCTGCCCCCGGTCGTTGATGCACCCCGTCGAGTTCAGGTAGACGTAGATCGGCTTCTGCCGGTTCTTGTCGTCAAAATCGAGATAATAGCACTGCGCGACGACCAGCTCTGTGACGCTGGGAACGAAGGGCATGCTGATGTAGATGACGCGCTGCTGCAGCAGGAGCGAGGGGAGGTCGGGCGGGTCGCCGAAGCGCTCGGCCTCGGGCAGAAAGATGGGCCGGCCCTCGGGGTAGCCCGAGGCGGCGCGGCCCGCGCCGGCGCCGCCGCGCGCGCGCGGCGAGCCGTTGCGGCCGGCCATGGTTGCGGCGGCGGCGGCGGCGGCCGACGCGGGCAGGGCGTAGGCCGGGTTGGCGCCGCTGGCGGCGGTGGCGGCGCTGAAGCCGAGGTGGGCGCCCGGGTCCGAGGCGGACGAGGCGGACGCGGAGAAGCCCGTGCTGCCGCGCATGTAGGCCCGCGACGAGAGCGAGGCCGGGTCGAGCGCGCGGCCGCCTAACCCGCCGCCGGCGCCGCCGCCGCCCGGGCGCGCGAGGCCGAGCGCGTCGATCTCGCGCGGGCTGAGGCCCCACTCAGGGCGCCGGCGGGCCGCGTCGGCGCCCGGGCGCTCGAACAGACGGGTGCGGCCGCGCCCGGGCGCCTCGTCCTTCTCGTCACCAGGCGGGAGCAGCAGCGACGCTTCCGCGTCGTCGGCCTCGTCTTGCTGCGTCGGCTTGAACAGGCCGTACTGGTCCGTGAGCTGGCTGGTCAGGCGGTAATAGTCGGCGTCGCCGTCCGAGTGGTCGGCGCTCGGGCCCCACACGCGCCACGAGGAGAGGCGCGTGGAGGAGGACGAGGAGGGGCGAGAGAGGGGGGGAAGAGCAGACGAGGAAGAGGCGATCGTCCGCCTCGACCAGGTCCTGCCGCCGCTGCTCCCGCCTGGCCGCCCCGAGATCGGCGCGCTGCTGGTGTCGCTGCCGGTGCCGCTGCCGGGCGCGGCCGCTGCCGAGCAGCAGCCTGCGCCGCGCGCGAGCATGGTTTTGGTCTCTTGAGTGTCTCTCTTTCTCTTTCCGCTTTCCGCGCTCAGTGTTCTCTTTTGATCGTCTCTCGGAAGTGGTGAGGGTGGTGGTGGTGGGCGGGTTGTCGGGGATAGGCGCGGTGATGTGCCTGGCGGCAAGGTGGCAAAGAGCGAACGTATGACAACGAGGGAATGTCGGCGCTTGTCATTTGTGAGGGGGCGACGGCGGCGCTCGCTTCCACCGCCGCCGCCGCCGACGCGCGCCCGTCCTCAGAGAGCCGACAGGTGGCCGGCCGGTGATCAAGTCTGCGCCGCCCGCCCGCGCCCTGCACAAGCACATACACACGTCCCCGCGACGAATGACCGCTTGCAGCACACAGACCCCGACATTGAGCCCTCTCGACGCGCGATCGAATCGGCCCAGGGCGCGAGCGTGAGCCCGCGCCGTGTTTTTCACAAGGCCGGCCGCCCCCCCCAAAACAAGAAAAACAAGGGGAATTGACCCGGGCGCCCCCTCCTTTTCCTCGTCCAACAACACTCCCCTCCTGCGCCCGGGCACTGCCCAGTCACCAATGGGAAACTCGTGCGGCAAGCAGGAGTCCGGGCAGGAGGGGCTGCAGCAGCAGCTGCAGCAGCGGCAGAAAACGGGGGGCCGCCTCGGGTCGCTCGCGACGGCGCAGGCCGCGCCGGCGTCGTGGGCGGCGGTCGTCAAGGCGGCGGCGCGCACGGGGGGGCGCGGCTCGACCGTGACGACCGCGCGGGCCCTGATGAGCGGCTTCGGCAGCGGCGCGGCGGCCGGGACGCAGCACGGCCCTGTGGCCGTCTCGCCGCCGCCGCCACGGCCCAAGCGGAGCTCGTCGGGCGCTGCCCCCGCCGCGCCCGCGACTCCTCCTCCTCCCGCGGCGTCGTCTCACGGCGGCGGCGCAGGCGGGCAGCCGCAGCAGCAGCAGCGCCAGCGCGCCAGCACGGCCAGCGACGACGCGGGCGCGGCGGCGGGCGCGGACCCGTCGGCGGCCCCGGCCGCCGCCGCGGCCTCGGCCAACCTCGCGCCCGCCGCCGCCGCCGTCGGCGGCCTCGTGTGAGTCGCTTCGTTCCCGTTTTCAGGTGTCTCGCCTGCGGCTCGCGCCTCTCCGCCCGCCCCGTGTCCGTCCCTCTCGCCTCTCGCTTCTTGCCTCACCCGTCGCCCCAGCGCCTCTCCCAAACAACGCACCCCAACCCAACAACCACCCGACCGACCTGCCTCAAACCCGATAACAATCAACAACAGCGTCTCCAAGCTGCGGTCCGACTGCGCCGTGCGCGACGCCTACAAGCTCGGCCGCACGCTCGGCAAGGGCGGCTTTGCCGTCGTGCGGCTGGCGACGGACCGCGCGACGGGCGTCGACTGGGCGGTCAAGGTCATGGCGCTGCCGCGGCAGGGGCAGACGCCGGGCGACAACGACAACACCATGTGAGAGAGAGAGAGAAGAGGGGAGGGGGGAGGAGGAGGGGGGGTTGGCTGTGTGTTTTTTCGGGGAG
>Ga0209491_10010287_pt1 | contig 11277 bp, 8 predicted proteins | sample BON02_FD_187213 | JGI IMG/M metagenome (GOLD analysis project Ga0209491, IMG submission 187213) | Freshwater microbial communities from Lake Bonney liftoff mats and glacier meltwater in Antarctica - BON-02 (SPAdes) (version 2) | ecosystem: Environmental > Aquatic > Freshwater > Ice > Glacier...
AGTTATAGTAGTGTTAGTATATTGTCTTGTGTATGTTTTTACCGCTCCCTCCCATCGAGATTTCGATGTGGCTTTGTTTCTGACACACAGTGTCCAGCGACTTCTCGCTGTGGGGGCGTGTCTGTGTGTCTCCTGTGTGGGTCGCGCCCTTTGTCCTTGTGTGGGTCGCTCGCTCCCTGTCTCCTATGTAGGTCGCGCCCCTTGTCCTTGTGTGGGTCGCTCCCTCTGTGTGTCGGGCGCCCTCTGTGTGGGCGCCCTCTGTGTGGGTCGGTCCCTTGTGGGTCCCTCCCCTCCAGTGTTTGATCCTCGTCACGTAGACATCCGCATGCGGGATGGCTCACGCACTTGCGCTCGTTCCCACGGTTTTGGCCTCAGAGGCAAACATTCGTAAGAATTCCCCTTACATTTACATTCCAGAATCGGCCGTCTGCTTCGAGCAGACGTCCGACGAGTGTACGATTACTGATTAAGTAATCATCACGTTTTGAAAAGTACTCAAGAGTTGATTACTAAATTTTCTATGTCTGTGTAATATCATAAAATGATTACAGCAAAAAAGGTGTATAATCGTAATGATCAGTATTGTGATTACAAGCTGTATTGTAGTCGAGCATTGGAGCTTACACCTTTTCCTTCGAACGCCAGATTGCTCTGGGCCTATGACTTCGTAGGCTCATACTGATATGAAAGCTTATTAAGAAGCAGCTTATGACTAGAGGAGCTTAACTCCGAAAGTATAAGCTGAGATGCCAAGATTTCCATGATAAAAAAAAAATTGGAGCGTCGTTGTCGGGTCGCTCTTCTGGGGCCTCCGGACGGGCTCTGGGGCCATGCCATCTACTAGTTTCGCATCAAGGACAAGGACTCAAATACGGATATACCACTTATACCAGCGGCTATGGCTTCCTTTTCCTTGTGAGCATTGCTAGGCGGGGACCCTCCAAAGCTCAGAGTCTGGCTATGAGCCAGTTGTTAGAAGGAAAAGGTGTATGGGTATGGACCCCTGCTCCGGCCGCCGGTTGATTGAGGAAATGGCTGAATGGCTGTGAACAGCCATTCACAAGTTAGTTCCCCTTAATCAAACCGCCGACGCGGAGCCGACCACCCGTGTTGGGCCTCCGGGTATGCGGGTATCCCGTGGGAACCAAGCCTTGACTTCCGCAGAAGCAGAAGACCTGAGCCCCAAGAGGCATAGTTTATGATGGTTATTGAGCTTATTTCAGGCCTAGGTGGTGACTATATAGCCCCTGGTCTCAGTCTCAGATTTGCAAGTTTTGCGCTCGATCTCACTCATCACTCTCAGCGTACCCATCACCGTTACAACGGCCTTTTGGTGACGAGCGAGCCCCCCCCCCTCCGCCTCCGCCTCCGCGAGCCGCTGAGCCGTGAGCCCGAGCCAAGCGCCAAGCTCTTATAGGTACACAGGCTAGCTACAGCTACAGGCTACAGGTAGCCAGGCGCAGGGCGACACAATACACAATAACAATAATATTCAAATTGACAATGTATTGACAATAATAATAATTCGCAATTGCAATTATTATTATTATTATTATGATGAATTATTATCACAATACAAATGACGGGGGGTGGACGAAAACTAAAATGACGAACGATAAGTAACGAGACAACGAGCACGGCGGGCACGGGCACGGACACGGGGGACACGGGACAAAGGGTCGTGACGCCAAACGGGGGCCATTCCCGCACATTAACATCAGGTACATCCACCCGCGGAGTGGCCCCCATTCGGCGTCGCGACTCTTCACGGGACCGTACACCGTACAGGCGGGGGGAGGATCAACAATAACACACACAACCAGTCGCCAGTCGTACCAACCACACACCATATGCAGAGAAAGGGCGGCTTCCTTCCTGTCTCTGGCTGAGCAAAGCATAACACACAGAATGCCCCTCCTTCTCCTCCTCGCTCAGGCTCTCAGGCCTACTACACACACGGCGACACCACACGCCCTATCTTCTCTCTCCCTGCTTCCTGCCCCCCCCCTGGCGCGTCTCGCGTCTCCCTCCGACACGACCCCGCATTGGCACGGGCTTAGGTTGCGCCAATACGCTAACGTATGATTATCGCAAGAGCAGGCATATAGCCCCGTCGGGCCCCTCGCAACGCAAGCCAAGCAGCGGCGTCCAGCGCGCGTCTATCGCCTGCGCATCGCAGTGTTCACGCCGGCTGCCCCTGCGCCCATTGCCCAGCTCCGCTCGGACCGACCGACTTGCCCCACCAATGCCACCCACCCAAAGCGGGCCTCATCTGCCGTCGTCTTCGTCGGAGGAGGCTCCCGAGTCGTCGTCGTCTGAGAGGGGCGTGATGCGAGTCCCATCGGCGTAGCGTTCCCTGAATTTTGCCACCTGCTTGGCCTGCATCTTGACCGCGCCCGCCAGACCAAGCCAGTGCTCCAGCACCTGCCAGGCGGGGGAGGGAGGGCGTAAGGCCTGGGCCACGAGATAACCCTGAACTGCGACCCCGGTTGCGGCGCACCTCGGTGCGGAATTCGTCCTTGCCTCCCAGATCCTCGAAGCCAAAGAGCTGCTCGCCCTTTACGCCGTCCTTGAAGACAATCAGCGCTGGCAACACAGTCAGCGCGAGCTTCTGGACAAAGAAAGGGGCCTTGTCGGCGTTGACGTGCAAAAATTTGGTCTGGCGGTATTTGGGCGCGAGGAGGCGCAGGTGCTTGTCCATGATGCGGCAGCGGAAGAACTCGGGGTGCGAAAAGTGAACCACCACGTTGAGCGAACCGCACACCTGCGGCGCACAGCGGGTGGCGGGGCTGGCAGGGCGGCTTCGGGAGCAAGGCTGCTGCGCCGCGAGAGGACGCGCCCGAGCCCGGCGCCGCATACCGACCGCTCCCTCCCGCGGCGCACCTCCTTGAGGAAGTCCTCCTCCTCAATCTCTCGGTATTCCCCGTGCCCCTGGACCTGGTGCTGCTTCTCGGCGTGGACCCTCGCTTTGAGCGCAGCCAACCGCTTCTCCTGCAGGGTTTGCATCTCGTCGTCGTCGTCGTACTCCTCGTCCGCTCGGCCGATCTGGTCCTCCACCTCGATCTCCTTCTTGTTGGCCAGCGCCAGCGCGTCCGCGTACGCCGCCTCCTCGGCCGCCTCGGCCTCGATGTCGGCGCGGAAGTTGCGCTCGGCGGCGTTCTGCGTGATCTTCATCACCGCGTCGTTGAGCCGGTCCATGTCGCTCTTGCCGCTCATGCCGCCAGCGCCCACCGTGCCTGGGTTGGCCATACCGCGGAGCATGTCGCGAGCTTCGCCCGAGCGCCCATCCCCGTTCCTCTTGCCGCCCAGGAAGGATGCCATCGTCGCTCACACCTGCTCAGCGAGGGCGGAGGACCGCGCGGTGAACCACGGGGGGCTGGCGAGCTTGCAGGCGGTTCGGCCGAAGCCCACCAGCGTCTCTGCGTGTTTATCGTCCAAAATCAACGGTCGATTTCGCAAAAAAAAAAAAAACAGCTCAGCCCCCCAAGAGCCCCCATTGCCACAAAGCTCGCGGCCACAGATGAGCGTCAAGCTCGCGTCAAGTTTCCGTCTGACGGTCGGCGCGGGCAAGGCGTCGCCGCAGCCGCCAGTGGGCTCGGCTCTTGGCCAGCGCGGCCTCAACCTGATGAACTTCTGCAAGGCCTTCAACGACCAGACGGCGCAGTTCATCGTCGGGACGCCAATGCAGGCACCGCCAGCGTGCCCGCACAGTCCGCGCTGTGCGATGCATGCCGAGCGGACCCAGCAGCCCTATCCAGCCGCAACCGTCACCGCTCACTTGCCATATGGCCTGTCTAGGTGCAAGTGCGCGCGTTTTCCGACCGGACCTTTGAGTTTGACGTGAAGACTCCTCGCACGTCCTACTTCCTCAAAAAGGCGGCCGGGTTGGCAAAGGGGTCTGCCACCCCGGGGGGAACGAACGCGACTGTGGGGCGAGTCTCCGTCAAGGATATCTACGAGATCGCAAAAGTGAGCGGTGCACAAGCTCGCCTCGCGGCTTCCAGCCACGGCGCCCGCGCTCCCATTTTAAGCACAGCCTGCACCGACAGACCTAGGCGCTTTGAGCGGCGTGTCGCCCGTTCGCAGCAGCATCACAGACCCTGCGCTGGTGCCCTGGGTTACGACACTCGTGAGCGGCCCCGCCTCCTCTGCATGCAACGCAGGTCAAGCAAACCGACGCGCATATACGTCGGAGCATGAATCTGAAGGCCACCTGCCGTCGCGTTGCAGCCCAGTGCACGTCGATGGGCCTCGAGGTCTATGACCCGCGCACGGAGAGCGCTTGAAAAGTGTAATTAGGGGCTGGGCATATGGGGGGGGGGGGCGACGGAGGCCTCGGTGATCAGCGGACGACCGGCGGACGAGGGCGGGGGGCTAGGGCGACCTCCTCTTAAACGCTCCAGAGCGCAAGCGCCGCGCGCCCCGCCACCGCCAGCGCAGTGGCAGTAGGCGCAGAGAGATCTGTGTGCTGCCCGGACGCCGCCGCCGCGTGCACAGGGCCAGGGTGCGAGGTGAGCGAATGTGCCCACAGAGCTGTCCCCCAGGGTGTGAGTGTGAGCGTTGAATACGTGAACGTGAGACCCACATCGGTGGTGCCCACACACATACACCACAACTCATTAGCCAGCGCTGGCCGCAGAGCCACGGTACCTCACACTATTGTGGGTAACCCGGATGAGGTACCTCAAAGACTCACACTACGGGTTAACCCCTAACCCAACAACACACTGAACTATGAAATACGGCCATCCTAATACAACTACCCCTCGCACTACACACACCCGCACACACCTCAGCACGACAGTACACACAACCACAACCCACAGCCCACAGCCACAGGAACCCACATAACCACAACAACGACTACCACAACTCACTTCGACTCGAGCCGCCACCGCCGCCACAACGCCACACAAGCCACACGAGTCCAAGTCCCAAGTGGCGCGCCGTAGGGGAGGCACCGGCTACAAACACAGAGAACCTCAGAAGGATCACCCCATGACACATGTCGTCGTTTGGAGCTGCTCGTAGCTCGCATAGGTGTCATGTTGTATGGATTGTGGCATGCAAGTAAAACGACTGGCTCCCCTCCTTCGTTCTCGAACACCGTCATCAGCCACAGAGCACAACCTGTCACGATGCCCATTGCGCTCACCTGTGCGTGGCATCGATCGAGTCGCGGCAGCCATAATAGCGAGTCGAGGCGTGGCCGGTGGCAACCCCACAGCTCGCAGGCCAACGTTGCAACGCTCGCCGCCCCATCGACGCAGCGGGCCTATCTGAGTGCGTCAGCGCTGCTCAGGCTCCCTCATCCATGGCACCCTGCGCATCGCCGCGCTCCAGCGTGTTGTAGTTGAGCAGCTTCTCGACCAGATCGACGTGCGTGAGGAGCATCCGTCGGCAGCAGTATCGCTTCAGGCTGAGCGCGTCCAGCGCGTCGCCCTCGGTGTAGTCCGACTGCAGGAGCTCCAGATACTTGTCCCACTTGTTGCCGATCACTTTGCCGCACGTGAAGCAGCGCACAGGGATGATCATCCTGCGGGCGAGCACGCGCAACGGCGGGTGGGAATGGCAACGCCACGCCGGCGCGGCGAAATCGCCGGCGGCTCCTGGGCACGGCTGGTAGGCGACGCACCGGCCAACCTGACGCCGTGCTAGTTCTGGCAGAGCGTGGTCGACGTGAACAATAACTTGTCTGTGAACCAACCCCCCCCCCTGAGTGAGCTGAAAATAGCTCTGAAAGGGGAGATGATTCACGGTACGATACCCTAGCCCTATTTATGGTGACATGTGCCCCTTTTAGTTTTGTACCCCAACCGGCTGTGAAGAGTTCCCCTTCCAAATGCCGCCAGCAGAAAATGAGCCTGGCGAGCTTGGCACGACGATCAAAATGCCGACATCGGAAGCTGGAACTGGCGAGCTTCGGGCCGACCCCCCCAGACTCACGGACTACCAGCAGCTGGGGGAGATTTGTTCGGGCTCGCTGAGCACGGTGCTGCTCGTCCGGCTCAAGTCTAGCAACCAGCTTTTCGCCCTGAAGGTTGTGCCGCTCGATGCCGGGCTGACGCCCAGCGAGCGGCTACAGCTGGAGCGCGAGGGCGAGCTGCTTGCCACCGTCGCGCATCCGTTCATCGTGCGGTTGCACTACTCCTTCCGCGACCCGCTCTACTTCTACCACATCTTGACCTACGCGCCGGGAGGCGATCTGAGCAGGCTCTTATCTCGGTTCGGACGGATCAACGAGCCCTCTGCACGCGTCGTCTTCGCCTCGGTGACGCTTGCGCTGCAATACCTGCATGAGGTCCGCTAAAGCCCGCGGCCACCTAGCCCGCATTCCGCGAGGCTTTTTGCACCGCGCGCACGCACGCGCCATGCGCTGTGTACTGCCGGCCGCTATAGGCCGTCCGAAGGGGCCGTGCGAATCACTGGCGCGGGCCGCCTCGCAGCCCGTCGCGCACCTCCAGCACCTCTCGCGCCGCGCAGACCCCGGCCGCCACCCACGCGCGCCCCCTCAGGATTGCTCGATCGTGTACCGTGACGTCAAGCCCGAGAACATCCTCCTGATGGCCGACGGGCACGTGCTGCTGACCGACTTCAACACGGCGCGGCGGGTGGGCGACTCGGGCTGCAAGACGGTCATCGGTACGGCCGAGTACGCGGCCCCCGAGGTGCTGCGCGGCCAGACCTACGCCTACGACGCCGACTGGTGGAGCGCGGGCGTGCTGCTGCACGAGATGCTGCTCGGCAGCCTGCCCGCCACGCCGCGGCGGGCGGTCGTCTCCGCCGTCGGCTCGCCGCTCGTTGCGCCGTCGGCCGCCGCGCCAGCGATCGTGGGAGTGGAACATGCCCCACTGCCGCCCGCGCTCGCCTCCTGCGATGACTCGGCTAGCCTGCTGCAGCAGCACGCGCTACTGCAGAAGCCTCCAGTAGAGTGGCTGCCGACGTCGCTGCTGCAGTCGTCTCCTCTGGCGGCTCCCCCGGCGAAGAGTGCGCCCGGCCGCGCGACGCAGCTCGAGCTTGAGATGTGCGGCTTCAACGCGGTGGGCCCCGAGTGGAAGCTCCGCCTACCGCCCGCCGCGCCGCTCTCGCCCCGGGCGCGCCACCTGCTCGAGGCGCTGCTGCGGGTCGAGCCGCACGCGCGCCTCGGCGGTGGCGGCGGCGGCGGCGGCGAGGTTCGCGCGCACCCCTTCTTTGGCTGGGGAGTGAGCGAGTGGGCGGCGCTCCTGGCGGGAAGGATGGCGGCGCCCATTGCGCAGTTGGACCCGGCCGGCGCGGCGGGCGACGAGGCGGGGCAGCTGAGCGCGGCGGCTCTGCGCCTCTCGAGCCCGCAGGCGCTGCGCTCGCGCGCCTTGTCCTCTTCGGCCGCCGACTCGACCGACACCAGCGACTGCTCGAGCGACCACGCCTCGCCGCCCGGCGACGCCTCGGCCCCCGTGCAGCGCTCCCCGGCCGTCGCGCGGGTGGCGAGCGACACCAAGCAGAGCACCTCGGGGGTCCTGAGTGGCTCGACCGCCTCGTGGCCGCCCGGCAAGGATGAGCTGGTGCTCGACGTGACTGCCGAGGGAAAGGTCTGGCGCATCTCGGCCTTGCTCGCGCGCCGGCTGGGCGCGACGCTCAGCTTGCTGCTGGGCAAGGACTTGGCCAAACAGCTCGGCCAGCCGCTCCTCGACGGCTTCGCCGAGGAGGCGTTGCCCGACGAGCGCTCCAGGGCGCCCGTCACAGTGCGGCTGCTCCACGACGAGAGGGAGGACAGACACGTCGTGCTGCAGTGCGCTGCCCCGTCCGCCTCGACTCCTCGCCCCCGCACGTGCCCCTCTCAGCACCGTCAGCCCCTGACGCCTCTCCCGTTTCGCAGGTGCGAGGCCTACCTGCTGCACGCGGGGCCTCGGCGGCTGATTCGGCTCGCGGTCGGCCACATCAGCACATCGCGCGCACCCCAGTCCGCGCCCCCCTTCGCTCTGCCGCGCTCACCCGTGTCGACCGCCGCGAGCGCGGCCCTCGAGCCGGCCGACGGCGCGGGCAGCCCCCATACGCTGCGGAGGGGCTTGGCCGAGTCGCGGCGAGGAAGCGGCAGCCTGGAAGCGGGGGACCCCGAGACCCGAGGGAGCAGCCTGGAAGCGCCATCGGCGAGCCCGCAGCGCGCGCTGCTGCACCACCTGCAGCGCGAGCGCGGCACGTCGCTTGCGACAATCGCGTGCGGCGGCTCAATGCCCTTCTTCGTCGAGCGGCTCGCCAAGAACCGTGCCGCCACCGACGCCGCGGTCACCGACGCCGCGATGCGAGGGCGCATCGCCAGGCAGCGCGCGGTCGTGGACGAGGAGGTGCGCCGCCCCGAGAAGGCCCCGGCTCGCCAGGCGCTCGCCCACGCGCCCTCCCCCCCCGGCAGGTTGCGCGAGCGCGCGAGCAGATGGTCCACTTTTCTCCGGGCGACGTGTGCCGGGCGCGTATCCCCGCCGCCTTCCACAAGACGCTGCAGGACTACAACGCTCTGGTGGAGCAGATTCTGCGCCAGCTGGACGAGGAGCTGCTCGACGACCTGACGGCGGAGGCGTCGCCGCTGGTGAGCACGCTCTCCATCTTCAGCAAGCTCAAGGACGCCTTCGCCATGCTGCGCGGCTTCTTGACGGGCATGCTGGCCTTCCCGGAGGAGGCACTCGCCGACACGCCCGCGCGCGTGGTGGCCGACCTCGTCTTCATCCTGCAGAAGCAGTGGGAGTACGTGGCGGCGCTGCAGGCCAAGACGCCGGTCGCGCTCTTCAAGACGCTCTCCACCTCGCTCCAGCTCCAGAGCGAGGAGCTCGCCGCCGTCCACTCGCGCCTCGTCACCGACTTCGACGTGATGGGCGTCCGGCGCCACCTCTCCGTCGACCGCTGCTGGACCCTCTACTCGGCGCAGGTCGACCGGCTCCAGCAGGTCGAGATGGGCCTCGAGCTGCAGCTGCGCGCCGAGCTCGCGCAGCTCGCCGCCCAGCGCAGCGAGGCGACGCAGCTGCTGGCCGACGCGGCGCTCGCGCTCACCTCTTCCGACGCCGACTCGGCGATGGGCTACGCGGAGCGCCTCGCCGCACTGCCCGCCGCGATGGTCAAGTCGGAGCTCCTCACACTCCTCACGGAACTGAGCACCGCGCGCAGCTGGCACCACTCGGGCGCCGCGCCGCGCGCCGCGCCGGTGCGCCGCGTGGCCGCGCCAGACGCCGAGTGCGGCAGCGACAGCCAGCCGTCCAGCACGCCCAACTCCAAGCCCGCCTCCTCGCTCGACGGGCTCGACGGCTCGCTGCCTAGAGACTTCATCATCTCGGTCGACGAGCTCAGGCTCAAGAAGCGGATCGGCGCGGGCGCGGCGGGCAGCACCTACCGCGCAGAGTGGCGCGGCGCGACGGTCGCGGTCAAGGTTGCGACGTCCGCGCCGATGGGCATCGAGGGGTGGCGCGCCGAGGTGACTGCGCTGGCGCAGCTGCAGCATCCCAACGTCGTGCGCTGCTATGGCGCCGTCGTGGGCCCTCCGATGCGCGGAATCGTGCTCGAGCACTGCGGCGGCGGCGACGTGCGGCGCGCGCTGCAGGCGCCCACGCCGCCCGACTTCTTCTGGCGGGTGGCGGAGGGCGTCGCGACCGGCATGGTGCACATCCACTCGACAGGCATGCTGCACCGCGACCTCAAGTCGTCCAACTGCCTGCTGGACGCGGGCCGCGGCGTTAAGGTGAGCGACTTCGGTCTGGCCGTGCTCGAGCACGACGCGCAGCTGGGCGAGAACGGCACCTACCGCTGGATGGCGCCCGAGGTGGTGCGGCGCGAGGGCTGCTCCAAGGCGTCGGACGTCTACTCCTTCTCGATGGTCCTCTACGAACTCGTCACCCACTCCGTGCCCTTCGCCGCCTGGTCCGCCGAGCTCGCCGCCGCCGTCGTCGCGCAGAACGGCGCGCGCCCGCTGCTGCCCATGAATACGCCCCAGCTGCTCGCAGAGCTCTTCCAGCAGTGCTGGGCCACCGAGCCGACCAGCCGGCCCCCCTTCACCGAGGTGGTGCGGATGCTCGCGCGTGTGCGCTCCAAGCTCACGCCGCAGGACCTCTTCTGGCTCTCGGCGCCGCTGGGGCACCGGCCGGCCGACCAGTTCTCGCTAAACACAGGCGCCTCGCACATCATTGGCACCCTGGCCGGACCTCTCGTCTAGCTCGGGGCGGCGCCGCTCCCGCCCACCCCGCCCTCTCCTCCGATGGCGACTCGGCATGTTCGCTCTCGACGGTGCCGGGCCGCGCACTCACCTGATCTTGTTACCACATCCTGCGCCACCACCCATAGCCCATGGTGCAGAAGCGGCACTACGCGACTACTATCAAACTACAGCAGTAGCCTTAGCCGATGTTGATCTTGTTTCGCGCGTTGGTCCAATTTGTGTTCCGTTGCTTTGATTTGGCAGTGAAAAGTGACTGGGTATTGTGAGAAGTGTATTTTGTAATGTTCTCTGTTCATTTTCCCCGCGTCCCGGGCGCGGGCGGGCTCGAGGCTCTGGGCGGCCACTTTAGGACGGGCATGCAATGCAGGCCGGGGTCGGGCCCGGGGGGGGGTCTCTCCTTCTTGGAGGATTGTTGGCGGGTGGGTTAGGGTTAGGGTTAACCCTAACCCGCACGCTGCGCCTTCTGGCGGCAGTGCATCAGACGACTGGACCAAGCCTGGTCGCACGCGCAGCAAGGCGCGCAGCATCACTAGGGCAGACGCTCCGGCTCCGGCAGACTGCCCTACGACATGGTAGCGCGGACACCAAGGACCTCGTTTCAGAGCTCGGGGCGCAGGCTGCGGCGCCGCCTGGCAGCGACGAGTTCACGGCTCTGGCGGAGCAGCTCGCCACCGTGAAGGCCGAGGAGGCGGACGCAAGGATCTTGTTTTTTTGCCCGCTAAAGAAGGGCCCAGGGGGTGTGGCGCTGGCTGGCGGCTGCCATCTGCATACACGTGCACCGCACAGCATAATAATTATACCCTATGCGCATAATAGCACCATATAGTATTATATATTATGGATGATATATCTGTGCTGTTTCTGTTTACACACTATACACTATACATATATAATATTATATAATTATTATAAAATATAATAATAATACAATATATATATAGTATATAGTATATAATACATATATAATTATTAGTACCATGGGGCCAGGGCCAGGGCTGGTGGCACATGTCTTGTGGCGGTATTGCATGCGGCTAGCGTCATCGGGTGTTGGGGGCGTGCGGCGGGTGCGGCTAGCGTTATTGTATGTTGGTAGCTGTGTCGGT
>Ga0209491_10010292_pt1 | contig 11272 bp, 4 predicted proteins | sample BON02_FD_187213 | JGI IMG/M metagenome (GOLD analysis project Ga0209491, IMG submission 187213) | Freshwater microbial communities from Lake Bonney liftoff mats and glacier meltwater in Antarctica - BON-02 (SPAdes) (version 2) | ecosystem: Environmental > Aquatic > Freshwater > Ice > Glacier...
TTAAATGTCTCGTAATGGTGAGCCAAGCAGATCTCAGGTCAATTAGACATTAAGAGTTAAGACTGATTGCTACTGGTTTTTCATCGAAGCAAATTATAAATTCTGTTCCTTTTCCGAGTTCGCTGGTAACTTTGATTTTTACCCCGATACTTTGGGCAAAATCACGAGAAAGCATAAATCCGATTCCAGTTCCACTTTCTCCCTCCGTGCCTGAGGTCGTATATTGATTCGTTCCATACAGATTCTCAATTTGCTCTTCAGTCATTCCTATTCCATTGTCTTCTATAATCAGACAATCGTCAGCATCCACTAATTTGATCTGACCACCTTTTGGAGTGAATTTAATTGCATTTTTTAGGAGATTTCTAATGATGAAGTTCAATCGATCTCGATCTGTATTCCGAAAAACATCTCCTTTGACGTTGTTTTCCAGAAGTAAATTTTTCTCAGCAGCTTCAAACTCAAAAAGCACGATGTTTTCCTGAACTAATTCTTTTATACTGAATGAAGAAATGATCAACTGATCCGACCCAATTTGCACTCTAGCCCAGCTCAGGAGATTTTGTAGCATGGTGTAAGTATTGAGCGTTTCTTTATTGATCAGCATCACTATATTATCCATTTCTAGTTTTGACAAGTCCCCTTCCGACCAGAGCGATATGGAATTTTGAAGGGAGTAGAATGGAGATCGGAGATCGTGCGAAATAATGGAAAAGAGTTTGTCACGAAATTTATTGGCTTTATTCAATTCGATATTTCTCTCTGTCAACGTCTCGCTTTGAATCTGAATCTGGGATTGTTGTGCTTTGAGTATCAGGTGCGACTCCGAGATCTCCTGGTTGGCGGATTTAAGTTTGATATTGGTTCTGCGAAGGGTGAAGACAAATAGCAGAAGAATCGAGGCTAAAGTGACTAAAACAATCATGATCTCATTTTTACGCTGGATCGAAAGCTCGGAAAGTAGCTGCTCTTTAATTAGTTTATCATTTTCAAGTTCCTTTTTCTCAGTCTCAAACTTAATGAATAATTCATCTCTTATTTTTTGTCTTGCTTCGTTGAAGAGTGAGTCAGAATTGGCCACATGAATCTCTAGAAATTCATAAGCCTGCTGATAATTATTCATCTCCTTTGCCAGGACACTAATTTCTTTTGCTATTATTTTGATTTGATAGGAGGATCCAATATTCAGGGCTAGCGGATATGCTTCTTTAGCATATCGCATTGCCTCTTTGTAATTCTTTCGATCTTGATTGAGGTCGGAAAATCTCATCAAAAGGGCGATCCTTGATTCGAAATCTTTCCGTTGCTCACTAATTAGTAGTGCTTTGCTAAGAAGATCTTCTCCCTTTTTGATTTCCCCTGTTTCTATATACAGATCTCCCAATAAATTATAAGTGTTTATCAGGCTTACAGAATCCTTAAGCTTTTCCTTGAGCACCCTTGAATACTCTAAGTAGTTAGTTGATTTATCTAGATCTGCTTGTTCTTTGCCATGTTTCCATCGATCGAAGTAATAACTTCCAAGATTGTTAAATAACAGACTCATACCTCGATCATGGTTTATTATTTTTGCTATGGTGAGCGCAGTTGTATAGTTGGCGGCAGCCTTGGGCGCTTCTTCGAGTCGATAGTAGATATTTCCGATATTGATGTAAGACTCCATAATACCAATCGAGTCAGGAAGTGCTTCTCTGATTTTAAGTGCTTTCAGATGATTTTGAAGTGAGTTTTCAAATTCTGACTTGATCAACAGCGAAACACCTGCAATATTGAGTGCATTAGCTCTAAGCCGCGGAAGGTTATTTTTAGAGGTGATGCTAAGTACTTGGTCCGTATAGTATAATGCCGAATCCTGGTTGAATGCGTAATAGTACTTGGCAAGTTCGAGCATGGTAGAAACCCTAAGCGAATCAGTTTTTAAAATTGTAAGTTGAGATTTCAAACTGTCAGGTCGTGATTTGGAGCTGTTTTGTAAAGGAGCGATCAGCCAGATCAGAAGCAAAAGAAGATTCATAATCGAATTAGGAGTAGAATTTTTCAAAGCGTCAATTATGCGCCTCTCGCTCAAGATTGGGCAAAAAAATCGATTTTAAGTCCCCCTTTTTATAAAGGAGAACTTTTCAACCTAATCTTGGTTTTTTAAAATGAATTCTCTAAGAGTATAGGTGCTAGAAGTTAATTTTGAATCTATAAATAAGGTTTTTATATCCTGATTTGTGATTTTTAAACCTTTGTATAAAAACTAATGCCTTATTCGAATTTTCCCGAATATTATTTAAATTATTTTGACCTAGTCTCAAGTGAGCCAGTTTGAGGTATCATGACATAAAAAACTGCTATGTTGTGATCTAGAATACCTTTGTGGATTGGTGATGAAAATGAAAAAATGACCTTAAACTAAAAATGATTGAATCTTTCTTTCTTTTTTCAAGAGGAGATAGATTCAATCAGATGTTTCTGAAAATATTCAGATCGGATGAGTGGAATGAGGTTTGAGATTTAACCTCTTTTCAACCAGGATTTCCCTTTATTTTTTGAATAGAACGAGCCGTTATCTGTAGCAGCTAGCAGTTCTTTACCACCATCTTCCAAATTGTTAAAAGTGCCTGGACCGGCTGGATTCCCCATATATCTTAGGATCCAATTTTCTCCACCATCAATCGAATATTCAATTTTGAGCTTGTTGGTTGGACAGATTCTAATGTGCTCTTTTCCCTTTTTTAATACTTCTGGCATTTAATAATTCTTTAATTCGCATGAATATGATAAAATCTATCAAAAAAGATGCCTTTTTGTGAAATTTTATTTAAAAAGAAAAAAAATTAATTGAAAAAATCAGAGGACTGTTTTCTTTTATTTCAGGATCAATGCTTTTAAAATCTAAAAACCGGTCAAAAAACGTATGGATATATTTTAAAGAATACATATATCGACAATTAAACTCATAAAAGGCAATTAGCTATTTAACGTATGGTAAATCCTAGCATTACCCGTACTTCTTCCCATTGATACCGGGATATCATGGGTCTTGCAGACAGATGACATAGAAAAACAAGTCACTGGTATCTTTGTGGGTACCTTGATTGAACACTATACATGTCCCCTTTATTGCACGTAGCCAAATTAATTGCTGATTCCACCTGATAAATTCCTCCCGATATTCGGGACTAGCTCTAGCCTTCTTTAATCCAGATGATTATTTTAGGTTTGTTTGATGACACATTAAGATTTTGTTTTAGATCGTGACCTGCTCTTATAAGGATACACCTATCAAATAATTACGGAGTATCTGGATTTTGTTCCAAACTACTTAAACCACTGGACTAGCTTTATTGTCTAAACAGGTGCCAATAATAGAAGAATTAATTAAAAAACCCACAATTTTCATCAAGTGGTCGCAAGCTGCTCATCTTTCAACAAAAAGCTTTTTTATTGATGGAGATTGGGAATCATATGGAAGTTTAGGATGAGTGAATTAGCGAATCAATCCAAAATAAGTTAACAGATTTGTGCTCTTCAGGATATTCTGAGGAGCATTTTTAATTATTACTAATGCCTGACTAAGACTACATCATAAAGTCAAAACACTTGAGGATACGGCTCCTCTGATTTCTATACCTTGGATCACCCATGAAGAATTGATATCTGATTGAAACTTCATGTGCTCCTTTGGTCTGAGAACCAATATTTGAAACCATAAAGTCATAACTGTATCCTATCACCATTCCCGATTCAAGTTTTAGCCCAAGCATAAATATGATGGAGTCTTGATTCGGCATCTCTCTTAAACCTGGAATGCCTCTGTAGCTTATTCCTGAAATAACAGATCTATAAAGTAATTGACCCCCAATGTCTATCTGCTGGAAAGCTCCCTGTTTCTTATAGTTAGCCATTACGGATGCCATATTGTCAAACTTGGAACCGAAGTACTGATTGGCACCTAAAGGGAAGTTCCATCCTCCGTGGACACTCCATTTGATAGGCAGATAACCATTGTTATCATCCGGGTAATAACTCAAACGTGGTTCATTCACATGATGGAAAGAAGACCCTAACCAAAAACTCTCACTGGTTAGCAGTGCTCCAAAAGATAAATCTAAATAAGAATAGGGATCAAAATCAGGAATATCATCCATCGTAGCCGAGCTAATGATTCGGTTAAAAAGATCTACCTGATCACCAAAGACAAGATTATCTAATGCCGCACTTCTTCTTACTATGGATGCTTGGGTTCCCATTCTGAAATTCCATGAGTCGGCAATCTGAAGGTTGTAGGAATAATAGAAAGAAATGTCAGAAGTATTGACATTAAAATTTGTCTCTTGAAAACTATTTACTGAGACCCCTATACCGCTGCGAAGATCAAAACTGTAGTGATCAAAGTATGCAGAATAAGCATTAAAATCCTGATCCAATCCCGGCCATTGCTTTCGATAATTAACGCCAACTCTTGATAGCTCTGTACTTCCGGTTAAGGCAGGGTTTAAGTACAACGGAGCTGCATAGAACTGGGAGTAATGAAAATCCTGAGCCGTGGAGATCCTTACAAATCCAAGGGCAAGTATGGTAGATAAAAATAGCTTTCTCATTTCAATAGCATAAAAAGGTCTGTAATTGTTTGAGTTCTGCCGTCCAGCGTTTTGAATCTAAGTTTGTAAACATAGTTTCCGGGTATGGGAGTCTCTTTGTAGATTTTGCCATCCCAACCCTGAGAATTCAAATCATCAGTATAATAGATATTCTCTCCCCATTTATTGAGTATCCAAAACTCTAAAGACTCAATTCCTACGAACCTTGGAAAGAAATAATCATTAATACCGTCCCCATTTGGGCTGAAAATATTTGGAACAACTAAGTAATAGTCAAAAACAGTAATTTTCTTCTTGACTTCCACAGCACATCCAAATACATCGGTAACAATCAGCGTGATTTCATATTCACCTTCTGCTTGGTATATGTGTTTAGGGTTTTCATCAAAGCTTTCTGAGCCATCACCAAAGTCCCAGTAGTAGGTAAGTATGTTTCCAAAAGATCTATTCCAGAATTGGATTTCAAAATTGACTAAATAAGAATTGTACTGGTCAAAAGCTGCTGATTCTATATCCGACTCGGCAATGGTTTCTTTGTTTTCGATATCAAAGGACTGAGTTGTCACACATCCTTTTCCGTCAACCACAGTTACTTTATAGAATCCAGGTTCGGTAGTAGTCATGGTTCTGCCATCAGAAGATATAGTGCCTCCCGACCAAGAAATAGTATAAGGTACAATTCCCCCTGAGAGAGTAATTTTAATTTTATCCTCAATTACTCTTGGTTCGCACTGGACATTTGTGCTCTGAAAAGCTATAATTGAAAGTACTGGTGGCCTTTTAATTTCAAAAGCCTTATTGATTATGCATCCTGACGCATCGGTGATAGCTACAGCATATTGACCCGAAGTAATTCCTGTGAGATCCTCACTTGTCTGTCCGTTGCTCCATTTGATGGTATAAGGAGGGGTTCCACCTGATATTCCCAATCTAATTTCTCCGCCCTGAGGATTGACGCAATCCAAGGCATCGGTTACATTAGGCTCAATCTGGAGAAGTGCCGGTTCGATGATATTGAACTCACTTCGGATTTCGCAGTCAGTTTCATCTTTCATCGTGACTCCATAGAAGCCAGCTGTCAGATTGAAGAGACTTTCAAGCTCAGCACCATTATCCCATCTGACAGTTGTTTTGCCAAAGCCTCCCTGTAAATTAAGCTTTATGAAACCGTCCTTTTTTCCGAAACAAGAAATCTGCTTAATCTCAGAATCTGTCTTGAAAAGCGGTGCATCTTCAATGGTAATAATCTGTGATCTGATACATCCACTTTGATCAGAAACCGTCAATGTATAATCGGCGGGACCCAAATTATCAAAACCACTTTGGGTAGATCCAAATGACCAGGTAATAGTATATGGAGGCAAACCACCACTAACATCTAAATCAAGCGATCCATCATTCGCACCATAGCAACTGATATCGGTCTTAGTATAATTGATCACAACTACTGCGGCTGGTTCGGTAAGGTTGATGGTAAGATTCTGAATACATCCTCTTGAATCGGTAATCACTATTTCATAATTTCCTGCTGGAATATTCAATAGCTCTTTTTGATCACTGGTGATAATAGCGCCATTTCGCTTCCATTGATAACTATAAGGAGCAACTCCACCGATCACTTCAATTTCAATTCTTCCTGACTCATCTCCTTTACAAAGGATATTTTGAAATGAAATAACGTTTGCTATTAATATAGGAGGCTCCAAAATCTGAAAAATTTTCGTGGCAGTACATCCAGAATCATCCGAAATGTTCACTTCATAAGTTCCTGGAGCCAAGCCGGAAATATCTTTCTGCTTGGAGATAAAGCTATTTGAGCCAGTCCAATTGTACTTAAAATCACCTCCACCACCGCTTGTGCTTAATTTGATAAACCCATCATTTTCACCTGCACAACTGATTGCAAATCCTTTAAAATCAGAGTTTTCACTATTTAAAACTAATGTTGGATTGACAGTAATTCTATACGTTTTTGGGATTCCGGCACAACTTCCTCCCGAAGAAATGCTCACTGCTACTTGGTATTCCACTAGTATTGGCTTATTAGTTGGATTAATTAAAGTCTGAGCTGGAATTTGATTACCCGAACCTGAGGGCGTTCCCCCAGTCACCCCATTATAAATTGCCGTCCAACTAAATATAGCTCCGGACACTGGTGATATGAAATTCACAGCTTTTGAAGTACCACCGGTACATAGACTTTGGTCTGACTCCGAAAAAAGGATAGATTGGGAAGGCTGAACAGTAACTTTCAGTTCAAACGGCTTGCCCAGACAAAGTCCTAACGCAGGACTTATGGTATAAATCACCTCCAATGGTGTATCACTCGTATTTTGTAGCGTTTGACTGATTGAAGATTGAGCAACAGTCACATTGGTAGCACCGACAATTCGGACTGGAGCATTGACTGTCCAAGTGAAAGTAGATTCAGTTATCAGATTCTGGGGTTTGAAGTTGAAACTTTGATCATTACAAATTTCAATTGATTCATTGACATAATTGGGTGCTGGGTTGACCCTAATGATGTATTTGGTAGGGAATGCAGCACAATTACCTTGTGAAGAACTTGAGATCAATGCGGTATACACCACATCTATAGGTCTTCCAGTTGTGTTGATTAATGTTTGTGCAGGAATTTGATTTGTCCCACTTACTGATGCACCGCTCACGTCGTTAGCTGCTGAGGACCAAGTGATGCTTTCACCAAGTGGGATTGAAGTGATGTTGACCACTTGAGTAGTTTCGCCCGAACATAGCTCTTGGTTGGGAATATCAAATTGGACAATTGGTGCTAGATTCACTTTTATCTCTACTTCATCTGTAGAAACACAGTTTGTCGTCTTATCTGTTACAGTTAATTTATAGATAGTTGTTTGTGAGGGTTTTACAGTTGGTGTTGCTGTATTGCTCTCTGTTATAGAAGATGAAGGACTACTACTCCATTTATAGGTAAAAGACCCTGTTCCTCCGGAGGCAGATCCTGAAAGCATCAATTCTTCTCCATTACAGATCTCGTCATTAGATCCTGAATTTACATCAACAGGTTTCGGTTCCTTAATCTCATACACTTTGGAAATGGTACATTGAAACTGATCCGTAACAGTCACATTGTAGGAACCCGGACTGAGGTCTTTCAAATCTTTTGCGTTAGAAATAAATCCATCCGGTCCTGTCCAAGAATAAGTAAAAACACTAGTTCCACTCGTAGGATTAAGATTGATAAAACCATTTTTAGATCCATAACAACTAATTCCAAATCCATTAAAGTCAGAAATTTTGTCGTCAAGCTCAATCGAGGGGTTTACGGTAATTCTGTAGATAGTTGGGGATCCTGTGCATTTATCGCCTGTTGTGATGCTTCCACTGACTTCATATTCAATTGTAATAGGTTGTTTGGTTTTGTTTTTAAGTAGCTGGGCTGGCAATTCATTTCCTGATCCACTTGTGATTACACCCTCAATACCTTTAGCATCTGCAGTCCAAGAGAGGGATGTGCCAGCTACATCTGAGGAGAATGCTACTGCGACAGAACTAAGTCCGTCACAAAGTATTTGATCACTTTCTGAAAAAGTAATAGTAGGTGCCGGTTGAACAGTCACCACAAGTTCAAATGGTTTTCCTTGACACGAACCCAATGAAGGAGTAATTAAATAGGTCACTTGCAAAGGGGTGGCCGCTGTGTTCTGAAGCTGCTGTGTTATGGAAGTTGCTGACTGAATTGAATTTGTAGTTCCTAAGATTCCGGGTGGGGTGGAAACAGACCATATAAAAGTTGATCCTGAGATGAGATTAGCAGGTTTGTAATCAAATCCTTCATTACTGCAAATTTCAATTGATTCATTGACATAATTGGGTTCTGGCTTAACTCGAATTATATATTCGGCCGGAATTACAGTACAATTACCTTGTGAAGAACTCGCTATTAATGCGGTAAAAACCACATCAATAGGTTTTCCAGTTGTGTTGATTAATGTTTGTGCAGGGATTTGATTTGTCCCACTTACTGATGCACCGCTCACGTCGCTAGCTGCTGAGGTCCAAGTGATGCTTTCACCAAGCGGGCTTGAAGTGATATTGACCACTTGAGTAGTTTCGCCCGAACATAGCTCTTGGTTGGGAATATCAAATTGGACAATGGGTGCAGGAATTACTTTTATCTCCACTTCATCTGTAGATAGGCAACCTATAGTTTGATTACTTACGGTCAATTTGTATACAGTTGTTTGATTGGGCTTCACAGTTGGTGTTGCTGTATTGCTATCTGTTATAGACGATGCTGGAACACTCGTCCAATCGTAACTAAATGATCCCGTTCCGCCTGATACGGTACCGTTCAATTTGATTTCTTCCCCATTACAGATTTGAGTATCTGTTCCTGCACTTACCGAAGGAATTTCGTTGATAATGAAGGTCTTTTCAGCATCGGTTGTACCGCAGGAAGAAACGACCTCTAATGTGATTTTCCTTTGGCCGGGAGTAGAAAAAGTCACCGGGCCCGGGTCTAAACTTGTAGAAGTCGCAGGTACTCCGCCTTCGAAAGTCCAGAGATAGGCAAGTGGCGCAGAATCACATGAGCTTACTGTTGCCTTTGGGGAGATGGTTATAGGTCCGCAACTGTTGGAAATAGCATCAATCATAATTGTTGGAGGAGCAGTGATGGTAACTTCTTGGACTTTCTTATAAGAACCACAACTTGCCTGGATGTTAAGTGTAACAGTGTAAATTCCGGGATTTTTAAAGATAAAAGTCGGGCTTTCAGTATTTATAGCGGAACCGCTTGCAAATGCCCAGTTCGAAGTCGTGCCGCACTTGCCTTTTGCATAGCTTACCGACCAAGTATTGACTACTCCCGCTAAACCTATAGTATTTGAGGTATTTACAGCCTTCAGGGTAGTTTCTCCGCAAGCTTCAACTTTGTCAAAAGAAAAAGTGAGTGCAGGTGTGGGAATGACTGTCACCGTTTTGATCTCCTCACGGAGTCCACATTTGTTACCGGTGATCAATTTAATGGTGTACGTTCCTGGAGTCGTGAATCGAGGTTTGATTATTTTATTTCCTGAAATCCATGAGGCAGGTATGTTTGGATCAGTTTGTGAGCCCAGTGAACTTCCACTTTGTAAGGTCCAACCAGTTAAAGGGAGTATTTCCCAAATAAATTTCCCTTCAGAATTGCATTTTCCTGAATTACTTACTTCTGTCTTTAGTTGACTAGTATTTTCAATTGTTACATCAATATCCACGCAAAATGATCCATTAGCTATTTTTATTTCTGGAATCGGAGGTTCTGAAACGTAAATGGGAACAACAGAAGCTTGGGATACGGCACAAGGATTTCGTGCTACAATCTTTACTGAAAAAGAATTATCAAATCCATCTGCCGAGGAACCACAAGATGTTTTGGTGAAGGTATGTGAAACCGATGGGGGTGCCGGATGACTAAAAACTTGAACGGGAGATCCATCAGAGAAAGTTACCGTATACTTTGTCCCAACTGGATTGTTTTCTGTTCCCGTAATTGGAAAGGTGAGCGTATCACCAACACAGACATTGGTATTTCCTGGGTTCCCAAGTCCAACAGCTGGATTTGACCCAACAAACACACCATATCTTTTTGATACTTTACATCCGTTTTCTGGCGTGACAGTATAGGTCATGTCGTAGATACCTACAGCATAAGTATGTCTTAACTCCATCCAACCTGCACCACTAAATGGAGGGCTACCATCACCCCAGTTAATTTGGTATAGTATATTCTTTTCAGTTGGCCCAGCTTCATTCACAAATGTGAATTCTGAAGGCTCATTCTCGCAAATAATAAAGTACTTTAAACCTTCAAAGTCAGTTTCTTGCTCTAATAAAGACGTGGTTATATTTAGTGAGGGGATTTCTTTTACCGTAATAACTTTTGTTTTTGTTGCAGTTTTCCCATCAGCAGCTTTTACAGTCAATTTGACCGTGAAAGGTCTTGAGTTTCCACCTACTGCTGAAGAAAAGGTATTAACAGGGTTCTGTAGAATTGATTTTTGGCCATCACCAAAATCCCATTCATAGGTAAATGGCCCAGTTCCAGTCGTTTTATCGGTAAAGCTTATAGCCTGATTTGCGCAGACATTATCCGGGGCAAAGTCAAACTCAGACACTAGGTCTGCCCGATTGAAAAGACTGCTCAGTGGACTTGACCAAAGATTATCAGAACTTAATGTAGAACCGATTGCAATGGAAAGTACAAGGCTTAAACTCAGGAGAATGGTGGCCTTTCTTAAAAAGTGGCTGTTCATATGGAAACTTTTTTTGATCTTATACCAAATTCTGGATGTTTGAGGTATACAAAAGCTTTATCATCAATGTAGATAGCAATTCAATATGATAAAAAGCTTGAATACGATTCTCAATATTTTCAACTAAAGTACCGCAATTTTGGGACTGTTCTGATCAAAAAGTTTTCTGGAATAAATAATGACGAAAGTTGTCGATCAGGTATTAGGTGTAAAATAACGGAGTTCTAGTTAACCAAAATCAAGATAAGTATCCTAAAACGCTGCACATCATAAGTTATTCCAAGCCGTACATTTCAAAAGACTATCAGGAGATTCCTTTGGAGTAATGAAAAAATAAAAGCAACTATTTTCTTAACTCATTTTAGATACTATGTATATCCGCAATTGCACCAGTAAAAATCAAAA
>Ga0209491_10010294_pt1 | contig 11271 bp, 9 predicted proteins | sample BON02_FD_187213 | JGI IMG/M metagenome (GOLD analysis project Ga0209491, IMG submission 187213) | Freshwater microbial communities from Lake Bonney liftoff mats and glacier meltwater in Antarctica - BON-02 (SPAdes) (version 2) | ecosystem: Environmental > Aquatic > Freshwater > Ice > Glacier...
TTCCCGCGCCATCCCCTTCATCTTTCCGGTGAAGCGGCCAAGGGTGCGGAACATGCCCGGCAGATCCTTTGGGCCGACCACGATCAGCGCGACGACGCCCACCACCAGAAGCTCGGTCCAGCCGATATCGAACATGGTTCAGTCCCCGATCCGGCGGTCAGACCTTGTCCTTGATTTCCGGCTCGGCGGTCTTGGTCTCGACCACCTCGGCGTCCTCGATTTCCTTGGAACTGTCGCTCACGCCCTTCTTGAAGGCGGTGATGCCCTTGCCCACCTCGCCCATCAGCGACGAAATCTTGCCCCGTCCGAACAGGACCAGAACGACGACGGCGATCAGCAGAAGGCCGGGCAGGCCGATATTGTTCAACATGGGGTCTCTCCCTTGGTGCGCGCGCCAAGGGCGCTGCAACTGACATGACGCCCCGTGATAGGCCAGACCCCCCGGAAGTTAAAGCGCGAACCGCTGTTTGGCGGGGGTCCGGGGCGGGGTTTGAGCAGGTTCTGTGACACAGGGTTGTCAACTGACAGGTTTGTGTCAGTTATGGGGGCAAGGGATGCCACCCGCACCCCGAATCAGCAGCCCCGGAAAGGCCCCATGCGCCGCACCGACCGCCTGTTCGAGCTGATCCAGACCCTGCGCGACGGGCGCCTGCACCGGGCGCAAACCATGGCCGACCGGCTGGGGGTATCGGTGCGCACGGTGTACCGCGACATGGAAACGCTGATGGCTTCGGGCGTGCCGGTGCAGGGCGAGCGCGGCCTCGGCTATCAGATGACGGCGCCTGTTACCCTGCCGCCGCTGAACCTGACCCTGACCGAGCTTGAGGCGCTGCACCTGGGGCTGTCGGTCGTGGGCGAAGCGGGCGATCCCGAGTTGCGACTGGCCGCCGCGTCGCTGTCGGCCAAGATCGACGCCGTGCTGCCCGAGGATCGCAGCACGCCGCCGCGCGGCTGGGGCTTTGCCGTCTATCCGTTTGCCGATGCGGCCCACGGGTTTGCCCATATGCCCAAGATCCGCGCCGCGATCCGGGCGCGCCAGAAACTGGCCGTCGACTATACCGATCTGCAGGGAGAGCAGACCCTGCGCACGATCCGGCCCTTGCAGCTGGAATATTGGGGGCGGGTCTGGACGGTGACGGTGTGGTGTGAATTCAGCAGCGATTTCCGGGTGTTGCGGGTGGATCGGATCACCGCCCTGGCGGTGCGGCCCGAGTTGTTCGTCGAGGAACAGGGCAAGACGCTGATCGATCATATGAATCGGCAGGACAGGGGCTGAGCGCGGAGCAAGGTTTCAGTGCCTCAGGCGCAAAGAGTGCCGGAAAGGGAAAGTCAGCGCTGCGGAAACACGAAGCAGCGGTCGCGCCGGATCATCAGCCAGAGCGGCGTGCCGGGTTTGGGCAGGAACACCGAGGGCACGGTGGCCGAAATCATCGAGCCGTCGAAATCGAGCCGGAATTCCACCAGGCTTTCCTTGCCGATGAAGCGGGCGCGCTGCACCACGGCGCGGGCCGGGGTGCCGTCGATGGAGGTGGGCAGCGGGCCGCGCCCGGCGCGGTCGAAGTCGATGCGCACATGCTGCGGGCGGATCACGATGTCCACCTCGGTGCCGTCGGGCACGCCAGGGGCGAGGAACTGGCCGAAGGCGGTCTGGGTCAGGGCGCCGCGCACGGTGCCGCGGATCACGTTGATATCGCTGAAGAACGCTGCCGCCGCCTTGTCGACCGGAGAATTGTAGAGGTTGTAGGGCGCGCCCTGCTGCACCAAGCGGCCCCCCCGCATCAATGCGATGTCGTCGGCCATGCGCATCGCCTCTTCGGGTTCGTGCGTGACCAGCAGGACGGCGGTGCCCTCCTCTTTCAGGATGCCCAGCGTGTCGTCGCGGATGCCGTCGCGCAGCCGGTTGTCGAGGCCCGAGAAGGGTTCGTCCATCAGCATGATCTTCGGGCGCGGTGCCAGGGCGCGCACCAGCGCAACCCGCTGCTGCTCGCCCCCCGACAATTCGTGCGGGAACACGTCGGCGTAGCGGTCCAGCGACACCCGTTCCAGCAGTTCGGCGGCGCGGCGGCGTTTCTCGGCGCGCGGGCCTTTCAGCCCGAAGGACACGTTGTCGGCCACCGACAGGTGCGGAAACAACGCGAAATCCTGGAACATCAGCCCGATCGACCGACCCTCGGGCGGCACCCTTGTCACCGTGTCGCAGACCAGCCGCCCGTCGACCCAGATGCGCCCCGAATCCTGCATGTCGACCCCGGCGATGATGCGCAGCGTCGTCGATTTGCCGCAACCCGAGGGGCCCAGCAGACACGTCACCTGCCCCGGTTTCACCTCGAACGACACGTCGTCGACCACCCGCCGCCCGCCGAAACTGCGGGTGATGTGTTCGATGCGCAAACGGGGGACTGCCGGATTCACCTGGGCCTCGCAAATACCCGAGCGAACTTGTCGGGCTTGCAGCGCAGGTAACAGCGCAGGGGCCGCCGATCAAGCCCCGCGCGGGCCGGTGCCGGGCCGGTGCCCCTGCCCGTGAGGGAGTTCGCGCGCGCCCGGGGCTGACCCGGTCCTGCCACCCAAGGCGCATGATCGCCCGGGTCGCCCCGGAACTCCCCGCACAATCCGCGCAATCGACGAAAACTGTCGTCAAAGGCGAAACGAAAACCGGGCGATTGCGGGGAATACAGGCTTTCCGTTGACCTTGCCTGCGGGGCTTCTTAATGTCAGGGATGCTATGGCGGTGGGGGACTGCAAGGCTTGGTCTGGGGGGATCGTGCCGGGTGGTAGTCGCGAACAAACATGGTGAGCTGCCGATGTTGGAAGTAGGAAGATCCTTGAGTGAACCGGCACAAAGCCTGTCGGTGTACCGGTCCAGCGCGTTCTGCGCCATCGACGGGGCAAACCTGGGCGATCCGCTTGGCCATGCCGAGGATCTGAACCTGGGCGATGTCTACATGCTGTCGCCCCGCGCGCCGCGCCCCCGCATCGCCCTGACGCCCACGCCCCAGCCCGGCCGTCTTGCCGTGGCGCCCGACACCGAATGCGGACGCGTCGGTGCCGCCCTGCATCTCGACAGTTGCGCCACCTTCATGACGCCCGATGGCTCGACCGTCGAGGCGCTGGTCATGGTGGAACTGACAGCCGACAACGCCGCAATCGCCGAGGTCTATCTGTTTCCCCTGGCACGGCTGAAGCCGAAACTGGGCTATTCGCTGGTGGCGCTGGACAAGGCCGCAGCGCTGTCGCGATTTGCCGAGACCGCCTGCGTGTCGTTCACACGGGGCACCCACATCACCATGGCCTCGGGGCGACAGGTGCCGATCGAGGATTTAAGGACCGGCGACGCCGTGCTGACCCGCGATCACGGGCCGCAAAAGGTGCGCTGGATCGGCCAGCAGACCGTGCGCGCCACCGGGGCGCTGGCGCCGATCCGAATCGCGGCGGGCACGCTGCACAACGACAATGACCTGATCGTCAGCCCCAACCACCGCCTGTTCGTCTATCAGCGGCAGGACACGCTCAAGGCGGGCCGGGCCGAGGTGCTGATCAAGGCCAAGTACCTGCTGAACGACGACACCGTCACCCGCACCGATGGCGGGTTTGTCGAGTATTTCCAGATCCTGTTCGACCGCCACGAGATCATCTATGCCGAAGGCATTGCCGCCGAAAGCCTGATGGTTGACACCCGGGTGCGACCGGCCCTGCCCTCCGATCTGCAAGACACGCTGGCGGGCGGCGACGATGCCCTGGGCATAGAACTGCTGCGCCCGGCCCGTGGGTCCGACACGGTCCGCCTGTTGCGCAGCGCCTCGGCCAGGTAAAGCGTTTCGGGAAATACTTGAGACACAAGGTATCGCCAATGTCCCGAGAGCGCGAAGCGCGGCAGGGCATTGGCGATCCGAGGTTTCCCGAAACGCTATAACGGGGCCGATTGCGCGCGCGCCACGGCGGGTCTATATGCCGCCCATGCTGGATCGCCCCACAAACCAACCCGCCCTGCCGCCGGAAATCGCCCGGCGGCGCACATTCGCCATCATCTCGCATCCCGACGCGGGCAAGACGACGCTGACCGAGAAATTCCTGCTGTACGGTGGCGCGATCCAGATGGCAGGGCAAGTGCGCGCCAAGGGCGAGGCGCGGCGCACCCGTTCCGATTTCATGCAGATGGAGAAGGACCGTGGCATCTCGGTGTCTGCCTCGGCAATGTCGTTCGATTACAAGGCGTTCCGCTTCAATCTGGTCGACACGCCAGGGCACAGCGATTTCTCGGAAGACACCTATCGCACCCTGACGGCGGTGGACGCCGCCGTGATGGTGATCGACGGTGCCAAGGGTGTGGAAAGCCAAACCCGCAAGCTGTTCGAGGTGTGCCGGTTGCGCGACCTGCCGATCCTGACCTTTTGCAACAAGATGGACCGCGAAAGCCGCGACACGTTTGAAATCATCGACGAGATTCAGGAAAATCTGGCCATCGACGTGACCCCGGCCAGTTGGCCCATCGGTCTGGGCCGCGATTTCATGGGCTGTTACGACATGCTGCACGACCGGCTGGAACTGATGGACCGCGCCGACCGCAACAAGGTGGCAGAATCGATCAAGATCAACGGGTTGAACGACCCCAAGCTGGCCGAACACATCCCGCCTCTGCTGCTGGCCAAGCTGCGTGAAGACGTGGAAATGGCGCGCGAATTGCTGCCCGCCTTCAACCAGCAGGCGCTGCTGGATGGCACGTTGACGCCGATCTGGTTTGGCAGCGCGATCAACAGCTTTGGCGTCAAGGAACTGATGGACGGCATCGGCGAATTCGGCCCCCAGCCACAGCCGCAACGCGCTGAACCCCGCCAGATTTCGCCCGAAGAGGAAAAGGTGACAGGTTTCGTGTTCAAGGTGCAGGCCAACATGGACCCGAAACACCGCGACCGCGTGGCGTTTGTGCGCCTCGCCTCGGGCCATTTCCTGCGCGGCATGAAACTGACCCATGTGCGCCTGAAAAAACCCATGGCGATCACCAACCCGGTGCTGTTTCTGGCCGCCGACCGCGAACTGGCAGAAGAGGCCTGGGCCGGCGACATCATCGGCATCCCGAACCACGGCCAATTGCGCATCGGCGACACACTGACCGAGGGCGAGGCGTTGCGCGCCGTCGGCATCCCGTCCTTCGCGCCGGAACTGCTGCAGAACTGCCGCGCGGGCGATCCGCTGAAATCAAAACACCTCGACAAGGCGCTGAGCCAGTTTGCCGAGGAAGGGGCCGCCAAGGTGTTCAAACCCATACTCGGGTCGGGCTTTATCGTCGGCGTCGTCGGCCAGTTGCAATTCGAGGTTCTGGCATCGCGGATCGAGTTGGAATACGGCCTGCCCGTCCGCTTCGAAACTTCGCAATTCACCAGCGCCCGCTGGGTCAGCGGCCCGCGCGACGCCGTGGAAAAGTTCGTGAACGTCAACAAGAGCCACATCAGCCATGACAGCGACGGCGACATCGTGTTCCTGACCCGCCTGCAATGGGACATCGACCGCATCGCCCGCGACCACCCCGAAGTGACGCTGACCGCGACCAAGGCGATGATGGTCTGATACTCCCGCGTTTCTTCATTGCAAAAATACTCGAACCCGAAACCCGCCCCCCGCGCCGCCGGTTCGGCTGCATCCCCGAGAACGCCCGGATGCAACGTGACGCAGCGGGCAACGCCTTGTTTCCTTGACCTATCGACGCATTTCGACTAGGCCCACCGCAGCGCGCGGGCCGAATGGGTCAGCAGGGCCATCCGGGCCAGCGCAGACATGACGCACGGGCCATAGAAACGGTCCGTTAACCCACGGAACCGCATGATAAAATTCTCTGACCTGAACCTTGATCCGAAAATTATGAAGGCGATTGCCGAGGCGGGGTATGAAACCCCCACCCCCATTCAGGCGGGCGCCATTCCCGCAGCACTGCAAGGGCGCGACGTGCTGGGCATCGCCCAGACCGGCACCGGCAAGACCGCCGGTTTCGTTTTGCCGATGATCCACCTGCTGGGCCGGGGCCGTGCGCGCGCGCGAATGCCCCGCTCGCTGGTGCTGGCGCCGACCCGCGAACTGGCCGCCCAGGTGGCCGAAAATTTCGACACCTATTCCAAATTTACCAAGCTGACCAAGGCGTTGCTGATCGGCGGCGTGTCGTTCAAGGAACAGGATCTGCTGATCGACCGGGGCGTCGACGTGCTTATCGCGACGCCGGGCCGGCTGCTGGATCATTTCGAGCGGGGCAAGCTGCTGTTGACCGGGGTTCAGATCATGGTCGTCGACGAGGCGGATCGCATGCTGGATATGGGGTTCATCCCCGACATCGAACGCATCTTCAGCCTGACGCCGTTCACCCGTCAGACGCTGTTCTTTTCTGCCACCATGGCGCCCGAGATCGAGCGGATCACCAACACCTTCCTGAGCAACCCCGAAAAGATCGAGGTGGCGCGCCAGGCGACGGCCAGCGAAACCATCGAACAGGGCGTGGTCATGTTCCGGCCCTCGCGCAAGGACAAGCAGGCGGCGGAAAAGCGCGAGGTCCTGCGCGCGATGATCGACGGCGAGGGCGCGAAATGCACCAACGCCATCATCTTCTGCAACCGCAAGACGGATGTCGACATCGTGGCAAAATCGCTGGCCAAGAACGGCTATGACGCCGCACCCATCCACGGCGACCTTGAACAGTCGCAACGCACCCGCACGCTGGATGCATTCCGCGCTGGATCTCTGAAGTTCCTGGTGGCTTCGGATGTGGCGGCGCGGGGGCTGGATGTGCCCGCCGTCAGCCATGTTTTCAACTTCGACGTGCCCAGCCATGCCGAGGATTATGTACACCGCATCGGGCGCACCGGCCGCGCCGGGCGCGACGGCAAGGCGATGATGATCTGCGTGCCATCGGACGAGAGGAACCTCGACGATATCGAGCGGTTGATCGCGCGCCCGGTGCCGCGTCTGGCAAACCCCATGGGCGACAAGGCGCTGGTGGCCGAAGACGAAGACGCCGCAGCCCCCCGCCCCGAACGGCGCACCCGGACCCGCACGCGCAAACCCGCGCGCACCGAGACCCCCGCCGAGGCCCCTGCCCCCGTGGTTGTGACGGCGCCAGCGCCCGAACCCGAACCCGAGCCCGAAAAGGTGGCCGAGCCGGTTTCCGCCACAGCCGCCCCGGCGCCCGAACCCCAGCGCGCCCCCCGCCCCGAGCGCGGGCGCGACCGCGACCGCCGCCCCCCCCGGCAGGACAATTCGCCTGTCGTCGGCATGGGCGATCATCTGCCCGACTTCATCGCCATGAGTTTCGAGGAACGCGGCCCCGGCTGACATGGCGAACCGCGTTCGCGCCCTGATCGCCGGCCTGTGCTGGCTTTGTGTCGGGCCTGCTGCCGCGCAGGCGCAGGACATCTGCGCCGCCGTGGTGAACGGCGAACAGCTGCGTTTTGACCGCGCGACGTTTCTGCAAGACAAACCGGGCGCCACCCGGCGCGAGCGGCTGCTGGCCTGGCCCGGCGAGACATGGGACGGCTTGCGCGGGCGTGACCCGCTGTGCGACAGCCGGACGCTGATCCGATACCTGTCGCAGACCATTCCCGCCCATGAGATCGACGGCTATTGCCTGTCGGAACCGGGCGATTTCGGCTTTCTGCTGATCCCCGGCGAACGGAGCTTTCGCGGCCGCTGTACCAGATCGACCTGCGAGCGGGTGAACGCCACCGCCGACACCGCCGTTGGCGCCGCCAGAACCATCGCCACCGCCGCCGCCGACACCTATTTCGGCGAGAGCGACCGAACGACAGCCATCCTGCATGCCAGCGGTGCCGCCATCCTCAGCGGCCAGGCCTCGGCACTGGCCGCGACCCTGGGTCAGGTGGGAACTGCCGTGGGCACCGCGCTGGCCGCGCCCGGCGTTCTGGCCGCCACCGCCGTCAGCGTCGTGGCGGTGGGCGGTGCGGTCTACGTCTGCCGGGATTGATAAACCCCAAAGCGCGAACGCGCCCCGGGGGTTTTTCGCTGTCGGTCGATCCGGCCGTGCTCAGCTCAGGCGGCTGACCACCACCGTCACCTCGGGCTTCCTCCCGATCTCGTTGTTTGCGGTGTTGCGCACGGCGCGGCGCATCAGATCGTCAAGCTTGTCGTCATCCACCAGCACCTTTTCGGCGGCGCGGCCCAGCACCTGCGCAAGGTCGGCCTCCAGCACATCGACCAGCGCCGTGCCCGAGCGCCCGGTTTCGGGCAGGCCCATGGTTTCGACCCAGGGGTCGCCCAGCGGCTCGTCATTCTCGTCGATGATCAGCGTCACCACGGCATGGCCGTTCAGCGCCATGCGGATCCGGTCACGCACCACGCCGTCCATCGCGCCGATCTGCACCGACCCGTCAAGGTAGGTGCGCCCCGTCTCGACATATTCCACCACCTTCGGTTCATTGCCCGACAGCGAAACGCAGGTGCCGTTGGGCGCCAGAACCGACAGCCGCCCGGCGGTGTTCGTCAGTTTGCAGTGCTCGCGCAGGTGGCGGTGTTCGCCGTGCATCGGAATCACGACCTGGGGTTTGACCAGATCCTGCATCTCCAGCAGATCGGGCCGGTTGGCGTGGCCAGACACATGATACATGCCGTTGTTGTCATCCACCACGTCGACGCCCATTTCCGAATAGGCGTTGATGATGCGGTGCACGCCGCGTTCGTTGCCCGGGATGATCTTGGACGACATGAAGAAGGTGTCGCCCTCTTCCATGCTCATGCCGAGGTACTTGCCGCGCGACAGTTGTGCGCTGGCGGCGCGGCGTTCACCCTGGCTGCCGGTGACGATCAGCATCAGGCTTTCGCGCGGCATGTCGCGGGCGTCCTCGATGGCGATGGTGTTCGGGAAATCGGGCAGCACACCCGCCTGCTTCGACGCCTCGACCATGCGCTGCATCGCACGCCCGAGCAGGCAGACGGAACGGCCCGCCCTGTCCGCCGCCACCGCCAGGGTGCGCACCCGCGCGACGTTCGAGGCAAAGGTGGTGGCCACCACCATGCCAGGCTGTTTCTTGATCAGCTTGGTGATGTTGTCGCCAAGGCTTGCCTCGGAGCGGCCCGGATGGGTGGAAAACACGTTGGTCGAATCGCAGATCAACGCCTTGACCCCGTCCCTGGCCACTTCGGCCCAGAGTTCGGGGTCATAGGCCTCGCCGACCAGGGGTGTCTTGTCCAGCTTGAAATCCCCGGTATGGATGATGCGCCCCTCGGGCGTGTCGATCACCAGCGCGCTGCTTTCCGGGATGGAATGCGAGATCGGCAGGAAGCCCACGGAAAACGGGCCCGCCTGGGTCATGGCAGGCCAGGCCGACACGATCTTCACCTGTGCCGGGTCCTGCCCGTGTTCCTCCATCTTGCGCTGTGCGTGCCCGGCGGTGAAGGCGCGGGCATAGACCGGCACGCGCAACCGCGACCAGGCCATGCCGATGGCGCCCACATGGTCTTCGTGGGCATGGGTGATGAAGATGGCATCCAGCCGGTTGCGCCGCTCGGCGATCCAGGCGATGTCGGCGAAGATCAGGTCGACGCCGGGGCTGCCGTCCATGTCGGGAAAGGCCACGCCCAGATCGACGATGATGAATCGCTCGCGCCCCTTGGGGCCATATCCGTAAACGTAACAGTTCATGCCAATCTCCCCGGCGCCGCCGAGGGGAAGGTAAATCAGTCTATCGTTGCTCATTCGGTCGTATTGTCCTTGTTGTATCGATGGATCACGGTCAGCCCATGCATCGTGAGATCGTCTTGAAAGGCGTCGAACAACGCCTCGCTCTGCTGGAACAACGGCGCCAGCCCGCCGGTTGATATGATCTTCATGTCGCGCCCGTGCTCGGCCTTGATGCGGACGCAGATTTCGCGGATGAGGCCGATATAGCCCCAGAAAATTCCGGACTGCATGCAGCCCACGGTGTTGGTTCCGATCACCTTTTGCGGCTTGGTGATGTCCACATGGGGCAGGGCCGCCGCGGCGTTGTGCAACGCCTCAAGGCTCAGGTTCACCCCGGGGGCTATCACGCCGCCCACATAAGCGCCATCGGTATCGACAACGTCGAAGGTGGTGGCAGTGCCGAAATCGACGACGATCAGATCGCCACCATAGAGATCGTAGCCCGCCACCGTGTTTACAAGGCGGTCAGGGCCGACGGCGGTGCCAAGGTCGACGCGCACGGCCACGGGCAACAGGCAGTCGGGCCTGCCAACCACCAGAGGGCGGCAGTTGAAGTAGCGGTCGGCCAGAACCCGCAGGTTGAACACCACGCGCGGCACGGTGGACGAAACGATCACCTCGGTGATTTCCACGTCGATGTTGCGAAAATTCATCAGGGTGGCCAGCCAGACATAGTATTGATCCGCCGTGCGCTGCCATTCGGTGCTGGTGCGCCAGGTGGCCAGAAATTTCGTTCCGTCCCAGATGGAAAACACGGTGTTGGTGTTGCCGCAATCAATCGCCAGAAGCATGTCGGCCCCTTCAGAAATACACATCGGCGGCGGGGATGATCCTTGGCCCCGTGGCCGTGATCAGTACAAGTTGGCCCGCATCGTCGATGCTGTCAAAGATGCCGGCGATCTCGGTCGTCGAGGTGCGCGCCGTGATCGTTTCGCCCAGGCGCGCGGCGTTGCGCATCCAGCGGTCGCGGATCTGTCCGAAGCCCAGTTGTTCGAGGATCTTCTCCTCGGTGGCATATAACCCTGCAAGGTCGGTCAGAAAATCGGCGGGGCGCACCGTTTCGCCCCCCTGCCCGGTCAGGCTGACCGGCGGAAAGGCCGCATCGCCGATGGCGGGTGCGTCGGCCAGGTTTACCCCGATCCCGATGGACAGCCAGTCGACCTGCCCGCCCTTGCCGGCGGATTCCAGCAATATGCCCGCCACCTTGCCGCCATCAAGCAGCACATCGTTGGGCCATTTGTGGGACAGGCGCGTGCGGTCAATATGCAAGGCCAGCGTCTCGAAAAGCGCGTTGGCCGCCAGGAAACTGCGCAGCGCCGCCCAGGCGGGCACACCGCCGGGCCGCATCACCAGGGTGGCGGCGAAATTGCCGGGTGCCATGGCCCAAGGTTTGCCTCGTCGCCCCCGCGCGGCCGTCTGGCGGTGCGCCATGATCCATGTCGGGCGCGAAAGGCCTGCGGCCATGCGGGCAGCGTGGGCGTTGGTGCTGTCGGTCTCGTCCAGCACGATGCAGGTATAGCCCTCGGGCCAGCGCCGCCCCGGCGCATCAGTTGACAAGGCTTGCCGCCGCCGCCGCTGCCGCCCCCTCGATGCCG
>Ga0209491_10010295_pt1 | contig 11271 bp, 10 predicted proteins | sample BON02_FD_187213 | JGI IMG/M metagenome (GOLD analysis project Ga0209491, IMG submission 187213) | Freshwater microbial communities from Lake Bonney liftoff mats and glacier meltwater in Antarctica - BON-02 (SPAdes) (version 2) | ecosystem: Environmental > Aquatic > Freshwater > Ice > Glacier...
AAGCCTTGAACCTCAAGCTTTACGATTCCACTTGACTCGATTTGGCGCGAAAGACTATTGGAGACTGCCACGGCAATGGCACCAACATCTGCGGGCAGTTGTGGCTGTGGCGTTAGGTTATCTGAGGTCATACTCATTATTATACACTGTCCGCGTCCTGCGGATAATTTGTTTATTTGAGACTTATTGCCGAAGGACTCGGTGTCGAGCCGATGATCTGAATAAGTGGGCGTGATTTTAGAGTCTTCACAAAGCCAAATTCTTCGGCCTTCCACTCATCAGCGCTTAAGTTGTTCACATTAATCTCTTTGCCGACCTGTCTAGATGCCTGAAGGGCAATTTCGAATGCCATGGACCGATCGAACTGACCAACCAACAACAGATCCACATCACCCGGATCAATTCCTTGCTCGCCGGAATACCTGGCCGCCCAAGACCCGAAGATATAAGCCGCGGTTACGCCTTCAAGGTCGGCAAACTTGTCCCTGAGTATCTCCAAGGGGCCAAAGCTATAAAGGACAACCTCAGACACCGCCTGGTATAGCGGGTGCTCTCTATTGACACTCACTAGTCGCATGTTCCCGGTTGCCCTAATCAAAAAGATTCCAGCTTCTGAAAGCCTGCGCGCATCTCTTAGTGCTGTGGGCAGAGAGGTGTCTACTCGGCTAGCCAGATCGCTAACGCTGAATTCAATTCCAGGGTTAGCAAACAACACCGCGAGGATTCTCCCCTGCACATCGCTTCGAAAGATAGGCATGAGGCTTGCCGGAAGTGTTTTCATAACCTGAAAGCTAACATACGTTTATTGAAAGTAAAAGATATTAGGAACTTCAAGTTTGACGATTTCGTGAGGGTTGGTCTGGTGACATCCTTGATCGCGATGACACAGACCAGACGGCAGCGCTTTTCTCAGAGTCCCAGAGCAGAGTGCTAGTCAGCGTTGGGCGAGAAGACGACGTGAAGTTCCAAGCCCTCTGCGAAGCAAGAGGCGCACCTTGTCTTCGCATCGGTGGCACCGATGCGACTTCAGGACTAGTTGAAATTAAAGACATTGCAGATCTAAAACTTGAAGACATTCGAACAAGCTGGTCCGGTGTGATGAGCGAATTGTTTGGGTGAGGCAGATTTGCAGCTCAGGGGCTAAAGGCCAAGATTGGCAAGGATCAAATCCCTCAGCACCATGAATCTTGAATTACAAAAAGCCTGATATCGCTGTCTTGAAAATGATCCTGTAAGTACGATTTCGTTCCACAAAGGCGACAACAGGTAGTGCTCCTGAATGTCTTTTACTTCCTTTTGGGTGACCTTTTTGCCCTCAATTAGTTGGGGCAAAATTTGACCAAGCAGATTTTTTCCCTTGATTCGATTTATCTCCTTGGGCAAAAGCATTAGATTGCCGGGAGCGCTGATCGGCCACCCCTCTTCACCCTTAGGAATGAGTTTCGCTAGAACAGAGACCGGATAAATGTGCTCTACCTCGTAAGTCGTTTTCTTATCGTGGAGAACTGATATTTTTCCAGAGTAGGCGAACTTAAGCACAATTTTGGATGAAGCTGAAAGGCTTGACCGCTCCTTTAACTTTTTTGTCATCTGCTCTTCATGCCACACACCTAAGGCGTCTCCAAGCTGCGACCTGTTTATCCGGCTCAGATAATAGGGGCTGGGCGCTCGTGCGCCTTCATCCCAGACGGTGTCGAATAAACGACTGTCTCCGCTGCCTCTCCAGTTAGATCCAACTACATCAAACAAGTAATGACCTGGGGCAGATTCAAGAATCTCTTCCCCAGCGCTTTCCCCTAAGTCCCTAAAGGTTTTTGCTTCAAACCGGTGAACAAAGTAGGCGAGCACCAATGCAAATATCTGATTTTGACTATGGAGGGGCTGCTCTTTGGAACTTGGCTTTTGATTCATTCGCATTGCAATAAAAGGGGCCAGAGCGTGATCTACTTGCTCAACTGAGGCTAGGAGTGCCGCTTCCATGGGTTGAGGGTTTATCAGACCTTCGATATCCCTGATCATTTTGGTAGGGAGCTCTTGCATTCTTCCTACTGGAAGCCCTAGGGCAACTGAAGCTAGGACAAAGGCTATAGGGCTAGCTGTAGTGGAGCTTGAGGACGAAGCAAAAAGACGGGGCCATGACTCTTCCAGAAATGAACCGAGGCCGGACAGATAGTCGAAGAGGTTTAGCTCACTGTCCTCGATATTTCCGTTGTCATCTACACCCTTTACCTCGTAGCCCTTGTCGATAAGAACTTTATAGCGTGCGGAAATCTGCTCCTTTATCTTCGAGTTGACAATGATGGTCTGGGAATTGACCCAAGTGGAAGCGAGGATGTCATATTTCGAAAGACCAGTTCCTTGGCTATTAATTCTTTCGAATATTGTAGGAACCTCAGACGCAACTCCCGCGAAAATTCCAATAGAAATCTGCTGGCCCTCAATAGACTTGACGACTTTCTGGATAGTCCCCAAAATCGAATTCAGTTGGTCACTATGAGTTGTGACTAATTCAGCCTCGGCTCTCTTGTCCCCTCCAGCCAGGTCTTTAGCTAGCCTTGGAACACTAAAATTCGTACTCAAGTCAGCGCTTTTAGCGCGCCTCATCCATGACGTAAATCGCTCCAAAGTCTTCCCCAAGGAGTCGATCGACTTCTCCCCGAGTACTGCCACTGTCAAAAAATCTAAGTCCTCCTTCGGGAGCAGGGCTTCAGTCGGAGCGTAGGTGAGTGGCTCTTCAAGGTACTCCAGAATGGTGGTGACCCTTTGAAGTCCGTCTACTACCTGAATCAGGATCTTCGTGCCACTCATTTCCCCTGTTTGGAATGCAAGGAGAGAGCCGATTGGGAAACCTCTGTAAATTGAGTCGATGAGGCCCAGTTTTTGTTCTGACTTCCATACAAGACTTCTCTGGAACTTAGGGATTTGAATAAAATACCGGCTTTGGTCTCGTGGGTTAACTGCCGCAGATACTTCTTTCAGCGTTAGCTTTTCGTAACTGGTCGATGACTGATTAATCATTTTTGCCCCCATCTCTATCAAGTAGATCACGTATCCTTGCCAAGATCAATTGTCATCAATCCAAATTTGGCCCTTCGCACTAAAAACGTCGCTATTGTCGGTTTGCCGGAATCGCACGGAGTGGCGGTGGCCAAAACCTTGCTCCGTCAGGACAACCTCGCGGGTTGCAGCTACCCCGGTAGCTGCCCTTCGAACCATATGCCCTTATGCGCTCGAGTTACTCTCTTTAGCTCACCCTCGGTGGAGGGTTTGAAAATATCACCGTAGTCAGTGATAGAAAATCTGTCCCCGGGACAAAGCCTTTGCGAGAGCACTTCTATAAGATCTCCCACCGGCTCTTCACTGCTCGAGCTGAGAAACTGCCCAGACTCAAGGTCTTTCACGTCGCCTCCTGTGAACTCAAAATCTTTCGGTACAACAAAGCCTCGCACCGAATCGCTCTTGCCCTCAGGCTCAGGTCCGAACCACCCAACCATTCTTGCAACGCCTTTGACGTAGCCCATGGCAGCACCGTCCTGAGCAATCCAAACTTCCCCTCCTAGCGGGAAGTACCGAAGCCACGTTGTTACAGTCCCCTCACGAATGTCGCCCAGTTCATCTGCCACTGAAATCCCATCTTCGTAAAGATCCCTGGTCCTTCGATCGAGAGTAATCTTCCTGCCCGGCTTATTCCCTAGCCACCTGGAACCTAGTGGAGGACGCTTGAGAAGCTCTTCACGAGTCTTGTCATACTTTTGTGTGACTTCAGCCGGCGCCGCCGGTGCCAGAATAGAAGGCGGAGAGCATTTCTCATATGCACCGCTCAGTATGTCCTTTACGCGGGTCGTAAGTGCCCGACCCCAATCCGCGACAGCAAGGCCGGCACTGGATGTAATCGCCACAAAAAGATTGGCCATTTGAAGCAAGGAATGAAGATCCGGCTTCAGTTGCCCATGATGATAACTGTTCAATCTCCCCTGAAGGGTGTGCGCAGCAGTGCTCCAAGCGTTGTTCATGTTTGGTATCAAGTGCCAGATTTGTGAATCCTCTTGGACGGCTTCGTTGATGATAAACCTTAGATCCGCTGGGTGTTTATAGGTGAAAGGTTGACCAAGAGATTTGCGATAGTGCCGCACATCCTCAAACCACTCATTTTGGTCAAGCGCATCGAATTGATGACCCAAGTATTCTGCGAACTCAAGGGCTGCACTGCGCTCAATCGCGCTAATTATGCCGAGAATTGTTACTTCGTCATCGTCAACAGGCAAGGAGAATCCACTCATTCGACATCCAGACCAAAGTCGAGAATTACTGCCTGGGCCCTCGTGACGGCGTAGGCGACAGCTAATGCTTCTAGGTTGCCGGGTTCAACTATCATTGCCAACTGGTTACGTTTGTTATTGCTCTCTTGGTCTATTGCTTCTCTCGACCCGAACGCCTTTGCGCCGAGCTCGGTCATCAGATCGCGGAAGCTTTGACCTATTAGACTGTCCAATTCTTCTTCGCTAGCACCTTGAAGCGTGAAGTAGCCCTTGGTCTTGTTGTATTTTAAAACTCGCAGCGGCACCAGCCACTTCTGGCCCTGAGAAATGATTAGTGACATTCCACCACGACCCTTCAGTTCGTTGTGTTTTTGAAGTCCCGCCAGAAGCTCAATTGGTCTAACCTCCGGGGCAGCTTCTTCCCAGACATAAAGGCCTACCATCAAGTTCAACTCGTCCGAGCTGGTCACTCGAAATGTGGTCAACTGGGCGAGCTGTTCCGATGCATCTTGTCTTTGTGAGGTCGGTTTACCAAGGGAGGTCTTTGTCCCTTGTATAAATTCAACCTCACACTTGCCGACGGAGATGCTTAGATTTTCAAACAAACTCTCCTCGTTCCCCATGACGATCGTGCTTACCTAACTCTGTCGCAAGATTCTTCCATACGCAAGGAGCGGCCGTTAGATTGCTCGATTTCTGCTTCAGTAATCTAGGCGATTGCCCTTGATCAAAAACCAATTCACAGCGTGGGACTTGCTTGCACGGCTTAGCGAAGACATGTGTGAGCCGATAGCCTCTTTTTTAAGAACATTACTTCACTGGCCCACAAGAAAATAACCCGAGTCCGGGTCACTGGTAGCACAGCCCTGCATCTCCCCCCGAGCTAGATACACCGGACGCCAAGCGCCTTTTGTTAGCTCCGTGGGGCCATCTACTTGTATGTGCAGGAGCTGTGCCTCTGGAGCGAAGCTAATCTCGTTCTCGAACGCATGTAGGCAATCGAAATGGACTCCGACTGCATCATGCGTCTTCAGCTGCACAATTTGGTTGTTGTATTTGACCTCTAGGGTCTCGAGGTCTATCAACTCAACCTCAGCTGGAAACTTTTCTTTGTCTCGCATGACATTGAGCTGGATGAAATGAGTTTTGTGGCCCGGCTTGTAGAGCCAGCAGTCTTGTGGAAATGATTCGGACATTAGAGCCTCCCTTGCTTGAGGGCTTTCGCCCCACGACTTGCCCTAACTTTTGCTAGGGCCGCATCTTCTACTGGAGCACCCTGGTCGTGAGATTCGGGTTGCTATGCAGCTAGCCAGTTACTTATCACTGCAGTTCTTGATGCATTTTTTGTTTAACTCTTTGTTGCTTTATTAAGAAGAAACGCCTGGTTAGCGCTCTTCCTCGTTCCACTCTGCTTCCTCATCAAACATGGAGCCGTATTGAGTTTCAGAATATGCAGTATTTGCGGAGTAGCCTTCTGGGCCAGAGTGCATATCGCCCTCATCCATTTGTGCTGGGGCGCTAGTTGTCCGGGGCGGTGCTGTGACCCCGGGCGGCGACGAGAATATGGCAACGAAGAAGAGCACAACGGCCAGCGCGGCGGCTAGAAAGCCAATGATCAGTACAAACAATAAAATCTCCATGCCTCGAAACATAGCTGGGGGGTAAGACGTTTTATGGGGGAGCTTCTAGGAAAGCCCTGGCTCAGGACCTGAGATGGCTGCTACTCGCCCCAGCTTCCTCTCGGCAACCGAAAAGGGGCGAAATGCACAGCGTAGAACCAAATATTAGGATGCCAAGCAGGAGTCATCCTCAAATTCAACTCCTTTTGATTCTTGAAACAGCAAATCAAAAAATGGGGGGAAGGAAGGCATCTAGCCTGCTTCTCAAATCCCGAGCCTGCCGCAGTTGAGGCCATCTCCAGCTATCCCTCTGGTCTACAGCTGAGTGTTGAGGCTAGTGCGAGCCGAGCACTGATTTGGTTGCAAGGTATCCAAGAATTGGAGGAACGGCATCACCAATCCATTTAGCCAACGAGGTTCGGCCAGGGCTCTTGGACATGAAATCGTACCAATCCGGAAACCCCTGGATTCTTGCTGCTTCATGCGCGGTCAGGGTTCTGCGCTCTAGGGGGTGGATAAAGCGCCCACGACCCGGGGTAAAGAAGCCAGTGGTGAGTGTAGGCGCTGGTTTTTCAGGTCGCATTCGGCCGTAGCTAGAGGTAAATGTAGTCCCATTCTTATGACAATCGGGCCTCAGTTCCAGTGGCATGTCGAAGAGATCACTCTCGAACATTGCCGAGATTCTAGTCGTGTTCTCAATTGCAAGTTTGGCGGGAGCATGGAAAACGTCGGCTTCATCCAGACTTGCTTGGAGTCCTTCAATCGCCCATGTCACAGGCAAAGGCGGCCTGGCCATCTCATCATGAAGTTGCTGGAAGGGAATTGGCTTTCCTTTTCTTGAGCCAACGAGAAAAAACCTTTTTCTTGTTTGCGGCCAACCGAATTCGCTCGCGGTGAGCAAGCCCATCTCAAGCTCGTAACCACTTGATCGAAGGAGTTCGGAAGTCGCTCCCACGACATTATCCTTGCTCCAAACCACACCCGGTACATTCTCAATTACCACATAGTCCGCATCAAGCGCTACTGCAACGGCTGCGACGTCCAAGTACAGCTTGTTCCTCGGATCGTTGAGCCGCGTCAAATTATTAAGGTTGCTGTTTCCCTGGCAAGGTGGTCCTGCCATAAGAAGATCTATTCTTCCGGAGAGTGAGCTCAACGACTCGTCAAGTATCTCTGGGTGGTAGCCGAACCCCCAAGAGCCAGCTCGCGATACATACTGACTATCAACGACTTCCCTGACTGACTTGTTGATAGTTTCGGCCGTCCTCCAGTTAGCCTTGTAGACATCCAACGCGCTCTTGTCAATGTCTACAGCAGCCATGGCTTTCGCGGCCCGGCCTCTCTCAGCAAGTTCTTCAGACGCACCCAGTGTGAGTCCTCCCACCGAGGAGAATAAGTCAGCGATTCGAAATTGCGGATCTGTGATTCCAGGAAGGACTCTCTTTCCTGATAGGAACCTTGACCATCTGGCCTCAAATACAGATTCCTCCGAAATGGTTTCCATGGTAATTTTTCAGACTCCCATTGAAGAGCGAACGTATTCGACAATTCGCTTCGAGGACTCGTAATCAAACCCTTCAAAGAACAAGTTGGAGTGCTCTCGCTTGAATGCTTTGGCCATCTCTCTTTGATCCTCAGTTTTCAAGTCATTTTTCAGAACACATTCAGCGAACTCAATCGCGAATACAGGGTTGCCGCCATACTTTGTCCTCATAATGTGAGACCTCCAGAAGTCCTGACCCACGAACTCATGCAACGCTGAGCCTTCCCCAATAATTTCGCTTCTAATTAGTAACCGGCCAAAAAGGCTCTCGCTGAAGCCACTCCTCCTAAAGCCCATGTTCTCCTTGAGATTGTCACCTGTGGAGTCCGGGTACCGCCAAGTGTGAGCTTCAACTGTGGAACATGCCAGGTATATCCAGAAGTTTTGGTTGAATTTTGCCTTATAGGAGATTCTCTGATCCAACTCATGGATTAGATCGCTGACGACTAGCTCGAACTTGTCATCCTTCCTTTTCTTCGACACTAATGGTCTTGACGCTTCCTCTTTGTGCGCTGCGAGCACCCCGGCAATAAAGGCATGAACCGCGTTGATTTCACTTCCGTCGTCCTCAACTTCAACGAATTGGAGCTCGGGTTTAAGGCCACTCAGAAAATCGACCAGGAAAGTCTCAGCTACACCGCTTTCAACAATTTTGTAGCTCATGAGTCCTCTTTCAGTAATAACCTCTTCAGGTCTGCCCTTAGGTCAACGGCCGACTCCATCTTGCTTACTACCATCGCGGGTTCACTTACTACCTGCTGGAGCGTTTCCTCCAGGGTCTCATTCGTTCCAATCACCTTGTGAACTTTTTTTAGAAAAGAAGTGAATACGTTTTCGTCAATTTCCTTTAATTCTATTTGACGAGAGACCGCCTCCATGGAAGACTTTTCCCGGGATAGAGACCGAGACACGTGATTTACAAGAGCCTCGAGTGCAATTCGGGCTAGAAAAATCTCGGTCATAGTTGCCGTACCGCTGTTTTGCCTCATGGTCATGTTGAGTAAGTCCTCGTCCACCCAGACCGTGAGAGCCTCGTCCAAGGTTCGTGCTGTCCAGAGGCTCTCAGATTTCGCCTCCACGAAGATAACTGCCTTTGAGCTCAGGTTGAGGTCCTTCTTGATTTTTGCGTCCATGCCCTTTGGGGCAAAACTTGATACTTCACGATCTGGAAGTATCTTCCATTCCATCAAGCTAAGCCATGTGCCTTTCTCGTATATTTCTAGCGGCGCTTGAGGCCGTTGTTTAGCAAGGACCAGAGCACAAACAATCTCAAAGCCAGACCGGACATCACAAAAAACATTCGGCAGGTCCTGCGAGTGAAAATCTAGGTCTTCGATTTCATCGGTTTCCAGCTGCCAATTTCTAAGCTCAACCCAATTACCAATAGTGAGGCTGCGTGCGACTACGGCCAGCCTGAAATCACCGATGGAAAGACCCATTTCCTCCGCGGTAAGGGCCAGCGCCCCGCTGTCCAGGTCAAAAGTCAGGGCGATCTTCAGGTCCTCGAATTCTTCTTCTCCAAAGTACTCCCGTTTCATTACAGCCTTGCCGTTAACTCTTAGAACAGTTCTTGACAGCTGACTTTCAAGTCTATCCATGCCAATAAACGGTCTTACTGTTCGCGTTTCTAATCTGTTTTCCATTAGTGTTTCCCCTCCTCAACCGTGACACGTAGATCCGCGGTTGTTCGGTGGGAGTAGGCATCGCTCTGAATTTCTAAGTGATGCGGCTCTCCTCTCCTCAAGGTAAGAAAGTGCAGGCCGGCTTCGTTCTTTCCCATTTGTTTCTTTGATTTCATCTCCATGACAGTTGACCCTATGAGGTTGCCTTTTTCGTGTCTGCTGAGAACTTCAGTGATCTCGATTTTTAGAAGTACATCCACCGATTCTCTGTCCGCAAACTGATCATCTTCCTTCACGCCTAGAGTGATGCCGCGTCTGATTCGAATTAGGTCGCTGTCTACAATTTCATGTGTTGTTGAGCCAAACCTTATACTGAAAGGCAGCGACTCCCCTTCTGGAGGTCTTGGCGCACCCCTTGAAGAACCCAGAAATTTTCCCATGAGCTTGCTGAAATTCTTCAGGTACCTTGGAGCCGCAACGATATCTTGACCTATCTCTCTTCCAAACTTATTAACTTCGTCTGTGATCCGCCGTTCTATTTCTATGGCCAGATGAGTTGCCAGAAGGGGAATTTGATTCTTCTCATCAGGGCTAGTACTCCAGCGATCGTGAAAATGTGGCTCAGCCTTTTTCAGCAGTTGATCAGCTTCGTGTGCCCCCGTGGAAATGGCAAAAACCGCGGAGATCTTTACTGTCTTTGGCATCCATTTGTGCCGGTGCTTGCCAACGACCATTCTGGGAAGTCGCATTAGCCTAATGTCAGGTGCGAAACGCTTACCTGAATCGTCATCAGGCCGTTCCGCAACAAGACCAAGCTTTCCGATTTTCACTAGCCCTTCGACGTGAGATATGTTGACGACCTTTTGAAGCGGTGGCGGGGAGGCGTCTTGGGGTTGAGTCGCGAGTTCGAATGCGCGAATTAGAGGCTGAAGGTGCTCCTGCTGTCTTGGGCGAGGATGCAGCTTTTCACCGTCATAGTCAATAACTTCAATATCAAGGTGTATCTCGGGATCCACTATGGCGGGCCACCAGTTCTCCTCAATAGATGCCAGGAGTTCCGTTGGGTTAATAACTGGATCCAGCACCGCCAGGGAAGTTCCATACTCATTTGTTTCTTGCCTTTCCCTAGGAGACATTTGTAATAATTTGGAGTAATTATCGGCCTCAATTTCTGAAAAAGGCTCAGGCACCACTTCCTCCGGCAATCCCTTCTGAACCGTATCGCCGAAAATGGCCCTGCCCTCGAAGGACGAACCGGAGTGTTCGTGCCCGTTGTGCCAGGTCCAGCCTACGAACCTTCGGCTTGTCGGGTCATTCTCCTGCTTTTCGAAGCGAGTGTAGGCAAGAACGGTATTTGAAGCACTGGCGTTTATGAATGCGCTCTTGCCAAACCCAAATGACCCGCCGGAAGAAGTTTCCGAGTCAAATTTTCTACTACCACCAGTGTTGTAGAGAGCCCTATACAGAATGGAGTCCTGTTTAAGCTTGGGGTGGCCATAGAGTCCATGTGCACCAAAGTCCTCCGCCAGTAAGAATCGGAAAGTTTTGGCTTCCGAAATGGAATCGCTCCCCTCAATCAAGTTGGCAGTGCCAGCGAGTCTTTTGCCGAGCGACGGTAAATCAAAGGCTGAGCGAATCTTTTCCGCTTCAACGCCATCAACCTCTATAAATGAGAATTTGACTCGGAACCTGTGGTCTGGGCGGCTGCGGAAAAGCTGGGCGGCATCCCACGAGTTCTGAATAACCTCACGAGAAAAGTGATCTGTGGCCCTTATGTCGGTGCCTCGAGCAATGTCAACGATGCTGGAACCGTCACTACCACCAAGTGCAGCGGTCGGTATCCAGTGCCAGCCCGGTCTTTGTTCGCTGTGTTTCATGTATCCCCCTAGCTATCCATTACAGGCTACAGTGCCCGATATATAATATCCCGCCCTCGAGACTTCATGAGCATTACACGTACTGATTCTCAGAGTGCTTTCCCTAATTTAGTCGTCCAACTGGTCGGGGCCTGTGTCTGCTGGAGGATCGGCCTCACCAGAGTCGGCATCTTCGCATTTCAAGCAACTCCACTCTGGGGTGTTCTCCCCAACTATGCAGCCCTTGAAGGTTACCCACTCATTGGGGTTTGCAAGGTCATCATCGTTGGGTGCTCCAAGAATGACCTTGTGCATACGTGACCCACAGACGGGACACTCTTTTATAGGTACGTCTTCTATCTTTTCTGTTTC
>Ga0209491_10010297_pt1 | contig 11268 bp, 8 predicted proteins | sample BON02_FD_187213 | JGI IMG/M metagenome (GOLD analysis project Ga0209491, IMG submission 187213) | Freshwater microbial communities from Lake Bonney liftoff mats and glacier meltwater in Antarctica - BON-02 (SPAdes) (version 2) | ecosystem: Environmental > Aquatic > Freshwater > Ice > Glacier...
GACTGTGGTTCCGGCGCGGTCGTTTGCTCATATATGCTCCTGTCATGCGGCCGCTCTGGCCGACGTTAGACAGAAAATCCACCTATCCCGCTGTGCAGTTTTGCCGAGCCACCTCTCAGTACGATGGATGCATCATTACCGCCCAGTTCCAGCGTGATGCGCTTGAGGTCCTTCGACGCTCCTTCCATAATTTTTTTGCCCGTCGCGGTCGATCCAGTGAAGGTAATCTTGTCGATATCGCCGTGAGCGGTAATCATCAGGCCAAGCGCATCTTCACCCGTGATGATATTGACCACCCCGGCAGGTACAGCATCCTTGATCAATTCCGCCAAACGCAACGTAGTAAGCGGCGTTGCTCGCTATCCTCGGCAACCTCGTCATCGAGATCAAATGTGGATTGTGCAGCAGCCATCATCGATGCGCCGATAATTTCCTGTGTTGCCTCCGCATGCGGCTTGCCCTGTTCGCTTGTCAGCAGGCGAATCAATTCGTCCGAATTTTCCTCAATAATTGCGGAGATTCTCTGGATCGCGGCACGGCGATCTTTAATCGGTGTTCTTGACCATGTTTTGAAAGCAGCCCGCGCAGCCGCCACGGCTGTATCCAGCTCAGCGCTGCCGCATGCAGGTACTTGCCCGATCACTTTTTCATTTGCCGGATTTACGACATCAATCCACTGGCCATTGTCGAACATCTCGCCATTAATAAGATTTGTATATTGGGCTACCATTATTGTTTCCGTCAGATTGAATAAGCAGTGAAAATTTGCAATTTCTTGGAATTTGCGAACTGGCGAAATGTAGTCAACTTTGATCGAGGCCAGGTACAAAAACCACTCGGCCCACGATCGATCGATCGCGTAATTCCTCGATTGCCTTGGGCGCCGCGCTTAATGGTCGTATTTCGACATGAGATTTGATGTGCCCATCCGCAGCAAGAGCGAGCAACTCTTTCAATTGCTGACGCGTCGCCACACCTTGTGAGACGAAAGTGATCCCTTTGAAGATCGCAATTGGCATCGACAGCGGCGTTTCGCCTGCCGGAACGGCACATAGCGAGATCGTTCCGCCAAATGCGACAATTGCCAAGGCAAGCTGATGGGCCGCGTCTGATGGCGCGGTTACTATCACGAAATCGAGTTCGAGATAGGCAATGGCGGCGATATCTGTGTCATCGGAAATGATGAACGCGCCGTCAGCGCCCAATTCCATCGCCAATTCGGTCTTAGCTGCGTCGAGGTCCATGGCGTATGTCTTGGCCCCCATCACCTTTCCTAATTGAATTGCATAGAGGCCTTGCCCCCCAACACCAATGACGCCAACATTTGTCCCAACGCCTACACCCGCATCTCGCATAGCGCCATAAACGGTCATGCCCGCGCAGACCAGCGGTGCAGCTTGCGCTGGCGCTATTCCATCAGGCACAGCGACGATGTAATCTGCCAAAGCGACCACAAAATCTGCGTGAGAGCCATCATGCGACATGCCTAGAGCAGTAGCTTGCGAGCAGTGATTTTCGTGACCGGTCCTGCACTTCTTGCACTTGCCACAAGAAGAACGGAGAAATGGGGCCGCAACACGGTCTCCAACGACGAAGTCGCTAACTCCGGGACCTACGGCTTCAACGATGCCAATGGCCTCGTGGCCGAGCGTGAGGTCGCGCTTTATCTGTTCATCAAGAACAGCCCAGTCGCCATCGCAGATATGGACGTCTGTGTAGCAAAGACCTGAAGCTTCAACCTTGATCAAAACTTCGCCAGCGCTCGGCTGAGGCTTTTCCACCTCTTGAACCGTAACGGTTCCATTAGGCTCTGACAGTTTCACCGCTTTCATAACTTTCCCTTCACTTGGTTTCAGGAACAAAATTGTGTCCATAGCAACCTGCATACCCCTAGGCGGCGGCTCGCGTAAAATAGGATAGCCTCATAATCTTACGCCCAAGCTCATGCGTTGACATCCCTTTGCATAAAGCCTCAGCTGGAAAAGAACCCAACCTTTCGTATAGGCTTGAGATGTATGTCCAATGATAGAAAATCGACATTGTTGGAGAGAGCGTCACTAAGTGATGGAGGTTGTGTGCCCGATAAAGTTGCAAAGGACCGGAAGCGGGGACTGATTCAAACGAAATTCACTCCCGTTCGAGTTGGAGATCAATTCATCCATCGTGACCGCCTGCTTCGCGCTGCTCTAAAAGCCTCTGCTGATGTCCAAGTCATTACCATCGTTGGAGCCGCCGGCTCGGGCAAGTCGATCTTAATGGGCCATTTGTTCGCAGAGCTGCACAACGAAGCAGCTACTTGCTGGGTCAGCCTTGACGCAGACGACAATAATCTAAACTCTTTTCTAGCTTACTTTACCGCCGCGCTTGCCGAAATTGATCCGGCGCTCGGCTTGCGCGCCTCCGGAATGATCAATGCAGATTTGAATTACAATGTTGAGGCTGCATTTTGCAGCTTGCGCGAAGATATCAGCCAATTCTCTAAGCCAATGGTGATATTTTTGGACGATTTTCAGTCGATCGATCTTCCGGAAATAACTAAAGGCATGAGCAGGTGGATCGCAGCGCTGCCACCCAATGTTATGATTGTCCTGGCTAGTCGATCAGAAGTGAAATTGGAACTGAGTAAGCGCCGAATCGACGGCTCACTCAAGGAGTTCACTCAGGACGATGTGAATTTCTCTGTGGGTGAAGCTTCAGAACTGCTGGAGAAAATGTACGGAGTCTCGCTGGGTGAATTCGATGCCGAAAGACTGACGCACTCAACGGAAGGCTGGGCAACTGGATTATCGCTGGCCGGGTTGACCTTGAAAAGGAGTGGTCAAAATCAATCAGAAGTCATTGATCGCTTTTCGGGCGCGGATAGCAACCTCAATGCCTATTTGATGGAGACCGTATTCAACAGCCAGTCGAAAGACGTGCAAATGTTCTTGTTAATGACGTCCCCTCTTGGCCGGATGAACGCAGAGCTTTGCGCTGATGTGATGGGTTATCAAGATACGGCCGCCATGCTTACCTATCTGCAGCGCGAAAATATGTTCCTTATCGCCTTGGATACAGAGGGCGTCTGGTTCCGATATCACCACCTGTTTGCCGAATTTTTGACCAGACAGCTTGAGCGCAATCACAAGGGCGAACTTGAGCAGGTCTCGTATGCAGCGAGCCAATGGTTTGCCAAAGCAGGATTGAACACAGAGGCGATCAAATATCTATTCACTGCGGGTCGATATAAGGAGGCTGCCGAATTTATAGCCATTGAGGGGAAAAAAGTTGCTCAGTGTATCGGCGACCATCGGACAATTCTGGATTGGATGCGGCTGTTACCCGAAGAATATCACGATCTTCACCCTCAAATACTCCTGAATTACGCCTGGGCCCACGCCTTCACACGGTCGAGTAAGACCGCGTATGAAATTGCCGAACGTGTAAGATATGACTTGGGGTCTGCGAAGAAGTCACGCTGGAAACTGCCTGAGGATCAGTTGGAAGATGCTAGGTGTTTGGCGGATGCTATCCAATCAGTTTCTTTGAATGCAGATGACGATATCACGGCAGCCCGATCATTTTCAACGAGCAGAATTGCGGCTTGGCCAGAAGCACTCTCTATCCACAAGGCTACGTTTCACAATTCCCGTTCGCTTGCTTGCTTGGGTGCCCTTGATTTTGATGAAGGATTGCGGGCCGCATCAATAGGCCGTGTTGAGAGCCTGAAGTGCGATGCGCCTTTCCTTTCGCTCTGGTCGGATTGGTTGAGCGCAGTCATTTGCATCGAGCAAGCGGATTTGAATGAAGCAGAGGGTTTTATCTCGCGGTGCCAAGCCGAGGCACAAAGCCTTGGCAGTGCGCAAGCTTATGGCGATGCATTGATCGGCGTGTTGAATGCGGAACTGCTCTACAATCGGAGAGAATTGGACAAAGCGAGTAAAGAGATCTCGGGCAGCGCTTGGTTCTCAGCCATTTATGGGCCGCTTGAACCGCTCTTTTTTTCCAGCCGGGTGCAAGCACAGATGCAGTTTGCGGCTGGCCAAACGTCTGATGCTCTCCGGGGTTTACGTAAAGGCCAGGAACTTGGTCTCGTTTCAAATTTGCCTCGATTGGCGGTTTTGCTGGGCGCAGAAGAAGTGAAACTCTTGCTGCGGATCAATGAGGTCGAAGAGGCCAAACGAACCGCAAAGCGCTGGGAATTGACAGGGGAAAGAGTTGCACCAGAACTTCTGTTCGATCGCAGCTTGGTAGCTGACCTCGATCGCGAAATTCACGCCAGATTGCTAATGGCAAAGGAAGATTATGGCGCCGCGCTCGCTATCTTAATGGGGCTCGCTCATAATGCAAAGTCGAAGCAGCATGGCCGTCGCCTCATGCAATTGCAGATATTGAAATCCATTGCCCTATGGCGCCTCGAACGAAAGAATGCTGCAATGAGAGAATTGGCAGTTTCGACGACCTTGGCGGCTCCGCATAAATTCATTGCACCGTTTTTTGAAGCCGACCCAGTTTTGGTCGATATCTTGACCGAAATGGTTTTACTTCGGACAGTGGAAACTGCCAGCGAGTTAGGTGCGAGCATTAATTTTGAACGGCAAACACTCGCATCATTGACAGGTAACGTTGCAGTTCTCAAAAAAGAAACGGACGTCTCAGAAGAGCTCTGGGCTATGGAGTCGCTAACGCGACGAGAAATCGAAATTTTGAATTTAGTGTCAGAAGGTCTTGGAAATCAAGAGCTTGCTGATTCACTCTTGGTCACTGTGCCGACAATCAAGTGGCACCTGCATAACGTATTTGAGAAGCTGGATGTGCGCCGCCGCACAGCAGCCGTGTCGAAAGCGCGCCAGCTAAAGCTGATCGATTAACTCCAAGAAATTCTCAAAAACCAATACGAAAGTTGGGTGACTGCAGCAGTCTGATCTCCAATAATCAATAGCAGGGAGATAAAAATGCAGCATACGATCAAATTGCGTCAATTCCTTCTTTTTTCGGCAGCGACAGCTGGCCTAGCGATTTCCAGCAGTGTACTTGCGCAGGATACAGTCCCGGAAGACGTGGATGTTGCAGCGCGGGACGCCACAACAACGGATAGGTCACCGTCACTCGGTATAATCGTGGTTACGGCGCAAAAAAGAACGGAGAATCTCCAAGACGTTCCAATTTCCATTTCGGTCGTAAGCGGAGACAAAATTCAAGATTCAGGTTTGGCTCGCTTTGACCAACTGGCGCTGTCGGTACCGAACCTGCAAGTCAATCAGGATACGTTGTCTGACAGGATCAGTATCCGCGGTATCGGCTCGGGCGAGCAAGCGGGTTTTGAACAATCTGTCGGTACATTTGTCGATGGCGTTTATCGTGGTCGAGGCGTTCAAAGCCGGTTTGCGTTTCTAGATATTACATCTGTTGAGGTTCTAAGGGGCCCGCAAGGCGCCTTGTTTGGAAAGAATACGGTGGCCGGCGCGCTGAACATAACTACAGCGCGACCGACCGATTTCTTTGAAGCTGGGACGAGTTATTCATATACACCAACTTTTGAACAACATGAAATTTCCGCCCATATCAACGTGCCAATCGGTGATAAAATCAGGACCAGAGCGGCCTTTCAGTTTCGCGACATTGGCGATGGTTGGGTGACCAATGCGATCAGCGGAGATACCGGCCCAGAGGTTGAGGAATATGGCGGACGGATCACAGCCGAAATCGATTTGACGCCTGACACTATTCTTAGCCTCAAGTATGAATACGGCGAGTGGGATAATTCCGGCGGACCCTTTGAGCACGTAGAAGCCGGACCTCTGGCAGCAATCGGGGTCGAGGATGAGCGTGACTATTCCATCCAACAGGCGGACATTGACATCACAACAGGTTTGCCAGACCCAGTCCAAGATTTTGGAAGTGTGCAGGCCTTTTTCGGAAATAGCGAAGAAGCTCGCTTAGGTTTAAACCATCAGTTCGGGAATGGCGGTACGTTGACTGCAATTGCGTCTTATTCCAGCTATGAATTTGATCGTTTCCTGGATCCCGATTTTTCACCAGTTAGCCTTGTGCGATTTGATGAGCGTGAAACCCAAGAGCAGACAACCTTCGAAATCCGTTATGCCTCAGAATCAGGAAATACGATCGATTACCTACTTGGCGCATTCTATCTGGATGCCGATCTCTTTATCGATTCAGTGACCAACGCAAGCATTCCCGTGTTTGAGGCTTTGACCGCAGGAGGATGCGCCGCCGGTGATCCGACAGTCGATGCCGGCATTGCTTTCCAGTGCGGCACGAACGCCGCGCTGGTTCCACTGGTTAATCTTCTCCCAGGCGTAAATCGTGTGACTTTGCTCGAGCAAGATACCGAGACAATGGCCGTCTTCGGACAGGCGACTTGGCGCATAAGCGATAATCTGCGTTTCACCGGCGGTTTGCGTTACACGGATGAACAAAAAACCGGTATTCAAGGTGCAAATGCGGCCGATTATGCAACTGCCAATCGTGCGCAGACAGCCAACCCAATCGTTACAGCGGTTGCCGAGCAATTGCTTGAGTTCACCACTCACAATTTCACGGACCTTCGCATCAATCAGGACAGCCTGACCTGGTCGACCAATATGCGGTGGGATGTGGCCGATAATGTCATGATCTATGGCTCAGTTTCGACCGGTTTTAAGGCAGGCGGTTTCAACTCGTTCTACACTGGGCAGGCCTCAGGTGGGGGTGCGCTGGCCGAAGACGCCATTTTTGATGAGGAAAACGCCCTTTCATACGAAGCGGGTGTCAAGACAACTTTGTTTGACAATTCACTGGAATTGAATGTCGCCGCCTTCCGCACCGAATTTGATGAACTCCAGGTTGCAGTCTTCAGCGGCAACACAACATTCAGCGTTGCAAACGCCGCCAGTGCGACCACGCAAGGCGTGGAAGTGGACTTCCGGTGGCAAGCGTCGAATGACTTGTTCTTCTCTGGCGGTGCAGCCTACACAGACTTCGCATTTGATGAATTTCCAAATCAGGCGTGTACGAATGCGCAGTTCTTGGAATTCCGTCAGCAGCAGTTTGACGGACCTGTTGGCCCGGCAGCGGCTGCGCTTACGGCGGCGGATTGCACAATTGCAGGGGTGAACAACCTGAAGGGTCGAACCGCTGTCGACACACCAGAATTTTCAATCAATCTGTCGTCAAACTATTCCAAGAACATCGGCTCGTATCTCGCAGAATTGACCTTAGACTATAACTTTCAGACCAGCGTTTTCCGTCAAGGTGACCTAGATCCGATCTTGAAATCAGATCCGCTCCATTTAGTCAGCTTAGGCGTAAGGTTTGGCCCTGAAGAGGGGCCATGGCAGCTTGGTGTTTTGGTGAAGAACCTCTTGGATGAATATGAATTTTCAAGTGGTAACGACGTTCCGATCTCATTTGGCGCATTCTTTGCCGCACCAATTGCGCCTCGGAGTGTCTCGTTTACCGCCAGAATGAAATTCTGACTGAGCTCGGCCTCGTTCGCTTTTCGTGCGGGGGTGATCGCCAATGATGAAATCGACGGTATTGGGCTGAAATTTCGGTTTGGAGCGGTCCATAATTTTGAACACTAAATAGAAAGAGTGAGAGAAGGCATGACTAACGAGAGCTTCGTATATAAGCGGAAATGTGTTGACGAGATCATTCCACGGGAATTCGACTTTGAGTTTCCAGACGATCTTGATACGCATTGGATTCCAGGAAATCCGGTTCGCTCTCACTTGTTCAATGGCATCTCCATGACCATGCCATACCTCGAACCGTTCATGATGCGAACGATGATGGCAAGCAAGGCGGAGATTACAAACCCTGCATTGCTCGCAGATGTAAATGACTTCGTTGCCCAAGAGGGGCATCACTACAAATGCCATCGCCGATTGAATGACTTGATTAAACGGAATGGCCATGCTCACTTGGTGAAACTCGAAGAACGACTAGCCAGAGACTATAAAAAATTGGGCAAAAGGAGCCTGCGGGCCAGACTAGCCTACAGCGCTGGTTTCGAAGCTATGTCGAACGGCTTTACCACTTGGTTGATCCGCAAAAGATGGTCGCTTTTCAAAAATGCTTCACCGCATGTGACATCATTTTGGCTGATGCATATGATCGAAGAAACCGAGCATAAGACCGTGGCGCACGATGCCTATATGGCGACGTCTGGTGATTACTTCCCAAGAATGCTGGGTGTTTTCCATGGCTCGTATCACGTATTGGCCGCGGGTTTATCAAGTATGATATCTTGCTTGAAGGCTGAGAAGGTTCTTCATAAGCCAAAGACCATTGTCGGTATCATTCGCGAATTGTCTTCGTTCGTTTATCACGTGGGTCCATTCTTGCTGAGGGCGACCCTGCCAGGCTACGACCCTCGCAATGAAGTGGACCCAGGTTGGATGCGCGAATGGATTGAGGGCTACGCCAAACATCCCGAGGATGCCAAGCTTCCCCTAGTGGATACTAATGATCCGAAAATGCCTATGCCATTTGCTTTGCCGGCTTGAGCTGGCCGCAACGAACTAAGCATCGGCAAACTCTAGACCGCCTGCAGTTCGAAGGTGTGGGCAACGAAGAGCCTTCGCATCATGAGGGAAGATTTTGGCCTTCTCTTATGGGTTTCAATTATTGATTGCCTCGGTCTTGCCAGACCGATTGGCAAAGGAGAGGAACTATGGCGTCGGTGGATCAGCAGAAGTTTGATGGCAGACAGATCATCAATCCACCTCTCCTGTCAGACATTCTCAAAATCCAATCTGAATATGGACAGCTCGGTGCAGCGCTCAGTTTTGAAGGCAAGGAATATTCATATGGCGAGCTTGACTCGCTTGCGAACATGGCGGCAAATTTCTTCCTATTACAAGGCCTGACCGACGGCTGCCGTGTCGCCTGGATTGCAACCAACATCGATCTCTTTTGGCCGATTTTCGTTGGGGCGGCAAAGGCTGGTGTTGTTCTTGCCCCGCTGAATTGGCGGCTCTCGCAGGGTGAGATTCACGAGATATTTAAGGATATGGCGCCTTCTATTGTCCTGGCTGAGCCAGCGTTTTACGCAGGAGCAGTAGAATTCGTCAGATCTGAAGACGTGCCCATTTTTTCAATTGATGACGCATTTCGCGTAGAACTCGAAGAACATTCGAACAAAGATCCGGACCTGACAATAATTAGCACTGCTGTCATTTTGCAGCTGTATACCAGCGGAACGACCGGCCTCCCAAAGGGAGTTCTTTTGACGCATGAATGCTTCCATGAAGTAACAATTGCTCAACATATCGTTGGCGTAATCAAGCCCGAGAATGCGGGAGAGGCCTTTCTGCACCTGCTGCCACACTTCCACATTGCTGGCGTAACACTCGGTTTCATGGCGTGGCGCCAATCAATGCCAGTCATTCAGCATCGTGAGTTTGATGTTTCCAAAATTCTTTTTGAGGCGAAGCGAGGAACAGCGCTGAACGCATTCTTCGTCCCGTCGATGATCGATATGGTTTTGAAAGGTGCAACCAACGCGAATGTCTCACTTGAAAATCTGGTGTGCGTTTCTTACGGCGCGACACCTATGCCAAACGCCCTGCTCGATCGGGCAATTAGACAAATGCCCAATGCAAAGTTCTATCAATTCTATGGTATGACGGAAACCACTGGGGGACTAAGCGTCTTGGGTCCAGAAGACCACTATTTGGGCTCGCCAGCACTGAACTCTGCAGGCAAACCGTTGCCTGGCTGCGAAGTGAGAATCGTTGACCCGGCTACATCAGGTGAGGTGGAGACAGGCGCGGTTGGTGAAATCTTCACTCGTTCGAAGCATGTCATGCTCGGCTATTGGAACAAGTCAGAGATGACAGACGCGGTTTTGATCGACGGTTTCTATCGCAGCGGCGACGCCGGTTATCAGAGTGAAAGCGGGCACATTTTTCTGGTCGACCGGATCAAAGACATGATTATTTCTGGCGGAGAAAATATCTATCCTGCGGAACTTGAGCGCGCTTTACTGAAGAGCGAAGCGGTTGATCAATGCGCTTTCTATGGAGTTCCCGACGAAAAATGGGGCGAGGTTGTTTGCGCACTGGTAGTGCCTGTTGATGCTCGGAAGCTAGAGCAGTCCGATGTGCTGGAATTTCTCTCGGGCAAAATCGCGCGATTCAAGATGCCCCGATATGTTGCATTCGGTGCAGAATTGCCACGTAATGCGTCAGGCAAGGTATCGAAAACGGCTTTACGTGCGGACATGATGGGACGCGAGAAAAATTCCGCGAGTGACTGACATGAAGAGCAATTTGCGGTGCACGTCGGCCCAAAGTCGATTCTGAGCGATCTTCGTGCTGGATGCTGAGCGAATATTCGTAGCGCGCTAAGGGTGATTTATTCGTCCGCTTTTTGGCGACCTATCGCGATGCCTGAATGTCCGAAACTGGGCCGGGAGCGGACTGACGGCATTTATCTGCGAATCGCCACATAGCTGCCGTTCAGACCGGTAGAACGTTTGGCTGATCCCGCTGACCTAGCCGCGGTTCACGGCTCAAAGCCATCGACCTTAAACGCGACATTCGTTAAAAGCAGGCCGATGACCTATCTTGGCCGTTTACGGAAGTTCGAGTTGTTGCGATTGGGTTCGCCCTACTTGTGGAATGCGTCATTCGAGCATTATGCAAACGGCTGCTTAGTTGGACGATCCTGCAGGCAGCTTGCCGCATTCATCATCAGCGGACCTTTCTTGATCGTTCGAGCACTGGGCGCTGCCCTTCGGCATCAAAGGCACCCGAAGGAGGCTGATCCGGCCGAGGGGTCGAATTCATACCCTCATTTGCGTGCTCTTTAGGAGCGGGATGATGAGGCTCTTGGCCATTTTCTTTTTTAAGTGCCAGCGCCTCTTCGGACAATTTCATTTGTTCCGATGGTTTACCTTCTTCAGTCATTATTTGGCCTTTCGTTCAAATATTTTTCTTGGCTGACATCGAAACTCTCGCATTAAAAGGATAAATTTTTTGGCTTACAAAAAACGCGACCCATGGTGAAATTACAGGCAGGAGACGCTTTGAGAAAAAAGAGGTTGCATGTGTCATAGGGACCTAACCCATCTTATTCACGAGCCTAATTTTTGCAACGGCTGAGGCTCATATCCGTATTTTTCGATAGCATATGGCGCGGTGGTTGGTGGCGTTTGTTTCATCGCGTTTGGCTTGCCTGATCGGATGCCGATGCTTGGGGTTGAGGACGAGGGTTTAGGCGCGAACAGCCGTGCAGCGATTACGGGCTGGCGGGGTGCAAGCTGATGGCGAGGGTGCGGTA
>Ga0209491_10010306_pt1 | contig 11258 bp, 7 predicted proteins | sample BON02_FD_187213 | JGI IMG/M metagenome (GOLD analysis project Ga0209491, IMG submission 187213) | Freshwater microbial communities from Lake Bonney liftoff mats and glacier meltwater in Antarctica - BON-02 (SPAdes) (version 2) | ecosystem: Environmental > Aquatic > Freshwater > Ice > Glacier...
CAATGGAACCTTCGCCGCCTTGCCTGGCATGATTTCTTCCTTCCCTGAAGAGTCGATGAATAGAATCACCGCTTGAGCATAGGAACAGAAGCAACAATCATGTCACCCAGTTTGGAAAGATGCGTAAGTCGCGCAGAATTGAGAATAAATTCCAGCCGAATGCTGGGACGATTCAACCGATCATTGAACATCGTTTCTGACTTGCAGGTCTAGGCAAAAGTGGCACCACATCCGAACGGGTGTCGACTAACAATGATACTGCCAGAATCATCTTCATTCCTGACACAGGAGCCCGCGCTCGCAGTCAAATGCCGGCTTGTGAGAAAGGCATCTCGGCCGTCGATTCTGTCGTCGGCAGCTCTGCTGCATGCTTTCGAATTCCAGCGTCGCAAACGGCATATCCCCAGTTCATGAGCTGTTGCTGAAGTTGCTCGGGCATTTTCTTCAGCCGTGTTGGCGTATTGGCCAAGTCAGTCGTTCGTCCGAAATCGCAGTCAAGTGCATCGGCCAATTCGAAATGCTTAATGTTGGACCGGATACCCCAGTAACTCCCGCTCCTCTGCTTTGACGTCAGCAAATCGAGCAAATGTCGTTTACGGAGATTGCGCACCTGGTCGTCAACAATATCCAGGATCCGCTTGGAGTGCTGAGCCCAGTCGCCTGATGGTTCGCCTTCAGCAGCGATTTTTCCTCCTGCGTCGCTGACAACCCGGCATCATTCCTCGCCGCGTGAAGTATAGTGACTCTTTCTGTAACCATGTTTCCGTCGTTGAAAGACGACGGCCCCATTGAAGCATCGCTGTTACTCTCAAATGGAAATCCTTTTCACGATTTTCCTTGTTACAGTCTTGTGCCCGCTTTCAGAGATCCGTGTGGTTCGTGGGTCTGGCGAGGTGGCCTTCATGCGGCGTTTGAAAATTCAGCTGATGTTCCCCGGCCGACACCGGGCGTACGTGGTGATCTGAGTTGATCCTTTCGTGAGTCAGCGTGAGCCTGCAAAAAAAAACTTCCGCTTACCAGAAATCGCATGGTGCGACCGTCCTGCGATTTTCAGTGTGCACACTACTGCCAGTCGTCTCACGAGAGCACTGAATGCCGGTGCTCAGTATTGGCATCCAGTGCTGGTTTTGCTGACGACAAGGACATCACACTGCGGAAGGACATGAAGTGCTAACACCAAAAAAGCTCGCAGCTAGACTATCGCTGTCACTGTCGATGGTCTACAGACTGCTCGCCAATGGCGAATTGGAATGTTATCGATTTGGTTCGGCTTACAGAGTGAGCGAAGAACAACTCAATGCTTTCCTTCAGCGGCAGAAGGTGGAGACTCAGAAGGTTCTTCCGAAAGCCCGGCGGCATTTCTAGCTTGCTTCTGTAGGAACTCGATGTTCTGTGCGAGATGAGCGTAAGTGCTGAGCATCTTGGTTGATTTGTGGCCCATCAAGTGCGACAGAGAAACCGTATCCACCGCTCGTATGAGTGCATTCGTCGCAAAAGAATGACGAGTGCCGTAAGCGATGACTCGAAATCCTACTTTTGTACTGATGCGAGTCAACCTGCATTTAATTGAATCCTTGGTCCACGGCACTCCACGAGAGTTCAGGAATAAAGGCCCCGTGGGATTCTTCTTCACTTGCTTGTCCACAAGTGCCTTTGCTTCGGGTATCAAGTGAATAACGCGGGAGTCTGTCTCCCCTTTCGACTGATCTAGCGGAAAGATCACCAGCGACTCGTGAATATGATTTGCCGTCATGATCCTCGCTTCACGAGGGCGGCACCCTGTGAGCCACAGGAAGTGCAGCAGTTCCGTGAATGATCCAGTGGAATGAGCTTTAATCTTCGCCCATTGATCCGAGGTGTAGACAACATCACGACGTTTCTTCCTGGGCTTCACAATCTTCTGAATAGGGCTGACCGCCAGATACTGCTGCTCAACCGCCCAATTGAACATCCGCTGCACAATCGAGATCATGTTGTGTTTTGTCGTCGATGACGATTCGAAGCCCTCAATCCATTTGGTGATGTGAAGGACTTTGAAGTCGCCGATTCGCACCTGCTTGCCACACGATTCGATCAGACTCTGCAAATACGTCTTATGCAGGTCATAGGTGGTCGCCTTGCGATTGGCCTGACACCAGTCCAGATACGACTGCGTCAGGTCGTAGACGGTGCTCACCGAGACCTGAACCGTCTGACGGTTCAGCATCAACTGGTGGAATTTCTCAAGGGCCGTTTTCTTATCGGCCCCGAGCGTAATGCGTTTGCCGTCGATCGTGCAAACCCAGCGTTGCTGCTGTTTTTTGAAGTATGGTTTTGGCTCCCGTGACATCCTTTTGCTCCTGATTAGGGAAGGCGAAAAGGGAAGTATCGGGATAAAACTCAGTAAAAGTCAAGAAAAACAAATCGGGAATACAGGATTTGAACCTGCGACCTCTTGGCCCCCAGTCACTCTCCGAAGCGATTCAATTCAACGAAAACTCAATGTTTCATCAGTCTTTATCGGCTTCCTCGCCTTTCTCGTCAAGTCTCAGTCATTATCAATTTATCGCGTGTAATGATGGAAACCGGGTCATTTCGTGGAAAACGGCCTGATTCTTCCACGAAATGAATTCTCCGAACGCCAACAAAAAGGCCCGCTGCCGCTGAAAGTCCGCCCCCTCCCGCCCCTTTGTGGTTCAAACCGCGTTTGTTCCCTACCTCGCAAGGGTCCCTGTTGGAAAAGCGAGGTTCTCGGGAGAACCTTGAGAAATATACCCCCAGGCCCCTCCAGGCTTTTGCAGCTGCCTTCACGGTCTGGGTTTGCGACTCTATCGAACGCCGTAAGACAGGCCCAAAACTTGCAAAGCACGCCTGTTTACGAATTGCCCATCCAGTCGGAACTGACAGCACACAGCAACTCGGCCTGCTGAAGAACGTTCCTCACGTCCCTATCTGAGCGACACATTTTCTCTGGTCTGCCGTTATGCGTAACGGAAATTTGGACGGCCTACCGAGCGGAATCCGAAACCGACTTCCGCTCAAAGCTGAAAGAACTGAAAACTGAAGCAGTGGAGTCAGACACAGGAACTGCGTAGCCCTGTTCGGAATTGTGTTCGGCTGCGTGGCAATGAAGGACAGATTGCAGCGACAGGTACCAGTCAGGCGTTTGTGGAATCAGGATTTGCCTTTCCGTGGCAGGATGCAGTGCTAATTCCCGCTTCAGGAGCTTGCGCTGCGAACGATTTTTCCGGAGCCGAGGAAGTTTTGATCGGTCGTTATGAAGACTGGTTCAGCATTCAGGTCAATTCTTGCACGTTGCACCTGAAGATCGACAAGGAGCGGCGGTTTACAAACATCGATCTGCAGATCCCAACACAGGGTTCTGTAGCGACGATGCTGGTAGTGTCCGAAGATGATGTCGATTTTCTGCTGACGTCCACAAAACGATTGCCAGGCGTACAGGAATGCCTTTCCCCGGTGACCGTTGATCTGAACGGTTGCGTCACCGTACGAGCGGAGGAAGAGAATCATTCCAATCCGACGGAGCTTGTGCTCTGTAACATCCGCCGGATCGGCGATGGAGTTGTGTTCAACACGAACCGCAACTTTCTAAACCGAGCGGCCGAACTTGGCTTCAGAGAAATCTATCTCAGAAATACCGAAGCCCGGGTTATTGTCAGGATGACCGGCGTTCCTCCATCTGGGCGTTGCTGGGCGCAGAAGGTGCTGTCACACCAACAGTCAGACAACTAGAATCTGTTCACCCGTCAATTCCAGTACTCACAACCTCAAACAAAGGACCACAACAGTTATGACAACGTCTCACATGGGCGCTGTCATGCGTTCGCCGTAGAAGATCTGACCACAGTCGCTGAACGCCAGTGTACGCAAAACATCGGACTTCACACGGACTCGACAACGATACGCGATGATCTCGCTTTACAAAGGTTTTTGTAAATCCGCACGGGAGCGGTTATGAACTGACTTTATTCTTTGCTGGCGTCATTCTTTGGGCTGATGATTTGTCTGCCTCCTTCCTTCAGTTCAGACCACCACCCTGGTTTCTTCTGGATCGCATCCTTCAACGGTCCAAACGCATGGTCCAGTGCTTTGAGTTTCGTTTGCACGTCTGCGAGCTGTTGCTTATATCCCCTCAATTCGGCTTTATCAATTTTTGTGTCGTCCCCGGCGATAACGTTTCTTAATTCGCGATTCTCCTTTAGTAATGAACTGATGCTGTCCTTCAGGCCGGACTCACTCTCGTTTAGAACCGAGATCGCCTTGAAGTGCTTGGCAGATTCGTTCTCTAATTGATTTTTAATCTCTTTCACTTTACTTTCGGAAGCACTCTTCGCGTTATTTGCGTTGGTGACTTCTTTATTTGCGTTGGTGACTTCTTTGTTTGCGTTGGTGACTTCTTTGTTTGCGTCGGTGACTTCTTTGTTGAAGCTCTCCTTTTCTAGATAGAGATAACGGCTGTATGGCGCGAGTACAAGACACCCTAGACTTGTGAAGGCTGCCAGCCATTTCCAAACGGTCGACGAGATATTGCTACCGCGAGACGCGTCTTGGGTCACAGACCGGACTGCTTCAGTCCTCCTGATGGACTGACTGCGTTGGAGTTTAGTTGTGGATTTACCCCACGCAGAATCGAAGTCTCTCGCGACAAACGTATCCGTTGGCCCGGCAATGACACGGCCCGTGGCTGCTGAAAACTGATCGACCGAAACTGGCAGGAAAGACGTCGGCCATAGATCGTGGACAAGCCGATCGGCCACCTCCGTGTCCTTTTCAACCCAAACACTCATGCACAGGCTGGTTCGGCCGTCGGGGTCGCGTGGGTCTGTTGTGTACTTGACCACCAGATTAGGTGTGCCACGATCCATGGCTATGGCGACCACATCGGTGGCAGTCGTTCCAGTCCACTGGAAACTAGAGGCGAGTGAAAGCACGCGAATAACGACAGCATTGTCTACATTGGTCGGTTGTTTTTCGAAGCCGTACTCGGCACGCGCGGGGACGATGCCGTAAACAAAATCCGGAACTCTCACCACGCGTCTCCTGGAAGCAAATAATCAGCGATCGTCTTGAGTTTTTCTTTTGGAAGTTCCTCGCATGAAAACTCAATCTGAAACTCTGGTTTAGTTGTGTTGAAGTCCGTGCCGAACAAATTTCCCGTCGTTCCGTAACGAGTCGGTTTTCTCTTGCCGGTGAAGATAGTAATTGCCACGGGGGTTCTGTCTTCGAAATAGGCCATATCCTGGTCGATCGTGTCGTAGTTGGACAGCACAATTCTGATCGACTGTCCGGCGTTCCAACTCACGGTGAAATCTCTGTTCCAGCTTTTCTCTCGCACATCACCCGAGTCATTGAAGTCGGCAATCAGTTCGTCGGCGATGTAAATCTTTACACCATGATCTCGTGGCGTATCCAATCCGGATGTTCGGATCAATTTGCAGTGATATTGCCTTGGAGCGAGTAATTCGGATGCAATATCACGAGCGGAAGTGATCGATGCTTTGTCGTCGTCGTTTAGCTCCATTCCATGGTCCCGCAGAAACACGGTGATCGCATCTTTTTTTTGCGATAAGGCCGCGGCAGTCGTTACGGGAATTGCTTTGACGTTTCCGCGAGCGGTCAAATAGCGGGCACGATTGATGTCGTTGAGTTTCCCGATAACTTCTTCGGAGTGCTGGCCTTTAGGAAAGGCACGCAAGTAGTCGCCTATTACCTTCACAAGATCACCATCGCCGAGCTTTTCCGAATTCAAAACGTATTCATAACGCAGTTGTTCTTTGCGCCGATCCGCGTGCTTCATTAAGTCCTCCCACAACGCCGATACGATGACTTGATGCTGTGGGGCCATCTCTTTGAACTTATCTAATTCGTTATCGATAGACTGGGTATTTCCGCTAGCCTCAATGTTCTTCTGTGCGGTAGCAAATTCAGCGGTGTATCGGTCTTTCAGTTTTTGTTTATTATCGGGCGCGACGTTCTGCGGTAATTCGCCTATCTCTGTCTCGGTCTTGGCAATTGTTTCACCCTCTTCCTTGATGCCTTGGTTGCGCATTTGCACGAACCCCGCAAGCAATACGACAGCGAGAATTGCGGACGCGATAACCCATTTCAGTCGCCTTGCACGTTTCCTCGCGCCGCGGCTGAAAAGTGCCTCGAACAGATCGTCGTAGCCTTCTGGGTTCATCTCTTCGAAGACGGGGTCACCCGATTCGCTTCGGCCGCCGGGACCACAAACACTGATCGGTATGTAGTGCGTCGCAACATCCTGAGTAGTCAAAAATGTTGCGAGTCCTGGGGCTTGATTAGCCACTGCCTGTTCAAGATCTTTACCCGACTGCATCGGAGTGTTTATACAGAGATCGCGTTTTGTCAGGACAACGATTGTTTCGAGATTGTGAATTTCATCGGCATTCATACGTTCAAAAACGGCCTGAATGAGGGCCGTTCCGTCGAGCCTTGCCCGTTGGTCAACGATTGCTCCGTCGAGCAATATGAGTAAAAGGTCGGCTTTCTCGACTTGTGACTGGATCGCCTTGGCTTGTTCGGTACTGTTGCCTCGTTCCATTGCGTCAGAGAAATTCTCGCCGGCAAAGTCCACTAACTGCACATCTACGCGTTTGTTGCCGCGTATAACAGCCATAGATAGCGTGTTTACCATCGACGTCTTGCTGGGCCAGTGTCCGGATGCGAGTGACTCACGCAAGCGATGGAAGACTTGTTTGGTCTCGTCATCAGTGGGCAGGACAAACGTCTGGCCCCCGGATTCATCGTTGAGTAGTGCCAGTCCGGCGACAAGACAGGTTTTGCCAACGCGACTGCCACCCAGCATCTGAACACGCAGCGGGCGCGCACTCGCACGAGTTGTTTGGGTGTTAGGTTCGTCGGAGACGTTGCCTGACAGTGTGGTAGAACTATTCATGTGTTCTGGATTCCTTAGCTTCTCTTTCGAAGTGTGGTTTTGTTGAGCGATGCGTTCGAATTGCCGGACGGCGTTCTGGCGAAGTGGGGTCTTCGCATGCCGAGCAAAAAGAACAGAGCCAGACAGCCAGACCCGCCGAGAATCACGAAATTCAGCAAGGTCGCAAGGATGCTGTTCGCGAATTCTGCGCCTAATTGCCTCAATTGCTCCATGGCGTCGCCGATGGCTTTCGGAATTGGTTTGATCCAGTCTTCGACAGGCTTCCTGCCATAGTTGTTAATCGATGCGAGGAGCGCGCGAATGCGTTCAGGGCCACGAATGAACAGGCTTGCACCAAGTAGTCCACGAGCTGCCCATTTTCGTACGCCCGGCGGAATACGCCCAGCGGTTTGAATGATGCGATGGCCTGCCACAATGAGTTTCCCACCCGCTGTTTTCAGCGGGCCACCAACGCTGATGAGAGTGTGAATCGTCCAACGAATGGGTGCCGCCACTTTTGACGCTTTGGCCACGGCTACCAGGCGTGCGATCGCTGTTGATTTTGCAACACCTGCGATTCGCTTTATTCCCGACTTCGTCATCTTTGTAGCGGCTGCTTTCCCGACACGCTTGGCCGTTTGTTTCCCCGCTTGTTTGCTGGCCTCGGTCACCAGTTTTGAGCTACCCAGTGAAATGATCGTCAAGCCAGTATCGGCAACGTCCCAAGCCGCCCATCCAATTTCGTCCCACTCACTCGGAACTCCGACTGCATAGTTCTTAGCAACCTTCGCCATGCTGCCAACGAACGGAACGGCGACCCACCATTCATCCTGCAGCGGCTTGCCGTCTTCGCCGATCCATTTCGCCACATAGGCTGGGTCTTTAAGCACTGCTTCGAGACCAGCATCGGACTTCAAGACGGCAATCATGGCGACACGATGATCGACATTCGCATTCTGAAGCAGCTTGTGAAAATTGTCCGAACCGGCGTACTGAACCAGAACCGCAACACCCAAATCGCCATAGTTGTCAATGATTGCTGCGGCTTGTGTCGCAACGTCGGCATACTGCGTCACGATCAACGAAGCGGCACCGAGATCGGGGTATTTTTCCAGAACTGACTGGGAAAGGCCAGGCGTGAGTTTGTCGAATGATAGCACGTAGCCATCCCGCTGAGCGGCAGACCAGACGCTCGGTCGAGTCTGATAAAGCTGAACAAGTCGCGCGGCAATCGAGGCAGGATCGTTCACTCTGGCGCCTGCATGTTCAGCTTCATCACTTACCAGTGCATCGCGATTGAGAACAATTACCTCGGCAGCCTCCTTTGCCGGCACGCCTTCCTTAGCCGCCATCGCAATCGCCTGACCGAACTGGCGAAACGTTTCAAAATAAATGCACGCTTCGATCGGAGTTTCGCTTGGTTTGGGAACAAGCTGCATCAGATGCGGCTTACCATCGGTAACAACCTGGAGCAAATCATCAAGTTTGATGAAGTCGGCGCTTTCCTCGCTAGCGTCAGCTTCAGGCATGATACCGACCATAGCAACCAGCACTTCCAGCATTTCAAAGTACCACGTCTGATTCGCCTGATAGTCCTTTCGCAACTCGAGATCTGACTTCAACAATTCGCTGGAAAGCGCAACGGGATCATTTCGCACGAGGCTCCAGTAGTCCCGATCCAGCTTTGCAGACTCGAGACTTTTTAAATACGTGTCAGTTTCTGCGGGCAGATCACCCATTGCATCGAGAGCGGTGCCGTGAGACCACAGGATGCTTTCGTCATGAGTCTGGTCTTGCTGATACAGCGAGGTCAGCCGTGCTCGGATTTGAATGCTCTGTTTGAGAGCTTCGGGATTGAGCGATAGGCCTCGCACAGATTGGATCGCGACTGCAGTATTGTATTGACCAAATCGATCCTGTTGCTCAGTGATCCAATTGGCAGTTTTTGGGTGAGAGCGTTTGAAGTTGGTGATAACTTCAGATTCCGCGCGTCCGGGTTTAGGGGAAAGTATTTCTGGCCCGCTAAACAACCAAAACGCACAGAATGAGGCAAAGGCAAGGCCAATGATTCGCTTCGCAGTAAAAATGAACTTCAAAATAGTGATCATTGAGGATCTCGAAGGTCGAGGATTGGGGGATCGTTCACGATAATAAGTCAAAACATGCACAGTTGCCAGTTGCCAATGTTGTTTGCTGCCTGCGAACTCTTCGGGAATCAGCGGTCAAGCTTCCAGAATTGTAAGTACACGTTGGCTACATTATGGCATGCAATGATTTTTTGCGGTCGCTGGCGGCGAGTGTGTCATTTTCTTATTGCGGGGGGACTGGAATGCAGCCCTCAACCCAATCGCCGTTACCATTCGCCTGAGCGGCCTCGGCCACCGTGAAATTGCCTGTCTGCCTCTCCGCAGGACGTCTTCGTATCGCCATTCTGCGATGTCCGGATGGGCATGAGCGACTGGCACGATCTGCATTCACCCCAGAACATTGCTTCTTCATAGGTGAGATCCTGACCGCATTCGCAATGGCTCACCGTCGGAAGTACTTGTGCAGACGAAATCATCGACCGCCACATGGTCTGATTATCCACGCCTAACCATGTTGTGCCTGAGGTCGAAGTCTTCTGCGGCAGGGCTGATATCATGGCTGGTTCCTGAAAATTGTCGGCTGATTCTTTCAAACGCACTTTCAGCAAAAGCACACGCCGTGCCATTCGCTTTGAAGGGCAAAGATTTGCGAAAAGGCCACAGTTTGACACGCAATCAAAGTTTGCACAGAAAGATTCATTTCTCTCTGAAACATTTCTTTCGTATTTCAGCCAGCTCGGCATCGTCTCTCACGTTGTGCTCAGTCACGGGGATGGCCTGTTGCCGATAAATTCGTCGCATCCAGGAACATGAAATGATTTTGAACCGTAACTCAGGCGATGACTTAGCAGGGCTGCCTGAATTCGTGGGCCATGTCGGATGAAGTCATCGTTATTAACCAGTGGCCGACATCAGCGCCTGGCCGAAAGAATTCAGTGGCTCATTCCTTCACTAGGTGCCTCTGAGAACATCGGTGATGTTTTCGACTCCATCCCGATCAATCACCTTGTCAGTGAGTATCAAGATATGGCCATTGACGTGCTCACGATGTTTCGAGAACTCGACAACAGCGTCGTGTGTCAGTTTAACCGCAAATCGGATCGAATAGTCATTGTTGAATATGACCGCAATGACAAAGTTGAATCCGTGATCGTAGAGATTGCGGATGGCGCTCAGCTGGATTGTCCGAGCTTCAGATTGCCGACCTTTGATTTGGTATCGAATTCCGTTATCGCAGAAGGCGTCGCAAGACGCCTTCGAATTGTTCTCCCTTGTCAGCTTCAGACGCTGGCAGACGAGCCATTCCGTGTAGTCACCGATTGGGTTATTTCGTGTTCGGACAACGTCCCGCCGGATCAGTTCATCGATTACCGCTCCGTGTGCTTGCAGCAGCTCGACTTCAGACATTGCTCCCAGCTTATTCAGAGTCACTTCATCTGCCTTCACACGTGGAACTGCGAATTGGGTGGAGTTGCGAATGCGCAGCGAGAAGTCTAAACGCCAGCTCGTCACGAAGTCGTGGACGTCGACTCGCCGCCGCACGCTTCTTGTATGACCCCGATCGATGATCGAGCCAAAATCCAGGATCAGGTAGCTGTTGAGTCAGCAACCTTACGCAGGAATCGAAGGGGAGCGCCGTAGGCAGACGAACTATAGCCATGAGACTCCAGGCTGGCGAGAATCTCCTCGTCAGTGTGATCCTCGACAAGGCATCGCAGGATGACACCGATGTCCAGCCAGTATTGATATTCTCCACCCTGCTGATTTGGATTCAGCGTTGGGCTCTCGTCCAGGGCTTTTCTGAGTTCTCTTAACAGATTGGGTTGCCGACGGTTGGTCATTTCATTACCGCCTGCTAAGTGTTTTAAAAGTAGAGCGCATAGACCGTCTTCATCGTCACCCGGACGATAACGCATGTCCCGAGCCTCCGTGTGAAACTCCCCGCCAACTCTAAACCTTCCGAAGTTGATCGCCGGGAAGATTTCATTGAAAACCTCTTGGGCGGCTAACCTATGGATCTGAGAACCGTTGGAGATCGGCTTGCAAATCGGACCCACTTCGGGAGATAGATCGGCGCGTAAATCGGACCCACCGTATTGGGCCGTAGAATCTGCCTGTTTAATGGGCAGGTTTGAGGTCAAGGATGTTGACGGTGGACAAATACGGTCGGATACGTCGCGCTCATCGGGACGGGATGAGCATTCGCGAGATTGCACGTCAGTTTCATCATTCGCGTTACAAAGTTCGTGAAGTACTGAATGGTGGCGGTGAGCCGC
>Ga0209491_10010307_pt1 | contig 11257 bp, 10 predicted proteins | sample BON02_FD_187213 | JGI IMG/M metagenome (GOLD analysis project Ga0209491, IMG submission 187213) | Freshwater microbial communities from Lake Bonney liftoff mats and glacier meltwater in Antarctica - BON-02 (SPAdes) (version 2) | ecosystem: Environmental > Aquatic > Freshwater > Ice > Glacier...
ATATATATATATATATATATATATATATATATATATATATATATATATACACATATATATATATACACACATATATGCATGTACATATATTAATGTATATACATACTAACATACATACACACATACATACTGACTCGGGTTAACCCGAGGTAAATTTGCTTTGCTCATGTACATGAGCGAGTATTGTTTTCACGTTCTGACGGTGATAATCAGCTATTTATCCACAATTTACCCATGCAACGGGAACAGCTCGGAACATGCGATTGGACCGAGTCGAAACTGAAACCGTCGTTCATTATGAGTCACAGCACCAAAGTAATGAGTACAGCTTGATTATAAAAAGCTGCTTCGGTGTATGGAGGCGCACATGGCACCTTCAATTCTCGTATTTCGAATTGACAAGTTACTTAACACTGCAGCTACTAATGAACCGCCATAGGTAAATTCGCTTTGCTCAGGTACCTGAGCGAGGTTCGACTAAGAGTTTCGTCCTTTTGATTATAGGAAACTCGAAGTCAAATCGATTAGACGCACATGGAACGTTTGACGCTGTAGCCCACGCGTAATCCTTCCCGTGTTTTTTACTTAGGCCGCGACTGCTCAACCCAGCGCCGCTTCCAGAAGATCTTCGAGGAGGCGCCGCCGCTCATCGCGCCCGACGCAATCTTCGAGCAGATGATGAAGCAGGTACGCAAATAGCCTCGGCGCCGGAATCCTACGTGTTGAATACGCGGAACGAGGAAAAGAATACGGTATTCTATTCAGATTTATAGCCTGTTTTGTGAATAATTCACCTTGAATGTGTACGTATCCATGTCATATACAGGGTTACACAGGCGGAATACGTTGTTCGTATTCGTATGGCTGCGTCACAGGAATACGTGAATATGTATTCAACACGTAGGGCCGGAATGCTCTGCTCTGCGCTCAGCTTGTGTGGTGTGAGCGTATGGTATGAGGCAAACAAAAACTGTCGCACAGCCATGATCGCACACACGCACACAGAAACAGCCCGCGGAGTTGCGACGGATGCGTATTTCGATCGAACGAACTCGAAAACGCGATTCGAACTCGTGCCATCTGCCGCCAGCCGGGTGCCGCTCAGCCGAGCGCGCCTGTAACGCCCAGGCTCGGCCGCTGACCGCAAAAAAAACGATATTTTCCAACCAAGGCATCCTAAAATAGATTTCTCGATCTGTGAACAGGGGAAGGGCGAGTCGGAGGATGTTCGTTCACTCTTTCTTGTGTCCTTTTTCGTTTAGGCTGTGGAGCTCTGCCAGTCGATCGGCTACCAGAGCGCCGGCACGGTCGAGTGGATGTACCAGCCCGCCGACGACAAGTTCTTCTTCCTCGAGCTCAACCCGCGTCTGCAGGTAGGATGCACGCATATATATGTGTAAACATGATGTATGTATATGTGTATGTGTGTGTATGTGTGTATACACACACACATATATATATATATATATATATATATATGTACTAGCCCGCCGACGAGAAGTTCTTCTTCCTCGAGCTCAATCCGCGTCTGCAGTGTATGTATATATATGTATATATGTATGTATATATGTATATATATATAACATATATGTATATATACATATATATATATATATATATATACATATATATATATATATATATATATTTTTGTGTATATATATATATATATATAAATATATATATAAAATATATGTATATATATATATATATATATATATATATATACATATATATATATATATATATATATTCTTGTGTATATATATACATACCTCTGGTTAACCCTCTTTTCTGCTTGTGTTTCTCCTTCAGGTGGAGCACCCGGTGACGGAGGGCATCACGGACGTCTCTCTGCCGGCGACGCAGGTGCGTGAGGATCGGAATGCGTAGATATCCATACAGCTATGCATATCCATATAGAGTTATACATGTATAGAGCACCATTGACGTCTGGGTGCACCGATGTGTGAGTAAAATGAACATATTTGTCTATATTTGTTGGGCATCACGGACGTTTCTCTGCCGGCGACGCAGGTGCGTTATGATCCGAATGCCGATGATATGCTTACCCTCACAGGGTACCCCCCCCCTCCCCCAAGACAGCAGCCGACATGGCCCACAGCACACAGCCAGCACTGCGGCCACACCGCGCTACCCCCAGGGCAGAATGCGTAGATATCCATATAGCTATACATGTATAGAGCATCACCAACGTCAGGGTGCACCGATGTGTTAGTAAAATCAATCTACCTGTCTATATATAGGGCACCTCCGACGTTTCTCTGCCGGTGACAGGTGCCTTATGATCGGAATGCGTAGACATGCAGATAGCTATGCCTCGGGTCAATCCTCTCTTTTCAAAGCTCGAACTGCACAAGCTCGAACTTCACTCGGGTTAACCCGGGTTAACCCGAGATACTTGATATATATATACAATGTAAAAATGTATATTTATATACATATAGATAGATAGATAGATATCTATCTATCTATATCTATCTATATATATCTATATATATCTATCTATATCTATATCTATATCTATATATAGATATAGATAGATAAATATGAATAGAAGTATATATGTATATACGTATATATATGTATACACATACATATAAACATATGTATACCGCGCGTCAAATGTGAACCCGTGAGACCCTCTCACTCGTCCATATGATTTTTCTTTCCTCCGCTTACATGGGCATGGCCATCTCGCTCTGCACCACCCCCCAAGTGCCGTGTTTCTACGATAAGGACTACATACTATATGTGTGTGTGCTCTCTAGCCGCGTAACCCTTAAAGGTGCCCTGTGCGACTGAGTAATTCTCAGGACGTTTCTAGGACGTTTCTCTTATTCAAAGTGTACTAGTTAAGCGACTCGTAATGAACGACGGTTTCAGTTTTGACTCGTCAATCGCGTGTTCCGAATTATTCCGGGTTTCATGGGTAAATCGCAAGCGAATTTACTTGTGGCGCTTACTTAATAGCTGCAAGGCACCTTTAACCCTGCTCCCCCTTCCTCAGCTCCACATCGCCATGGGCATCCCTCTCTATAACATCCCCGAGGTGCGCCGTTTCTACGACAAGGACTACGACGGCGTGGGCGAGTTCGACCTCTCCTACTTCAAGCCCTCCTCCGAGTACCCCAAGCACGTCATCGCCGCGCGCATCACCGCAGAGAACCCCGACGAGGGCTTCAAGCCGACCAGCGGAAAGATCGACCGCATCAACTTCCAGGTCAGGGACCTGTCATATAAACCACCCCCCCTCTCGTTCTCTCTCTCTCTCTCTTGCATTCCTCATAACATACACTCACATGCATGATTCATCGGGCAGCCTTGAGGGCTTCAAGCCGACCAGCGGAATGATCGACTGCATCAACTTCCAGGTCAGGCACCTGTTATATCACCCACCCCCTCTCGTTCTCTCTCTCTGTCTTGCATTCATTGTAAAAAAGGCTCACATGCATGATTCATCGGGCAGCCTTGAGGGCTTCAAGCCGACCAGCGGAATGATCGACCGTATCAACTTCCAGGTCAGGCACCTTTAAGACCCCTCCTCCCTCTCTCTTGCATTCCACCCCCCCCTCTCACTCTCTTGCATTCGGGGTAACCCGCCCCTTGCCCTGTCACAGTCCGATATCAAGGTCTGTGGTTAGGGTCAACCCCCAACCCCTTACATTTTTCCTTTTCACCGGGTGAATAACCCGACCCCTAATCCCTACCCTTTCCCGTTCTTTGTACAGTCCGACACCAAGGTTTGGGGTTAGGGTCAACCCCGAACCCCATAACCTTTCTTTTTGCACAGGGTGCATAACCCGACCCCTAACCTCTTCCCTTTCCCTTTCTTTGTACAGTAGACACTAAGGTCTGGGGTAAACGCCTAACCCCATAACCTTTCCCTTTGCACAGGGTGCATAACCCGACCCCTAGCTCCTGACCCTTCCCTTTCTTTGTACAGTACGACACCAAGGTCTGGGGTCAACCCCTTACCCCGAACATTTCCCTTTCCACAGGGTGCATAACCCGACCCCTAGCCCTTCGCCGTTCCCTTGCTCTGTACAGTCCGACACCAAGGTCTGGGGTATACCCCTAACCCCGAATCTTTCCTTTGCACAGGGTGAATAACCTGACCCCTAGCCCCTAATCTTTTCCTTGCTTCGTACAGCCCGATATCAAGGTGCGGGTTAGGGTCAACCCCTAATCTCTAAGCTTTCCCTTTGCACAGGGTGCATAACCCGACCCCCAACCTCTACCCTTTCCCTTTCTTTGTACAGTAGACACTAAGGTCTGGGGTAAACGCCTAACCCCTAACCTTTCCCTTTGCACAGGGTGCATAACCCGACCCCTAATCCCTACCCTTTCCCGTTCTTTGTACAGTACGACACCAAGGTTTGGGGTTGGGGTCAACCCCTAACCTTTCTTTTTGCACAGGGTGCATAACCCGACCCTAGCCTCTACCCTTTCCCTTGGTTTGTACAGTCCGACACTAAGGTCTGGAACCTTTTTGTTTGCACAGGGTGAATAACCCGGCCCCTAATCCCTGGCCTTTCCCTTTTCTACAGTCCGACACGAAGGTCTGGGGCTACTTCTCCGTCGTGGCCGACGGCGGCGTGCACGAGTACGCCGACTCGCAGTTCGGCCACCTGTTCGCCACTGGTGACACGCGCGAGGAGGTGTGCGCCCGCCTGAATATATATATCCATCTATCCATATATCCATCTAACTATCTGTCTATCCATCTACTATCTATCTATATCTATATATCAATATCTATCTATATCTATCTATCTATCCATCTATATCGAGTACGCCGACTCGCAGTTCGGCCACCTGTTCGCCACTGGTGACACGCGCGAGGAGGTGTGCGCCCGCCTGAATATATATATCCATCTATCCATATATCCATCTAACTATCTATCTATCCATCTACTATCTATCTATCTATATATATCAATATCTAGCTATATCTATCTATCTATCTATATCGAGTACGCAGACTCTCAGTTCGGCCACCTGTTTGCCACTGGCGACACGCGCGAGGAGGTGTGCGCCAGCATATCTATCTATCTATCTATTCATATGTCTATCTATCAATATATATATTATATCTATCTATCTATCTATCTATCTATCTATCCGTATATGTATCTCGATCTCCATATATATCGAGCACTCCGACTCGCAGGTTGGCCACCTGTTCGCCACTGGCGATGAGCAGGCAGGCCCTAGTTTCACTAAGATTAAAAAAATTCATCGACGCGGAGGTCTGTTGACCAATGGCCGTTATAATTGAAGGCGGCTAAATGGCTAAATACATTAGGCTAACACAATTCGAGAAAAAAACAGTTACTCGCAATTTTGCAATGAAATGGTCAACGTCTGCTCGCGTCGATTTTTACATATTAGACAGGCAAACTAGGGCCTGCTCATACGCGCGAGGGGTTGTGCGCCAACCATTCGGGTTAACCCCGAACCCTCGCGCTCAAGAAGTCCTTCAGCATGTATACATTTACGTATATGATGTACTTAGTTAATCGTATATTATAAACTCATTTCATCGTTTTCTTTGTTTTCCTTATAGGCGCACACCTTATAGGCGCACATTTACGTAGTTTTTATACTAATTAAACCGTATATTATAGACTCATCTCATCGGTTTCTTTGTTTTTCAATAGGCGCGCAAGAGCCTGGTGCTGGCGCCCAAGGAGTTGTTCATCATTTATACAATTTCAATGTTATATACTTATTCAAATTTGTATTATAGACACATCTCGTCTTTTTTTCTTTGTTTCCCTTTTGTTTTTCTTATAGGCGCGCAAGAGCCTGGTGCTGGCACTCAAGGAGCTCTTCATCATGGGCGAAATCCGCACCACCGTCGAGTACCTCGGAGAGGTAACATATATATATGTATATATATAGATGTATAGATGTATATATATAGTATGCGCCGTGGTAGTAAGAGTACCGCTCGCTTTTTTTGTTTTGTTTTGGGGAGATGCGTGATACTGTGAATGGGCACCGCCGTCGAGTACCTCGGAGAGGTAAGTTGCAACGCGTGTATTCTGAGTCGTGGTAGTAAGAAAACCGCTCGCATTTCGGGTGAACCTCGGCGAGGTCAATCATGATTAAAGTAGTATTAGTTGCTTCATCATTCGTATCATTATCATTATAACTAGGTCTATGATTCGGGTTCACCCGAACCCGAACCCTGCGGAGTTGTATATATCTATATATATCTATATATATCTATATATATATATATATATATATTATATATATATATATATATATATATATATATAATATATATATATATATATATATCTATATATATTTTTATATATATATATATATATATTATATATATATATATATATATATATATATATAATATATATATATATATATATATATATATCTATTTCTATATATATATATATATATATATATATATATATATATATATATATATATATATATATATATATATATATATATAGAAATAGAGATATATATATATTATATATATATATATATATACAGCTCCGCACCAACATCAACAAGTTCGTACCACCCTCGAATCCCTGGCCAGGTCAGACACGCTTCAAATTGTCGTTCTGTTGTTATTCTATTCTAAAAAGATCAGTTTCACCGTCGCTGGGTTAATCGCTGGGTTAACCCAAAGCTGCTGCAGTGGTCTCTCACGACTTGTTTTCTTTTATAATTTCGTTTCTTTTCTTTCCGCTGCTCGAGACGCCTGAGTTCCGTGACAACCTCATCGACACCACCTCATCTCTAGCTACGAAGCCACCCTACCGCTCTCTGTCTGCTCTTCTCTTCTCCCCTAGCTGCTGTAAAGGTCTCTCACCACGAACTTGTTTTAATTCGTTTTCGTTTCTTTTAGCTGCTCGAGACGCCAGAGTTCAGCGACAACCTCATCGACACGGCCTAGTCTTTAGCCACAAAGCCACCCTACCGCTCTCTGTCTGCTCTTCTCTTCTCCCCTAGCTGCTGTAAAGGTCTCTCTCACCACGAACTTGTTTTAATTCGTTTGCGTTTATTTTAGCTGCTCGAGACGCCCGAGTTCAGCGACAACACCATCGACACCGCTTCGTCTGCAGCTATGAAGCCACCCTACCTCTCTCTGTCTCTTCTTTTCTCCCAAAGCTACTGCAGTGGTGCCCCTCTCACCACTAACTTGTTTTAAATTCGTTTTTGTTTCTTTCAGCTGCTCGAGACGCCCGAGTTGCGCGACAACACCATCGACACCACCTCATCTCTATCTGTCTGTTCTTCTCTTCTCCCAAAGCTGCTGCAGTGGTCTCTCTCACCACTAACTGATTTTAATTCGTTTTTGTTTCTTTTAGCTGCTCGAGACGCCCGAGTTCCGTGACAATACCATCGACACGGCCTGGCTGGACGGGCTCATCGCTTCCAAGTCGGTCGGACGCGAGATCGACCCGATGGTGCGTTTCTTTTCATATCATTATTCAACCCTCCGTATCTCTAATCTCAGTACACTATTAGGACCGTTATTTGGTAATTGTTGATTATTCGGGGTTACCCCTAAACCGACGCCTCCAAGTCGGCCGGACGCGAGATCGACCCGATGGTGCGCTTCTATTCATATCGTTCTTCATTCCTCAGTCTCTCCAGTATGAGTACACTATTAGGACTGTTATTTTAATGTTATATTGTGATATTTCGTTACTTTGGCTAAACTCACCGCCTCCAAGTCGGTCGGACGCGAAATCGACTCAATGGTGCGTTTCTATTCAAATCATTATTCAATCCTCAGTATCTGCGGTATGAGTTCACTATTGGGACTGTGATTTTAATGGTATATTGTGAGATTACTTTTCTTTTGCTGAACGGCCTCATCGCCTCCGAATCCGTCGGACGCGGGATGGATGTGATGGCGCGGTCTACATATAAATATGTATCCGTATGTGTGTGTGCATATATGTATACACACACATATATATATATATATATATATGTAAATATATACATACATAGATACATACACCTACACACACACATATATATTTATATAGATATATATCGATCTATATCCACATTTTTGTCGGTATTTGTATAAAGCACCTCTTTTCTTACTCAGGGCTTAGGGTTAGAACCCATGTTCATATGATCTTCATCGATCTGTTTACATCTATTTATCTAGCCATCCATCCATCTGTCTATCTATCTATCTATATCTATATAACATAGATGCGTACGAGTAGTGGTTTAACCACCTCCGGGTTAATCCTTACCCTCTGTGGCCAGATCTAACCCTTGGCTCACGACTTACATGTGCAGAGCAGAGAGTCCGAAATATAGAGCACGCGAGCGACGAACACAGGCTACTGAACAGCAGGCTTCAGTTTGCGACAGCGAACTACGAAAGACTAGGAAGGGCCCCCGCTCAGAATGCCGTCATCAACGCTGGCCTCTCTCTCTGTGTGTGTGTATTCTTGATATCACACAACTCACACCACAAAAGCTGAGCCCAGAGCACAAGAACAGCCCCGGCGCTTCTTTTGAGTTCGCTCGACCCACCTTTTTGTTGTTAATTCGAATTAATCGAAGAGAGGACACGATTTCAAGGTGCCCTGTGCGCCGAAGTAGTTCGACTTCGAATTTCCTACAATCAAAACGACGAAACCATTAGTCGAAACTCGCTCAGGTAGCCGAGCAAAGCTAATTCACCCATAGCGGTTAATTAGTAGCTGCAGGGCACTTTTAACCCGTCCCTAGATCTGACCCGTGCCCACGTTCCCCTCTCAGAATGCCGTCATCAACGCGGGCGTCTACCGCGGCTACAAGATGATCAAGGACACGATCCAGTCCTTCAAGGACAGCCTTGCCCAGGGGCAGGTACGAGACGCATGCTATTTTACGGTTATATATATACACTGTCAAACAAAACGATGGGCATGTGACCGAACCGGGAGTCGGAACTCGCAACGTGCTGGCTGAAAGACTGGGGACCGAACCACTGATCTGAAAGGTCAGCTGTGACGAGTGGTCGGAGGAAATACCACCTCATATATCGGGAAATTTGTGTGGCATCGACTGCTCACAACATACACCTCCCCCCCTCCCTTTTCTGCAGAGAGATCATTTGATACACGGGCTCGGGTTATCACCCTAAGCCTCGGGTTAACCCGACTCTTAGTTGAAACCCGCTGATGTACATGAGCAGAGCGAATTTACCTATATCGCTTACTTAGTAGCTGCAGTGCACCTCTAACCCGTTCAAGAACAGGGACGCAACTACGCGAACTATTACTACACATTGCCACTTTTTCTAAATCATATAAACTAACGACACCTAGGCCAATCGTCGTCGGCGGGCTATCCTAGGCTAAGAGGTCCGGCGTATGCGTCGGCGGCTAAGTCCGGCGGCGCTTCGGCGGCTTGGGTCTTATTGCCCCTTTTTGTGTGGGTCAATCCTAACCTAACAATACGTTGTCCTTTTCGTGTTCAGCTTTCCACTTGCCCGTTGGCGCTTTTGTGTGAGGTCAGCCCTAACTTTACAATACGTTGTTCTTTGTTCGCTTAGAGTAAACCCTGTCCAAAAATACCAATCAGCAAATCCCCGTTAAAACTAGCAACCTCGGTCGAAACCCCAGCTATGATACGGTAAGCTCGGCCGGGTTTGCTAGTTTTGACCGGGTTTTCTCAAGTGGCGAACTTTTAGACCGGGATCGCTCAAACACCTCTTGTCCTTTTCGCGTTCAGCTTTCCACGCTGGCTCTGCGCGAGCTGCAGAAGATGCCTTTCGAGATCACCTACCAGGGGCTCAAGTACGGCTTCACCGTCACCCCCAAGGCGCCCGATGTCTTTGTGCTCAAGCTCGCCGCCACGGGCCAGGAGATCGAGGTACGCTATATGCAATATATATATTCATCATATCCCATATGCCATATTGATATTCTAGATTCAATAGAGAAGGAGGGCTTCATTGTGACGCCCAAGGCGCCCTACGTGTGGGTGCTCAAGCTCGCCGCCACGGGCCAGGAAATCGAGCCACCCTATGTGAAATAGATACATTTATTATATCAATTATGACATATTGATATACTAGATTCAATAGAAGTAGGGCTTCATTGTGACGCCCAAGGCGCCCGATGTCTTTGTGCTCAAGCTCGCCGCCACGGGCCAGGAGATCGAGGTACGCTATATGCAATAGAGAGACTCATCATATCAAATCTGCCACATTGATATATACTAGATTCAATAGAAGTGAGGCTTCATTTTCCCTCAAGAACGAGGTTAACCCGCAACAGACATGTTCGTCACAGCACGATATAATACTGATAACCGGGATTTAGTTTGCGCCAGTGAACTGTGCGATAGGCTAGAGGAGCTCTCCCCCCGCGGTATCGAGAGAATCAATAGAAGTGCGGCTTTACCGCCACGCCCAAGACGTTAAGTTAACCCCCTAACCCCTCCCTTTCTATTTATTTTTGGCCGGGTGCACACCCGCGAGCAGGCGGGCAGCAGCCCCTATTTATATCCCAACAAGACCCCTTATGTACTAGTGTTTGTTCTGGTAAGGTGTGAACGCGACTGCAGCCTCTCTCCAAAACATCGTCTCTCCTCGATGTTCGGGTTAAAACTCCTCGATGTTTTACGACGAAACAAAAAAAAATGTGCTAGAAACTAGCTCGAGAAGAGTAACAAACTTGAAATAGCCGTTCCGCCAATACCCACTATTTACTATTTTTATTTCGTGTATGGTGCGAACGCGACTGCAGCCTCTCTGTTGCCCACAAACAGAGTTCTTTGTGTAGGATTTGGAGAATCCTACACAAAGGACCCCAACGGTTAGGGTTAGGGCTGCACACAAAATCCCAACGGTTAACACTAACCCCCTAACCCTAACCCTACCCCCCTGATCCAAAGCCTCTCCCTTTCTTGTAGGTGCGCACTCGCGAGCAGGCGGACGGCAGCCTCTACGTGGCCTACGGCGCGGAGACGCACCAGCTCTACGCAAAGGAGGAGCCACTCGGACTGCGCATGGTGAGGACTAGTATATATATATATATATATATATATATATATATATATATATACATATATATATATATATATATATATATATATATATATATATACACACCTACATATATATATATATGTATATATAGGAGACGCACCAGCTCTACGCAAAGGAGGAGCCACTCGGCCTGCTCATGGTGAGGACTAGTATAAGTATATATATATATATATACATACA
>Ga0209491_10010310_pt1 | contig 11256 bp, 7 predicted proteins | sample BON02_FD_187213 | JGI IMG/M metagenome (GOLD analysis project Ga0209491, IMG submission 187213) | Freshwater microbial communities from Lake Bonney liftoff mats and glacier meltwater in Antarctica - BON-02 (SPAdes) (version 2) | ecosystem: Environmental > Aquatic > Freshwater > Ice > Glacier...
AATTGGCTTTGTAACAAGGCTTTGTTTAGTTTTGCTTTGTGGTCAGGAGGTCGCTTTTTCTAATTACCAAATAGTTCATGAGTTGCCCCCTCCCCCTTTCTTCCACCCTGACTCCCTTGAGTGTTGGTGTTGAGGGCACGAGACTGCCTTGAGTATTAGTGCTTAGGGGATCAGACGTAGGGAATCTCGGGACGCTATTCGGTGGCTGAGGATGCGACTTGTATAGAGCTTGCATAAGTCCAGGGATGCAAGCCAACCCGTCAACTTGTAGAGTGTTAACCTCAGTTGGCACGTAAAGTTTTTCTGGGCGGTGGTGTACCTTTGGTAGGACCGCAGGAAGAGTTACGCGGCCCGAGTGGATCTACTCCCAGGGGTTTTACTTCGAGCCCAGGGCGGGAGGCGAAATAAAGATTTTCGGGTTTTATGCTAATAAAAAAACCAACAACAAACAAACTTGCCAGTGCACAGATTTACTAGGACTGGCGTGCGCCCAAGATGCTCCTTCGCCTGCGACTCTGTGAAGCAGTCGCTCTTGTCAAACCATGACTTGGAATGCACATTCAAAGAAAAACAAACAAACAAACAAACAAACTGCACTCAAATTCACATCGTAGGCCTCTTTTTGGGTTGACAGTAAGTGACAAATATCCAGAGGAGGGAGCAAATGTTTCAAGAAAGTGCCACACATGGAAAGATTGCTGTTACGGTTGATCAGAGTTGATCATTGATAATGGCGAAATCAGCAACCAGAGTCGCCCGTACAAGCCCGAGGTGTCTCAGCCATCCGGCCCGGGCTGGGATATTTTTGGGGCTGAGTACTAAAGAAACTTTTGTTTTTTTTCCTTTTTTGCTCAGCCTGCATCCCCTCGCTGTCACCATGCATTTTTTTGGGGGGGGGAAATCTCCAAACAATCTAATAAAATCTCGGTCTTTTTAGTGAGCTGGTCGTTGATCTGCTGCCAAGACGGTTGTTTCATGGTTCGCCAAAAATGCATTGTCGAAGAGTATCTCAGTCACAATCTTCACGAACACTGCTTGGAGGACACTAGGATAACTTCAAGTTGGTGCCTTTCCTACCCAAGTGAGGGGGCACCATTACCTGGGCGCTACGTTTCTTGGTAGTTAGGGAGAATGATTGTGGGATTCTTGAATTGGTTAGCCCGGGGATACATGCCAGCCCAACAACATTGTGAGCTGTTTTACCCACCAGGAGGGGATGTGATTGGTTCTGTCCTGACCTAGGTAGGCTCCGGTACTCCGGGACAGTTTCTTGGGTCCTAAGTGGTCAATCGGTTGCTCACCATCCGCTTTGTCCAGTGATTAGGTTAAGTCTTCGAAACCCAAGAAAAAAAGAAAGAAAAAAATTCAAAAACGCTAAATTCCATGAATTGCCGCAAATGACCTATGAACTTTTCGGGGACATATTCGGAGCCGCCAGAATTTTCTGCGTCAAATGGTGAACATCATGATTCGATTATGTCCAAAACATGCATTTTGGGTTCTTTTACAAAACATTGCAAACATTCGACAAAAACATGTAGAATGCACAATAATGATGGGAGAAAGATTCCGGGAGCATGTACAGAAAGGCATCGATTTTCTGTGTTCAAAGTTCTCTTTATCATCCTTAGACAAGTTTTTTTTTCCGCAGTACAACACTAGTCAGTTATATAATCATAAAATTATTCAAGTTCCTGGCCTGACAAAGTTGTTGGCTTGACAAACTCTCAGAGGTGAAGCTCATTCTTATCCTTGCGTGCACAGTCAATGATACCTACTCGAGCATGAAGACCTTTCTTCCACAACTTGCGTACAGAAATCATGAGACCATCCAGAGGTTCAAGTTTGTCGAGGTCCATGATATATTTTAGTAATTTCAATAATCACACAATTTGAATACTGTCCTGCATAATGCGGCAAAAATGATCGTGACCTATGATGATGATGATTGCTTTTATCATCTTAAACAGTAGTTGAGTACCCTTGATTGACTCTGAGGGTCTATGCGCTCAAATTCTTATGGATTTGAGATATCGGTATTACGTTCACATCTTTTGCTTTCGAAAGAAAAAAACGTTAAAGAAAAAAAGCATCTAGTCCAAGATCTGATCCCGCCTCCTAGCATACATATACAAATGTGTGCTTTGTACACGTATGCGAATACATCTATGCCGAGATTTCTTCGGGCCCACACTGTCGGAGTCCAGGTGTCTCGTCCCGACCAAATTTGTACGCTTATGTCAAAAAACACCTGTATAATGTATACACCTGCATATGCACTGGCGCCCAGGACACCTGTATAATGCAAGCCACACCCACCACAAACAAATGCAGATATACCCATGCATGCGCGCCTATGCAATGGTGCAGCAAGTACGTTGCCATGGAAATTATTGCGAACTATCTTGAGTCTTGTGGAAGCATCGTGCAGGGTGTTGGTTGCCACACGCCTACCTGCTGTCCCGGCGCACTCGGCCCGACGACTGCTTGCTCAAAGAAACGATTCAAATCCATGCTGAATCATGACGCTGTCGCGGCTGCGTTGTCGCACAAGCATCACCTGATCATCCACGTTGGTGCGGGCCCCACCCAGCTAGTGTATGCTTCACACTGACGATTGGCCGTGGAGCTCATTCTCGACAATATTCTGTTTTCGCTATTGATTTGACGGGCTTTTTCTTCGACAACATTATTCACCACTGGGATAAGTTCCTCAAATTCTCTGGATGAGGGATAGTGTTGTGCCACGGTAGCGGCTTCATTGATATTGCTTTTATTACTTCGTAACAAATAGTCTATTACCTTTGCTGGAAACTTTATGCACTCGAATAACCAACCAAAACCAATACCAGCACCAAATACTGTTGTGCGCACTGGCACATCCACAGTACACCTCCATACGTACCCAAAAGCAGTTATCCACTTGCTGGTCGGCCTAAATTGCCCCACCCAATCAATTCTTTATGTTCCCTTACTGGTGTGTGTATTTCACAAAAGATTTTTACTTATCATGAGTCATAGGGTCGGGCGGAACTTGGCACTCAGAAGTTAGAACCTGTGTTGTGATGGCAAAAACCTAGACCCATAAACCACTGAATAACCAGAGCACACCGCCAACTTGAAATTTGAGCTTCAAATGAAGAAACTGATTTGCAGTGCATACATGCAAGCAGTGGACCTGGCAAATCACAATCGCAGTGATAGTACAGCTTGAGATGTGCTGAGCTTTCGTTAAAATTCTTGTTTAAGATCACGCGCAGCAAGACGTTTCGGCGACATCGATACCCATTGGATCTGTGTTGTCATTATTACAAAACAAACACTATAGAGTCAAGCAACAACACAGAGAGACAGGTGCAACTGCGACACTGTGGTCGATCGGTCAGGATTTGGCAGCGGGGAAAACAACGTACCCTGGCCGGCCCAAGGTTTATTACTTCATGAATTAATTCATTCATTAGTTGATTGATTGATGAATTAAAGAAGATGATTCCGACCCTCTTCACAACATGTTATTTGTTCCCAGGAAAAATAAGCTTTTTACACAGAAAAAGCTTATTTTTCGTCCCTCGTAGTATCTCACATAGTTTCTACCTCCAACTGGAGTTGAATTCACTTTTTACCACAAAAGCTATGTCATGAAGAGGTCCTTCTGCACGGTTACCATTGACATTCCTTGGAACGGGTTCGAAAACGGGTTCGCAATTGGCAAAAACACAATAGAATGAGTTGAGCTGAGAAACTTCGATGGAAATTCCTCATTTTCCTCAGCGAACCGAGCTTGGCCCGGTTTGTAGAAAGTTACCATTAAATGGTTTTACCGGATCAAATTTGTGCAAATTTATAAGGAAAAAGCGGGTCCTACAGGGTCTTCGGAGATACATTTGTCACCATAGCTCAGTGGAGAAGAGCGCGGAACTTAACAAGTTTGGGTTATCCGCAGGTCCCCGGTTCGATTCCGGCCGAAAACCCGTCAACTCAAATCAATATGGATTTGAGCCAATAGACCCTCAAGCAAGGGTTCTAAACTACTGTTTCAAGTGATGACCGCCAATTCAAACAAATCTTATTTTTTCTGAGAGCAAATAAAATGTTGAGGAGAAGGTGAGCTGTGAATTTGTGGAAAATGTGTTAAATAATACATTAACAGAACATTCTACCCATCAAAAAATTGTGCCTGCGGCGCATTTTATTTGATAAGTCTTGCCTGAGGCGCATTTTGTTCCTTAAAGTTTGTCCTGCTGCGCATTTGTTTCGAAAAATCTTCTTTTTACTCATTATGTGACGCATTTGATTTCAAGTTTCCTATTCGATTACCAATTCTTTAGTGGTGTAAATAAGTCGAACTCAAATACTACGAGTCAGTGATTACAACGATACAATTTGTTGAAAACACTAATGATAAAACTATCAAATAACAAGTCCTTTGTCAAATCAAACATCGTCAAATACAAATCGCACAACACCAATTGAATTTCAAAACATTCTTTTAGAAACAACGTACGTCAACACATGTAAAATAAATATTACAATTACTAGGCTCCAATCTTGGTTTTGTTCAGTGGAAGGAGTACATGTGAAACTTCGATTGTCCAAAAGAGTCGGATGAGGTCCTGTTCTTTTCTAAACATACCCAATCCATCCTGTTGTCTTGAGAATGCCAGTCAATGCATTGTGCTCATCAGAAAATTACTCGTGTATATATATGTCGCTTATCACAACATATTATGTCGTATAAGGCCTATATGACATATCATTTATTTGGAAAATTAGCTGATTATGTTATGTTGTTCAAGGCTTATCCCACATATTTATGTTCTTAAAGGACATATTTTTTGAAACAACATATTCTGTTCAATAACATATTATACTCAACAACATATTATTTTCAACAACATATTTTGTCAAGATATATGGCTTATACGACATATATGTTCAACAACATAAATACATGTTTCAACAACATATATATGTTATTGAATTCTATAAGACATATATGTACTGTATCCTTGAACAACAAATATGTGACCAGGAGAGTACAGGACATTTAAACAATTACTACAAGAATTGAACCGAGGGTGGAAAAGTGACTTGTAAAAGTCAAATTGTTATTATAGTGATTCGGAAAAGATTGAAACAGTGATTTGAAAATAGTGATGATGTCCACTGCTTTTATTGCTATAAATGTTGGTTTGGTACCCTTGCTTGAGGGTCTATGCGCTCAAATCTTATTTTTTAGATCTGAGAATATCGGAGGTTTGCGTTCACATGTTTTGCTTTTCTTTTTCAAAAGAAAAAATATGTTAAAGAAAAAAGCAGTTAGTCTAAGATCTCATCCCGCCTCCTAGTATATACATACACGTGTGTACTTTGTACACAAATAAGAATATATGTATGCCGAGATCTAGTCCATCTGTATTCTTCGGGCCCTCCAGGTGTCTCATCCAGACTCCTGGGCTCATAACCGAGTACCCCATCTATGCAGTGTGTGTGTGTGTGCGTATACACACACGTACACCCACATACCCTCCCACCTGCGTTAAAAACAGAGAAGACACAGATAACACCCCTATCTTTCCTTCTGTCCAAAATAAAAGACTGGACGGCATTGTTTTGACCAATGCCGATCCACGATATGCAGGGAAACTGGATGATCCGCAAGGAGGTGACACGACAATGCTGATGCAGCAGGTAAGAAAAGTCATGACAGTCAATCTAGAGATGGAAGACGAATCTAGTTGGATCTGGCTAACGTCAGAGCAGGTGTAATTTCCGTTGCGGTCGGAATTGGCGAATGAGAATCACGGTGAAGCCGGAAGTTCGAAACAATGCAATGACCAGCGCACTGATAAAACCGCATATTTTTTGGCGCCTATCATCACAGATCTCATTCGAAACACAAAATGGGAACTCTATGATGAGAAGGTCGAAGATGCGCTTGAAATTTTAGATTTTGAATGGAGAAAAGACGATTACACCAAGACACAGTGCAGCCAGTTGAACACCAGTCCACTTCACCAAAGAAATGCGTCCAACAAGAATTGTCCAGCACGTAAAACGGCGGATATATTGGGAAGCGCCTTTCACACCGCTGGCCATTGACGACCCTCTGTTTCTGCTGGAACGAGAAGTGCATGCAGAAATCAGCATGAATTGGTTTTTAGATCGAGAGATACCGAAAGGAGGGTATGTCAGAATCCTAGCAGAGTCGCTACTCTAGAAAGAAAGCCTGGGTATAACAAGAATATGAACTACAGAGGGCCTGACTACATGCATGGAGCCGCACAGAGGGTGGCCAATTGCGACCAGCAGTTGGATTTTTTACGAAAGCGACGGTTAGACCACTAACAAAAGCTGATCACGGCCATGCAAGAGGAAACTAAGTGCACGGAGGAAAAGGAAGAAGCTGGGTATAGACCACCAACGTGGTCGATACTACGAGCACTGTAAAAGATGAACAAAGCCAAAAGACTTGAAGGCGAGGCTGTAATGTCAGCCCCTCCCTTCTTTCAGTCGGCGGGATGAGGAGACCTAAACATTTGGGGAGAGGATGATGGACCTACCATAGTAGTATGGGAAAGTTTATCGGAATCGAAGCAGGGGTAGTGGTCGACAACGATGGGCTAGTCGAAGGATTGGGTGGTTTGGTGCAGGTCGAGGAAAAAAGACGAAGATCAACGCCTGTTTGAAGTCGATGTAAAAGAAATCTTCTCAAATCGCAGCAAGTAAGCAAACCCCAAAGCAGGAGAGAAGACGGATAAGAAAGGAGGCAAAGGGCGCTGGAAAGCGTGGTGGCGACAGGGCAACATCAAATGCGCAGTGAGCGACGAGTATGCTTCGTGCTGGGTTCACCAAGATTGCCATGTGGTAGACGAGCAAAAAGTAACTTTGAAGAAAGCGGCCGGAGTATCAGGAGGAAAAGACGACTGTGAAGTGTGAAGTGCGATTGAAAGGGAGAGAACGCGAATACTGGATGGGCACGGAGATAGGCATGCTGAGAGGCTATGGGTTTCAGGGCCAAATAACGGCAGGTGATGGTTCAGACAAACAAGGCAAAATGGGAGCAGGATATAATAACTTGAGAAGAAAAAGAAAAAAGCAGTAGTGCAAATTGGGACGTGAGGAAGAGGGCTCCAGCTCAAATCGGCCTGAATTGGCAGCGTTTTTACTGGCGCTTCGTGGCACGCTGATAGAGGAGCCGTTGCTGTATTTGTGTGACAACCAGTCATTGTTGAAGGCAGTCAATAGGTGGATTGGTGAAGGTGGAAAGGCAACGTTGGTGGGGGCACCTGACGCGGGTATTCTGGCAGCAGCCATCGAGATACTATGAAGGACGATTGCAGCAGGGACAGCAACCTTCTTAGTCAAAGTGAAAGCGCATCGAGAAGAAATTGAGCCAGCAAATGAGGGAGCCGACATTCTGGCGGATAAGACTATTTCAGATCCGAAGGTAGGCAAAGAGTGGTGCCAACGGACGAATTGAGCAGTATTCACGTGGAGAAAACCGTGCCGCAAGGCAGGGAAAATAACTTATCAAGATCGGCATTCGACATTTAATAATAGCGTGAGGGATGCAATACTGAGAGGAGCAGCAGAGAATGAGGTGCAAAAACATTAAGAGAAGCTTACAGGTGCTTGGAGACAATTCAGCACACTCAGGTGACAATATGAAAAATGGTGTCAAGGTGATGACATAGAGGACTGCACACACAAGCAACGATATGAGGCATCGTACCAAAGCATGGTGAAGGTCCTGCAGCAGAACACTTGGATTGATGACAGAAAATTCTTGAAATCATGTGTGCGAGCTGGGGCAGAGCAAGGCAATGTCAATCACCCTGCATATGGCACGTAGACGGCAGACCTCATGTTACGGCAAAATGAAAGCAGAGCTTTTTTAGGGAAGTATTTGAACGACCCGCGCGTCCATTGGAGACATAAAAGGCGAGAAATAATGGCAATTGCTGGGATCATTCCGGTAGCCAAATGGCTTGCAAAAGTCAAACAGCGATCAGATGTGAGCTGTAGATTATGCAAAAGGGCACGAGAACAGCGCGGTGCGAGCACTGAAAATTTGCTGGAAGAGACGTATGGGCACATCAACAGTGCTTTCTGCGATGGAATGGCGACAACCGTCACGGATGCCCATCAATTCATCTAGAGACATCTGTATGCCAGCACGCAAGCTGCACAAACACCAGCGAGTAAGGTCAGGTCTGTCACACCTGATAACGAGAGTAGAATGAACACGTTGTGGCAGGAGGGGGAGTTTAAGCAAATATACAGCAGAGAATCACTGACGGAAAAGGCAGCAGACACTGAAAAAACGATTTCTGTGAAAGAGCACGAAAGGAAACGCTATGACTTCGACCCGACAATGTTTTATGAAAATCTTTTTTGGAATCGGAGGCCAGATGGCATAGTGATTAGTAAGAATCATTGAACACTATACATCATGGAGTTCAAACAGTCATCTGACAGAAATGAGGATTTTCTGAGGGTAAAGGGAGATGAGGCTAACGAGCAACACAAAAGCATCATCGAGGCGCTCAAAGCGGCTGCCCCCGAATCAGTGGGCAAAACAAACGTACTATAGGCCGGCCAAAGGTTAATTAATTAATTAATTAATTAATTGATTAATCAATTAATTAATTAATTAATTAATTAATTAATTAATTGATTAAAAGAAGACAATTCTGAGCTGAGATTCGTGGAAAATAATTTTCTTACTGCATTAACAGGACAGAGTGCCCACCAGGACTTAGTCAAAAAATCCGGCCTGTGGCGCATTTTTTTAGATAATTCTTGCCTGCGGCGCATTTTATTTCATAAAAAATCTGGCCTGCGGCGCATTCTTTTAATGAAAAATCCTCTTTTCCAACATTCGGGGATGCATTTCATTTCAAGTTTCTTATTCTTTCTACCAATTCTTTAGTAGTGAAAATGGTTTGAACTCCAATTCTGAGTGATCACAACGATAAGATTTGTACCAAATAGTAATTACGAAAGTTTTAAATAACAAACCCTTTGTCAAATCAAACCTCTTGAGATACAAATCGCACAACACAATTTCAATTCCAAAACAATTTATTAGAAACAACGTATGTCAACACATGTAATATAATTGTCATAAATACCAGACTTATTTCTATTCTTTTTCGTTTGCACGCCGTTTCTTCGCGCGTCAGCCAAAACCTCTGGCACAGTAACAATCCTGAGTCGAAGGTCCACTTTTTCCTGCTGGAGTCGAAGTCACGTCAAGTCCTGTCTCCTGTCCATGATGATCACCCACTTCTTTGACACACCATATTCCTCCAACAATAACGTGTGCACAATCTCTTGCTTAATGTCTTTGTAGTAAAAAATTAATGTCCCTGTGGGCGCTTCCAACAATGTCACTTTACGTTTGTGTGGCCCTGTTGACCAACCATCAGCAAATATGTGTGCTAACCTGTGCCCAGCCCACTTGAAGTCTGACAGAATTTTTTCCATATTTTGCTGATCACAGCCCAACGCTGTGACGACACCGTGAACAAGAAGCGAGTGAATTCTTGTGTACTAAAACACCTCTTTTTGGAGAGATTTGAGCAACCAAAAATATCGCCAAAAACTTGAAAACCCGGAAATGCTCTTTCCGACGCGCTACTAATGTGGTGTTTTCAAAATTTCGCGGCTAACGCTGCAAAATTCGGCGCTCCGCGCGGTTTTTTGAAACCGCGCTTCGTGCGGTTTTAATTAATTAATTAATTAATTAACTAATTCGAATTAATTCGATGCTAAACATTCTGAGAATTTGTTTTCTACACTGCCCGAAATGGACGTTTCACAGATTAATTTTGTGGCAGGGAGGCGTGGTGCAGTAGTGGAAAATGATTTCTATAGCAAGCTCGAAAAGCTCACTGTACAAGCAGGGAAAAAGGACAAGAATCTAGCGGCGCATGTGCAAAGCATATGCGAAGCACATGACACGAAGCACATGACACAGTAATGCGATGCTACTATCAGCAAATACATGGGTCGTCTGGGGCTCATGCGACGACCTCGATGGAGAACATTGGAGAACAAGTGTATGTGTAAATAACTCACAATCTTTTCGTGATCAGCTGCTGAAGAATAGTGAAAACATGGCAAAGCTTTAGTAAGATGAGCAAACCAACGGCGTTATACACAGAAGGCACAGCAAAAGTATCAGAATGGTAGAATATTTCTGATACTGCCTAGAAACTGTATTGAGGTAAAAGTAATAGTGCAATCGCTGTGGTGATAACGATCAAATTGCAAACAGGGAATTAAAGCTGAAGTTCATTTCTATCAGAAAAGCAAAGGTAAAAGAGGAAAAGATAAAAACACACGCACAGGTTCAAAGATCGGATTTCCGTGATTCAGCAAAAGTGAATCGATTGAGACAAATTTGAGCAGAGATGGTCTAAGAATCAAAAGCGACAACTTGAGGAGGGGTTGCAGGCTGCAAGATAGAGGCGGAGTGCAAGGGCGGAGTGAGAGCCAACAGCGTGTCGTCGCTCATTGTCGCGGCGGGGGAGAGGCACGGCTTGCTCGGGGTGGGATTCGAGAACATGTTGCGTTCTTGGGTCATGAAATGAGGAGCACAGCAGGGACTGGGCGTGGTGGCGTCTCGATGGTTGGGGGGCGGGAAGGCCAAGGCGCGAGGAAGGGGAATGGGGTGAGGGGCCATCGCTTGCCATCACCACCATGTTTTGTTTAGAATTTGCTTATGCATTTCGGCTTTCTTTTTCGATGAGAAAGGTTGCTAGCGAACATCCGTTCTGTGTACTCATACATGACTTCTTATATATTTCACATTTATTTCATTTGATGTATTTTCTTGTAAAACACATATCTAATATTTGATTTTAAATGCTTGACGTTATCTTTGGCCAACAAACATGGATTTGTCAAATACGCGCGCACATACATTCGAAGATACACACACTCACACACACACACACACACACACAGACACGCACAAAAAAAGGAGAAAGAGTAGGGGGAAAAAAAGGAAAGGAGAAAATTAAAAAAAGGGGGGGTTCAGGAAAGCAACAAAGAAAAGAAAAGAAAAAGGACAAAAAGGAAAAGATGGAAAAAGGTAAACAAAGAGGAAAAGGAGGGAAAGGGGGGGGGGGAGAAAAAAGAAAAAAATGAAGAGGGAGGGAATTTGGTTTGGGGGGTTAGAGGAGCGTGCGTACTGAGGGGGGTAGGACCTCATACCAATAACGCTAGATCGACCGTGACATGAAC
>Ga0209491_10010312_pt1 | contig 11254 bp, 4 predicted proteins | sample BON02_FD_187213 | JGI IMG/M metagenome (GOLD analysis project Ga0209491, IMG submission 187213) | Freshwater microbial communities from Lake Bonney liftoff mats and glacier meltwater in Antarctica - BON-02 (SPAdes) (version 2) | ecosystem: Environmental > Aquatic > Freshwater > Ice > Glacier...
ATATATATATATATATATATATATGTATATACATATACATATACATACATACACGTGTGTGTACAGGCTCCGTTCCCTCTCATGCGCTGGTGCCGCGCTAGCCGGACGGCAGTCTCTGGATTCATTGAGGCTGACGCCTTGGGCGTTCGGGTTCAAGGTGCCCTGCAGCTACTAATTAACCGCTATGGTAAATTCGCTTTGCTCATGTACATGAGCGAGTTTCGACTAAGAGTTTCGTCGTTTTGATTAGAGGAAACTCGAAGTCGAATCACTTAGGCGCACAGGGCACCTTTAACCCGTACGCGCGCACACAGACCCGCGGCGCCACGCCAGAGCCCCGGTCCAGGGAGTTGGGGAGACGGGGTCGCGCACGAGGTCGGGCCTTGGGCCGCGGCGGGTTGGTCAGGTGCCTCTGTGCCGTCGAATCCATGGAGGGGATTTCAGAGATTTGAGTTCGAGAAACTTTTCCGGGCTGGAGGTTTCTCAGATTTAGGGTACAGGGTTAGGTTTACTTGTGGTTAAGAGTTCACCCGGAGTTCATCCGAAACCTGTCCGAAACCCGCTTTGGTCCAATTCTGGATTCGACGGTTAGGTCATTGATGATGATATGCTTACCCCCACAGGGTACCCCCCCCCCCGAACACAGCAGCCGACACGCCCCGCAGCGCACACAACCAGCACTGCGGCCACACCGTGCTAGCCCCAGGGTGCAAGACAACCCCCCGCAGACGCCCTGGCCCCACTCATTGCATTAGTGTGCACCACCCCGTACTACTACCCCGCCATCACTTCTCGTGATGGGCCGGGCTTAGAGCGGCTCGGGTTGGGTTTGGGTCGCGCTGTGGGCTGCGCGTTCGTGTGCGTGCGTGCGTGTGTGTCGCGAGAGTTTGTGGCGGCGCTCTGGCTCTTCTGAGCCTTCCGAGGGGTTGTGGCCACTCGGCAGGGTGTAATGCTTTACATTTAGTTTAGATGTATAGGTAGATTTAGCGTTTATTTAGCATGCCACACGTCACTACTATTCCTACACACACTACACACCTATGTTGTAACTGTAATGGTATATGGATATGGTCAAATTACAATATCAAAATATTTTAAGGTTAATGATTATAATACACAATACACGCTGATAATTTTATCATATTATATTTATATGTAGTATAATACCTAAAACGATACGATAACGATAACAAAAAAATAATCAATAATTTTGTCAGTAACAGTAATAATAATGTAAACTATATGTAAATGTAACACGCACTGAATAAAAACGAGTATAGACACGCCGCAACGGGAATTAAATGCTGAGCTAAGCCGTATAAGCGCGCGCACAGCTAGGCGTCCGGGTCCCCGGCGGGCCCGGGTCCGGACGTCGCCCACACGTCCCCACCTCAACCACAACCCACGACACCGAGACCCACGCCACGACGGAGATTTTTTTACATTCCTCTGCAACTACAAATATGAATGATCTCTCTGTGGCCGGGCGCTATTTTGGTCAAAGACAGAAACAGGCGGACAGGCGGCGCGAAATGGCCCCACCGCTACAGTAGACACATCCCATATGATCAATATAAAGTTCGCAGGCTGCTTGGCTCGGGGCTGCGATCGACGACGAAGCGCGCTCATCGGAGCATCTTGGCCATTATCCTCGAGTTGCCGAACGGGTCGGTCAGCAAGGCCCACCACCGGTGCTCGAGCGCCGCCTCGGGCACGTAGCCCTTCTTGGACCAAAACTCGCCGCAGTCGAGAGAAGCACACGCGGCGGCGCAGCGCACGCCCTTGGAACCAAGCCACGCCTCGACGGCGCCCAAAAGGGCGCTGCCCAGGCCGCAGCGCGAGCGGCCGCGTGCCACCGCTAGAAGCGTGATCTCGGCAAAGCCCTCCGACGGGTGCGCGAGGAACGTGCAGGCCGCGACCACCTTGTCTTGGCGCCACAATACCGCCGTGCTGCCCACGTCTTTAAGCGATCCCAAAAAGTCGAAGGTGGGTTTGTTGCTCTGTCGCTGGCCGGTGCCCTCGCCGCCGCTGGTGCGCTTGGGTCTGCCCCTGCCCCTGGCCCTCCCGCCCGCACCCTCCTTGCCGCCACCCGCCCCATCGTCAGCAACGCCGGCGCCGCCTCCCGCGTCCGCGCCCTGCACCACCCCACAGTCGAAATTGCAGCCCGGCAGCCGCGAGCGGTACAGATCCAGTGCTTCTTCCATCACAAAGTAGTGGCGGCTGCTTTCCTTTGCGTCTGGCACGGGCGGAAAGAGCTGGGCCGTGCACCCCTCGGGAAGGCTAGTCGCGGCCAGATCCTCAACGCCCGGCCCGCCACTGCCGCACCGCGACGCCGCCGAGCGACGCGGGCGGGACGAAGGCCCTACGGAGCTCGAAGAGCTCGCCGGCAAGCCAGCTCCGCCCTGTGCCCACGACGCCGGTGGTGCCGGCGTGGCGCTGTGTACACGCGCCGGTGCACATGTAGCCGCGCGGCCCTCCGTGCCGCTGCTGTCAACGCCGCCGCTGCTGCCACCGGCGCCGGCACAAGGAGAGGCTAGAGGCGCATCGGCATCGTTCGAGCGGCTGCGCAGCGGCGTCCGCTTGGCTGAGGGAGAAGACACCTTGTGGGCACCGCGAACCCGCTTGCTCGTGCGCAAAGGTGCGCTGCGCACGCTCGGTCCTCCGGCGGCATGGGCAGCCTGAGAGTCGTCGGATGCTGCCAGCGGGCGCTGCAGCGTGATCGCGTCGAGGAGAACCCCCTCTGAAACTCCCGACAGCTCGTCCTCGCTCGACGCGGTCCATGCCCGGATTGGAGACGCTGAATTGGCCGCGGCGCCCAGCTGGACGCTCGCTCCGGCTGCTACAAGAAGCGCGCATAGGTCTGCAACGGGCAGGCTCGTCGGGCCTGCAGCGGCGATCGTCACACGCAATCCAGCCAAGATTCCTGGCTCGCCGCGCTCCGATCTGAGGCGGGCCTCTATACACCCAGGAACATCAGCGGCGAGCTCGTACCCAGAGGGATCAAGCGGCCGGCCGGCCGCCGCGCTTGCGTGCAACCAGGCTGGAGAGACCACCCACGCTCCTCTCGCCAGTGCGTTCAGAAGCTTCAGAGTCCGCCGAACGGGCGGCTGAGCCACCAGATGTGTCGCCTCGGCGGTGTCGGAGAACTTCACCGCACGCCCGAAAGCTCCGCTGCGGGCCTGCCGTCTCGAGGCGTCGGACAGGCCCGTGAGAGCCAGCAGGACTGTCGGCGTGGCGCTAGCAGTAACTGGCGTTGCGTTGGCCATTTTGGCGGCAAAGAAAACTCTGTGCCCCTGTGCGGGTTGACCTAGTCGCGCTACTCTAGTTCTACGAACTCTTGCTCAAGCGCGGCGCCTAGAAGTGTACCGACTAGCTACACGTTTATCTTTATAGAGCTACAAGTAGAGTCAATGTTCATACGCAAGCTCTCGCTTTGCGACACACATGCACGCCCTCCTCTACCCTGCGACCTTCGGGTCAACACTCTGAGATTGTTCAAAATACGCAAACCCCCCGCCGCTAGTCCACGACGAGGCTGTCGAGGCTCGCGATGGAGGAGGCGACCGAGTTGGCGCGCCGGCCCAACCCGCCGCCTACAGCGCGGCCCGAGCCCTGCTGCCTCTGCGCACCGCTCGGCAGCCGGGCGCCGACCAGCGCCGGGTGGTTGAGCGCTTGCTGCCACAGCGGCGGCGCTTTTTCCGGCGCAGGAGCACCACCAGTGCCACCAGCGTGCGGCAGCGGCCACGCCCGCGCGCTGAACGAGGCGCCTCCGCCGCCCGGGCCGCCGCCAGAGGCGTCCCTGCCCGCGTCCTCGGCCACGTCCTCCCTGCCCGGCGTGTTTGGCTCGGTGATGCTGTGGAGCGCCTCGCCCACCGAGCTGTCGTGGATGTGGCGCAAAGGAACCAGCAGCCCGCTCGAACCTCCTCCGCCGCCGCTGCCAAGCGCAAGCCCGCCGTTCGGCACACGGCTGCCGTGCAGGGGTCCCATGCGCGGCGAGCTGTACGGCGACGGGCCGCCGGCGCCGCCGGCGGCGCCGTCGTCACGCTGTTGCTGTACTAGGCCAGAGGAGCTGGACCCCCTAGACGCCTGGCGCACGGGGTGGCGCTGCCGCGCCATGCGCTGGCGCTGCATCTGCTCGGCGTCCGAGGGCAGCGAGTCGTCCGTCTCCTCCGCGGTAGGGACCGACTCGTCCGTGTGGAAGTCCTTGTAGTAGATCCAGGGCAGCGTCTCGATGAGCGAGCAGATGGCGAGCACCGCAGAGACGCACTGGAGCGTCCAGGCGAGCAGCATGATGATCGCGGGCTGGCCGCCGGAGAAGCAGTGGCGGAAGGAGAGCTCGATGAAGCGGTAGACCAGCTGCGAGAAGGAGGTGAAGGGGAAGTGGACCAGGTGCTGGTTGAAGAAGGAGAGGATGAGCAGCACGACGCCGACGATGAGGCACATGACCGACGCGGCGAGGGTGTCGGAGCGTAGGCCCTGCTGCACCATGCAGAAGCAGCGGATGCCGACGGGGCCCATCAACAGCATCGTTCCGGCGAAGAAGTAGGCCGACACCGCCACGAACTCGAACTCGAGCTCGCGCACCAGCACCTCCGCGGCGGAGCGGCCGCGTGTGTCGAAGCCGCCGGCCAGCGTGCGGTGGAGCGCAAAGATGGAGAAGAAGCAGGCGCAGAGGTTCATGAGGAAGCAGCCGATCGACATGATCACGTGCAGCCGCTTCATGAAGTGGATCCACGAGTGGCCCGGCCAGTGCACCGAAGGGTCGGGCGGGTTCACGCCGCCGATGGCGATGGCGGCACTCACGAACGACAGCAGCAGGAACGAGGTGAAGAGCAGCATTGCGCTGCCAGCGTAGTCCACCAGCTCCGGGCCGCAGCACCCCGCGCAGCTCGCCGCCGCAGCGGCTGCAGCTTCAGCACAAGTGCTTGTCGCAGCGCCGAGCATACTTGGCAACCTTGCGACTTACTGTTGGTTGACGAAAACCCACCAAAATAGCCGCTGTTGGCCAAAAATAGCCACTTCGTCTGTGTCGGTTGCCGCGCAACCTGGACAACGATCCCCACATACCACGCGCCCAACCTCCTCGGCTTCACTGTGAAGTGCCTCGCCGCCCCTACGTCATGGTCGGCGTGACCGTCGACACGCGCTACGGCCGCAAGTACAGCTGCGAACTGCAGATCACGGCGTCCGAGCTGATCTACAACCACCGCTCCTTCCCGACCAAGGAGATCGAGTACATCCAGCTCGACCCGGAGGACGAGTCGCGACTGAACGTCAAGTTCATGCGCCGGGAGCGGCAAAAGGCCTTCTTCTTCATCTCGTCCGATGCGTGCGAGGAGGCGGCCGCCAACATCATCAAGGTCTGCGAGGCGGCGCAGAAGCCCGGGGCGCACCCGATCGAGAAGGTCAGCTTCCGCGTGCAGCACACGAGCCTGACCGAGAAGGAGGACATGGACGTGAGCGTCCACGGGGCGTCCACGAGCCAGGCGTCGATCAAGGCGGCGATCTCGATGGACTCGAGCCAGCACGATCAGTCCTCCACCCACGTCGCAGCGGCCACCGCGGCCACCTCAGCCGACACCTCGGTGCCCCCGTCGGTGCCCGGCTCCATCCCCGACACCGAGGCGCTCACCGGCGCGCTCTTGCACCCCGACATGGCCGACGTCGCTAGCCACTTCGACGAGGAGGACTTCCAGCATACGGCCGAGCTGACGTCGCCCGACGGCCTCGCCTCTCCCGCGAGCGAGTCTGACATGCTCCATCTCGACGGCTCGCGAGGCGCGCCCCCGCGCGAGCACATGCTCCAAAACCACCCGCAGGGCCAGATCCCGGGCGCCATCCCGGCCAAGCTGCTCCAAAAAACCGGGACGCGCGCGGGCTCGCGCGCCGCTACGCGCAGCGAGGTCGCCGCCGCCCGCAGCGAGGCCGCAGCCTCGCGCGGCGAGGCGATACCCACGCTGAGCCGCGACCCCTCGTACCACCACTCGCCCATCCGCAACATGTTTCGCAACAAGAGCCACACCTTTGTCTTCCAGCGCAAGAAGTCCGCCTCCGCGGCGGGCTCGCGCCCCAGCTCGCCCGGCCGCCGCTCGCGCATGGCCTCGCGCAGCTCCGCCGGCCAGGACCCCCACAAGAGCGGCACGCGGGGCAGCACCGAGGAGGCGGCGATGGCGGCGACGCTGCCCTCGCCGTCGGCGCGCTCGATGGTTGGCTTCGTGGCGGCGCCGCGCGCCCGCGGCGGCGGCGGCAGCGGCGGCGGCGACGACGACGACGAGCCAATCACCGCGGCGGGCATCTGCCTGCGCGACCACCCGCTGGAGATATTCCTCTTTTGCTGCCTGATGCCGCTTACGTTCGCCTTCTACTGGCTCTCGGACGCGGGGCGCGACATGCTCAACCGGCGCGGCGACTGGCTCTCCGCGCGCTGCACCGTGCATAACCCCGTCACGCTCGTCGCCGAGGCTTTCCACCCTGGCCACCGCCGCTCGGACGAGGACGAGGGCACGGTCTTCGTTCTCGAGCGCGGCTGGAACGTGACCGTTGTGGCGGCCCCGACGCGCCACGCGCGCGCGGTAGCGACGCGACTGGTGGCGACGCGACTGGGCGGCGGGGCCTCCGTGCCGCTTGCCGTGGGCAAGCAGACGCCCGAGGCTGCCGCGACGGCCGCCAAGCGCGAGACCTACTCGGACACGTGGACCGCGACGGCGGTGATGGAGCTCGAGCCGACGGAGGACTCGGAGTGCGAAGGCCACATCGGCGAGGATCTGCCCTTTTTGCGCGAGCGCTGCCCCGACTCTGGCAACTGGGCCCCGCACATCCCCAACAACGCGAGCCTGCCCTGCTATGCGCACCACGCCTTCGACGGCGCCGTCTTTTTTGACGTGGCCGAGCCGATGAGCTTCTACGCCGACCTCACCGTCGGCTCCCTCTGCGTCCTCGTCTCGGCCGTCTCGCTCCTCTCCGTCGTGCGCGCCCAGCGACGCGTCTTCCGCACCCGCGGAAAGCCTCCCAACGCGCCGAGCCTCGGCCTCGACGGGCACGTTCGCGTCGGGGGCGCCCCACGCGCGGCACGCGGCGCAGGCGCAGAGTTGGTCTGAGGGGGCTGGCTGGGTTCGGCTCGATGCGCGGGTGTTATTGTTATTGGACGCGGGGGGGGGGGGGGGGGGGGGCGTCGACGGAACGGTGCACCCTGCACTCTCGACTCTCGTCGCGGATCTGCTCTACTTCTGTTTCGTGGCTGCTGCTTAGTTTTCCTCTGATTCATCGCGTGCGCCGAGCGGGTGTGTTGCGGGATCCGGGGAGGTGCGGTGCGTGGTGATGGTCGTAATAAATCCAGGTCCAGGGACGGAGAGGGGGCGGCTTGTGGCTTGCGGGGTATGGGCGGGGCTGCGAGGGGCGATTAGCTCGCTTATAAGCTTGCGGCGGCGCGGAGCGGGGGGGGGCGGGGGAACAGCGCACAGCCCCGCTGCCGCTGCCTGCCTTAACCATAATAGCCATATGCATATGCATATTATATATTATTCCATTCCCGAACACCACCCTTATTACCCTTGCCTTTGTCCTTGCAGGTCATAATGTGGCAAAAAAAACACATACACATACACAAAGAAAATGATAATATAAAACTAACCATATTCGGGTATATAATATGAAGAGATATATTGTGACGCCCCCCCCCCCCCCCCCCCCCCAACACCCCCAAACACGGTTCGGGTTAACCCTAATGTAGCCTAAGGTTAATGACATCAACATTATTATTATTAAAACATTAAAACATTTATTACATTTACCATTTTATTAACGGGCGCGCAACACGCAACACTGTGTGTTGCAACACGCAACACACGAGCGCGAGACGTCTAGCAAGCAAGCACCAGAGAAACAAGAACCAAGCTCATACGCGGGCCAAATAAAAATAAGTCTCAACAAGTCTACTACTCTCAAGCACAAGCCATTACAAGCCATACACCCCACCAGCAGCTCGCCCACCTGGCCAGCCCGCTGGCGTGGGCCAGCGGCCGTGGTGCAGGCCTTAGGACAGACAACATCGCAGCTCTCGCCGCGTCTTCCAGCATCAGGGTGGGTCCTGCTCGAGAGCACGTACACACGCGCTCGTCCCCCAAGTGTAGAGGGGCGGCGCCTCAGCCCTCGGACTCTCTTCTCTTGGAGCGCTCGCGCTCGCATCTTATTCCAATAAGGATGCGTGCGGGCGCTCGCACACGCCATGGAAAGCGCCCGTCGTCGGCGCCCGTAATATAGTGTCACTGCGACGCATGCAAAGCAAGAGGGTAAAACCGCAGGCACTCAGTCGCCGAAGGAGGGCGCCGGCAGAGGCGGCTTATGGCCCTCCCTTCACCTGCTCCGCTTTAGACGAGGTTGATCTGCCTCTGGGAGGGCTGCTTGGCCCGCCAGCGCGCCAGGCCGGCCAAGAGCACAGCCCCGAGTGCCACGCAGCCCAGACCCGCGTGGAAGAGCGAGGCGCGGCCCGCGACAAGTTTCGGCTCAACCGCCGACCGCGCACCCGCCTCCGCCTGCAACGCGAGGCCGGCTGGCTGCACAGCGGCAGCCGCATGCGAGAAGGGAATCGCCTTCTCTCGCGCCGCCAGTTCCTCCTTTTCAAAGAAGTAGAAGGCCTTGCTCTCCGGCTCCGGCTCCGGCTCCGGCTCCGGCTCGCGCTTGAAAACGTTGGTGAACCGTGTGAACAGAGTTGGCGGAGGCGGTGGGGGGCTGGCCTCCTCACCGCCAATAAACCAGAGCGGGTTGAAGCCACCATCGACGGCCGCGGGCGGCGGTGGGCTGCTGCGCCAAAAGTCGAGCCCCTTCTCCGCGTCGGTGGGGTCAGTATTGCCAGCCAGACTTATGGACGCCGGCTGCGCTGCGCTTGGCTGCAGGGGAGCCGGGACCGGCAGCGCCTTCTCTCGCGCCGCCGGTTCCTCCTTTTCAAAGAAGTAGAAGGCCTTGCTCTCCGGCTCCGGCTCCGGCTCCGGCTCCGGCTCGCGCTTGAAAACGTTGGTGAACCGTGTGAACAGAGTCGGCGGAGGCGGTGGGGGGCTGGCCTCCTCGCCGCCAATAAACCAGAGCGGGTTGAAGCCGCCATCGACGGCCGCGGGCGGCGGCGGGCTGCTGCGCCAAAAGTCGAGCCCCTTCTCCGCGTCAGTGGGGTCAGTATTGCCAGCCAGACTTATGGACGCCGGCTGCGCTGCGCTTGGCTGCAGGGGAGCCACGACCGGCAGCGCCTTCTCTCGCGCCGCCGGCTCCTCCTTTTCAAAGAAGTAGAAGGCCTTGCTCTCCGGCTCCGGCTCCGGCTCCGGCTCCGGCTCGCGCTTAAACACGTTGGTGAACCGTGTGAACAGAGTCGGAGGAGGCGGTGGGGGGCTGGCCTCCTCGCCAGCAAGAAACCAGAGCGGGTTGAAGCCACCATCGACGGCCGCGGGCGGCGGCGGGCTAGTGCGCCAAAAGTCGAGCCCCTTCTCTGCGGCGGTGGGGTCGGCACCGACCGCTGGCGCGCCCTGCCCTCCTTGAATGTGCTGCACGTCAGCCACAGCGATGGCTAGAGCCGCGCAGAGGGCGTGACTAATTGCCAGCATGAAAACCGCCGACTTTTGAATTCGGCGCGAGTATTTTGTTCTATTTCGGGCATGCATTGAACCCTAAATAGAGCTACGAATATAATATTTATATTTATATATATCCATTTATATAAATAAGTGTTCATATAATATAGATTGAGTGGCTAAGCCTGCTGGACGACGAACGAACGACGTAGCCGAGCGTGAACGACGTAGCCGAGCGTGAACGACGTAGCCGTAGCCGAGCGTGAACGACGTAGCCGTAGCCGAGCGTGAACGACGTAGCCGAGCGTCGTAAAATCGTAAAACATCAAACATCCCTAAAGTAAAAGTACAGTTGAAGACAACCGACTTGCCAGTTGCCGGTTGCCATCTACCATCTTCCATCTTTCATCATTTCATCGTTGCTCGATGTGAATGTGACGAGGTGAATTAGGATGAGTCGTCTGATCTCTATACTTTACATCACAAGTTACAATAAGCTGCAAGAGCTAGAGCTGGAGCTGGGAGCTGCCTTGCAAAACGCAATTTCAATTTCAATTTGCAATTTGGGATGTGGGAATGAGGGGACATGGGACAGGAGGTATCGATAGTGCAACCGTGCGCGCGGCCCCACTACAGTTACACCACGCATCAACACACCTAGCATAGATGATACTGCCGTACTACACACACAAATAGACATATATGGGGGGGAGAAAGACATCGCATCGCATGGTCCCGGGCTCCTGCTCCCGCTGCTGCATGCACGCCTCTGCTCGATCGCCCTCGAGCCAGTCAGGGCGAGGGCACCGCTTGGCCTTTACACGATATTGCATTGCCAATATTGTATGGTGTATGGCATACGCAGGGGGGGGTCGTGGGGGGTCGTATATTGCGCAAGAGGCGTGCAATAGTATTGCACTACTGTGGGCAGTGCAAGTGGGGGGAGGCAATACAAGGAAGATTGATTCGTGCATAAAAGCCTCAAAGTGAAAGCATCTCTTGTAAAGGCCAAGGCACCGTGTGCTCGAGGTGGCTGACCCCGGGTTAACCGGTCTTATGAAGGGTTGACCGGCGCGAGGCACGGTTTGCTGGCAAATGGCAAACGGATTCCCACCCGCCCCGCCCCGCCCTCACTCCAACGGCATCCCCTCTTACCCTCACACGCCGTCAACCCCCAACGACCCATGCGCCGAAATATACACAGGCCTTGCCCTGGCTGGTTCTTGGGTTAACCTTAATCCTCTCTCGCTGCTCCCTACTGTACTACGGATTGGCCTTTACAAGATAATCTTTCACCTCAAGGCTTTTGTGCACGAATCAATCATTCTGGATTGCCCCGCCCACCTACACCTACACTGCCCACGCGATTACAATACGTTTGCACGACTATTGCAAAATATACGACGCCCCCTCGACTCCCCCTTTGTATGCTATACACCAATACGATATTGGCAACGGCAATATCTTACAAAGGCCAAACTACGGACTCCTATCACTCGCGGCCTCGACTGCTTTGGGAAGCAGCTTGTACCTCTCGCGGTAGTACTCCTCCTCGGCCACCATCTTCTTCTTCACCTTGTTGGATATCCGCTCGTGGTCCGCGCTGATGCGGTACACAATGTCGCCCACCGTGAGATCTGCGGCGCACGACGGGCGGTGTGCAAGAACGTGAGCTATATATATATATATATATATATAGA
>Ga0209491_10010313_pt1 | contig 11254 bp, 12 predicted proteins | sample BON02_FD_187213 | JGI IMG/M metagenome (GOLD analysis project Ga0209491, IMG submission 187213) | Freshwater microbial communities from Lake Bonney liftoff mats and glacier meltwater in Antarctica - BON-02 (SPAdes) (version 2) | ecosystem: Environmental > Aquatic > Freshwater > Ice > Glacier...
ATATATATATATATATATATATATATATATATATATATATATATATATATATATATATATATATATATATATATATATATATATATATATATATACGCGACGGAGGTGGACGTAGACTTTGTCCGCCGCTCGGTGCGCGACACTAGGCCACCCACTATATATAGATAGATGTGGGCATATATATATATATATATACATACATACATATATATATATATATATATATATATATATATAGAGAGAGAGAGAGAGAGAGGGAGACGGAGACGCCTCTTCCCTCAGTTGGTTGTTGTGTGCGAACCCTCTCCACTCTCCCGTATACACGAGCCACACACACGCTGAGCACTGTGCTGCGCATCTAAGGGCTTTATCGGGATGCTAAAGCCGGGCCTGTCTAGGGGGGGGAAGTTCCTCTTCTGCCTTTGTCGTAGGTGCTAACGCCTTTGGTTCTTCTCTAAGCGTGAGCGCCATAGGCCTCTCCCTCACTGGGGACATGGCGGTGACGGGTTACATTATGCCCTCCCGTAGGTGCGCGCCATCGGCCGGTGCGCCATCAAGCTGGAGAAGGCGGCCGAGCGCTGCATCAACGTGCTGCTCGAGCTCATCCAGACCAAGGTCAACTACGTGGTGCAGGAGGCGGTCATCGTGATCAAGGACATCTTCCGCAAGTTCCCCAACCGGTACGAGTCCATCATCGGCACGCTCTGCGAGAACCTCGACACGCTCGACGAGCCAGAGGCCAAGGGATCCATGATCTGGATCATTGGTGCGTATCCTCCTAAATATATATATATATATATATATATATATATATATATATATGTATATATATATATATATATATATATATGTTTGTGTGTGTGTGTGTTCGGGTTACCCAACCCCGAAATGCTCCGAGAGAGTGACACGTCGTCTCCAGCAACCAAGCTCGAAGCCTCCTCGCTTGCCAGTTGGCCTATACAAGACATTCTTTTACTTATTTGTGTTCGTGCAAGAATCTATCATCCTTGCATTACCCCGCCCATTCGCATTACCCACACTACTGCAATACTATTGCGCGACTCTTGCGCCATATATGACCTCCCCCCGACCCTCCCTTTATATGCCATACACCATACAATATTGGTAATGACAATATCGTGTATAGGCTAACTTGCCAGCTGCCGGAGGATGAGCGCAGATAAAAATTGCGCCGTCGGCCGCGCCGTTTGATAGGCGGACGCCGGCAGCTGCGCGCCGTTATTGTTCATCAGCGCGCTGCCATTATTCGAAAGTTTGATCTATAGATTCGCGTGTTGTTGTTAAGTAAAAGAAAACTCTACTCTGTTCATGAACAGGTCATGAACGTTCATGAACACGGGGCTGTTCATGAACAAGAGCCCGCCGAGGCCGAACTATGTGAGATGCGATAAATGAACATGGACAGGGGGGCTGTTCACGAACACTTGTTCGTTTATGTTCAACAGTTCATTTAGGATTTGAACGCTGGGGAAATTCCCTGTTTGTCTGCAAAATACCGAGGGGTGCCCCCACCGCCAAATGCCGTTTGGCACTCACTCCCTCCTGAATGCTGAATGAGAAATCAACGTGAACACGATCCCTCACGCAAACACGCCCCCCTCTACCGCAAACACGCCCAGCTTAAACCAGATCACATCTATGCGATTGACGAAGCCGATGTGGGGGTGCTTCTTCGTGTGGTCATTTGTGGTCTTGTTCTTGTCGTGTCGTGTGTTGTGTGGTGTTGTTCTTGTTGTGTGTTTGTGTGTGTGACGTGTTTCTCTTCTTACGAAGCCGATGTGGCAAGCACACAAACCTTACAACACAACAGTGTCCATCTCTAACGCACACACGCCCTCTCCCCACAAGTCGCCAAAGCCACCGTCTCTTCTAATGCAAACCCGCCACATCTCGAACATAAACACGCTCGTTTTTATTTCTATGAAGGTGGCGGTACACAACAAGCGGGGGACGCAGCCGCTCTATTTGTGCATACAACAACAATACACCCCACCGTCTTTAACACAAACACAACCCGCCGTCTCAACGCAAACACGACCCCCCTTGGCAAACAATAATAGAGCCGTTTCTAAAACGCAACCCGCCGCGCAGGCCCCCCCTCAGCCCACTTCACGTAACTACCACCATTACTACAATGACTCCCAACTGCCTGCCTCGCACGTTGTTCCTCTCCTCAACAGTGCTCGCTCAGAGTGTGGGGCGGTGCACAGTGGTGTGCCTTTGGAAGACTTGACTACTACCCCACGACTGTACCGTTAGGGTATGCCGTATGCCCCTCCTGTTGAGCGCAGCAGCCCAGCCGCACCACCCCCAGGGCCTATAGTTTAACGTTCAAGTGTGTGTTAAAGGCGCCTCCTTTAACACCACTTTCCCGAGGTGTTCACGATTCTTTAACACCTCCACCCAGCAACTGTTCAAAGAGATACATGATTCGCTCAGGTTGAACAGTGTGAACAGTGGTTTGAACAACCGCAACCGCATTTTTAAACAGTAAGGATTTTCTCTGGAAGCTACAGAATTTCCAGAAACCCAGAATTTCCAGAAAGTGTGCTCTACTTTAACGGTGTTTGAACAGTTGAACACCTTGAACAGTCTTTAACAGTCGTTAACACTTGTGTTGAGGCAACTGTTAAAGGAAACCTTTAACACCTTGTTTTGACTACTGTAAGCGCCGGAAATCTCGGTTTAACGTCAAACTATCGGCCCTGACCACCCCACGCCTGCCCCCTCTCGGATCTCCTACTGGGTGCCACCCACCTGTATTGCGGGCCGGCGCTCGGGTTAACCCGGGGCAGTAGGGTGTGGCTTAGAGAGAGTAGACCACTATACTACGACTACCCTAGTCTAGACTAGCCTAGGGCGAGCCCCTACTGTTGAGCGAAGCAGCCCTCCGCACCCCACCCACGCCTGCCTCCCCCGGATCTCCTACTGTGTCGCTGCCCCCCACCTGTATTACAGGCCGGCGCGCTCTGCTCGGATGCCCCCCATCTGTATCGTCACCCTATCGTCACCCTCCCCACCTATATCATCAGGGTTAGGGTGAACCCTAACCATACCCCACGCCTGCCTCCCCCCGTATCTCCTACTGGTCGCTGCCCCCCACCTGTATTGCGGGCCGGCACGCACTGCTCGGATACCCCCCACCTGCATCGTCACCCCTCTCCCCACCTTGTATCATCACAGGCGCGCAAGAAGAAGCGCCTCGCTCCTCCACTGCCTCGCCTGCGTCAACGGCAAGACACACAGCCCACACACCTGCGGGGTGCGCGCGGCAAGGTGGCGATGGCGGCAGAGTGGAAGGGAGGGGGCGAGGCAGCCATGGCAGTATGCTAGGATGGAGATGGGGATTAGAGATGTGCGGCGGCGGTGACGGAGGAGGTAGAGGGGGAGGCGGTTAGGGAGGGAAGGGCGTGGGTGCAGGAAGAGTGGGCGCGCTGGATGGTGACAGCTGGTGGCGATGGAAAGAGAATACAGCAGGGGTGGCGCACCCTCGACGGTGGCGTCCTGGGTGTCTTGCTGGTTATTTGTCGTCATGGGTCGTGGGGTTCTAATGGCGTTTTATTTTTTACAGCGCGGCCAGTGCAGCGCAGGGTCCAAACATTACGGCAAAAAAAAGGGCTAACCCTAACCCAGAAGGGCAGAGCTTGCTGCCTGTTGAATGTGTGCCCACGTCTCTGGAAGGAGAGAGGCTTAGAAGACCCGTTGCAGTTGCCAATGGTCTGTTGTCTGTTGTCTGTGTCATCCCTGCCACTGCTCACTCGCTCTCTAGCGACAGCAGAGCTAGCCAGTTCCAGCCCACAGACAGAGACAGAGGAAGATGAGGGGAATATTAGTAAAAAGGATGAGTAGAGGATACCATATACCATATCTGTATATCCTGTAGTCAGCCTGTATAATATCTGTATCATGATATCATGCATGTAATCATGGTGCAAGGCTAGGGCTAACCATTAACAAGTGAGTTTCCATAACTGCTTGATATAGTTTTAAAACTGGTTAGTTGTTAGTACTTTGAGTTTTCTGGCAGGCTATTAACGTGTTGTTAATAGGTCTCGGCCCGACTATTAACAGGTAGTTTTTCCACTTCCGCAGCAGGTGATTAACACAATTAAAATGCAATAGAAAAGCAAGTATCCAAGAATCCAGGATATTGCCTGATACTTGGATTCTTGGATTCTACCAAGTCGAATCTTCAATGTCGTCCCACGCTTCAATGAAAGCCTCGCGCGCCTCGTGCATCGAGTAATGAAGATTGGTCTCGTACTCTTCCATCAGGTCCACCAGGTTCGGCAGCTCATCGGCGAAGAACATCAGATCCATGTTGAGGCTCACCCAGCGCTTCTCTATGGCCCCAGTATCGCCCCCCGGATTAACCCGATATATATATATATATATATATATATATACCCCACGCCGGTCGGTTTGATGTTTGTTTCTGGGAAACGGGGGCGGGGGGGGTCTGTCTGTGCGGGCTCTCTGTGTTGTCGTGGCTCGTGGTGTGCGTCTTTGTTTCGTGTATGCTTCTTGAGGTGAACCCTGACTCTGCTCCACTGCTGGCCTACTGGCCTACTGCTGCTGCTGCCCGTGCTGTTGATGTCTGCTTACTGCTTACTGCGTACTGCTTAGTGCTTAGTGTATGCAGTAATACTGTATGCTGTATGTGTGTGCATGGTGCATGGTTTATATGATTATGATTAATGATCAAAATGATGATGTGCTGTTTGTGTTTGTGTTTGTGTTGTCCACATTACTCGCTGTGCGCTGTGTGGTGCGCTGCTGTGTGCTGCTGTGTATAGCTTCAGAGGTTAGCCGAGATAGCAGACCCACCAGAGGGCCAGGGGAAGGGGGCAGCGGGCGGAAAGGCTTTAAGGAACAGCGAAAAAGGCGAAAGGGCGCCGCAGGCAAAAAAAATGGGGTTTTGTGTTTTGTGGGGGCCTGTTGATAGGATAAAACTAGTTGTTAATAGGTTAATCTAGTTTTAAAACTGTTGCTTGATAGTTATTAGTAGTTTTATCCTGCCTATTAGTACCTGTTAACACCCGTACTATGTTAACAGGCTCAACTTAGCCCTAGCCGTCATGGTGGGCATACATATTTTATTTATATGCATATACGATATATATGCGATATGCATAGGCATAGGCATAGGCATAGATAAAGAGCTATGCTGATGCTGCAAAAACCGGGGCCGGGGCCATTTTTGTGTCAGTGCCCGGCCGTGTGTGTGTTGGCCTTTACAAGATATTGTTTCACTTCGAGGCTTTATTGCACAATAATATGATTTGCAAACACCCCCTTTATTGTGCAATATATTGCACAATATTACCAGTTATCGCACCCCCCGCCCAATTTTGAGGTGTTTTTGAGGTGTTTGTAGGTGTTTTGGGGGGGTTTTGAGGTCGGATTTTGGATGGGTCGAGGTGTCCAAAAAAAAATCGTTCATCGTTCTCGACACGGAAAAGGGGGCATTAGTGCACATTATTGTGCAATACCCCCCTCACAGCCCCCCTTTATTGCCTACACGCAATATATTTTCCCCACGACCCCCTTTATTGCAATAAAAAATATTGGCAATATCATGTAAGGGCCAATGTGTGTGGGGGGGGGTCCGTGAAAGTGAAAGGGGTAACGTGTGGTCCAGGGGGGGGAACTGATCAAAATGGCCGCGCGCGCGTTTTGACGCCGTTTTGGTGCGCTCGCCGTGCACTGGCGGTAGGCCGGAACACACGAAGTCCTTGGCGCGCGCGGTGTTAGCACACGCCGAGCAACCCGTCTACGCGCGCCCATCCCCGCTGCGCGCGCGCGACCGCCCCGCCCGCCACGGGCCTGTGAATGGCACCCGCTCCGCCAAGCGCCAACTTTGGAGGTCCAGATGATAGCCCGTACGATACTAGTTCCATTTTGAGCGCGCGTTCCCGGATACGCACCGCATGGAGAGCATGCAACCGCGCGCGCGTGAGCTCACGACTGCTGCGTTCATGTTTTCCAGAGTCGGCATGCTGCCGCGCGAAGTGATGCCGCAGCAACACCGAAGGCCCTCGAGACCGTTCGCTGCCTGGCGCGCCTACTGCGCGCCAGCAGGCTCGAGCCATGAATACCGGGGCTCGCCGGCACCACAGTTCACGAGCGCTGCCTCGTGGAGAAGCGTGACCAGCAGTGTTTCGGCGGCATCCTCCTCGCTCCCTGCCCTATTGCGTGCGCAGAAGCACTCGTGATGGAGCGCTCGTCGGCGGCCGTTCATCCGCTGGCGTCGCTCGGCATCTATTTGGACCTCGGGAACGCGCAGTCCGTGGCCTCCACCCTCGCCGACTGGCGCCGTTCGGTGCAGCCGTTTATGTGGGTGCACTAGGACTGAGCACGCGGTCTTTGGCGGCGGCCCCGGCGGCGCGCTGCCTTTTGTCAGCAGTCTCTCAAGTGACCAGGCGCCGCTCGGACTTAGCCGAGGTAGGCGATGCGGTCCGAGACTGCGGTGGAGGGAGCTGCAGCGCGCGGCAGGAGTCTCACACTGGTCAGCGCCGCTCGTCGGTCACACGATCCATGCGGCTTAAAGGCCTACCTGCACGCCACTGGCATGGCTCACTTATGCCACGCGGCAGGATTTGATGACGGTGGTATCGCGACTATCGTGGCTAGCTGGTTCGGGAGGGGTGTTGTTATGGAGGAGCGAGTGGGAGAGCGCGTCGGGAGCGTCAAGCGAGGCCGCCAAAAAAACACCACAAACTCCAAAACACATTATATATATATAATATATATATATATATTTTCCATTTTGTAGGCACGTGGGCCGGGTGTTGGCGCATCTGGGATGGCTCCTAGGGGTGACCGTTGGTGCCCCATGGCATAGCACAGGCCTGGGGACGCGTTTATTGTGAAGCATAGGTGTGGTGTTCTCTGTCCATGCATGCACCGAAAGGGGAATATTTGATAAAACACAAGACGCAGATTTTCCTCCAAAATTGGTGAAGAAATGAACCGTTTGGCCTCCGCAGATCCCCCTCAGCGGCCTATCTCAAGCCCATAGGTCAAGCGTACAGGTAGTGGTAGAAACAACCGGTCTGAAATAAGCTGGGGCCTGGTCACGTGGCCTCAACGGACAAAAATACCGGGGGGGGCTAACTCCCAAAAAGGCTCCATCTCAACCTTGGGAGCCTCTTGGCGGCCTCCCTTCGCACACCCGACGCTCTCGTCGAAGCTCCTGCCGCCTTCGAAATCCCCGCTAGCCGTGCCTGCACCAGGATGTCTCTATCTCCATGCCGTAACAGGCCGGCCTTGCCTGGAAGCTCCAGCCCGTCACGCCATGTAGAGCATAGTCAAGCCAGGAGCCACCAACCCCCCACGCCGGGGCCCTGCGCATCGCCGCGAGCGCAGGGAGACGCCTAAACACCTTGACGCACGGTAGGCCAGCCGCACGCCCTCCTCGGGCGCGCAAAACTGGCTCCCTTCACGATCCGAGCGCTGCCTGCCGCCTGGCGGTGAGCGGCATGCTCACCGGGCCGCTGCGTGATCGCCGCAGCCCGCGCCAAGCCTCCGCGCGGCGCCCTGCGACCGCACACGACCAGTGACGCCTCTCAGACATCGGGTTGGATGGTTGGACGCGGAATGCGTCGGTCATGCCCTGGTTCATGGCGCTGAGAGCTCCGCCGGCCACAGCTAGGGACTCGGCCGCGCGGGCGTTCGATGACCGATCCGCGATCGGTAGGCCCTGATAGAGACTGTCGCCCAGCGCTAGAGGCGCCAGCTTGGTGCAACGGCAGGACCAGAAGACCGTCAGCGCGTCCGCGCGCGAAGCGTTCGGCGAACTTTGTCCGCCATTCAAAATTCTAAATCAGTCCCCCCCCCCCTGGTGTGGTCCCTGTTATGTTGTATGTCCTGCTTGCTTTGTTATGTTGTATGTCTTGCTTGTTTCCGGGGAAGTGTTGATATGCCGTACAGTAGTTTAGTCGTAGCACGGCTACCTGTACTACTGTGTACAGGCGGGATACAGGAGGGAGCCGCATTTTCGCGCGCTCATGGCGTCACACCGACAAGCTGCGCTGGCCGTCTTGCGCGCGGTGGTCAGCGAGGGCGAGACCATCGCGGCGGGCTTCAGCCACGAGGAGGTTAACCGAGTTCTTGTCCGTCGTGCCCTCCGAGATCCTGTCCATCATCCTGTCGCAGCTCGATATCCGCGCTCTCGCTTGTCTCGCTGCGACCTGTCGCTTGCTTTGGTGCGACGCGCCCACTCCTCCGCCGGCGCTGCCAACGCTGGGGTTGGTGGAGACGGAGCTGCGGCGGCGCGCCCAGGCACGCGGCCTCCACGTCGGCTCGTCCCTGCCTGAAGGGACGCTGTCGTGGCTGCCGAACTTGCTGAAGCGCGACTTTTACGACGCGCTGAGGCCGGAGGCTCTGCTCGCGGTCGGAAACTGGCACAGCCTCTTTGTGGACAAGGAAGACCATCTTCACCTCGCTTGCCTCCGGAAAGAGATCAAAGCGGGAGGGGTCGGCGAGCCGCTCTTGGGGCACGACTGGGGCTCGGCTATCGGTGCTTCCACCGCGTCCATCTCGCCCACGCTGGTGCCGTCGATGCATGACACGCGCATCGTTAGCGTCGCCAGCGGCGGCAATCACTGCCTCTCGCTCAGTGCCGAGGGCGAGGTCTACTCGTGGGGTGCTCGGCCACGCCGATGGGAGCGCGAGGGCCGGGCCGAGGAGGATCGAGACGTTGGCGCGCGTGGAGAACGTGGCCGCTGGAGCGTTTACGAGCGCGGCGGTGGACGATCGAGGGCGCCTCTTCACATGCGGTCGTGGCGCGATTGAAGGTGAGCCGGCCGGTTTGGGCTATGAGCTCGATCCAGAGACGGAGTGCCAGCTGACTCCGAAGAGGGTCGACGCTCTCTCAGAGGATCGTGTGGTGGGCATCGCTCTCGGCTACGGCTTCACCCTGGCGGTGACCGACGCTGGCGCGGTCTTTCCCTTTGGGGACGGCGAGCTCGGCCACGGCTTGTCCACGAGCGAGGTGCTGCCTCGGCGGATCCAAACCCTGGCGGAAACGGGGCGGCGGTTCGTCGCCGTGGCCGCCGGCGACAGTCATTCCCTCGCGCTGACCGAGGAGGGACACGTGTACGGGTACAGGTACGGGCTCGCCAACGGCCACGGGCAAGACCTGCGCACGCCGCAGCTGGTGACCGCGTTGGCTGGCGTACGTGTCTTGCTGGTGTACGCACGGGACTTCTCCTCGTGTGTCGTCACAGACAAGGGCGAGCTCTACGCCTGGGGCAGAGGAAGCTTCAAAAGCTCCAATCTCAATCTCGGCGACGGGGTCGCTGCGGCGCAGCTTACGCCGAAGCGGGTGGAGACGCTGTGCAGTGTCAAGGTGGCTGCGGCGGCGATCTGTTACCGCCACAGCCTCGTGGCGGATGCGGACGGCGTAATGTGGGGCTTCGGCGAGCGCGCGGCCCTCGGCTTCGGCGAGGCAGACGCGCCGCCCGGAGGCAGCGAGGACGAGGACAGTGAAGACGAGAACGCGGGCTGGGTGGTGCAACCCACTCTGATCCCGAATGTACACATCAGTGCGTGTGGAGAATACTCCGAGTACTCGAGTAGCGATATATGAATAGGGATAAATCTGCAGTACTCACCTCATGAATATTAGACATAGATCATGAGTATTCACACTCATGAGTAGCACGCGTAATGTAGTTATCACTCTCACTTTATGAATAAGTACTGGAGTTTTATTGTTATTGTCTTTGGCCAAAACATGTCTTCACCAGTCACAAGCCAGTACACCACAGTACCAGTACTCACTCTATACTCTATATCATGGTTGCGCTGGGATATGGCTTCTCGCTTCTCTCTTGTGCTCGTGTGGCGCTTATTTGGGGATTTTGATTGATTGATTGACTGACTCTATATCATCTATATTCAAATTACTATAATAAATGTAAATGGCATTATCAATGTCATTAACATTAAACCTTATATAAAACGCTCCGCCCCTTTGACGGGTGATGGTGATGGGTTAAGGGTTAACCCGAGAACGCTGGACGCTGCAGAAAACAGGCCCTGCCCCGCCCCGAAGGCATCTGTTGAAACCAAGTAGGGCGGGTTCCCCACTAGGCCACCATCAGCCAGTGTAGGTGATCCCCGCAGTCCCTCCGGTTAGGACCACTGTTTTGTTGAAACCTAGTAGGGCGGGTTCCCCACTAGGCCACTATCAGCGCTGATGGTGGCCTGGTGGGGAACTCGAACTCGCCCTACTTACTAGCAGGTCACAACAGCATCAGCCAGACTGGATGTAGAAGCGGTAGAACGGGATAAGCAGAGGCGGATACCGCGAGTGAGTGGAAGCCCCACCTGAGGAAAAAGAAGAAAATAAGGGAGGACCGGATGACGAGCATACAGACATGGAAGATGAGGTAATCTCAAAACCAGATGCCCTGACAAACACAACAGCGACGGAGGCAGTGAACAAAGGCAGAGCCGCGACGGACGATAACAGAGGCGACAGGAGGAAAACAGAGATAAAGAACGGAAGGGACAGCGATGTAGCAGACAACGAACCTAAACACACGACGGAGGCGATGCACCGTAAGGAGAGACCGAATCTAAAGCTTACTTTTACTAATAACGTACAAACGACCGCGATGCACAGACAGAAAAGAAAACAACCAACGTCCAACGTAGCCAACCTACAGACAGAGGGAGTGCAGAACAACACACATACACAGAGAGAAGTGTCAAGCAACACGAGGAAGAGTGAGAACAGACAGCGTGAGCAACCACTATGGAGACACGGAGCAAGTGGGAGACACATGTACGGGACACGGTAAGGCACTATAACAATATGACACAGGCAGAGCCGAATGATGCGCTACAGGCACTAACTGCGCAAATCCCGGACAGAGGATGGAGGCTAGCGGCAAAGAAAAGAAGTGGATCAGATGGAGAGATAGGAAAAAATAGTGACACATTGAACAAAATGCCAGGGGGTAAACATCAGAGCGGTAGAAACAAAACAAAACGGCGAGCCGCCGGGCAGCTACATGCTACATCAAGGCACACACCACGCACGCCAACGTGCCCGCAGGGGCAGAGGCAGGCGGGCCTCTGCGGCGAGATGTGCGAGCGCGCCAACTTGCCAGGGCGACGGGCCGGTCCCGTCGGCCGCGCACGCGGCGTCCTCGAGCGTCAGGTTGTCGTCGTCCTCGCCCGCAGCTGGCACGCCGCTCGCGCCCGCCTCGGGCGGCCTCTG
>Ga0209491_10010316_pt1 | contig 11252 bp, 9 predicted proteins | sample BON02_FD_187213 | JGI IMG/M metagenome (GOLD analysis project Ga0209491, IMG submission 187213) | Freshwater microbial communities from Lake Bonney liftoff mats and glacier meltwater in Antarctica - BON-02 (SPAdes) (version 2) | ecosystem: Environmental > Aquatic > Freshwater > Ice > Glacier...
TTCAATACGAATTTGTACGATTCTATAGTATTTTAATATTCTCTAGTATCTCTAGGATTCCTCATCTGGTGTTCTCTTTTATAAAACTCGAGTCGCTTTCGCCATACACATAAATACATATACATATCAGAGGGATATATATATAGCCATACACATACATAAATTCAGAGAGAGAGAGAGAAAGAGAGAGAGAGCGAGGGATAGGCATGCATATACATACATATACATGAATGTAAATACATATATATAGCCAGACACTACATACATATACACATATAGAGATACACATATATAGCCGATACGTATACACATATAGAGATATACATATATAACCATACACATGTATACATATACATGAATACAGAGAGAGAGAGAGAGAGAGAGATAGCCATACACATACATAAATACATATATATAGCCAGACACTACATACATATACACATATAGAGATATACATATATAGCCGATACGTATACACATATAGAGATATACATATATAACCATACACATGTATACATATACATGAATACAGAGAGAGAGAGAGAGAGAGAGATAGCCATACACATACATACATACACATGAATGTAAATACATATATATAGCTAGACACATACATACATATACACATATAGAGATATACGTGTATAGCCATACACATACATACACAAACATATACATATAAATAGGTGCCATACACTTACAAATATACACATGTATTTATATATGTGACAACCAAACCCCCCCCCCCCCCCCCCCCCCAAAAAAAATAAAACAAAAACGTCCGCAACACACGAAAAACACAAAACAAAAAACCCAACCCTCCCTCCAACAACCAACCCAACAGCCACTGCCTCATGTTCGCCAGCCGCACCCGCTCCTACCGCGAGCTCCCCCTCCGGCTGGCCGACTTCGGCGTGCTCCACCGCAACGAGTACTCGGGCGCGCTCAACGGTGAGTCGTCGTCATTCGCCCTGTTGTGCCCTGTTGACGGTCCCTCACACTTCCCCCCGCCCCCCCCCGGCTCGGCTCTTGCCCCTCAACGCCGTATGCAAAACCTACCCACTCATAAAACCCACCACCCACAAAACCCACCACCCCCATAAAACCCACCGCCCCCCCCAAAAAACCCACCCCCCACCCAGGCCTCACGCGCGTGCGGCGCTTCCAGCAGGACGACGCGCACATCTTCTGCCGACCCGGGCAGGTGGCGGCCGAGGTGCAGGGGTTTTTGCGCATGCTGGGCGAGGTGTACGCGACGTTTGGGCTGGAGTACTCGCTGGCGCTGTCGACGCGGCCAGAGGGGTGAGTAGTTTTTGTTGTTGGTGGTGTTGTTTTTTGTGGGTCAGGTTTCGGGGAGGTTTTTTGTTTTCGTCTTTGCGGCGCGCGCTTTGTTTTTTTATGCAGCGCTTGCTGACACCGGCGGCCGCCTTCCCCCTTGCCCCTCGCGGAAACATTCACAAACAGGTACCTGGGCGAGCTCGAGATGTGGGACAAGGCCGAGCAGGCGCTCACGGACGCCCTCAACGCGAGCGGGCGCGAGTGGACGCTCAACCCCGAGGGTGAGAGGGAGAGAGAATGATTCGTCGCGTCGCGTCGTATTGCTCGTTTCAATGTTTTCGTCGCGCGACCTTTCCGTCCCTGTTCAAATCCACCACCCAAAATCACCAATCCTCATCCCGACCACTGGAAACGTGGACCACCCACAACCCCACGACCCACGATTCACAACCCACAACCTACGCAACCCTACAAAACACAAAAACACAAAACACGAAAACACAAAACCAAACAAAAACAAAAAAACAGACGGCGCCTTCTACGGCCCAAAGATCGACATCACCGTCTTCGACGCGCTCAAGCGCCGCTTCCAGTGCGCCACGGTGCAGCTCGACTTCCAGCTGCCCATCCGCTTCGGCCTGCAGTACATGACCGAGGACCCTTTAGTGACGGAACGCCCAGTGATCGTGCACCGCGCTATTTTGGGATCGGTGGAGCGCATGTTTGCGATTCTGACAGAGCACTATGGCGGAAAATGGCCTCTCTGGCTGTCTCCGCGGCAAGCCACGGTCGTGCCCATCAGCGAGGCCTCCCTTGGGTACGCGCAGCAGGTGCGCGCTGCTTTACGCGCAAAGGGATTGCACTGCGAGGTGGACAGCTCGAGCGGAAAGATGCAGAAGAAGGTGCGCGACGCGCAGCTGCAGCAGGCCAACTACATCTTGGTGGTCGGCGAGCAGGAGCGCGAGCGCGGGCTGGTCAACGTGCGCACGCGGGACAACCACGTGCACGGGATGTTTGCGCTCGCGGACGTGGCGGCGATCATGGCCGAGGAGCGGGACGGGCGCGCGCTGGCGTCGGCGTTCGCGGGCAAGGCGCACCTGAGGGCGGCGGCGCCCGAGGGGCAGGAGGAGCGGGGGGCCGCGAGCGGGGGCGGCAAAAAGGAGGAGGCGCCGGCGGCGTGAGCGGCTTTTTTTTTTGGGTTTTCGATCTAGGGATTGGATTTGGAGGCAGCACAAAACATGCAAACGGCACGTGAGCAGATGGGCGGTCTCGTCTCTTTTGTATGTGTTTGTGCAGGAGACGCATGACGGCGTCACGACGACGCACGTCGAGCGGGACGTCGAGAGAGCGAGAGAAGGCCTGAGGCCGGCGCCGCCAGAAAAAAAGGGGCGCACGCGTTTTTTTGACAAGCGAGAGAGAAAAACGCGCTTGTTTCATTTCGTGGCGCCAAGATGGGATTGTAACAAGAAACACGTGCGCGTAGTGTAAATGCTCTCGCTATCATGCGTCAGGGGGGTACCCGGGGTCAGGATGTGTCGTCGTGGTCGTCGTTCATGCGAGTAGGAAGCAGCGTGCGCGTTTTGTCGCCGTCGTTTGTCGTCGTTCTCGTCGCGGTCGGCGGCGTCGTCTCCGTCGTCTTTCTGTCTCTCCCTCTCCTCTCTCTCTGTGGCCCCCTCTCTAGCGCTGGCGCTTGCCGCCCCTCGCGCCGCCCGGCCCGCTCGCCGCCTCCCCCTCCCCCATCGCCGCCGCCTGCTCCTCGTCCTGCGCCCCCGCGCGCCCCTTCCCGCCCCCTCGCCCCTGCTCCCGCCGCTGCTGCTGCTCCTGCGCCGCCGCCTCCTCCTCGCTCGTTAAAAAGGCCAGCGCGTCCTCCCGGGAGATGGCGTCGATCGCCGACACCCGGTTGGCGTGGCTCACGCCGTACACCTTGTCCGCCTCGCCGACGATCTGCGGGTGGAAGGTCGTGACCACGAACATGGCCGGGTTGGACGGGTCGTCCGCCTGCCGCCGCAGCAAAGCGGCCACCGCGCTCCGGTAGGCCGGGTCGAGCGCCGCGTCCACCTCGTCAAACAGGTAAAAGGGCGCCGGGTCGCAGCGCTGGATGGCGAGGATGAGCGCGAGCGCGACGAGCGTCTTCTGCCCGCCGCTGAGGGCGCGCAGGGAGGTGGTCTCGCCGCCCGCGGCGAAGGCCACCTTGACCTTGACGCCCGTGTAGCGGCCGAGGGCGCCGCCGCCAGTGCCGGCGTTGGCGGCGGCCGCGGCGGCGGGCGCGCCGTCGCCGTCCTCGCCCTCGTCGTCCGGGTTGGCGCCCGCCTCTGCGCCGTTGGCCCCGCCACCAGCAGCAGCAGCCGCGGCCGCACCGCCGCGCCGCGTGACCATGACGAGCTCGCCGCGCCCCCCGGGCACGAGCGCCGCGAACACCTCGCGGAAGTGCTTGGCCACGCCGCGGAAGGTGCGCTCGATGGCCTCGTCCTTGCGCAGGTCGAGCGCGGCGATGAGCTCGCGGATTTTGGCCTCGCCCTCGCCGACCTCGGCGCGCCGCCCCTCGAGCTCGCGGCGCTGCTCGGTGAACGAGGCAAACTGCTCGAGCGCCTTGCGGTTGACGTGCGCGAAGCGCGCGGCCTCGGCCTGGGCGCGCGCGAGCGCGGCGCGCAGCTCGCGGCGCGGGCGCTGGGCGTAGCGCTCGAAGGCGCCCGAGGGCAGCATGCCGCACTCGCGGATGCGGCGCGAAAGGTCCTCGGCGCGCGCCGACAGCTCGGCGCGCTCGCGGTCGAGCGCGGCGAGCGCGCGGCGCTCGTCGGCGGCGGCGTCGCCGCCGCGCGCGCACGCCTCGCGCAGCTTGTCGCGTTCGGCGGACAGGCGCGCGGCCTCGGCGTCGGCTTCGCGCTCGGAGGCGTCGAGCGCGGCGAGGCGGTCGGCCGCGGCGCGCTCGGCGGCCTCGGCGCGGCGGAGGGCCTCGCGCGCGGACTCGACGGCCTCGCGCGCGTCGGCGAGGCCGCCGGCGGCGGCAGAAGAGGCGCCGCCGCCGCCCTCGCCGCCGTCTGCGCCGCCGCTGCCGCGCTCGGCCACCAGCTCGGCGCGCCGCCGCCCAAGGCTCCGCGACAGCCGCTCGTCCAGCTCGCCCACCTTGGCCTGGGCCGCCAGGCGCGCGCCGCGCGCCGAGGACGCCGCGCCCTCGAGCTCGCGCACGCGCGGCGCCAGCTCCGACAGCTCGCGCCGCTCTGCGGCCGCCAGACCGCCGCCGAACGGCGAGGCGAGCTCGGTGCGGTGGGCGCCCTCCTGCCGCGCGACGTCGGCCAGCTGCTCCTCGAGCTCGCGCTCGCGCAGTGCGGCCGCCTCGGCGCCCTGGGCCGCGAGGCGCCCCGCCTCGCGCGCGGCGCGCAGGTCGGCGCGCGCCTGCTCCGCGCGCGCCCGCAGGGGCGCGCGCCGCTGCTCGAGCGAGCGCGCCTCGGCGTCCAGGCGCGTGGCCAGGCCGTCGGCCTCCTCGGCAGCCTGCCGCTGCGCCGCGCGCTCAGCCGCCAGCTCGCCGGCGCGCCGCTCCAGGGCCTTGGCGCGCTGGTGCGCGAGGATCTTGGAGCGCGCGGGGTCGCTGTACCCGCCCGAAAGCGCGCCGCGCCGGGAGACCAGGTCGCCGTCCAGGGTGATGGCGTCCAGGCGGCCGCCGCCGGCCACGAGCTCGGCGACGGCGCGCGTGCGGCAGACCACCGCGCGGCCCAGGACCTGCCGGACGGCCAGATCGTACCGCGGGTCGTACCGCAGGTGCTTGGTCAGCGGCACGGCGTCGCTCCCGTGCTCGGTCGGGTACTGCAGGTCGGGCACGCGCAGCCGGTCCAGGGGCATAAAGGTGACGCGGCCGCGGCGCTCCTGCCCGAGCGCGGAGACCAGCTGCATGCCGACGTCGACGGAGTCGACGACGACCTGGAACAGCTGGTTGGTCGCGACCACCTCGACGGCCGTGGCGAGCTGCGGCGGGCACTCGATCAAATCTACAAGGGGTCCGTGGACGCCGCGCACCCCCCTCTCGCGGCGCACCTGGTCGACGGCGGCGACGCCCTGCGCCACGTCGCGCGGCAGGGCGCGGGCGGCGGCGTCGCGCGCCTTGTGCCGCTCGCCGTCGAGCGCGGAGAGGCGCACCTCGGCCTCGTCGGCCAGGCGCCACGCCTCGCGGCGTGCCTCGGCGGCGGCGTCGCGGTCGGCGCGCGCGCGCGCGGCGTCGCGGTCGCCCTCGGCGGCGGCGGCCTCGGCGGCGCGCGCGGCCTCCTCGCGCGCGGCCAGGTCGCGCGCGTGGGCCGCGCCGCCCTCGGCCTCGCCCAGCAGGCGGGCGCGCTCGCGCGCGCACTCGGCGGCCAGTGCCCGCGCGCGCTCGGCGGCGCCGGCCAGCCTCTGCATCTCGGCGCGCAGGTGCGCGTCGCGCTCCTCGCGCGAGGCAAACTGCTCGGCGCGCCCGGCCTTGGCCTGGAGCGCCCGCAGGCGCCCGGCCGCCTCGGCCAGCCCGTCCCGGGCCGCGCGCTCGGCCGCGCGCGAAGCCTCGAGCGCCTCGCCTGCCGCGACCCGCTCGCGCTCGGCGCCGGCGATGGCCGCGTCCAGCTGCGCCAGCTCGCCGCGCGCCGCCTCCTCGGCGCGCGCGCTCTGCTCGGCGCGCGCCTCGGCCTCGGACACGTCGGCCTCGGCCGCGACGCGCGCGCGCATGCCCGACTCGGCCGCGGCCGCCACGCCCGCCCTGTTGGCGCGCGCGGCCGCCGCCCCCTCGGCCGCCGCCGCCAGCCGCCCCTCTAGATCCGCCAGGCCCTCGCCCGCGCGCGCCGCCTCGTCGGCCAGGCGCCGCGCCTCGTCCCCCAGGGCCCTGCGCCGCGCCTCGGCGGCCGCCAGCTTTGCGCGCGCCTCGGTCAGGTCGCGGTCGCACAGCGCGTACTCGACCGACCGCAGCTCCGTGTCGGCGCGCTGGAAGGCGGCCAGCTCGGCGCGCTCGGCGTCCAGCTCCCCCAGCTTCTCCTCGATGTAGCGCACGACCTCCTCGATCTGCGCGCGGCGCGCCTCGGTCTCGCCCATGATGCGCAGGCTGTCCGCGCGCCGCTGCTCGTAGACGCGCGTGCCGCCGATCTCCTTCAGCAGCTCGAGCCGCTCGTGGTCGCGCATCGCGGCCATGGCCGTGATCTTCCCCTGCTGCACCACGTAGTAGGGGTTGGCGCGCGAAAACCCCGCGCTCTCGAGCATGTTCTGCACCTCGGCGCGAGTCACGTGGCGGCGGTCGACGGCAAAGTCGTCGCGCGCGGCCGTGATGGTGCGCCGGAGGCGCACCTCGTCGCGGTCGACGGGCAAGCGCTGGTCGCTGTTGTCGAAGACGACCTCGACGTAGGCCGAGGCGGCGCCGTGGCCCGCGCCCTCCTGTTGGTTTGTTTTGTGTTTGTTTGTGCATTGTGTCGTCGTTTTTGGTTTGAGGGAGGGGGCTGGGGGGGGGGGCGATCGGGGCGGGTTTGAATTGTTTCCGGGCGGCGGCGGCGCGAGTGCGGCGCGCGCAAACAGAGGGGGGGGCGTCGCCCGGCTCGAGAGGCACAAAAAACACGAGCGCTTCACTCACGTGCAGCAGGGACTGGCGCTCTTCCGCGCGCATGGTGTGGAAGATGTCATTGAGCACGAAGCGGATGGCTGTGTGTGGTGGGGGGGGTGGCGTGTTTTTTTTTGTCGAGGGGCGGGCGAAACGGCGAAACGGGTGAGCGCGCGGCGAACGGAAGAAAAGAAGAAAGATAGAGGGACGGGCGCCGGCGCTTGTGCTGCTGCTTCCACAATGACCACCAAGGAACGACACAATACGCACCGTGAAAGAAGTTGGACTTGCCCGAGCCGTTGGCGCCGACTGCACGTTTCGATTTGGCGGGAAATTTGCGGGGAGCACGGCTGCCCCGTGAGCGACGAGGGGCGACGAGGGGCGACGGGCCGAGAGAGAGGAGCGTCGCGGCAGCACGGGCGCGCGCAGAGGCTCCATTTTTTCTCTTCCCTCTCACGAACGCACCGATGCAGTTGATCTTCGGGCTGAACGGCTCCGTGATCGTCTGGTCCTTGTAGGACTTGAAGCCCTCGATGATGACCTGCTTGATGTACATCGCGGGCGTGTCGTCGAGAGAGAGGACGAAACGACGATGGGGGAGAACGCCCCTCTCCCTACACGCCTCAGTCGCGCGCCCTCCTCGCCGCGACAACGATGCCGAGCGTGCGGCGCCGCCGCCTAGTCGCGCGCCTCGTCCTGCGGGTGGGGACGAGGGCGGCGCGATTGGTTTTGCTTTTCTGCGTCGCGTTTTTTTTGAATCTGCCGCGCTTTGAAATGAATGCGACGCGCGCCCCGCACTTGTCGTTCTATCGCGTCGCGCTGATGGGAGGGTGCTAGATGTGGAAACGACGGAAGTGTCATATAGAAACGGGGAGGAAAGCAGCCCCTGTAGATAAGTCAGAGCGTGCGGGACCGATAGAGAGGAGCGCGCTTGTCGCCCCGCGCTTTGCTCGCCCGACGCCGACGAGCGCGCGCGAAAGAAAACGACGCGACGCCCCTCTGACCCGTCTCCCTTCCACTCGTAACCGCGACACGTACACTACAAACAAATCTACCGACACCTCCTCTTACACCGGACGCCACTGACGGCCATCCCCAGATCACGGCGCTGCGTGACACGACGCACGCAGTGCCACGTTGAGAAAAGAGGAGGGGCCGAACCGCCGAGCGATGCGGCGATGCGCGCGCGTCTGAGCAGCAGCAGCAGCAGCAGCAGCAGCAAACGCGTCGCACGCCGAGCAGCACCAGCATCGTCGCGACGCGCCACTCCCGTCACCAGCAGCAGCAGCAGCAGCAGCAGCAGCAGCAGGCGAGCGAGGATGGACGCGTCGCCGGCGACCGGCGCCTCGTCGCCGCTGCCGCCGCCCGTCGGCGCCGGCGCCGCGGACCGGCCCGCTGCCTCGCCCGCCTACCCGCCCATCCCCCGCCGCGAGGTGGCCCTCGCCCGCCCGCCGCCCCCCGAGTCATCCGACTCGACCGACCTCCGCGTCTTCACGTGGAACGTCCTCGCCGACGGCCTCGCCCAGCACGGCGGCTGGACGCACCTCCCCTCGCCCGACGCGCCCGCGCTCCAGTGGGCGCGCCGCTTCCCCGCGCTCGTTGCCGCCGTGGCCGCGTCTCGCGCCGACGTCGTCTGCCTCCAAGAGTGCAACCGCTTCGCCGGGGACTGGCTGCCGGCCATGCGCGCGCTCGGGTACGAGGGCGCGCGCTGGCAGAAGGCGCGGTCGCCGTGCGAGCGGTACGGGGCCGACCGCGACGGCCTGGCGCTGTTCTGGCGGAGGGGGCGGCTGCGGCTGGCGGGCGGCGGCGGCGGCGGCGGCGGCGGCGGCGCGGCGGGGGCGGGCGGAGGAGGGGCGGCGGCGGCGGCAGCGGCAGCGCCCCCGGCAGCAACGTCCTTCTTCGCCGGGCCCTACCGCCACCTGGCGCCCTCGCCCGCGGCCCTGGCGACGCTGGAGGAGGGCGAGGACGACGGCGACGCGGCGGCTTCCTCCGCCGCGCCGGAGGCGGACATGCAGCTGCAGGCGGCGAGCCAGGGGATGATCGTCGCGGTGCTGGAGGAGGAGGAGGAGGGGGAGGACGAGGACGAGCGCGCGGGGGCGGAAGGGGTGGCGGCCGAGGCGGGGGCGGCGGCGGCGGCGGCGGGAACAGGAGCAGCGGCGGCGGCGGCGGCCACTGCGGCTTCGGCAGCCCACTCCGGGCGGCAACGGCGGCGGCGCCGCCGCCTGGTCGTGGCCGTGACGCACCTCAAGGCCAAGGAGGGCTTCGAGGAGCGGCGCCGCGAGCAGGCCGCGCAGCTGTGCCAGCGCGTGCGCGCGACGCTCGCCGCGCTGGGGCCCGGCGGCGGCGGCGGCGGCGGCGAGAGCGGCGGCGGCGAGAGCGAGAGCGGCGGCGGCGGCGGCGGGAGCGACGCCGGCGACACTGCCGTGCTCGTCGCGGGCGACTTCAACGCGCCCCCCGACAGCGCGGCCGCCGAGCTGGTCAGGGCGCCGCCCTCCGAGGGGGGCCTGGGCCTGCGCTGCCTGTGGGACGTGCCCCTGGCCGCAGGCGATGCGTCGGCGGCGGCGCCGGCGGGGGCGGGGGCGGCGGCGGCAGCGGCAGCAGCGGCCGCCGCCGCGACTGGCGGCGGCGGCGGCAACGGGAGGCGACCCGAACATCGCGAGCAGCGGCAGCAGCAGGGCGGGGAGGAGCTCCTGTTCACGACGTGGAAGTTCCGGGGAGACGGCGGCGGCGCGCGCGAGAAGCTCGAGACCATCGACCACATATTTTTTGGGTGCGGGGCGGACGCGGCCGGCGGCCAGAGGCCGCCGCCGCCGCCGCCGCAGGACTCGCCGCCGCCCCAATCGCCGCCGCCGCCATTGCCGCCGCCGCCGCTCGTCGCCGTCGCGCGCTGGGCGTCGCTCTCGCGGGCCGACGAGATCGGGGGCGCGGCCCTGCCTTGCGACAGGTACCCGTCGGACCACGTGGCGGTGCTGTGCCGCTTCGCGTGGCGGCGGTGAAATTGATTTTCCTTCTCGTCCAAAGCCTTGTCCTCTCGAGACATTGCGCGATTTTGAAATCAACGATTTTGAAATCAGCGATTTTGAAATCACAGCGACCAAACTGTTTTCACTCGCCTCCGTCGTTTCGGGCGCCGCCGCCCCTTTCTCTCTCTCTCTCTCTCTCTCTGTGGTGTCCTACGCCGACCGCAGCGCGTGGACCACCTCGGCGCGCATGTGCTGCAGGAACGCCTCCAGGCCCGTGCCCGGCACCGCCGCGCCCGTGCCAGCTGCCGTCTCGGGGTCGTCGAGCAAAAGCGGCGCCAGCGCCGCCTCGTCGTCGTCGCCGCCGCCGTTCTCGCCGCCGCCGCCGCCGCCGCCGCCGCCGCCGCCGCCGCCCTCGCCGTCGCACGGCAGCAGCCGCAGGCGCAGGGTCTCGACGTGGGGGGTGGTGCGGCGGCTCGCGCGCAGCGAGGCGATGTGCCGCCGCAGGGCGCCGCCCGCGGGCGGCGGCGGCGCGCCCCGCCCGACGACGACGAGCAGTAGGCAGTAGGCATCCAGCAAGAAGCAGACGCGCGGGGGGGGGCCGCCGCCGCCGTTTTCTTTCTGCCCCCCCTCGGAGGGCGGGAAGAGGAGGCGGAGCGACGCGCGCGACAGGGGGAGGTGCCGGGCTACGGGGCCGCGGTCGTCCCATGCGGACAGCCGCGGGCGCACCGCCGCCGACAGGTCGGCCGGCGGCAGGCCCTGCCACAGCGACCGCAGCGCGGCAGCGAGGTCGGCGTGCTTGTGCGCGGCGCCGGAGAGCAGCGGCGAGCGCAGGAGGGCGTACACGAGCCGCGGCAGGGGGCTGACCGACGGGTGGCCGGAGAAGGCGAGGAGGGCCTCGCCCCCGTTGGCCGTCGCGTGCGCCGCTGCCGCGCCTCCGTCGGCCGCCGCCGCCGCCGCCTCGGCCGCCGCCGCCGCCGCGCGCTCGTACGAGGCGGCAAACAGCACGAGCCAGTCGCGCAGGAGCAGCCGCGCCTCGCCGACTCCCGCGCCCCCGCCGCCGCCGCCGCCATCGCGCGGGTCCATCGCGCGGACGACCTTGCGCGCCAGGGCGGCGAGCACGGCGTCGGCGTCGGCGCCGCCGTAGGCGCGGGCGGCATCGGGCGCGGCGCGCAGCCGGACGGTGCAGACGCGCAGGCGGCGCTGGACGACGAACCCCGGGTCGCGGGGGTCGGCGGCGCGAGGGATGAAGGTGGGGGAGGAGTAGGGGGCGGGGGGCGCACGCGGGAGCGCGCTCATGGGCGGCGGTGGCGGCGGGAGGTGGTTGCTCGGCGGCGGGGGCTGCTCTTGTTGCTGTTGCTGCTGCTGCTCCCATTGTTGCTGCTGCTGCTGCTGCTGCTGCTGCTGCTGCTGCTGCTGCTGCTGCTGCTGCTGCTGCTGCTGCTGCTGCTGCTGCTGCTGCTGCTGCTGCT
>Ga0209491_10010320_pt1 | contig 11248 bp, 14 predicted proteins | sample BON02_FD_187213 | JGI IMG/M metagenome (GOLD analysis project Ga0209491, IMG submission 187213) | Freshwater microbial communities from Lake Bonney liftoff mats and glacier meltwater in Antarctica - BON-02 (SPAdes) (version 2) | ecosystem: Environmental > Aquatic > Freshwater > Ice > Glacier...
ATCTCGGAGCGCGTCACGGCTGGCGTTCTCGCCGCTCGGGCGGCGAATGTCGGCCTCAAGGCTCTTGGGCACGCCGGGCTGGACCTCTCTGGTCTGCCTCGGGTTCCCCGCTCGGCCTCGGCTGGGGCGACGGCTCGCACGCCCCGCGCCTCTTCTGGCACTCGTCCGAAGAACGACATGGACCTGAAACTGTCGATCCTCGGCGTTCTGTCGGTTGTGGGTGTTGAGCCGATGGGTCCGTCCGAGATTGCTGAGCTGGTTGTTGTTGGCGGATACAACACGACCAGCAAGACGTTCAACGTCCAGACCAGTCAGGCTCTCAGCGTTCTTGTCGAAGAGAAGTTGGTTCGTTGCCCGTCACGGGCGGCCTACTCCATCACCGCCAAGGGCTCCAAGCACTTTGCGGCCAGCACCGAGAACGCCTGATACGATCTCGGTTAGTTCTCTCGTCTCCGAGTTGGAGAAACCGTCCGTCAGTCTGACCGCTGGCGGGCGTTTTTATGCGCAGGCACATCCTCAAAGATAGGTGATCAAAATCTGCCCATTGACTACTCTTGCCGTATCTCTCGTATGAAGGGAGACCACTGACTTGCAGGGACTGCTGCAATAGGGTATCATATCCTGAAAGGAATCAAATGCAGCAGATTTCTATTCCCAAGTCATTCTTCATCAAAGAGCGCGAGCATCTATACAGTTCTTGGCGAGAAGCTTTTTTCAGAGAGATGTTCCAAAACTCGTTAGACGCTGGTTCTTCTCGTATTGATATCAACATTGAGGAAGGCCTGGTTGAGTTTATTGACAACGGTCATGGGATGTCTGATGATACGATCAATAACGTATTTTTCGCGCTAGGAGAAACGAGCAAAAGCGGAGAAAATAGCGTCGGAGGATTTGGTCGGGCACGCATACTTACCTGCTTCGCTATGAATAGTTACAAATTCTGGTCTAATCATTCGTTCTGCAATGGCGATGGCGCAATGTATAGCGTCGAGACCGTGTCCGACTTCCAAATCGGATGCAAATTCCGTATCAACGTCGGAGCCGACGAGTCAGTCTTCAAAATGAGAGAGGCTCTTTATGCCGTCTTGCAGAGAAGCCAACTCGACTGCAAGGTTTTCATTAACGGAATCCAGTTCAAAGATTGGATGAGAAAGAACCGTCATGTCAAGGATGATTCTTTCGGGTCTATTTATGTCAACAAGAGTAAAGACTCTGGGGGTAGCGTTGTTGTTCGAGTCAAGGGTTTATGGATGTTTGATATCAGAACTTCTGCAAAGCCTCAAATTGTTATTGAGATTGACATCAAAAAGAGTCGAGAGATTCTTACTGTCAACAGAGACGGGATGCATTGGGCTTATCAGAATAGCTTGCAAGAATTCTTGGAGGCTCTTGCTGTTGACAAGCGATCTGCTCTGCGAGAGAACCGGCGCAAGACTCGTTTGATCCTTGGGACAGGGGTTCATACTTCAATAAACTCAAAGCAAGTTAAAGAATTTCCAGTTGAGAATTTCGAAGTTGTTTCTATGCGTCCTATTGGCGGCGGGATTGCGGCTGCTGTTGCTAGTTCTTCTGTTGTTGACAGAGAAGTCATTGATGGGAAGATGTTCGAAACAAATTTGCCTACGATTTATCTTAACGATCAAACTGATCCGTTTGATGATTCGCACAAAAAAGTACGTCGAGTCATTGACCAGTATGATCCTATGAATTGGACATTCTTTACCAAGAAGAGGTCTTCAAATTCTGATGGGGAAGAGACCTTCCGCAAGGGCGGAGCCAAGCTCAAACTGTTGATCGTCTGGGAAGCTTGCTGTCGAGAGGCTATCCGAGCGTACATGGTTTGTCGCGACGAAGAGTATGTGAAATGGATAGTTGGTTGGACATTCGATCTGGACGCTCTTGCTTGTCACGAGATGCTAGTACAAGGCAATGCTCTGTGTCTCAACCCTGTCTCGGCTGATGGGAAGATGAGGTACAAGGTTAGGGACAAGAGGGATCAGAAGGTGTTGATGGCGTTGGCGAAGCATGAGGTTGCTCATATTATGTATTCTTATCATAATGAAGATTTCTCGTCGCTTCATACTGATATCGACATGGCCTTTGATGAGAGTTCTTGCTCACGTTTGATCCGGGAGTCTCTTAAATCGGTGTAAAGGTTGTGATTAAGTTGTGGATAGATTTTTTCTGAGATTTGTGGGAATTTCTCGCTCTCCTTCTCTCAGAATACTGTATATTCGGTCAACAATTCTGCTTGCGTTTCTCGGCAGTTTACCTTATAGTTTACGGATGAATTATCAGATAGAATGTCATAGGAGAAATGCTATGAATTTTTCAGTAAAATGTCGGATTGATCCTTTAGGCGATGATGTCAAAGCATATTGTCTCTCTAAGAATGTTTGTCATGAACATTTATTTGATTACATCAAGAAAAAAGTGAGTAAAAGTTTTACTGGAACTGGTCAAGGGACTTTTAACAACATTGAATTACTGGTTCAAGGAGAATACAGGGATTCTCTGGATGACCGTATTTTGGAGTTTTCTAGGGTTTTCTACGAAGAAGAGTGTTTAAATGAGATGCAGGAGTCTAGGGTTGAGGAGTTGATGGCATACTACTCTGGCAAGTGGATAGAGGATTCTGTCAGGGGTCATGAAAAGATTTCTGATATTGACAAGGGGATAGAGATCGGCGGCAAAACGAGGCTGCATGTTGCTGTTATGGAAAAGGATATTGAAGAGGTTAAGATTCTGGTTGAGGTCAATGGCGCGAAGGTGAATGTCCGAGACAATTTCGGGGATACGCCTTATAAGCGAGCTTTGGACCTTGGGTACGATGAGATCGCCGAATATTTGAAGGATCGGATGCCGTGATAACCGTCACTGACGTTACAGCCCTACGTCATCGTGGATGAAACAAACTGACAAGATGACGTTCCTTTGCGAGTATGAGGGTGAAGACTGCTTATGGCAAATCGTAAAACGATTTGGAGAAAAGTGGCTATGTGAGAAAGTTGATACCCCTGAGATTAAAGCCAAATTCTCTGAGAGAACTATACAATTTGGTCAATTTAGATTACAACAATCAGGTGAAAAAGTTTCGCGGTAGGATAAGGGCATGAGCAACTACGAAGACAGAAACGAAGACCGTGATAACAGAGACGATAGATACGACGACCGCAAGGCGAAGGCCAAGAGAATAAAATATTCTATTTGGTGGAGTCCTAGACCTGGAGTTCGTAGAGAATTTGGTCCGTTGTTTGATCGCAAGGTTGCTCAGCGAGATGTCGCTGAGTTAAAAAACCGTCATGGACCTAATAACGCTGGTTACGAAGTATATAACCCATACATTCCTGGAGAACAGCGAGGCGGGTATAGACGTAGGAGATAGCATTGTACATCATCGGAGATACTCATGGCGAGATGTCTCGTTTAGCTAAGTTGATGAGAGGTATTGACGGCGAGGTTCTCTGCGTCGGCGATATTGCAATAGGTTTTACTGGTATTGGCGATAATCCTAGTCTCTCGAAGAGATTTTGGTTTATTCGCGGAAATCATGATAAACCTGAAGCTGCGAAAAAGCATCCTCAGTACGCTGTAGATTATGGCATGTGGCGAGGCATGTTCCTCATCGGCGGCGCTCGTTCTGTTGACAAAGAACTGAATAATCGGGTTGAGTATAAGGATTGGTGGAGGGACGAAGAACTCTCATTCATGGAGTGTCAGGAGTGTACGGAACTCTACACGGTAGCGAAGCCTAAAATTGTCATATCTCATGACTGTCCTTTTAGTATACAGGAAATAATGAAAGCTGCTGCCGAGCGTAAAGACCCTTTGTGCAAGGTCTTTGGAAATCCTCATCCTTACAACCAGACAGCCATGATGGATAAGTTACTAGATATTCATGAGCCTGATCTCTGGATCTTTGGACATTGGCATTGTGCTATTTCTTTTAAGATAGGGAAAACGATGTTCCGTTGTCTGGATGTCTTTGAGACAATGGAGATTGATGATTCTCTGATCGAGCCTGCGCCTGAGCCTGGCAGACTGCCTGCTAGTTCCCTCGTGTACGGCGACGATGCCTGTGAAGAGTGCGAGGGCGGGCTCATCAAGGGGGCTCCTTGCAAGGGCTGTGATGGATCTGGCAAGAAGTCTGTCACTGACTGAGGAAAGCGGGCACAGAGGCATGAAGCCTGAAAAAATGACAAGAGATGAGTTGCTTGCAATCGTCAAGACGTTGCCGATGGACATGAACGGCGTTCCGATCACGATGGGCATGGCAGTCTACTTTAAGATTTCTACAGAGGATCTGCATGGAGGTTTTCTTTCAGGTCATCCTTTACCTAAAATAGCAAAGAGGGGTATGTGGATCAAGGCGGAGGTTGGGATGTTTGACGGTAGAGAGATTCTGTTGGATGTTTTTGATCATTCAGGCTTATCAGATAGTTTCCTTGTTGATGAGCCAGAGGGCGAAATCTTTGACGCAACGGATGAAAACTTCGAGGAATCTGTTAAAGCTCTTGGATTAAAGGCGGGCACTGAGTCATGATTCATGTTGATAGCAAAAACTGGAGTTCAGCAGAAGTTCTTGAAGAAGAATCGTTGGGAATTTGTAAAAAATTCGTGAATTCTTGAAGGAATCCTTGACATTTGGACGAAAGGGGTTACTATGACAACTATGAGCGACATTCGCTTTCATTTCGGTTTACTGCTTTCTTGAGGGGTTGACCCCCAAGAACGCATCTCCATGCCTTGAGATGACCTTGCCCAAAAAACTGAATAGTATACTCTGACTGCCTCTCGTCGAAGCACACTGCTGGGAGTCTTTTGCGCAAAAGGATTATTCATGAAATGGATCGTTGATTGGAAGATTGAAAAGTCCTATTGCGAATTCATTGAGATGGATGTCTGGTATGTTCGTTATACGAGTCGAGGAGGATCTACTAACGTAACAGAACTTTGTCCTGTTTTTAATGAAGGCAAGGACAGTGACAGTTATAATTGGGCTGTCGAGATGGCAATTCAATATTTGGAGGATTACGAGATTTGGGTAAAAAAGGATGACGACGATCCTACGAAGGAGTATAGTCCTTTCACTGTTCGGGATAACGCTTATGATAAGGTTGCCAAGATTCTTGGACAGCCTTCGGGTAGGGCGGCGTAGACGGCCTTGTGGCTAAATTGGCAGAAGCGCCAGACTTAGGTTCTGGTGGGTAAAACCCGTGCAGGTTCGAGTCCTGTCAAGGCTATTATGGAAATGGATTAAACTTGGCCCTATGGCGTAACTGGCAGCCGCGCTACACTCAAAATGTAGTTTCGAAAGGAGTCTCGGTTCGAATCCGAGTAGGGCTACTTATGAAATGGAAAACATTACTTAATGGGGCAGCTTCGATAGGAGAAGCATTCGGGTCATTGTTAGATTTTTCGCCAGGAGAATGTAAACCGCTGACCTTTCAAAGAGGATGACAGTAGAAAGAAGCTTGGGAAGCTGATCGTAAGGCTATTGAAGGCGATTGGAAGAAAGTAATAGGAGATTTTAATGACCAGCAAACAACGAGAAGTCAAGATCAAACATCGCAAGGCAAGAAACAAGAAGAAGGCTGATGTGTCTGCGAGCAAGAAGAAGGCTAAGAAGGCTAAGAAGTAAAAGAAGTCCGTATGGCTAAATTGGTAGAAGCGCCAGACTAAGGTTCTGGTGGGGTAAAACCCGTGCAGGTTCGAGTCCTGCTATGGACATTTATGGAAACGAAGACAGTAACATGTAAGTGCGGTAATCAAAAAAGCTATATTGGCAGACGCAATGGTCTCTAGAAGGAGTAGATAAGTAATGATAATAAATCCAGACCAACTTTTTTTTGGAAAAGGCTGTTTTTATTCAACCTTGTTTTGCTGATGATATTACAGAAACTAGTTGGAACATATATCTTGTTCGAGAAAATGGAGATTTTATTCTTAGCGAAGATGAAGATTTTATAGGATTGGGTTATGATAGAAAAAATATTCTTTCGCCAGCAAAAAATTTCAATAGCTATGCAGTGGCATGTGAGTATATTCTAAATGCAGGCGATATTAATGTTTACGAATATCATCACAAAGAATCATGGGAGATTTCTAAAAAATGGCCTGCAGAGTTAGATGGAGCATCTATTAAATAAAAAACTGGGGGCGTGGCGGAATTGGCATACACGATGGAGAAGGAGATTGATTACGAGAGCATGGCGGAATTGGTATACGCAACAGACTTGAAGAATACAATTTGAGCCTTATTAGGGAAACTTAATAAGTGGACCCGAGAGTATCGGAAAATCCTTCCTGCGAAAGCAAATGGCGATTCCGAGGCAAACCCTGAAAGGGGAAGCCGTAGAGACTGCAATTCGGGCACCTAAGTCGCAAGATACGGTGAAGGTACAGTCCAGACCATCAAACGCCTTTGGGCGGTAGCGAAAGCTATAGTGGTACGAAAATCTGTCGGTCATAGACCATGTGGGTTCGAGTCCCACTGCTCTCATTACCACTGACTGATGGAATTGGACACTGATTCATGAATGAAACCGATCTCATCCTGCCGAAAACAGCAGATGGCTGTATTTTTTCGCGGAAAAAACTTGACTGTGAAAGAAAAATCGCCTAATCTGAGTGAATCAAGAAGGAATCTGTCTCGGTTCAGTCGAAAGAGTACATTCAATGAGCAACAAGATCGTCCATATTAGAGTTAGAGTAGTCATAGACACCTTCGGGAGTCTTAGGTTTTAACTGTCAATATGGACGACAGGTAATTTCTAAAGGCTTCCCAAATATAGGGAGGCCTTTTTTATTGGGCGGTTAGCGCAGTTGGCTAGCGCAATTCCTTTACACGGAATAGGTCGCCGGTTCGAGTCCGGCATCGCCTACTTTTTGGCAAGTTCATAGTTTTTATTGTCCCCGTAGCTCAACTGGATAGAGCGTTTATTTTTGGGTTTGTGATGAAACTGGATATCATCTCGCTCTTCTAAAGCGAATTTCCGAGTTCAAATCTCGGCAGACCTGTTATCTCAATTGGATTTAAGAAGGATATTATCCAATATCTTTCGTTTGGGTTGTAGTTTAGTCGGTAAAACATTCGCCTGATAAGCGAAAGACCGGGGGTTCAAGTCCCCCCAACCCTATTGTCTTTTTAGTTGGTAGCTATAGCTCAATTGGTCAGAGCATCGGTTTGTGATACCGAAGGCTGCGGGTTCGATCCCCGTTAGTTACCCTTGTTTTTTGATACACTGATAGAGATCCCTTAGCTCAGCGGTAGAGCGTTTTCCCGACACGAAAGAAGTCGCAGGTTCGAGTCCTGCAGGGAGCATTTCTGACACTGACTGAAGAAGGCGGGCACATAGTCATGGCTACAGCAGAAAAGAACTATTTTCAACAGATCATTTTTCAACAGATCATTGATGAATGTCATAAGCTCAATGATTTGTCTGATAAGTATCTTGAAGAAAGAGCAAAGATCAAAGACAGAGATCATAGAGACTCTAAGTCTGTCAAACAATTGTGGATAGATAACACTGAACTGGGTTTAGCTTGGTTCAAGAGATGTGGAGAAGACTTCGACAAGGTTCCAGAGGTTGTTGCTAACATTGCAAACGGGCACACTCCTTATGGGCCTGGCGTTGTTAAAGCAAATGGCACAATTTCTTACATCCTTGGGTTGTCTGTAGTCTCTATGGAGGCGCATGCTTGGAGGCTCAATGACTTCTTGCTTGGAAAAGTAGATAATCCTGATTTGCCTTTTGGTCTTGTTGGGAAGGTTAAATAATTATGCGGATTGTTGATAAGAGAGACAAAGACTACTACGACGGTGTTCAGCGTAACGGTCAGGATCTGACCTGCGTGTACATCCGTAAAAGCAAGAATATCGAGATCCCTAAGTTTGACGGGGGTTTTGCTGGTAGGGCTAAAGGTTTCTACATTGGGTTTTGCGGAGAGATTTACCCTGTCCTTCATATTGAGCCAAAGAGACACTCCGAGCTGGAGCAACAGTTCGAGTTTGGCAGAGGGCATGTCTACTATCCAAATACTGATGACTTCTATTACTCTGCTGATGAAAAATGTTTTGATGCGTACAAGAAGGCATGGGGAGATTACAGAAGAACCAAATGGACCGGGATCAAATACGTTGAAATTGATGCCGACAAGGATATTAAAGATTTCTTTGCTCACAAACCTGATTCACTGAATGGTCTTTTTAGGGACCATAGCGTTCCTATCTTTGTTACGGAAAATTGCAGAGGTAGCAAGGGCTGGGATTCTGACGCAGATGTTGAGCTGAACCCTCTTCTGAAGTATTATGGGTTTCAGAGAGTCGTTGATCCTTTCAGTTGTTTCCAGAGGATTCATGGATTCATGTCTGGCGTTCTTGGACCTGAGCAGAAGCCGATCCCTGAGATTGATGATCTGACGAAGATTGATCTTCATGGGATGGACAAATTCAGTTTTCGTAGCGATAAGGGAACCAGACCAAAGAGGAAGAAAAAATGATTCACATTCTTCTTCGACCGTTGTGGAAAGATTCATTTGCAAGCGGGCTTGCAGGTGTCATACTATCTTGTAAAGTAAAGACTGGATAGATGTATTTTCTTGAGGCGGTTCTTCACAGTTTAGTGTTATCGTTCCGTCCAGAGACAAGGGTTCCGATAGACTTTATGTCTATCCATACATACATTGGAGGGTCTAGTTATGACTGAGGTATCTGCTCCTGAACTAACAATTCCTATTGAGGTTATGGAAAAATCCTATCTCAAATTTGATGGTGTCTACAATGATAGATATGATGAGTTTGATGGAATAATGCTTTTTGATTTATCTCGTAATTTTGATGAGGCAGGCAAGATGAGTTTGGCAGAAGTTGCGACTCAGGTTCATTGTTTTTTGCAGTATCGAGTTCCTGCTCGAAGGCAATTTTGGGGCCTTAGCTCAATTGGAAAGTTTTGCGGGGCCGATTTAGAGCGGCTTCTTTGACAAGTAAATAGAAAATGGGGCAAGTAGCATAGTTGGCCTAATGCGTACGACTCATAATCGTGAGATCACAGGTTCGAATCCTGTCTTGCCCATTTAAAAATTCTGGAGGGTACTTCAGCGGCAGAAGGTCCGACTCATAATCGGGTAGTCGTGGGTTCGAATCCCACTCCTCCTATTACAGATAAATAGATCATGGGTTAGCGATAGTGTAAGGGAAACACGCTATATTCTTCGGAATATGTAGAATTGAGTCAGGCTCGACTCCTGACCGCGCCAGCTTTTAGTTTTCTGGGTAAATAGGTTCAAGTCCGACCTCTCCTATTCCCACTGACCATTTTTCGCGCAAATAAAAGCATGAAACACCTCAACTCCTTCAATTTGACAAAATGCGCTGCAGCCAAGACCAAAACAGGTCAAGGTAGGCTGAAGCGAGGAGTGAATAAACAGCGAAGACAGATGGAGAAAAAAGAAGTGCAGGCACGGATTGCCACTGACGGATGAGAGGGATAGGATTAGGGTCTACTGCAAGGGCCGTATAAAAGTCGAACGTCTCTGCTGAAACTTATCGGTGCATAAGGCAGCGACGATATTAAGTAACCGTTTGCAGCGCAAAACTTGGCAACATGGATATGCGTCTAAGGATTTGGATAAAAGTTGCTTTGCCTGATCGGGTACGCGCCAGCGATTGACGGCAAGAGTAAGCAGACCATGCGTTTGCCACTGACGTTACTAGGCTTGTCGTTCCTTACGAGGGACGACAAGTTTTAAGACCGGAATACAGCCTATCTGATGAGTCCTATGCAGGACGAAACAAGAGTTTGCTCTTGTAATAGGATGAAGGGAGTAAGCATCCCGGAGGCCCCCAAGTATGACGTTGCCCAATGCGTCAGAAAGGGTAATAAAAAATAGCCAGTTGGGCGCGACCAGGACCGTACATCTTGGTCTGCCCATGACCCTTTAGCGGGGGTCATGAGTTTTTCGGAGAGCGCTGGCTCCATTCCAGCGGAGATATGTTACGGGTTCTAACTCAGCGGGGAAGGCAACCAACCGCAATAATATGAACCCTTTGCCACTACTAGGGTGAGAAACCTGTAGGGTGCATTTGCAGCCTGTCTCTTAAGCAGGACGGGGCTGGGTCATTTCCTAAACGACTGTGGAGATGATTGTACTCGCTTTGAGCGAGGTTGCCAATAAGCCAGGTCGTATCCCTATGGCCCTCGACGGGGGGCTAATAGGGTTTTCCTAGGAAAGGTGAATTTCGGCCACCACCGTCAACGAGGCTGTTAGGGGAGATGGACATTCCTCTAAAAACCAAAGTCCATAGCCTTGTAAACGGTGAGATACCGAAACAAGGTTTTGACCAGACACTTGGGTCTAACAATCAAAGTGTGACCAGCCGGAGAGACGGTTACCTGAAGGTTTTGACCAGACACTTGGGTCTAACAATCAAAGTGTGACCAGCCGGAGAGACGGTGACCTGTCAGAAAACAAGAGGACGAACCATCGTTGACCGACCTATGGGAAGGTTTGTGGAAGACCTCTGGTTCGGATGAGTAAATAAGGCAGGTCGGATGTTTCCCTACATCCAAGGCTATTCGGGATAGGCTCCCGAAACGGTCTTTTCAGGTTTCATGAGTTTTGCACAAGTCATCCACTGACTCAGGACAACTGAAAAAGATTGCGGAGTAGATTGCAAGTGCAACAGAAGCTTGCTACAATCATTTCTCGCAAGGGGCAGCAAGCCTCAAGCGACCTTGAAAAGTAAAGATCGAAAAAAGCTTTACTTGATAAGGAGTGAAAGAGTAGTATGTTGCAATACTCTTTGCCGATAAGAAACCTCAGCCGACAGCGGCCTTGACAAGTAAAGATCAGAATCATGTTCTTATGCCCATCTGTGTCGTGCTCGCAGCCCTTGTCGTGAAAGGAGTTACGCGCGAGAATGAAGATGTTCCAGATCACACGCGATGCCAATTTCGGCTCACGCTCGCGTAGCCATGCGCAAGTCCATACTTTGCAACAGGTTATGAGAGCGGCCCCTTCCGCGGCCTCAAAGCCGCGGCCCCATTGAAGCATTACTTATCAGTCCGTCTTTGGTACTGATAACTCCCTTCCGCGGCCTCAAAGCCGCGGCCCCATTGAAGCTATGGCACGGGCTTTTTAATAGTCGATAGAAAGAACCTTCCGCGGCGATAGCTCAAAGAAGACGGAATCAGCTTGTTGGTTCTTAAGGAGCGTTCTCTCCGATGGGGTACATGTATTGAAAGAC
>Ga0209491_10010323_pt1 | contig 11247 bp, 8 predicted proteins | sample BON02_FD_187213 | JGI IMG/M metagenome (GOLD analysis project Ga0209491, IMG submission 187213) | Freshwater microbial communities from Lake Bonney liftoff mats and glacier meltwater in Antarctica - BON-02 (SPAdes) (version 2) | ecosystem: Environmental > Aquatic > Freshwater > Ice > Glacier...
TATATATATATATATATATATATATATATATATATATATATATATATATATATATATATATATATATATATATATATATATATGTATATATATGTATAAATGTATATATATATATATACATACATATATATACATATATATATATATACACACACATACATATATACATACAAATATCTATGTATATCTACAAATTTGCATATATGTGTGTGTTCAGATACGCATATGTTGTATACGTATATTTTGTATATATACATGTTTGTTTGTAAATGTATTTATGTATGTATATATATAGAATAAGATATGTATACATGTATAAACCCACCAACAAGCAAACAGACAAACATAACCATACAGAAAACACCTATACAAACATACTAACAGACATTCATACATACAAAAATACGTACATTCATACGTAATACCATGGCATATTACATCAGAAATATCATTTGCAATACCATATGTACGTACACATATAGTAGACACGAATCCGGCGATGAATGTCGACACGTGCTAGAGTCTCATACCTACATATATAAAAACGGCTGTATGTGGACAAAAACATACACAATACACACATAAGATCATACAGGGTGGCGTAGGATCATAAGATGCCTTATCTTTATAAGTCAGTTTCCGCAAAAGAGCCCTGTAATTAGTGGCTCTTTTGCGAAACATGACCAGCAACTTAAGGCATCCTATGTGTCTTAGCCGCCCTGTATCATACTCATGTATACAATATCATGTATACGTACACATGCAGGCTCGAATCCAGGGACAGAAGTCGACACGCACATACATACAAACATACAGATTCATATATATACATTCGTTATATCATGTATATTTACACATACAGGCGCAAAGCTGGTGGCAGAAGTCGGCACGTATACATTCGTATATATATACATGTATACATCCATGCAAAAAATCACATCATATTAATATATATGTATACATTTGTTATATCATATATATGTCACATTCTGACACGAATCCGGTGACAATAGTTGTTACGTATCAATTCGTATATATATACATACATACATGCATTCAGACTTGAATGCATAATAATATATCACATTCATATATATGCATTCGTTATGTCATATTTTTACACATACAGGCACGAATCCGGTGACAGAAGTCGGTACGCGTGAGAGCCTCGGATGCCCTTAACGAGAGAGAGAGAGAGAGAGAAAGAGAAAGAGAGAGAGAGAGAGAGAGAGGTGCACACATGCACTGCATGCACATATGCAAACACACGACCGCCCACCTCCGCACACGCGCGCATGCACACGTGCACATACACGGACACAAACATGCGCGCAGAGTCACAAGTACACATGTGTATTAAAAACCCCAAACAGACACACAAGTACAGTCCTGCGCGTTGAAAAGCAACATCGTCTCAAGGTGTGCAGTACAACATTCTATTTGTGTAATGAAAAACAGCAACTGTGCACCAAAAAAAAGAAACATGAGTTGGTGTGACGAGAAAGATTTTTTTTTGGTGTGGATGCGACTAACACAGAATCAAATGGCTCTGCACTTTTCAGAAATGCCCCGGTGTCGAAAGTGCTGTTTTGTGTGTTTATACGCAAAGTGGTGGAAACCAAACTTTGAAGTGGGTGCATGTTTTTGCATTTGCACACCTTTCCAAACTCTTTCATGAAGCGGTGACAAAGAGGAGACTCTCTACTGCGAGACCCCAATCGTGACTGTTTGGAAAAGGGCCCTGTAAAATAGCGCTCTTCTTCAAAAGAGACTATTCCTTCGTGGAAAAACTGATGAGGAAAAGTTCTCTATGCAGAGCACGATGACGCGTTCTTTCGTTCATTTTGAGGAAACTTCCCGAGTTAGTCACGTTAGACCCCTGGCTGTGGCGCTCCTATCTAGTTTCAAGTATGACGTGTAGGACATATTACTGGGGTCGATTAGATATTCCTGAAAGGATCCCCTTCTTAGCTTCTAAGAATTCCTAGGGTACTAGCGAATATATTCGATAATTCCACCACCCCCTCACCGTTCACCCCCCCCAAACACAAATCAAGGGCTAACTGCTCACTAATTATCCACCATATCCACCACCCCAAGACTGACTGTTAACCACTGACCAACTCCACCATACACCACTCCCGCCCCTGACCTGTATAGGGGTGACAGTACATAGTACCCTCCACAGGTGACTCGTTGACATATAATACAGACAACGACTGTGAAGTCACAATGCTTCGAGACACGTCAAGTACGTCAAGTACTAGATTGGTGGACAAATTAAGTGTTTCATTGACAAAACTGTACTCTTTGACAACCAAAATTAAAAAACAATGTCACGGTGTCCCCAAAAACAATGTAAAGAGAAATCTACCACCCCAACACACAAGAGAGATCCACCATCCTAACCTTAGCTCAACCCACCACCCCACCCCCCCTCATAACCCAGATCCATCACCTCTGTACCTACCTGGTCACCAACCCGCTTTTTAAACCACCACCCCTACACAAAACTCAATTCCAGTGGAATTATTGAATATATTCGGTAGTGCAAACAGTTGCAGGTCACTTCTGAATCACGGAAGGAAATCGTGCAACGGGATAATGTTGAGAACGGGATGGAAACAAAAAGCGTCCGGTGTTCAAGAGGCTCGCATGTTTACAATTATATATCGAAAGCGAGGTTCGAACTCGCGCCCTCCGAAGAGGAACGGCACCTGAAGCCGCCGCCTTGGACCGCTCGGCCATCTCGACATAGCAGAACAGTCACCTCTCACGGACGTTGCATGTCACGTGCACAAACTTGGCCAATATATCAAATTCTTTTTTGCCAAAATCCATTGGAAGATTGGAAGAAGGTGTTTGCATTCTTTTTTACCAACATTTCAGCTGCACTCCGCTGCCGCATGCAATGCGTAGGGATGCCAATGACGATTTTGCGGCAGTCGATGGGCCTGGTGTGTTATTGGCAGCCGGCACTGCCAACGGGTCCATCATGTACATCCCGACGCAGAGTGACGAGTGAGGGAGTGATGACGACGAGCGTCATGAGCTCCATGTTTTGCTTGGCCGTGCCATGCTCGATGCTGACATCGCCCAGCCAAGGCTCAGGATTCTGAAGTGTATCTTCGTGTAGATTTGGATTGAGATCTCTTGCCTCAACTCCCCTTGTCTTCGAGGAGCTATCACGCTGCTATCTCGGTGTCTTTTACGTTGTTGTTTCTTGTTCATCTTTTTTAATCAGGATAAAACAGGTTTGAATGGCAAAGGGGGCGGTGACGATGCAAATCGATCGTCACTCCCAGCGGGGGGCAGGGAGATAGCTTCCTGTCTTCCCCGCGTATAGCTCTCCCGGATTCCCGTTCCGTGCCAGCCCGCGCTACCAGCATCCCATGTCCGCTAAATGGGTCGACCGCACTAATGATGGAAGATTTGATGTTCCTTTGACATGCCGGCTGGATAATCGCATTATGATCAGGCACCTCAAGGCAGTTCATTATGCGGTCCACCAATAGGAGTGGCCCGACGTTCTGGATGACAAGGTCCTTTGGAGCCCACGGGTCGCGGCAAGTCTCATACCCGGAGAAACACTTCAGCCGAAATGCTGCCGTTGGAGGATTCTGCGCCGACGCTACCCGAGGTTTGCACGGCCCTCGATCAAATAGCGGGGTGTCACCGGCCGCGCTTTCGCAGGCTCTTTCACCCTCTCCGGTCGCCCGTCCGAGATACTGCCAATTCAGATACCTTTCGTAGGTAATCAATGAGCCATCGACCGAATCAATGCTGCATAACTCACGGGAACTGGGGAATGTGTGGTGGCCGAGATGATCAGAGATTGGACCTTGCCTTGGTGTCAACAGTAATGTCTCGGATACATCAGATGCCCTCGAATGCTGGTAAGTGCTCGCCCATTCGCAACCAGTTTCGCCGGTGCAGTCCCCATCTTTTTCGTCATCCGTGGGCCTCGACTTCTTCAACAATGGACCGTCGTCACCGCCGGACCCGGTACCGCTCGTTTTATTGGTGGCGCAGACAGGATCCCAGATGCTTGGAGCTCCGCTCGATGTGCGCTCTGAGTCTGCTCTGTCAGCGAAGGCAGGTTCCAAGGCCTTGCGATGGGAAGCACCCTCCTCTCGAGCATCACGCCTGCGATCTCGATTTGTATGCGCAGCCGATCAACGCTAGAGGAACTCGACATTCATCAACGGTGGGACGAATTCGACAAGACCTACATGCTCACTGCGGGCAACGTTCTGGACTTTCTTTTTATGGCCCATCCCCCCTTTCCCCCATTCTTGGGGAAGATTTTCTACAAGAAGTTTTCCCTTCCCTCCCTTCTCCCTATCTCTCTTTGAGCATATAGAACTTCCAGCAAAGTTACTAGACTATTTCTAACGAAGTAATACAAGTAACTTCAATCCATCCCCGCATCCACCCCCAACCCCCACTCCCCTGCCCGTCACTCTCCCACTTTCAGTCCACCCCCCTCCTCTCCATCTCCTCCCATTCTTCCCATTCTTCCCTTTCCTCCGTCTTCATCCTTCTTCACAAAGACAGCGCATGTAAGGACTGTTGCGTTTCGACCCTCTCCCTTAAACCACCCTCCCTGTATCCCCTCTCTTCTCGCTTCTCTTCATACCCTTCTTCTTCGCATTCGTGAATCCAGATCCTGTCCGCTTCTTCTTGACATGGGCTTCCACTGTGTGTCAACTTGTTTATTCCTCTCCACCCTCTCTCCTCACACTCGCCATGCCTCCTAGGTATTTTGGGAGTTCTCGAGCTGAGATCTCGATATCTTTCGAATTTCATGTATCCTGCTCCTCTTGATGAGGTTAATCTTTAATAAACTCTGAAAGAAATCAAATGCAACACCCTCACACAAGCTTCCGGACTCAACCTTGCCCCCTCTTGGTGGCTGTGTTGTCAAAAGAACTTTCTCTCTTTCTGGTCAACGCCTCCGCTGAGGACATCATGTTGTAGGGCATTCTTAAATTCTATGCCGGATGCGCGGAAGTGCGTTTTAAAAAGAGTAACCTCGACCAGTAACTGACGAGAACCATGAATTCAAGATGGTGACTATATGTTGGAATAAAAACTGCTGTCTGGTCGTGTAGCCAATGCATGCCAGGTATTTATATCATATATACGTTATTGTACATACACGCATCCATGAGATCACAGGATTCGCTGCAGATGAATACCAAATTACAACTGCATGATCCACTACACAAGAAGGGAGACAGATAGCGAGTTGTTGAAACTCTTGAGATCGCTGCTGCTCAGAAAGGCTTTGAGATGGTATAAGGTAATGAGGTGGTCCTCACGCGCGCAACTTGAAGGCCTATAGATGGTACCTCTAACGCACGCTCGCGCCTGTGCACCCTCTCTCCCTCTCTACTCTCCCTCCCCCTCTCTATCTCCCTCTCCTTCTCCCTCCCTCTCCCTCTACTGCTCGCTCGCTCGCTCTCTTTCGCTACCGCTCTCGCCTGCGCACGTGTGCATGCACGCGTGTGCGTGCCCACGCTCCCCCTCCTCTCGCTCTCTCTCGCTCTCTCTCGCTCTCTCTCGCTCTCTCTCGCTCTCTCTCGCTCTCTCTTGCTCTCTCTCTCGTTCTCTCCCTAAGGGATCTCATATCAACACTGAGACAGTGTTGAGACGATACTCCTATCAGAACACCTATCTTGTTGAAGGTGTTGAAATCCATGTACCCCGCGTGGGGCCGTGCAGTGTATATGCATTGTGCAGCGCAAGTCTCAAAAAAATTAGTGGTCACTTTGGGTTGGGGTTGTGTATTTCTCGAACAGACACGGATTCTCGGTACATTCCAATTTACAAAGCATCGAATTCGTTATTGTGAAAACAAATCTCTCCCTCGATAGTAATCCAAACGTGATCTTGACGCGGTCAACCTGCGGACAGCGCTCGAGCATAACTGAGGGCAGCACAAGCTGAGCGCTACCATTGTATTTTTTGCATACGAGTTTACTGTATGTTCCTAATATCAAGATGTAGAGTAAAGTCATACCTAGGTTTGCGTACAATTGCGGTACTTGCAAAAAGAACGCATCTGCGGGTTGGAGACTTCCGATTAAAAAATGTGTTTGGTCGCAAGATTCGTCGGAATTCACCAATGCACAGCGGCATTCTCTTTGCAAATAATGAAGTTGTGTATACACCTAGATCGGACTCTCTTCTACGTTTTCATCTCAGGAATCGTTTGCAAAAATAAAATAACAGCGCTCAGCGTTTGCTTCCCGCAGACATGTTCGAGCGCTGGCCGCATGTTTGCCGCGTCAAGATCAGGTTTACATTACCACCGAAGAATCGTTTCGTTTCCAAAAGAACGAATTTAATGAGATGCTTTGTAAATTGGATTTCGCTGTGAATCCGTGTTCGTTAAAGAAATACCCAACCCCACCTTAAAAGTAAATAGAAATGCAGTAGACTGAATTGTGCTAGCGCGTCAGAGAGCGTGTTTTTATGAATTTTTGGCTGTCTTTTTGAGCGTAACGGCCTGAAAGCGAGGCCATTTCCACAATCCTGGTCCCGTCTGCTGGGAAAAATGACCAAATGCTCAAGAGCACTACAAACAGATTCACATCATAGGTCTCTGTTGGATTTGACAGTAATTTACGAGTATCTGGAGTACATTGAAATGTGAGGGAAAATGTTTGATATACGAAAACATAGCTGTATACGATTACCATAAACTTGCACCAATAATGTCGAATTTGGCAAGTGGAGTCGCACTTATCGCGCGAGGCGTTTTGGCCATCGAGCCCCGGTCTTCGGGTGGGCAACAAAACTCTTTTTGCTTGCACAAGAAGAGGTAAACTTCCAGGTTCCAATGAGCGTTTTGGTTTCCCAAAAACGAGTATTTTCATGGTGAATTTTTTATGTGCCCTTTTCCTATCTTAAACATCGAGCTTGTTATATTCTGCCACAGTACATTTTGGTCATCGTAGAAACATTTGGCTCGTATTTGTTGTGATAGTATGAATGAAAAGGTGAATCTATATGTGATGCCATACAAGTGTAAGATACTCTTCTTGACAATCGCCACAATTTTCCGTATTCTTATATATGATAACGTTTGTTCGAGTGATTGATATTCTGAAGCAAAGAGAATCAAGCAAGTACATCTTGGCGATACTTCCGTAGAGTAATTTAGATAGGTATTTCAACTTGATTGAGTCGATGTCTCATATATCATTCAAATTACAAAGGTGTTTCTATACCTCAGAAATTGACATTGTTACTCGCTTTATTTTCATTGATTGATGCTGATTTGATTACTTCACAAGAAATCGTCTAGTAGCTTTTCTCGAAGCTTTATTTGCTCGAATATTTAGTAAGATTTGAGCTTTTCGTGTATCATTTTTGATTTTCATGTTTTATATGTCGTTGCGTGTGTATGTGCTAGACCTTTGTCTCTAACGAATCCTATCTCCGCCCCGTCCAGTCAGGCTCCTGCTCCTGTGCCTGATTCTCGCCATTCCTCCTGCTCGCTAATCATAGAAGTGTGCTTGTGTGTGTGCGTGTGTAAATGTGTGATGAAAGTAATGAATATCAACACAATTGACAGCATACAGCACGAATAAGTGAAATACACTCAGTGTGTCTGTCTTCCAGAGTTTAACTCGGCGGTGGGGTCTTGAAGTGTGGTTCTCAGTTTACCATCCTGATTCAAGTTTTCACTCAATAACTCTAAATGCACACATCGTCAACTGTTCAAAGCTTGGATTACTCATAGAATTTCAACCATCATTTGTATCTTAACTTCAAACGGGCGAAATTCGACTCACTTAACTTGTTTGAATATTAAGTGAATGCGTGAAATCGCACATAACGCAAATATGAATAATAATCAAATTTTCTGACTATTGTTACTCATTTTGAAATTCTTGTAAATGTGAGAATGTTTTCAAATTACTTATACTTAAAGTGTAAAGAAGGTACTGCGAAATTTTTGACGGTAACTGGTTAATATGTTAATCAAAAAGAATGAATCTCATGAAGAAGTAAAGAATACAAATTGAAAGACACCGAGATAGCAGCGTGATAGCTCCTCGAAGACAAGGGGAGTTGAGGCAAGAGATCTCAATCCAAATCTACACGAAGATACACTTCAGAATCCTGAGCCTTGGCTGGGCGATGTCAGCATCGAGCATGGCACGGCCAAGCAAAACATGGAGCTCATGACGCTCGTCGTCATCACTCCCTCACTCGTCACTCTGCGTCGGGATGTACATGATGGACCCGTTGGCAGTGCCGGCTGCCAATAACACACCAGGCCCATCGACTGCCGCAAAATCGTCATTGGCATCCCTACGCATTGCATGCGGCAGCGGAGTGCAGCTGAAATGTTGGTAAAAAAGAATGCAAACACCTTCTTCCAATCTTCCAATGGATTTTGGCAAAAAAGAATTTGATATATTGGCCAAGTTTGTGCACGTGACATGCAACGTCCGTGAGAGGTGACTGTTCTGCTATGTCGAGATGGCCGAGCGGTCCAAGGCGGCGGCTTCAGGTGCCGTTCCTCTTCGGAGGGCGCGAGTTCGAACCTCGCTTTCGATATGTAATTGTAAACATGCGAGCCTCTTGAACACCGGACGCTTTTTGTTTCCATCCCGTTCTCAACATTATCCCGTTGCACGATTTCCTTCCGTGATTCAGAAGTGACCTGCAACTGTTTGCACTACCGAATATATTCAATAATTCCACTGGAATTGAGTTTTGTGTAGGGGTGGTGGTTTAAAAAGCGGGTTGGTGACCAGGTAGGTACAGAGGTGATGGATCTGGGTTATGAGGGGGGGTGGGGTGGTGGGTTGAGCTAAGGTTAGGATGGTGGATCTCTCTTGTGTGTTGGGGTGGTAGATTTCTCTTTACATTGTTTTTGGGGACACCGTGACATTGTTTTTTAATTTTGGTTGTCAAAGAGTACAGTTTTGTCAATGAAACACTTAATTTGTCCACCAATCTAGTACTTGACGTACTTGACGTGTCTCGAAGCATTGTGACTTCACAGTCGTTGTCTGTATTATATGTCAACGAGTCACCTGTGGAGGGTACTATGTACTGTCACCCCTATACAGGTCAGGGGCGGGAGTGGTGTATGGTGGAGTTGGTCAGTGGTTAACAGTCAGTCTTGGGGTGGTGGATATGGTGGATAATTAGTGAGCAGTTAGCCCTTGATTTGTGTTTGGGGGGGGTGAACGGTGAGGGGGTGGTGGAATTATCGAATATATTCGCTAGTACCCTAGGAATTCTTAGAAGCTAAGAAGGGGATCCTTTCAGGAATATCTAATCGACCCCAGTAATATGTCCTACACGTCATACTTGAAACTAGATAGGAGCGCCACAGCCAGGGGTCTAACGTGACTAACTCGGGAAGTTTCCTCAAAATGAACGAAAGAACGCGTCATCGTGCTCTGCATAGAGAACTTTTCCTCATCAGTTTTTCCACGAAGGAATAGTCTCTTTTGAAGAAGAGCGCTATTTTACAGGGCCCTTTTCCAAACAGTCACGATTGGGGTCTCGCAGTAGAGAGTCTCCTCTTTGTCACCGCTTCATGAAAGAGTTTGGAAAGGTGTGCAAATGCAAAAACATGCACCCACTTCAAAGTTTGGTTTCCACCACTTTGCGTATAAACACACAAAACAGCACTTTCGACACCGGGGCATTTCTGAAAAGTGCAGAGCCATTTGATTCTGTGTTAGTCGCATCCACACCAAAAAAAAATCTTTCTCGTCACACCAACTCATGTTTCTTTTTTTTGGTGCACAGTTGCTGTTTTTCATTACACAAATAGAATGTTGTACTGCACACCTTGAGACGATGTTGCTTTTCAACGCGCAGGACTGTACTTGTGTGTCTGTTTGGGGTTTTTAATACACATGTGTACTTGTGACTCTGCGCGCATGTTTGTGTCCGTGTATGTGCACGTGTGCATGCGCGCGTGTGCGGAGGTGGGCGGTCGTGTGTTTGCATATGTGCATGCAGTGCATGTGTGCACCTCTCTCTCTCTCTCTCTCTCTTTCTCTTTCTCTCTCTCTCTCTCTCTCGTTAAGGGCATCCGAGGCTCTCACGCGTACCGACTTCTGTCACCGGATTCGTGCCTGTATGTGTAAAAATATGACATAACGAATGCATATATATGAATGTGATATATTATTATGCATTCAAGTCTGAATGCATGTATGTATGTATATATATACGAATTGATACGTAACAACTATTGTCACCGGATTCGTGTCAGAATGTGACATATATATGATATAACAAATGTATACATATATATTAATATGATGTGATTTTTTGCATGGATGTATACATGTATATATATACGAATGTATACGTGCCGACTTCTGCCACCAGCTTTGCGCCTGTATGTGTAAATATACATGATATAACGAATGTATATATATGAATCTGTATGTTTGTATGTATGTGCGTGTCGACTTCTGTCCCTGGATTCGAGCCTGCATGTGTACGTATACATGATATTGTATACATGAGTATGATACAGGGCGGCTAAGACACATAGGATGCCTTAAGTTGCTGGTCATGTTTCGCAAAAGAGCCACTAATTACAGGGCTCTTTTGCGGAAACTGACTTATAAAGATAAGGCATCTTATGATCCTACGCCACCCTGTATGATCTTATGTGTGTATTGTGTATGTTTTTGTCCACATACAGCCGTTTTTATATATGTAGGTATGAGACTCTAGCACGTGTCGACATTCATCGCCGGATTCGTGTCTACTATATGTGTACGTACATATGGTATTGCAAATGATATTTCTGATGTAATATGCCATGGTATTACGTATGAATGTACGTATTTTTGTATGTATGAATGTCTGTTAGTATGTTTGTATAGGTGTTTTCTGTATGGTTATGTTTGTCTGTTTGCTTGTTGGTGGGTTTATACATGTATACATATCTTATTCTATATATATACATACATAAATACATTTACAAACAAACATGTATATATACAAAATATACGTATACAACATATGCGTATCTGAACACACACATATATGCAAATTTGTAGATATACATAGATATTTGTATGTATATATGTATGTGTGTGTATATATATATATATGTATATATATGTATGTATATATATATATATACATTTATACATATATATACATATATATATATATATATATATATATATATATATATATATATATATATATATATATATATATATATATATATATATATATATA
>Ga0209491_10010324_pt1 | contig 11246 bp, 14 predicted proteins | sample BON02_FD_187213 | JGI IMG/M metagenome (GOLD analysis project Ga0209491, IMG submission 187213) | Freshwater microbial communities from Lake Bonney liftoff mats and glacier meltwater in Antarctica - BON-02 (SPAdes) (version 2) | ecosystem: Environmental > Aquatic > Freshwater > Ice > Glacier...
TTTTATGGCCCAATACGAGTGCCGCACGCTGATCGTCACTCAGGCTGATGTATCGTTTCTTCCCTTGCATAGACGCAAGATAAAAATTATATCCATATTTACGGCCGACTACTTACACATCTGAGTTAGATGCATTTTTGTGGAGTCATTTGTGACAAGGGCGTGAGTAGCATATTCAAGTTTCCACGACGGGTATATGCCCTCAAAAATAAAGACATATATCTACACTTATTAAAAGAAATGGAATAGGGTCATTGATATGATTTTACACACACTACGATAGCCCAAATAAAGTGGCTTTAAGGCAATGAAAACGCTGGTTTTCATTGCCTTAATTATTTGAATACTATCTGTCTACGTAAGCATTAACAGAAGGTTACCTCGCAAACCACTCCGGAATAAACGAGAGTTTGTAAACAAGATAGGAGAGTGCAGCGCCCAGCGACAATCCACTGACGAGCATCCAAAAGAAAATAGCCTGCCTGGGTACCCTAAAAGCTACGGCAATGAGGGTGCCTCCGATGGGGGTAAATAATAAAGGAGTCAGGATAGCAATCCCGATAATTCCGAATCGTTTCCAGATTTTTACGGCCAGCCGGCTAGACTTATTGAACTTACGGACAGGAGTTTGACGGCGCTGATTCAACACCACCTGAATACCCTTACCTACGTACGTTGTTACAAGTACGCTCAGCATCATCCCCACGGCGGAGCAAAGTGCACTTTCGAACCAGCTCAATCCCAAAGCCATGCCCGTTATGGGGCCCGCAAAAAACTTTAACGCAGCAGCCGTGATCACAGATAGGTATTTAATCATCAGTGTATTGGTCATGCCGTCTCGCGAATTAATTCAGTGGTCATTCGTCGGGCTTCTTGGTCCGTCTCAACGTAGTCGTGGTACTGAGGATGCTGTACAAAAGTTACCTTGTCTGCGCACGCCTGGATGATGTCGGAAATTTCTAGAAAGCCGATTTCATCGTTCAAAAATGCAGCAACAGCTACCTCATTAGCCGCGTTGATAATACAAGCTAAATTTCCGCCTTTTTCCAGGGCAACGTAAGCCAGGGATAGATTGCGGAAAGTATCCTTGTCGGGCTTTTCAAAAGTGAGGGAAGGATATTGAGTAAAATCGAAGCGGGGGAAAGAGGACTTCATTCGTAATGGGTAGCTTAAAGCGTACTGAATAGGTAGCTTCATATCGGGTAGACCCATCTGAGCTTTGATGCTCCCATCTTCAAACTGGACCATCGAATGAATGATACTTTGCGGATGTACAACGACATCGATTTGGTTGGGAGTAAGATCAAATAGCCATTTTGCTTCGATAACTTCCAGGCCCTTATTCATGAGGGTAGCTGAGTCGATGGTGATCTTAGCACCCATACTCCAATTGGGGTGTTTTAGTGCCTGTGCCTTTGTTACTCCCGACAGGAACGCCCGATCTTTTCCCCGAAAGGGTCCTCCCGAAGCCGTCAGAATTATTTTTTCAATTGGATTTTTTTCTTCTCCGGTGAGGCACTGAAAAATAGCTGAGTGCTCCGAATCAACGGGGAGAATGGCTACCTGATGTTCACGGGCGAGCTGAGTGATGAGTTCACCGGCTACTACCAGCGTTTCTTTGTTAGCCAAGGCAATATCTTTCCCCGCCCGAATGGCCCGCATTGTAGGAAGTAATCCGGAGTATCCAACCAAAGCGGTTAGTACAGTATCGATCTGATCTGATTCTACCACCGAGGCTAGTGCTTCTGATCCTGCGTAGACTTTTATATTCAGAGGAGTAAGTGCGGCAGCTACTTTGGATAAGAGGGCTTCGTTACCGATCACTACCTCTTTGGGGCGAAAGTGGGCAGCCTGCTCAATGAGAAGGTCAGCGTTGTACTGAGCGGTGAGTACCTCTACCGAAAAGGCGTCCGGATTGGCACTAACCACATCGAGGGCCTGCGTGCCAATTGATCCGGTTGAACCAAGAATAGCTATGCGTTTTTTTGTCATGTGATGAAGAGTAATATCTTAATATTGAAACGTATTCGACCTCAATTTATAGCCACTTTCGCAGTGCATCAGCAATTTTACGATCGTTTGATAAACGAGGAACTTTATTTTGTCCTCCTAGCTTTCCTTCGGCACGCATGTAGTTGATAAATGTATCTTTGGGCAAAGCCCGAACCACAAGTGAACGCAGTATATTACCCTTAATCAGGTCATCGTAGTACACATTCAGTTCGGTAAGCTTACGGTCAAGGTCCCGGGAAAAGCTATCGGGGTTGGCGGGTGGCGTGGCAAACTCAATCATCCATTCGTGGTAGGGTAGCCCACTCTCGGCGGGCGTTACCATCGGAGCCACGGTGCATTCGGTTACCTCTACTTCGGGGTGGCGCTGCATGGCGTAGTGAAGTGCTTTTTCAACTTCCTCACCAATTACGTGCTCACCAAAGGCCGAGATAAAATGCTTTATCCGTCCCGTAACAAGAATACGGTACGGGTTGAGTGAGACAAACCTGACGGTATCCCCAATCGAATAGCCCCAAAGTCCTGCATTGCTATTGATTACGACGGCGTAATTTTTTCCTAACTCTACATCTTTGATCGAAACTCGTTTGGGTTTTTCATCGAAGTAGTTTTCCACCGGAATAAACTCGAAGAATATTCCTGAATTCAGTAAAAGTAAAAGTCCTTCTTCGGTTTGCGAATCCTGATAGGCTAAAAAACCCTCAGAGGCCGGATAGGTTTCGACGGAGTCAATACGTTTACCAATCGCCTCAAAAAGGTTGGCCCGGTAGGGCTCAAAATTGACACCCCCGTAGACAAACAAAGAGAAGTCGGGAAACACGTCCTTAATATCTTTTCCGGTCCGGGTCCGAATTCGGTCAAAGTACATTTGCACCCAAGGCGGAATTCCCGAAATTAGAGACATACGTTGGTCGATAGTTTCGTCAATAACCTTTTCTAGTTTGGTCTCCCAGTCTTCGATACAGTTTGTTTCGTAGCTTGGCAGTTGGTTAGTACGCAGATACCCCGGTACGTGGTGGTTAACAATACCGGATAGCCGTCCGATATGAACACCAGCTTTCTGTTCGAGGACGGGGCTACCCGAAAGGAATATTAGTTTTTGATCTAGGAAAGCCGAGTTTCCGGTCTGATTCACATAGGTGAGGAGTGCATCCCGAGCTGAGTTAATATGGTTAGGAATGGAGTCAGAAGTAATAGGGATGTACTTGACCCCCGAGGTAGTTCCGGAGGTTTTGGCAAAGTAAACGGGTTTACCCGGCCACAGTACATCAGGTTCGCCGTGTAGGATATTTTCTACGTAAGGCTTGAGCTCTTCGTAGTCGCGTACGGGTACGGCATCCCTAAACTCTTCATACGAATGTACGTCCTTAAAAAAGTGATCTTTCCCAAATTGAGTAGTAGTGGCTGTACTGATAAGTTTGGTGCGCCACTGTTCTTGTACGGCTTTGCTACTGCTAATCCAGCGGTGCTGTTGCTCCACAATATAACGAGCCAGCGGTTGGCTCAGCAATGATCTAATTCCCATAGTATTGTAAAGGTAAGGACTATTTATAAAATACCGGGCATGCAATACCCCACCGAAGTGGGATACTATTTGATTTTCAAGTTCTTAGGTAATTTGTTGAAATGACTTTGTTTGTGGGTAATAATCTGTAATTTTGCTGACCTGTAAACGGGGGATGATTTTTACCAAAATAAAACATGGGATTGTTTGATTTTTTGACCAGCGACATCGCTATTGATTTGGGTACCGCTAATACTCTGATCATTTGTAAAGGTAAAGTGGTAGTAGACGAGCCTTCTATTATTGCCATAGACAAAAGCACCGGAAAGGTACTAGCGATTGGCCACACGGCCATGCAGATGCACGAAAAGACCAGTGAAAATATAAAAACAATTCGTCCCCTTAAAGACGGTGTAATTGCTGACTTTACGGCAGCGGAAATGATGATTCGGGGGATGATCAAAATGATCGATACAGGAAATCGTTTTTTTACTCCTTCTCACCGGATGGTGATTTGCATACCTTCGGGTATTACGGAGGTAGAAAAGCGAGCCGTTAAAGATTCCGCCGAGCATGCCGGAGCCAAGGAGGTGTACATGGTACATGAGCCTATCGCCGCTGCCATTGGTATCGGTATTGACATTACCCAGCCTAACGGTGTAATGATTGTGGATATCGGAGGAGGTACAACCGAAATTGCAGTGATAGCCCTTTCGGGTATCGTCTGTGAACAATCGGTGCGTATAGCTGGAGACGTATTTACGCGCGATATTGTAGATTACATGCGTCGTGAGCACAACTTACTGATCGGAGAGCGTTCTGCCGAAATGATCAAAATCGCAATTGGATCGGCACTACCTGAATTGGAGAACCCACCGGCTGACTATGAAATTCGCGGCCGGGACCTCATGACGGGTATCCCCAAAGAAATTAAAGTAACGTACAGCGAAATCGCGTACGCTTTGGATAAATCAATTTCTAAAATTGAGGAGGCTGTGATGAAGGCTTTGGAGATTTCTCCTCCTGAGCTTTCAGCGGATATTTATCGGAATGGTATCCATCTGACTGGTGGAGGGGCATTACTTCATGGGCTTGATAAGCGTTTGGCTACCAAGACCAAGCTACCCATTCACATAGCCGATGAGCCGCTCAAAGCAGTAGTAATCGGAACCGGAGATGTTCTGAAAAACCTGAAATTATATAAGCCCGTATTAATTACTTAGGAAATAATCGTTCGACGGCTGGCTTCGTACGTAGTACAGTGGGTAGCCATCGTGGCTTTTTTGGCTTATGCTTCAACTCATTCAGTTCCTTTCCCGGAACCGTAATTTCATTTTCTTCGTCCTGCTGGAAATCCTTTGTTTTTGGCTGATCGTCAGAAACAATACCTATTGGGGGGCTACCTACTTCAATACATCTAACTACTATGTGGCCAAAACCCTGACGGTTTCGAACTCGGTACGTGAGTTTGCTAGCTTGCAGGAAACAAATGAACGTTTGGCGCAGGAAAACCTAAGGTTAAATAGCTTGGTAACGAAGCTTCAGGAGCAAAATCCTCAAAACGCACCAACCTCCTACCTGCCTGATTCGCTGTTTGTCAATCGGTTTAAATTTGTGGTAGGAAAAGTGATTATGACCGAAACCAACCGGGCCAATAACTACCTGACGATTGACAAAGGGAGTGCCGATGGTATCCGACCGGGCATGGGGGTTATTTCTGCCACTGGTGTAGTGGGTAAAGTCCGCTCTTGTTCGGAGCACTACTCTGTTATTACTTCCATTCTTCATTCTCAATTCATGGTATCTACTAAGCTTACGCGGAGTGGTGAGATAGGTCCTGCTGTATGGCAAAGTCGGGATCCTGAGACCATTTCGCTAATGGATATTTCAAGGTACAAGCCGGTCATAAAGGGAGATTCTGCCGTGACATCTAACTATAACTCGGTTTTCCCACCGGGTATTATGGTAGGTACGGTAAAGAATGTCAGTGTTCGCCCTGATCAGACGTTCTTCAATATTGATCTGAAAGTAGCAACCGACTTCCGCAGCCTCAGCTACGTATACATAGTGCAGAATGATCTGCAAGCCGAACGGGAAAAACTTCAACAACCCATAGAAGAGGAACGCCGATGAGCCTGCGAGAAATCATACAATACATAGCGTTATTTCTGTTTTACATGGTATTGCAGATCCTCATCATGCGCAATGTCGTGCTTTTTAACTACGGGTTTTGCTTCATTTACGTAGCAGTGTTGCTTGCATTACCATCCGACGCCAGTAAAACCTGGCTATTGTTCCTGGGCTTTTTTACGGGCTTACTGATGGATGTATTTTATAATACGCTAGGAATACATGCCGCAGCCTCCGTATTGATCATGTATCTGAGGCCCTTCTGGATACAAACTCAACTTGAAACCAAAGGAGTTGATCGGGTTGATATTACCTTAAATGCGCTGGGGATGGGGAAATACTTGACTTTTATGCTACCGCTGATATTTATTCATCATTCCATGTTATTTCTCGTTGAAATGAGCAACGTGGGTATGATTGGGGTTACGCTGATACGTATTGTGGGCAGTACGCTTTTTACTACCTTCCTGATAGTCTTATTTCAGTTCTTTTCCAGGCGCTGATAGTGCACAATTCCTGACAAGTTGACTGCTTTAGACAGCAGTGGCCCAAAATTTTATACAGCTATGTCAATCAGTTTGCTTTTTATTCGTAAAAACTATTTTGATAGTTCCGAGTTTGTACATTAGTGATTAGTCATGTACTTCGCCTGTGATAAATTGCTACTGATTGAGTCCAGATACCGTTCATCAAGTACTACCGTGCGGGGTTTGGTGCTATTTTTAAAATTCGTAAATTGAGCAAATCTATGTCAGTTATCATGTCAGAAGCACCCATAAAAGAAGGCTACACGGACGGTCAGAAATATGAGGTTTTTAATCGTGAGTTCATGCCTCATATAGATTCGATGTATAATTTCGCTTTTCGACTTACAACAGACGAAGACGATGCCAACGATCTGGTGCAGGATACATATTTAAAAGCGTTTCGCTTTATATCTTCATTCGAACAGGGTACAAACGCCAAAGCATGGTTGTTTCGTATTCTCAAAAACAGCTTCATTAATGACTACCGTAAGAAGAGTAAAGAGCCTTCAAAGGTAGACTACCAGGAAGTTGAAACCACTTACAACTCCGAAGACGCTGCTGATACTTCACATACCGTAGACTTACGGGCCGATGCCGTACAAGATATGATCGGCGATGAGGTAGCTAATGCGCTTAACTCTCTCCCGGTTGATTTTCGTACCGTTATCATCTTGTGTGACATTGAAGGTTTTACTTACGAGGAGATGGCGAAAATCTTGGATATTCCCATCGGCACAGTTCGCTCTCGCCTACACCGCGCCCGTAATCTGTTGAAAGAGAAACTCAGAAATTATGCGGGTCACATGGGATATGACGTGTAGTGCCGGAAACTTTTTCTATGATCATTGCGGTTATAAGGTACAACTGTACTACTACACAGGTTTTACAAATATTCAACCGCGATGAATTTATCATCTAAAACATCAGAAGCTGCCGGAGAAAAGCAGGATCAGCCTATGAAGCATCACTGCGACAATCATGCTGAATGCATGAAAATGATTCAGGCTATCCTGGACGGCGAAGCAAGTGACGCAGATAGGGAGCATTTTAGACAAAATATGGATAAATGCATGCCCTGCATTCAGACCTATCACCTTGAAAAGTGCATTAAGGACTCACTGCATAACAAGGTAGAGCGCCGCCCTTGCCCCGAAAAGCTGGTGTCCGCTATTAAATCACAGCTACTCATTTGACCTGCATACATTGGAAGGAAAGCTTATCATTTTTTCTGCACCGTCAGGTTCCGGTAAAACAACAATCGTTAGATATCTTTTAGCGAAGTATCCTCAGCAACTGGCATTTTCAGTTTCGGCTTGTACTCGTACTCGTCGCGATTACGAGGTAGATGGCCACGATTATTACTTCTTAACCCCGACAGAATTTCGTAAGCGTATTGCTAATCAGGAGTTTGCCGAATGGGAGGAAGTCTACGTTAGTAATTACTACGGTACCCTCAAAACCGAAATAGAGCGTCTTTGGGCCGATGGGAAGCATGTCATCTTTGATGTAGATGTCAAAGGTGGACTGAAACTGAAAGAGGCATACGGAGACAAGGCGCTTTCAGTATTTGTAAAGGTATCCTCCGAAGAAGAAATCAAACGCCGTCTCAATAGTCGGGGAACCGAAACAGAATTTACATTAGCCACTCGACTAGCCAAAGTCCGCTACGAGTTGAGTTTTGAAGAAGAGTTTGATGTCGTTTTGGTCAATGACGATCTCGCACCAACCTTACTAAAAGCCGAATATTTAGTAGAAGATTTTTTAAAATGAAAATCGGCTTATTCTTTGGCTCCTTCAACCCCATTCACCTTGGACATCTGATTATTGCCAATACCATGGCTACCGGTACGGATCTGGATCAGGTGTGGTTTGTGGTAAGCCCGCAAAACCCTTTCAAAAAGAATAAAAGCTTATTGCACGAATTTGACCGGCTGGACATGGTAGAGCGGTCTATTGCTGATAATGCTCTGCTGAAAGCCACTGATTTTGAGTTTCATCTTCCCAAGCCAAGCTATACCATTGATACCCTCATCCGGTTACTCGAAAAATATCCACAGTATGAGTTCAAGCTGATTATGGGCGAGGATAATCTGGCTCAGTTTCCCAATTGGAAGAATCACGAAAAAATACTTGAATACGTAGGGCTTTATGTATATCCCCGGCCCAACGCCCCGTCTCATGGGTTTAGTGACCATCCGCAGGTTACATTTGTAAAGGCCCCGCTACTCGATATTTCGGCTACTTTTATCCGTGATTCCCTGCGCAACGGACGGTCTATCCACTACCTCGTTCCGGAGGTAGTGGAAGAGGTGATTCACCGCAAGAAATTTTATTTGTAGATTTTATTCGGGTATCTCCTGCTGATACGTAATTTCGGTAAGTAGACCAATGGCATTAAAACGAAGCACTGCCTTCATAGCCGTGGAGGGCTGCGTGATATCATCGCATTGAGTCCCCTTCTCCAAAAAGTAGATATATATTTTCTGATTTCTACCGGCTAATTGATGAATATCTGGCTTGCCTAATAAATTCCCCACATCGTCCGCGAATTTCCCCAGCAGTTGCTTTTCTTCGGATTTAAAATTTTCCACTAATTTTGCACGAACATCACCGCAGGCACTACGGTCTTTGCGCCACTGTACCAGATCAAGCTCACCGAGTTTTTCGGGTGGAGCGGAGCAAGCAAAAAGTAGGGGAAAGAGGGTAAGTAAAAGAACTGCTTGTTTTATCATAGTACACTGACTTATTAAATAGCGGGTTGCCTTTCGTTATAAAGGACTTGCAACAGGGTTTGTCCTACGGCTTTGAGTGTGGTAGGGTCGATGTTATCCATATCATCCTCGGACGTATGCCAATCATCAAAGAAGGTTTTGCTCAGATCGTTCATCCGGAGATGAATAATATCAATCATCGGAAACTTCGCCTTTTCGTTGACAGGCACATGGTCGTCGGTAATGGATGGGCCTTGCTGGTCGATAAAAAAGTTGCTGTATCCCAATTGACTAGCCGTATTCCACACCGTACGAACCACCTCGTTGGCATTACGTACCGAATACCCTTCTTTGGGGAAAGTAGCCCCTTTGGCACCAACCATATCCAGTAAAACTCCAAAGTAGGCCGTATAGTTTGGAAGATGTTTGTTGTCGGCCCAATACCGTGACCCCAGGCAGAAATCACCAAACTCATCGGTAGCCACGGCGGAGTTGCCCCAGTCTTCGGCGTCAAAGAAGACTATATCCACGCCCAAGTCTAGTTTGGTAGTATCATTACTCAATACACGGGCCACTTCTAATAGCACCCCCACACCACTGGCACCATCGTTGGCGCCCGGTACGGCCTTGCTGGTAAGGACGGAGTCCTGATCAGCGAAGGGGCGGGAGTCCCAATGCGAGGCCAGCATGATGCGTTTGGCCGCGTTGGGGTTGTAGCTACCAATGATGTTACGGGCGTTGAGCTTCTTGCCGTCGTAGGTAGTAGCTATGAATTTTTGCTCCGTTACTTCAAATCCATATTTTTTGAGTGTTTCTACCAGATAATCTCCCGTTTGTACGTGGGCAGGAGTATTAGGCACCCTCGGACCAAAGGCTACCTGCTGTTCCACAAAGGCGTAGGCGGAATCAGCGTTGAAAAGTGGTGCTGGAGCCATGGCGGTGGTTTGTTCGGAGGTACTTTCGGAGGAATTGTTGTTGGTACAGGAAGTTAGACATGCCCCTATAATAATGGAAAAAAGTAAGAGGCGGGAAATTAAAGGAAAGTGCATTCTAGATTTATAAAATGATTGATGGTCTGTACAAAGATAGGATCATTGAATGAAAAAACATGTATCAATCATCCGATGGTCGTTTTTGACGTAGGGGATTTTTGGCGTGCCTATCAGGGACAAAAAATATTTCAAAAAAATATATTGAAATTTACTTGACAAGTATCGTTTTTTTTGAGCTTTATTTCTCCAAAAGAGTGTAACCAAAAAGTGTACCTTTTGAGTATGTGAAAAAGTCATCGAAAACTATGAAATATCCCCCAACAGAAGCGCTGAGCCTATGAAAAAGTCTCTATTCCTATTTGCCTTACTTTCAGTGATTCTTTCCCAGTGCAGGCTACCTAGTGTTGAATTAGAGCCCAATTCGGGTAATCTTTTTGATCGACAAGCTTACATCCAATGGCAGGGTTTTCTTATAAAAATTAATGCTCTTATAATTATATAAAATATGGTAAAAGTTTAGAAAAAAGTCTCGTATTTAGTAACCTTTGTGGTCGGTTGAACCTGAATCAGTACTAAAATAACTACTTTCCTATCTCCTTTGTGATGCAAAATACCCAATTCTGGTCGAAATAAGTTTTTATAAGAAAGCCCTGTATAATCCATACAATGGAAATTTGGCTTTTCAATCACCTTCATTTATAAAGATGGAAAATCTTCAAGAAGAGTTCTTTCACGGATACCAAGATGTGTATTATTCGGGTGGTACCAGTCAATATGCCAGTATTGGCAAATCAAATATTGAATTTGAGGCAAAGATTTTTGAGGATTTGGTTAGTACTTTGGAAACTGGGGGAGGAATTAATGGGGCGCCTGCTGGGCATCCAAAGAGTACAGAATATAAATTGTGGATAGAGCAGGAGTTAGCAAATAATTATAGTAGTTATCCCACACAGATAAACTTAGATAAATACTTTTACTTTTTAGAAGCATTTAAGGAAAGCTATCCAGAATACAACTACCCAACTCGTTCGGATTTATATCCTGACGCTTTGATAAACTTAACTAAAAGTAAAAAATGCAATTGAAATCTAATTCAGATGAAAATTTTATTCTTAATAATTCAGGTAATTGTTTTAGGTATCGGAATAGCCAATGCTCAACTTTTTACAAAAAAGGAACATCTGGCTAAAGCCAAGAAAAATATTTATAGTAGGACTTTCGCAAAACTGAAATTTTATTAACTTGTGGGATGAAAACAACGCGCGAACTTTACTGCCAGTACCTTCTTTCGAGCCAAGTCAACTACACCTGCACGAATCTGGCTGACCATTTTGCCGACCTGACCCACGACGACGTCAGCCGCTTCCTCAAG
>Ga0209491_10010327_pt1 | contig 11246 bp, 15 predicted proteins | sample BON02_FD_187213 | JGI IMG/M metagenome (GOLD analysis project Ga0209491, IMG submission 187213) | Freshwater microbial communities from Lake Bonney liftoff mats and glacier meltwater in Antarctica - BON-02 (SPAdes) (version 2) | ecosystem: Environmental > Aquatic > Freshwater > Ice > Glacier...
TTTTAACGCGGGTGGGAGTGTATGTGGGTGTGTGCGTGTGATACGCACACACACACACACACTGTACAGATGGGGTGCTTGGATGTGAGCCCAGGAGTTGGGATCAGACACCTGGAGGGCCCGAAGAATCCAGATGGACTAAATCTCGGCATACATATATTCGTATCTGTGTACAAAGTACACATGTGTATATATATGCTCAGAGGCGGGATGAGATCTTGGACTAACTGCGTTTTTCTTTTAACATGTCTTTTCTTTTGAGAAAAGTAGAAGATGTGACGACAATCAGCAAACTGCAGTCACTCACTTCGGTGAGAATAAAAGACTGCACCTTGAGAGTTCCAAACAAAACTACTACATTATTTCTTTCTGAGTAATAATAAAAGCAATATTCACATTAGGCCAAGGGGGTTGGTGTCTGAGTCGTCCGGGGTATGTTTGATGAGGTGCCACTGAGATCCGTCTAGGCTCAGGGGGCCTGTGGCTAATTGAATCGTGGCTACTCCTTGTGTTGTAACTGCTTTGATTAGGCCTTTGATTTTGTTCCAGAACTCTGGGTTTTCAAAGATTCGTACGACTCCTGGACGCATGGGGCACGGAGAATCTTTCTCGAGCACATGAAGCTTCCAGCAATTCTACTATACTATTTCTTACGAAGTAATAAAAGCAACATCAATCAAATCTATCCGGTTTCGTGTTTATTTTAGCATCCTGCTCTTCCACTGGGTCTTCTCCCCCCCATGCATGTAGGAGTGAGTCTATTTTTTCCTTGAATGTTTTCCTTGATCTGATGGCCCGGTATAGTCCATACCCAGTATTCATTGTCCACCGTTTCCCAGTCCTGTTCGTCTGTGACATATCTCCTCATGAAACTTTTTACCTCTGGGTGTATTCGTCTCTAGTATTCATCCGTGATCATGGGGAATCCCAGTTCTGGAAGTGTGAACCAGAGCCATGGGGGTTCTTGAGCCACAGTCGCCTCTTGTTCCGTCCAGACAAGGGGAAGTGATATGCCGGTGCACGTTTGGGGGGTGTCTCTGTAAAGGGCCACCAACATATTTGCTGAGCACCCTTTTATTGTGTCCAACGACAGTGCTACGTCATCGGCCCTCAGGGTACTCCCACTCTAGGTCGTCGGGTAGTGTCGACCGGAAGATCAGGTCCGCTTCATTCACCTTTGCTTTGAATGCGGTCGGTTTCTTTATGGCCCGGTTTGCAGACATGAGTTGCATTTTGGCTGAGAAGGGGGAAATTGTTCCGTGGTCCATAGTCTACTGCACGAAGTGCACTGTCTGTTTATCGCAGTTGAGTATATTCAGCACCACCAGCCCTTCCTTGTGGTTTTGTGATTTTGCCACATGTCTTCCTGAAGTCTCAGTGGGTCCCGGTTGGCTATCAGAGATTGGAAGAGGTTGTGTGGCGAGGATGTCCCGAGTTTTAGGAGTTTCTGGAGACGACATCGTGTGGGCGGTTTTAGTTGACACTCAAATTCAAGCTGTTCATTGTCAATACTCCTGTCCCTGGTTCCCACCTGTGTTCTTTGTTTCTTAGCACTTAGTTTCCGTACTGCTCGACACCTGTCAATAAGGGCTTTCCTTATTTCTTCCAAGTGGATCCATTGGATGCCATCTGCTACTCTGTCCGTCCGTGTTACTTGGGGGGTTCTTATTTCGAACAGGTTCCGGAGTAGGATCTCGTGGACTATTTTTGGTATGTGGGTTGCCCATTTTTCTGCTTGCCATTCTTCCTCGATTAGTTCCATGATCTCTTGTCTGTGTTTCTCTTCACCTTTTGCTGGGGGCAGGTCTCGTGGCCATTACCTCGTACCACCAATTGCAGATGTGTGTTTCATTTCCGAAGATTCTAATTTTCTTCGTCAGTAGCTTCAGTAGAGAGGAAATATAATATATATATATATATTTATTATATTGAAAAGAGGCAGCTCTTTTCCTTTTAAGTGGATGGCCGCGTCCATTTCGTTAATGGTGTCCAGGGAGATCTCTATTTGTGGCAATGAGGACAATGTGTCCTCCGTGCTCGAGTTTTCTCTGTATTGTTCCAACTCGTCCGCAGTCTTGGAGATGGTTTGGGATATGATCTCTTTTACTTTACGGTTTCCAAGGTGGGAGCCGTGTGTCTTCCATGTGTGTGGCAGTTTGTCGCAGGCCCCTATAATATCTTTGAGTTTGTCAAGGTAATGTTAACTGCCCTCCTCTCCAATGTTTTTTAGCAAGGTATATTGGTTTCATATCTTATTCCGTTTTACGATATATTTATCCAATAGTTGTGTCAATTGGATTCCTTGCAGCTGCTCCACCCTTGGACACCTTTGCGCTTGGGCCTCTTTTAGGTCCAATGAATGCAAGTAGGCTGGAAATTTGTGCAGTTTTTGGATCCAGTTAGTTACTCTTTCTTGGGTTTGTTTTTCCACCCCTTTTTGGGGGTTGCAGAAGAATTGTACACCACTGGCTCTTTGGATGCGAGGGATTGAGTCTAGTGTCCTGTATCCTGCTAGTATTCGTTTCGGTCTGATGGCCATGAAGGCTTGTTCCCCATTTTTCAGATTTGTGAGTTCGGGCTCGGGGGTGTTGTCGTCTCTCCGGGAGTTGGGATTGGCTTTTCTAAGTTCCTTGAGCCGGGCCCGAAGGGGATCCCACTCCCACACACACACAAACACACACACAAACACACACAGGACGTGGCATACATAGCAACATGCACATCCAGCACCGAGGCACGAGAGCTCACATAAGGCATGAGAGATCAATTTGTTTATCAGGAAACACCTTATAGGAAGACCTTTTGGTCGCCTGGGCGTTTCGCAGACTAGCTTGCTAGAAAGGGAGGGCTGCTAAGGTAAGTATTAGACGTGCTTATACTTCCTTGGGCAGAACGCAATTAGATTGGATCTTTGAGAGATGCAGTGGAATTAAAGAATTGGTGCATGACACCAATCTCTTACTGTGGGGGGTATCCACGGAAAACGTGTGTACATCTCGCACACACACATGCACATGGCCAATACACAAGTGGCTGATAGGGCAAGTGTAATTGGATTTGAACATATTTTTTTTCACTCACGCACACATTTTCAGCAGGCTCCTGGCGGCAGCGGTGCACATTGACTTTTTGGTCAAAGTAAAAGATGCAGCGGCGGCGACTGAGCTTGTTGCTTCCGGCGCCATGGCCGAAGACAAACTCAATGCCCAGCTCGTCCTTCAGGTGTGTGTTGTGTGGATGTATGTAAGTGTGAACACGTTTGAGTATGTGTGTGAATATATTTACGTACGTAAATATGGTTACATACATAAACCAACGTCCAGAAGATCCTACGGGTGCGTGTCGTGTGCATGTATGTGTGCGTGAAAATGTGTGTGCATGTGTGTAAATATGTTTACGTGTTTAAATATGTTTACATATGTTTATTACCTGAGTGCAACGCCCAGCTCTTCCTGCAGGTGTTTGCGTGATTGTATGTGTGTGTGAACATGTGTGCATATGTGTGTAGACATGTTTAGGTATGAAAATATATTTGCATACATGACTCAACGTCCAGCTCGTCCTGCAGGTGCGTGCTGTGTGTATGTATGTGCGTGTGAACACGTGTGCATATGTGTGTAAATACATTTACGTATGTAAATATGACACATAACGCAATGCCCAGAATCTGGCAGATCGTCGTACAGGGTGTGTGTTGTGTGAATGTATGCGTGTGTGAACATGTGTGCGTGCCTTCAGAGTGTGTGTATTGTGTGTATGTATATGTGTGTGGACGTGTGTGCGTATGTGTGTAAATATGTTTACGTATGTGAATATATTTACATACATAACTCAATGCCCAGCTCGTCCTACAGGTGTGTGCTTTGTGTATGTATGGAACATGTGTGCGTATGCGTATAACTGTATTTACATATGTAAATACATTTGTTTGATGATTGCTTTTATTACTTGTAACAGTAATTTAGTACCATTGCTTGAGGGTCTATGCAGTTCAAATCCATGTAGATTTGAGTTCTCGATTTTTTGATTTTTTGCCGGAATCGAACCGATGACCTCGGGATTAACAGTCCCGCGCTCTGACCAACTGAGCTAGTTTTACATCGTCCCTACATACATAACTCATCACCCAGCTCGTCCTACAGGTGAGTAATGTGTGTATGTATGTGCGTGTGAACCTGTGTGCATATGTGTGTAAATATGTTTACGTATGTAAATACATTTATGTATATGTCTCAAGGCCAAGCACAGGGCTGTTTTTTGTGAATGTATGTGTGAGTGTGAACATGTGTGCGTATGTGCGTGATTATGTTTACATACACAAACTTGACGCCCAACTTGTCCTTCAGGTGGTTGCTGATGATGATGATTGCTTTTATTACTATAAAAAGTAGTTTAGTACCCTTGATTGAGGGTCTATGCGCTCAAATTTATTTTAGATTTGAGATATCGGTGGTTTGCTCACATCTTCTTCTTTTCTTTTTTGTGAAAGAAAAAACATGTTAAAAGAAAACAGAAAGGCAGTTAGTCCAGCCCTAGGAATGGGGTGATGTCCATGCTGTGTGTGCCAAGACACGGGAGCTGGTTTTCTCTTTTAGTGTGCCATGCGCAGGGTGCACTTCCTGTTCGTTACCAGCAGAGGTACATGTTTCTAAGTTTGATATGGTTGAGTTTCCATATTGTGCAGGTTATGTTATATATAGATATATCCATTCCCGGTGGGGTTGGGTATTTCTCGAACAAACGTGGATTCTCAGTGGAATCCAGTTTACAACACATTTCATCAAAAAAATTGTTGTGGAAACTAAACGATTCGTCAGTAGTTTTGTACTCGCGATCTTGACACGGCAAACCTGCGGCCAGCGCTCAAGCAAGGCTGCGGAAAACAAACGCCGAGCGCTAGCAAATGGTTTTTTCGAGCGAATTTGCAATATGTTCCTAATGTCAAAATGTAGAGGAGACTGAGATCTAGGTCTGTGCACAACTTCGGGACTTGCGTTTGGAGAACCACAGCGCAATGACAAACCCCGATTTTTCCTGCGTCGAAACACGTTTTGTTTCTGGAAGTCGCCACTGCGCCATGGTTCTCCAAAATGTCAAGGATCATTCACCCTCATCATTGCTTGCCTGCCAGCAGGTCATTACAACCAAGCGTTGGGCCACCCAGATGGACACAGGATGAGTGTCTGCGCGGGACAAGCTGCGTGCTGGGCTCCTGCAGAGTCAGACACAGAACACGACTGGTCAGGTTGGAGCACCACAGGCGTCCGCAACCGCGGCGCGGCAGGGAGGTGCTTTTTCGGGTGCAAAGCGTCCACGTTTATTGTCCGGATTAACGACGTCCAGACGAAATCAAAGCGCCTTGAAACAGCTGAAAGTCCTGTTTCTTCGTTCCTGGACAGCGTGTTGACATGTCCGGCCTTGGAGGGAGACAACACCACGCAGGAAGAAACCCCCTTTGAAGTTCTCTCAATGGCTGTGACGCCGTGCGATAACGGATGGGTAAATGCTTCGCCCTTTTGGGACATCAATCTTGAAATCAGAGCACAGCTAATGAAGCACGAGTCGTTCTCTGCTGAAAGCACCTTGGCGGAACAGGAATTGGTGGATAGCTGGTGCTGTTGACGCAACGCAAGACAAAGATACTGTCAGTGCTATCAACGTCGGGTGATGGTTTTTTTTCCATAACAATACATTATTAAACACCTTCATTTTTACGTTTTTTTCGTCTACACGGTGTGGGCACCGTGAATGTGCATCGGCATTGCGACACTCGAAAGTACCCCATTTTCCTAAATAGATGCAGGCGCCTGAGGCAAGTTTTATGACGCTTGATTCTGTTTACACCTTCCCCTGGTCACACTCATGTTTTGTTTTTGGGTCAAAATCAACCTTTGAATCTCCAAAACACGGCAAGGACGACTATTTCTGGTTTCATATGGGTCTGTGGGTGAAGAATGACTGCTCCGGAAAAAAGAAAACTTGAGTTTTTTGGAGATCAACAAAGCAAAAAAAATGAAAAAGACGGTTTTTGAACCTTTCTGAATGCGTTGCTTGGTGGTGGTGAAAGTCAACAAACAAACAAGTCAGATTTTCTGTAGAAACTTTATTCTGATACAGGGTACGGGGTCCAAAGTTTAGTAGCTTGGCTCAGCACGTTACTAAACCAAATTCAGTCAAGGGGCTCGACACGAAAAGATATGGGCCCTCAGGCGCGGATGTGACGGTTTTTCCCTCGGGTTTTTTTGTTTGACCCGACCACATCGATGATTTGGCCAAAGGTTCCCTCTAAATTTTGATGGTCTTTGATTCGTGAGTAGAGCTCCAAGGTGAATCGTGCTATCTCTTCCGGTCTAACAAGATCTGTGTCCCATGACACCGTGAGTGGGGGCTACCCGGAAGTCGGGAACTATAGAGCTGGCGTCCCCGAACGCTCCCTATCCGTCCATGCCTGACTCCTCGCCATCAGGCATCCATTCACTCTTGAGATGCCCTTTATAGAATAAACGACTGGACCTTAAACACTGATTCAAGAGTTATCCCTTAAACCTACAGTCACGGTCCCCGGACTCTCTCACAGTCCCGGTCCAGGAGCTGTGAGGCTAAATGCGATTGCGAGGTCCAACACCAATTTGGGGTTCGTGGGCTTGACGCGCCCATTCACACTAAACAGCAGTCCTCTTTTGACTCAGTTGATAATAATGTTCACTGGCACACGCTGGAACGCGGTTGGTCCTCTCGAGTGATCCCGACCGTGAATGGGCGGGCAGGTTGGGCGGGTTTCAAAATCCGATACGAGGTGGGTGGAAGGCTTTCTAAAAACAATCTGAAACTTGAAGCATTCTCTGGCAGACAAAATGCAATCTTTTCTTCGTCCCAAATTTGTGTTGGTCAACTCGTTTAACTTTTTCGTTTCACCTGAATGGCTGTAGGAATCCTAGCTAGACACAAAAATTTACATTTGGCAATTTGTCATATAGAAGTTGCCGGGAGTGAAACTTCAGATAGGTCAGATTATCTCAATTCCATGGTACAAAGTGAAAATGCTCAAATTCTGTACTGTGATTATTACTCATTGTGAATATGAAATAGCACCAAAAATTTGAGGTCACTTCGGCAAATCCTAATTTGATTGTGTGAACGACCCAAACTGCATCGATTTGAACTTTGAATTCGCGGGCCCGGGATTCTTGAGATGATATGTGGGTGCATATCTGTATATGCAATGAATTTGATCGTTGTTAAAACACCGAAACATGAGGGTATGATACCATGGCGAATTGGATGGGGTTTAACGATAGGAGTGCATCTATTTTCGTGTGTACATGATCTTATTTATTGAATTTGGTTGATAAACTCGCGTTGGAGTTCGTCTCGGAATTGATCTATACCCGAGGCTTGCGAATTATTGATAGTTAAAATTCCATAATTCCGGAGATGCATGTTTTCGGTTTGTTATTTTACCACACCGATAGCACTCCAATCATATCAGGAACGCATACAAGTGGTGCACTCACACTGATATGGTAGCCCGCCGGCGGTCTGAGGGCGCTCCCACAGTGGATCTTGGACTTGAAGTTTTGCACATACGCATATATGCAAACACGAGAGGATTAAACCACAACACACTTCCATAAACACGCAACATGGCGCCATGCTAGTCTAAAGTTTTCTCACCGATCCGGGTATGGCGAGTAGGGGTCGAGAAATAACCGGTACAACACAATCCATTAACTGACTGAAAAATATATCTCAAACTTGTGCCTATGCGCACGCACAAAATGGTGGCTGACGCCCTCACCGGACCAAGAGCTTGCCGTCCCCGGCGTTTGTCAGATACCGCAAAGATCATGGCTGGTCATGCTCCTTTCGCCGCTCGCATGCTACGTTGCGTGTGGGGCTAATATTGTGAGCCCTGCGTTTTTCATGAGATTTTTTCGTCTCTTAATTTATTTTCTTTATCATCATGAGTACACATCTATAATTTTGGTCGGGTTGCCAATCATTTGTCTCTTGAAGATCCCACTGTTGTGGATGGGTGAGAGCGACAAACCTTACGGACTTTGGTTCTTTAACCGAACACTTGAAGTGTTCTTTTTTTCCCCTCGCGTTCCTTGTCGACAGCATAAGAGTGCTGGGGCAGAACCGAGGTGAGATTGTCGAGTTTAGCACAACAAAGTGTCACATGTACTCTTGTGTCTCTTGCTTGTCCCATCCCTGCTGACGTGTCCGTATGTGCTTCACGTTCAGGAGAATCGCTTGGAGATAAAGCTATTTTTTTGACAATCATGAACATTTTTGAAGGGATGGAGTATTTTTGAGATTCGCGATGACAGTTGTGAAAAGTCGCGCGAAGTCGTGTTATTCGGATTCCATGCTCCTCGTGCGCGCTCTGTATCAGGTCAACTGGCCTGGTGCTACAGAGCGCCCTCAACCAGACAATCGCGGCAACAAAAAATCTCTCTCGTACCAGGCTGGGCTAAAAGTATATCTTTTGACTGGAAACCTTCAAAGATTGTCACGATTTTCAACAAAAATTGGATTTGCAGTTTTCGTCCCTCGGATGTTGGTCGCAAATGTTAATCTCCCTCCCAAATATATTGGTTTTACGACTAGCACCTGTCAAAGAATTCTCAAGAATTGCGACAAAACCGAGAGAACAGACCAGGGAGGATCTCGTGGAGAGACTTTTCTCTCTTACTTTGCCCAACTTGGTGTGTTGCAGCACTTCTGCCAAAGGATTGAGTCACACGAATAAATGAACACATATACATTGAGGAAGTCTCATGGACACACTTTCGCTGGCCACATCTCTCAGTCCTACTTTTACATGGCTAAAAAGCCCGGCATTTACTTGTGATTAGTGTTAGGACTTACCACTCCATACTGTACACGTGTGTCCCAAATATGTCTGTGTCTGCATCTGTGCCTGTGTCTTGTGTCTGTGTGTGTTCGCGCGTGTACCTAGGTGTGCGTGTGCGTGGGTGTATGCGTGTGCGTGTGCGGAGGGGAGGGGGAGGTGCGTGCCATAGAGTTAGAGCATCTTGCCTGGCTTGTGTCCACTCTTGAGGAGCCCTGCTGCATCGAACCTATTGTGCGTGCGTGAGAGAGAAGGGGGGGGGAGAAGAGACCCAGACCGAGACAATATCAAGACCCAAAGAAAAACACACGTCTACGCGCATACTCATACCCACACACGCGCACAGATATACATGCGCGCGCATGCCCTCATGCAAGTGCGCATGCACATGAACGCAAGCGTGCGGACAAACACACACACCTACACGCACAGACATACACACATGCACCACACGCATGCAGGTGCACGAGCAGGTGCACGCGCGCGCGCGCGCGCATACACACACACACACACACACGCACACACACACACACAAACACACACACACACACACACACACACACACACACACACGCACACACACGCACACACACACACACACACACACCCACACCCATACCCATACCCGTACCCACACCCACACTAACACCCACACCCACACCCCCACACACACACATACACATACACACACATACACATACACGCGCGCACACACACACCTACTATGAAGCATATCACGGTATTCGTCAAAAGAACCGGGGAAAATGGTGAGACTGCCGGGGGTGTCACCAATGCGTCTCTCGACGTGCCATAACTCATCACAGGTGAGAGAAATGAGACGTTCATCGTGGCTGACAAGCACCACACCACCAGCAAACTTGTTAATCGCCATAGCTAATGCCTCAATGGTCTCGATGTCAAGGTGGTTTGTGGGCTCGTCCAGCAGCAGAATATGCGGCTGTCGCCAGGCTAACTCAGCAAAGGCAAGCCGCGACTTTTGTCCGCCACTCAGAGTTTTAATCGGCCGAGTCGCGAGATCACCGCTCAGTCCAAACCGGCCGAGGTATTTGCGCGCCTCTTCCACCGTGTCCTTTTCGCCCACGGAGGCGGCGAGTCTGCGCATGTGCTCAACGCCGTCAAGTTCCATGTCAAACATTTCCAAATGATGCTGTGTGAACTTGGCGATGCGCAATTTGGGATGGCGGGAGATGCCACCCGTCTGCGGAATCACTTCGGCCTCAAGCAATTTGAGCATTGTTGACTTTCCTGCGCCATTGGGGCCAACGATGGCTACGCGCGAGTCGCAATCGATCCCAAAATTGAGATCTTGATATAGCCATTTACCCGCTTCGTATCCAAACGTGACATTCATTACCGAAATACAGGGTGGTGGCAGCGTCTGGGCAGCAGGAAAATCTAGCTTCAAATAGGGATCATCATAGTCGAGCTCCACTGCCTCGCCCTGGATCCGCTCGAGGAGCTTCATGCGCGACTGCGCTTGCCGCACCATCTTCTTGTGCCCATGCCCGAAGCGCGCAATGAAATTCTTGATATCTGACGTACGTCGACTTTGCGATTTGGCAATGCCCTCCGTATGCGCTCGTCTCTCTGCACGAACCTTGAGAAACGTGTCATAGGAGCCCCCGTAATACCAGAGCCGTTTGCGATGTACAAATATGGTGTTGGTGGTCACTCGGTTGAGAAAACCTCGATCGTGTGATACTATCACCACTGTCCTGTCCCAGCTGACGAGAAAATGCTCCAGCCAGGTGCAGGCAAACACGTCGAGATGGTTGGTCGGCTCATCGAGCAAGAGCAAGTCAGGTTTCACAAAGAGCGCCTGACTAAGAGTCACCCGCATACGCCATCCGCCGGAAAACTCCTGAGTTTTGTGTTTGTGTGTACATGTGCATGTGTGGTGCGTTCGTGAGAGAAGGTGGCAAGAGAGAGAGAGACCCAGATGCAGACGCAGACAATATCAAGGGCTAGAACAAAATACACGTATATGCCCATGCCCATGCCAACACACACACACACACACACACACACACGTACACACACATACACAAACATGCACTCTCACACACACACATACATATTGATACATTCACACACACACACAATCGCATTCACAGAAAAACACACACACAAACACCGACACGCACACAAACATACACATGCAGACACACAGAGAAAGAGAGAGAGAGACGCACACTACACACATGCACACACGCACACACACAAACGCGTGCACACACACACACGCACACGCACACGCACACGCACACAACACACACGCACACACACACACACACATACACACATACAAGCACATATGCCCACACACACACACACACACACACACACACACACACACACACACACACAC
>Ga0209491_10010330_pt1 | contig 11244 bp, 10 predicted proteins | sample BON02_FD_187213 | JGI IMG/M metagenome (GOLD analysis project Ga0209491, IMG submission 187213) | Freshwater microbial communities from Lake Bonney liftoff mats and glacier meltwater in Antarctica - BON-02 (SPAdes) (version 2) | ecosystem: Environmental > Aquatic > Freshwater > Ice > Glacier...
GTGACCGAAAAGTTCATCTTCCAGAATCGATTCGCTAAGACCCGCACAATTGAGCGGCACGAAGCGAAGCTTGGCGCGCTTGCTGTTGTTGTGGATGGCCTGGGCGATAAGTTCCTTGCCGGTGCCCGATTCGCCGGTGATGAGCACAGGCATAGTCGTCGGCGCGAACTGGCGCATCATGGTGAGCAGGTTTCGCATTTGTGACGAAGTGCCCACGACACCTTCGAAACCGAATTTCTCATCGAGGCGCTCGCGCAGTTCGCTGTTGGAAGCACGAAGCATCACCGTCTGAATCGCACGATCGCACAGATTGCGGAAGACTTCCAGATCGAGGGGCTTCTCGATGAAGTCATAAGCCCCGCCTCGGATCGCGCTCTTGGCGGTGGGTACATCGCCATGGGCGGTGACCATGATCGTCTCGGCGCCGGGCTGAAGCTGTCTGGCGGCGGCAAGAACTTTGAGGCCATCGGTCTCGCTGTCCATCACGAGGTCGGTGACGACTAGATCGAAGTTGCCATGCTTGAGTTCTTCTTCAGCGCAAGGCCAGTCGTGTACGATCGTGCAGACGTGGCCCATGCGGCGTAAAGCCTCGGCCATGACTTCAGCGTGATCGACTTCGTCATCAACAATCAGGACCTGTGCGGAAGGTGTTTTCAGTGCGTCACTCATGCGGGGGAATCTTCGGGAGTAGAGCGGGTTTGGTCAAGGTCCAAGAGCGTCATGTGCAATGCGACAAATCACCGCACGGTGTTCGCTGGGCGAACTCGCCTATAATCGCACAACATGAGCGCCAACGCTTTATCAACCAAGAACCCCGCCGCCGCCACCACTGTTCGCCGTGTTGGTTGCGTTAGTTTTCTCAATGCCCGTCCGCTTATCGAAGGCTTGGAAGATCAGCCGGACCCGGTGGTGAAGTTCGATGTGCCCAGTCGATTGCTCGCCGATCTGGAATCTGGCAGCGTTGATATTTCGCTTTGTCCGGTGATCGATCTTCAGCGAAGTCATGTGCCACTGGAGGTGGTGCCGGTGGGGGGCATTGGCTGCGATGGTCCGACGCTGACGGTGCGAATTTACAGCCGTGTGCCGCTGCGTGATATCAAGGATATTTACATCGACACCGACAGCCACACGAGTATCGCGCTGATGCGCGTGCTGCTTGCGGAGTTGTATCACATTAAGCCCAGGCTCATCGACTATCAGGCACGTGAACGCGTTGCGGAGAATCGCATCGTTACTTCGCCTGACACCATGCTGCTCATTGGTGACAAGGTGGTGACGGGTGCTCCCAGTGATGGGGAGTATCCACATCAGATGGATCTGGGCGAAGCGTGGAAAGAGCTCACGGGTCTGCCGTTTGTTTTTGCAGTGTGGATGACCCGGCAAGGCTCATCGCTGGGTGATTTGCCCGCGCTGCTTGATGCCACGCGCCGGACCAACTCGACCCGCATCGAGGCGATTGTTGCGAAACACGCCAAGCGTCTGGGCTGGCCCGATGACTTGGCGCAGCAGTATCTGGGGCACTGGCTCAAGTACGCCATTGGGACGCGCGAGCTTGCAGCGATGCGTCTTTTTTTTAGTAAGGCCAAGGAGCATGGCGTGATCGAGGAGCTGCGCGAGATGCGGGTGCGCGCGGTGACGCTTCGTGATGAGTGATTCTTGTCGTTGATCACAGCGCTGATGGCGCTACGCCGCAAGCGGCGACGGAATCTTCTCCTTGCATCACGCCTACTTGAACCGGTTATCATCACCATCGTTGCAACCGTTTTGTTGTCTCACCGGTTGGTCTTTTCATGCTCGCTCTTGAACAAGTGCACAAGTCGTATCAGCTGGGTGCTCAGAAGGTGCAAGCCTTGCGAGGCCTGGACCTTCGCATTGAAGAGCCCGGGTTCTTCGCGGTGATGGGGCGCTCAGGCAGCGGCAAGAGCACATTCCTTCACCTGGCAGCGGGCTTGGATCGGCCAGACAGTGGTCGCGTCATCGTCGATGGCGAAGACCTTTCAAAACTCAGTGATGCGAAGCTCACGCAATTTCGCCGGGGCAGACTCGGCATCGTTTTTCAGAAATTCAATCTCATCTCCACGATGACCGCGTTTCAAAACGCAGCACTCCCGGCAGTGATCGATGGCAAACCCAAAGCTTGGATCGATGCACGCGTCAATGAACTTTTCAGCGCACTGGAAATCGATGGCAGAGCGCAGCATCGACCCGATGCCATGTCAGGCGGCGAGCAGCAGCGCGTCGCCATCGCACGGGCCATGCTCTTTAAGCCTGCGGTGCTGCTCGCGGATGAGCCGACGGGTAATCTCGATTCAGCTAACAGCGAAAGGCTCTGGAAACTTCTGGGCACGCTGGCGCAGGAACAGAAGATAACTGTTGTGATGGTCACGCATGAACCGGCGGCGGCGGCGCACTGTGAGCGCGTCTTCGTTATTGCAGATGGTCAGAACAAAGGACACTTTGAGGTGAACGGCCTTGATTCGATCGGTGTGGCATCTCGCTACCAACAACTTGGCGGGTAGGCCCGGACGCACCGCGCTGCTTGTGACCGCTGTCACGCTGGCGACCGTGCTCAGCGTGCTGGTGGCGGTGACCATTGGCACGTTGCAACACTCCTACACGGAGTCGATGAAGTCAGCAGCCGGCGCGGGCGATCTGCATGTCCGTCATCGCAGCTATCAGCGATTCGATGCCAAGCTGCTCGAACAGATTCGTACCATTCCCGAAGTTGAATTTGCCGCGGGGCGGCTCGAACAGCGCGGCGTCAATCTCGAACTCTCACGCACTAAGAAGAACGTCATCGTCGTCGTCCACGGTATTGAGCCGCAGTACGATCGCCTGTTTTTCCCGGTGAAACTGCTAGAAGGGCGTTACATAGAAAATGAAGATGAAGCGGTCATCGACGGCCGGGTGATGGTGGCGCTGGAAGCGAAGGTCGGCGATGAACTGCAAATCGAATGGCAGGAGACTCGGCTCAAGGTCGTAGGCATCAGCGAGCAGCCGCCGCTCACCGTGCTTCAACTTCCGGGGGTGATCACCACGCTCAAGTCTGCGCAGACCATCGCGGGCTATCCGAACAAATTGCGGAAGATCGAGATCAAATTGAAGGAAGGCGGTGATGCGGCAACATCGCACTCTGCTGTTCCGGCGCAGGAGGGCGGCACTGAGGGAGCTTACGATGCACGCATCGATGCCTTCATCAAGCAGCATGAGTGGAAGCTGCCGCGCGATACGATTTTCGAGCCGCCCGCCAATGTTCGCGCGGGGATCAATCGCGGTGTGAAGTGGACGAATCTCATCGGGCAAATCGTGACGCTGCTCGTCTGCCTTTCGACAGCGTTCATCATCGTCACCGGACTGACCACCGCAGTCACCGAGCGTACGCGTGAACTGGCGATCATGCGCTGCGTCGGCACGCCTCGCCTGCACATCGGCGCATCGCAGGTCGCCACCGGCGGCTTCATCGCAGCGCTGGGCGCGATCATCGGCACACCGCTGGGCATCGCGCTGGCCTATTTCATCTACACGATGAACCGGGAGATTCTTTCCTCTGGTTTCATCTTCAATCTGCCAGGCATCATTCAGGCGATCATCGCCACCATCGTCGCGGGCCTACTCGGTGCGCTCTATCCCGCCATTATGGCGACGCGGGTGCGGCCACTTGAGGCGCTGGCGGCAAGGGCCAGGCAGCCGCGCTTCTGGGGCGTGGTGGTGTGTCTGGTCGTGGGCCTCGTGTGTGTGCTCTTTGAGCCGATGACGCTGCTGATGATGGAGGATGCAGAGCAGGCGTTTTGGATTTATCTGCCTTGGGGGTTGGGGGCGACGTTCTTTGGTTACTGCCTGATTTGCGTGGCGGTGCTGGTATTTCTCGCGCCGCTGCTGACGACGGTGATTGCGAAAGTGCTGCGAATTCCACGGGTATTATTGCATGAAACCGTGATGGCCACGCCGTTTCGTCATGGCTTAACCGCCGGTGCGCTGATGATGGGGCTGGCCATGCTCGTCGCCATCTGGACCGAAGGCGGCAACCTTCTACATGGTTGGTTCAACACCATCAAGATGCCTGATGCGTTCATCATGGCCAGCGATGGCTTATCGCCTGAAATGTTGAAGATCATTCGTGATGACAAGAATCTGACGCGCATCTGTGCGGTGCGGGCGATCCCGGTGCAGACGCGCGGTGTGAGTTTTGGGGTGCGCACAATCACGCCGCCGTTCACGTTGTTTGCTGCTTCGAATGTGGATCAGTTTTTAGAGATGACTGACATCGAATGGCTCGATGGCGATAAGGAATCGGCGCTCAGTCGCATTGCGCAAGGCAAGGCGGTGCTGGTGGGGCGGGAGTATCTCATCGCACATGGCATGGGTGTCGGCGCGAAGATCACGCTCAAGACGTTCACGCAAGGCGATCAGGAATTTGAGATTGCCGGCGTCGTCGGCGCGGTGGGCCTCGATGTTGCCGTCGCTCACTTTGGTATCGGGCAGGAATATGCAGAGGCTTCGGTGAGCACTGTCTTTGGCACGCTTGAAGATGGTGCGATTTATTTCAATATCGAGAAGCCTGATCTCATCTTGATGTCATTGGCGAAAGAGGCAGATGATCTGGCGACGCTCGAAAATCTGCGGCAGAAACTCTCGCCGCTCACGCGCGGTGAACTGCGCGCTGATTCGAGCCGCGTCATTCGCAAGAAGATTCAGGCGATCTCCATTCGTCTGATGACTGTCGCCAGTTCGCTGGCGCTGTCGAGTTTGCTCATCGCCAGTTTCGGCGTGGCGAATCTGATCGTTGCAGAGATTAACGCTCGTCGCTTCGAGTACGGCGTCATCCGCGCCATCGGCGGCCACAAGGGCATGCTCGGTCGCCTCATCGCTGGGCAAACGCTGGTCATCGCGCTGGTCGCATGCATCGTGGGCACTGCGCTGGGCGTGCAGATCGCTCTCGTGGGCCAAGTGTTTCACCGTCGCCTGGTGGGCATGACCTACGGCTGGCAGTTGCCCTGGGATGTCGTTCTCTGGGGCAGCGCGATCGTCATCATCATGGCGCTGGGTGCTGCAGCCCCAGCAATCGCAAGGCTGATGCGCAAGCAGCCGACGGCGCTGCTGGCGGCAGATGCGTAGAGATCAGTGCAAGTGATGAGCCGCGACTCAACGAGTCGCGGACGTCAGCGGACTGAAGGAGCAACCTTCGCGCCTTGTCTCTTGGGCAGTTCCGATGATTGGGCGAGCCTGATGAACGGGATCACTTAACAATTCTCACTCCATCAGGCCTTGGGCGTCCGCGACTCGTTGAGTCGCGGCTCAAGTGTTCGCTCACTTCTTGTCTTTCCCAAAGATATCGCCGATGCCTTTGCCGATGTCTTTTGTTTTATCTTTGAGAAGGCCGCCCGCGCCGTCTTTGAGGATGTCTTTGCCCAGGTCTTTCGTCAGGTCTTTGGTGGCTTTGTCGAGTTCGCCGGTGATTTTCTTGGTCGCGTCATCGACGACTTTGCCCGCCATTTCAACGGCGACTTTGTCGAGGTTTTCGAGTTGTGCGAGATGGCCTTGCAGGTCGCCGAGCATGTCAGCGGGCAGGCCGCCTTTGGCGATGACCGCTTGGATGATCGCCTTGAGAATCACATCGCTCACCTCGGCGAGCAGCGCGCCGCCTTCGGTGTCAGAGCCGATGCCTTTGAGGGTGAGTGCGGGGATGTTGATGCTGAGTTTGGTGAGCTCGCCGATCTCGGGCATGAGGTTGACATGGACGTTGACGTTTTGAATGTCGATGAGGTCGATGACGAATTTCTTGCTGGTGCCTGATTCCTGTTTGACGGTTGTTTCGTCTTTGGATTCGAGCTTTTTCAGGTTCTCCATGATGGTGTCGTAGTTGGTCTTGCCCTTGAATTTTTCCAGGTGGACATCAATGTCCTTGAACGCGATGCGGACGACCTGCACCTTCTCGCCCATGAGCTGCCCGATGGAGACATCCACTTCGCCCCGGCCAAGTTCGAAGAAGTGAGGCGAAGTGAATCCGCTGGGATTTTTGACGTGAAGTTTGTCCATGCCGAACTTGCCCGAGAAGATGCCCAGGCTGATGTTGTCCAGCGTGGTGTCAACGCCCAGAGCATAGGTCGCGCCTTTTTCGATGCCAGCTTTGGCGATGGAATCGATATAGATGAATGCGACGACAACGGTGATGACCAGCAGTAGCAGGACGGCGATGATCAGGCGTTTAATCTTTTTCATGTGTAGCTCCCTACCTAATTATTCCACAGGGAAAAAAGTGACTTCATCGCTGTCCGTATCGAGAATAGCGACGGTGTAATTCTGTGCGCGAAACAGGGCGCCGGGGTTGATGATGCGGGTCGCTCCTTCGCGATCGTTGCGTGCCTGGTGGCTGTGGCCATGGCAGAGGTAGGCGGGCTTGGCGGCGAGAGCGCTGACCATGGCCTGCGTGTCATCACCATGCAGAAAGATGAGCTGCCGCGGTGATTCGCTGGCGTTTTCAGCAGGCAGGTCGAGCGTGCCGACGGGATCGGACACAGTGATGCCCAGATGCTGCGCGTATCTGCCCATCGGCTGACGATCCCAATCGACATTGCCAAACACCAGATGCACGTCGATGGCCTTACCGGATTCGTCAGCGGGCACGACCAGTTGGTCGATCACTTCCATCGAGCCGATGTCCCCCATGTGAAGTAAAACCTGTGCGCCTGCTTCCAGCAGAATCTGCACCGCTCGGCGCGTCGTCAGAGCGCGGCCATGGGAATCAGAAAGTAAACCAATCTTGGGCAAGGGATGTACATCCTGGTGGGACAGCCAGAATAGCGGGACGCATTGATTGAGCAACCCCTAGCCCGGCGTTCGATCATAAAAAAACCCCGGCGCTTGCCGGGGCTTTCGATTGGTTGATTGATTGAACGACAGCTCACTTGCTATCAAGCTGCTTCAGACGCACATCCTTGAACTCCACAACCATCGGCGGGCCCGAGTGAATCTGAAGGGCGAGGATGCCTTCCATCATGCGGCCTTTGGGGTCGTTGTCGATCAGATCGACGGTCTGGTATCCGTTGAGGTAATGCTGAATATGGTTGCCTTTGCAGATGATGATGTAGTCGTTCCAGTCGCTCACTTTGTAGGTCTTGCCGATCTCCGCTTTGTCGCCGAGTTTGCCCACGACATTGGGCTTGCCGTTTTCACCGACTTCGACTTTCTCGCCGACGTTGCAGAGATAAGCGCGGCCTTTTTCGTGATAGAGAAAGCCGACCTTGCCAGGTGTGTTTTCGACTTCCGCCTGGTAGCCGCTGACGACCCACTTGTTCTGAGCGTCTTCCTTGGCGGGCAGGAGCTTGCTGCGGTACTGGATGCCGGAGTTGCCGCTCTTGATGCGGAAGGAAATGCGCAGTTCAAAATCCTTGAGTTCGCCCGCTTTCCAGACGAGGAAGGTGTTGCCCTTGGCGACATTTTCCTTGGTGGTTTCACCGCGCACGATGCCCTCTTTGAAGGACCAGAGGCGAGTGTCGCCTTCCCAACCGGTGAGGTCCTTGCCGTTGAAGAGTTGGACCATGTCCTTGGGCTCTTCGGGTGCGGTGGGCTTGGGTGCATCTTCTGCGAAGGCAACGGTTGCAAACATAAGAACGAAAAGGCTGGCGAGGCGTGACATGAGAAATCTCCTGTGGGACATAACGTGGATTGCGGAATAGGAACAACACGACACAGTACGACAGCCTACCACGGCAGCGAGCGAACGAGCAATCATTGCACTCACGCCATTGTGGCATTGGTGTTCGTACTTCCTCTGCATGGCCTTGGCCTTCAACGATACAATCATCCCGGCTCGTCCTCAGGTTCCCATTCATCCCTCGAAGGATTTCATCATGTCCCGAACACTCACCGCTTCATCGCTCCTGCTGCTCGCTGCACTTTTCTGTGGATCACTTTTTGCGGAAGAGAGCAAGAGCGATAAGGCCGACAAGACCGACAAAAACGTCACCGAACTTTTCAACGGCAAAGACCTCACCGGCTGGGGCTACAAGACCGGCCCTGCTTTCGACGGCAAAACAGAAGCGAGCGATGAACGCTACTGCGCCAAGGATGGCATGATCGTCGTCAACCCCGGCAAAGGCCTGCGCCAGATGTGGACCACCGCCAAGTTCCCCGGCGACTTCGAACTGCGATTGGAATTCCGCGCTGCTGTCAACGCTGACAGCGGCCTCTTCCTGCGTGGCCCGCAGCTTCAGGTGCGCGATTATCTGGTGGCTGGGCCGTACAAGACGCTCACCAAATACAAGCCACAGGATTGGAATGAGATCATCGTGATCGTGAAGGACAACGTCGCTCATTGCACCTGCAACGGCGAAGTGCTCGAAGCAGCACTCAAGCTGCCCGAGACTGGCTCCATTGGTCTGGAAGCTGATCGCGGCCAGATGGAATATCGCAACCTGCGCCTGACGCCAGTGAAGTGAGAAGGGCAGTGGCAGTGGCAGGTGCAGGAGCAGAGGCAGGTGCAGGAGCAGTGGCAGGTGCAGAATGAATACAAGCCCGATGGTGAGGTTTTCTCCGGGGGCGAACCGTCGGGGTTCGAGAAATAATTCGAGTTTCAGATTTCCCCTTGCTCTCTGTCTTCACTGCCTTCTGATCTCTGCCTTTACTGATCTCTGACCTCTGACTTCTGACCTCTTTCCACTGTTCCTGCTCCTGTTCCCGCCCCTGTCTCCTGGCGATACTTCTCTCCCGTCGCCAGTTCCCAGCCTGGATGATCCGGCTTGATCGGGGTTTGACGAAACTCGCTGCGGCAGCGGTAGCAGACCAGACACCTGCCGGCGAAGAGAAAAATAATCGCATCAATCACCGCGACCAGCCCCAGCAGCACCAGCCCCCATATCACTTCATTGGCACCAAAGAGAGCGGTCGCACAGACAGCAGCAGCGACGACGATGACAAAGCCGGTGACCTGCGGAAAATCCCGCCTTGCGAAAAGCTCACGGCAGCCACAAGCCGGGCAGCGGCGAAGATGGTGCTGATCGTCGAAAGCGCCATCCCATTCGAGATAGACTTCCTTGGGCGTGGCCGTCGCTTTGTCGGTGGTGGCGGCGCTGGTACGGGCGGATGACGGCCGCGCTACCGAAGGGGGATCCTTGGGATCAACGACGATCTGGAACAACCTTTGTCGCTGGCGATTTCGAAGGTCAATTTTCACGCGGGCCATTCTCGCCCGATGTGGAAGCAAAGGCAAGGGGCGGGCTTGTGCATCACAGCCGCTGCGGCCACGCCGCGCGTCGGGGCGCGCAAATGAAGGTTATGATCCTCGCACACCTTTATTCCTCCATGCAATGAACTCAACAATCAAAGCACACCTCTGGCGCAAGGTTTTCGCGATCAAGAGTTCGCCGATCCCTTCGTGCAGTTCAATTTACACTTGCTCACACTTCTCGTCAGATATTGTGACTGAGCGGATTCCCTGCCAGGTGTTGCTGGACGACGGAGTGACCGGCGGCCTTCAGATCAGTCATATTCCCGCGTACATCGTGCAGGTGTTGGAGGTGAGTTGAACATCTCTTTAGATCGAATGAAGGTGGCCAACGTCGTACGTGCAGGGATGACCACCTTCATTTCATTGCCTATGAAGATTGAAGCGAAGTTTCATTGCGATGATTCACCGCAGCCCATCGCTGTCGCGCAGGCCCAGGCTTTGATAAATCTGCCGCGTGCCATCGCTCTTGTTAAGCGTGTAGAAGTGGATGCCACGCACCTGATGATCGATCAGATCGCGGCACTGCTCGGTGGCCCAGTGCAGGCCCACGCGCTCGACAGCTTTGGCATCATCACCAGCGCGGTGCAGCGCCTTGAGCAGCGAAGCAGGGAAGCGCGCACCGGCGGCAAGCTCGGCCATCCGCTTCAAGCCGCTGATCGAACCCACCGGCATGATGCCCGCCAATATCGGCACCTTGATCGATGCCAATTCGCATCGTTCGCGAAAGTCGTAGAAGTCGCGATTGTCAAAGAATAGCTGCGTGCAGATGTAATCCGCACCGGCATCGATCTTCGCTTTGAGATGATCCATTTCGACGAGGCGATTGGGCGTGGCCGGGTGCCCTTCGGGAAATCCTGCGACGCCGATGCCAAAGCCGCGCTTGTCAGCGTGGCGGCCTTGTTCGTTGAACTTGCGAATAAAACGGACCAGGTCCGCTGCATGACGAAACGCATCCGCGCTGCGATCCCAGTCACCCCGTTCGCGCGGCGGATCACCGCCCAAAGCAAGAATGTTGCTCACGCCTGCCGTCGCATAGCGCTCAAGGATGTCATTGATGTCGCTCTCCTGATGACAGACGCAGGTCAGGTGCGGAATGGGATCGAGCGTGGTCGTCTGCTTGATGCGCACCACCAGATCATGCGTCATCTCGCGCGTGGAGCCGCCAGCACCGTAGGTCACGGAAACAAACGCGGGCTTGAGCGCTTCAAGCTGCGTGATGTTCTCGAAGAGAGCCTCTGCACCTTGTGCAGTCTTGGGCGGAAAAAACTCGAACGAGCAGGTCGTCTGAGCTTGATTGAGAATGTCCTGAATATGCATGGGTGGTTTATGTTATCGAAAAAGCGGGGAGGGTTGCCGACGATTGGATTCCTGTTCGTGTGGCACTGGCAGCGAACCATTTGCTCCGTGTTCCGTTGTATCTTCGGCCGATTGGGTTTCAAGCCTAAACGTTATGATGTTCGGTTGGTTAGAGATGCATCCGGTTCTCTCCGAAAGGCTCGCCATGATTCAGGGTATCCAGCGAACGATCCTATCGTTCGTCATCGCGTGGTTCTGTTTGATTCATGTTTTCAGCGGTACTTCGCAGGCAGCCGATGCTCCACGCAATGTCGTCGTGATTGTCGTCGATGACATGGGCAAGACGCTGGGCGCCTACGGCGACAAGGTGGCCCGCACGCCTCGCCTTGATGAACTGGCGCGTGAAGGCATCACGTTTGACCGTGCGTTTTGCACCACCGCCAGTTGCAGCGCCAGCCGTTCGGTGATTCTCACGGGTCTGCACAATCACGCCAACGGCCAGTACGGCCACGAGCACAGCTATCACAAGTTTTCGACCAAGGAGAATGTGCAGTCGCTGCCGGTGCTGCTCAAAGCGGGCGGCTACCGCACGGCAAGAATCGGTAAGTTTCACGTGGCACCGGAAGAGGTTTATGCCTTCGACGAAGCGCTCAAAGGCAACAGCCGCAGCCCGGTGGAGATGGCGGACAACTGCCGCAAGTTTATTGCCGCCGGTGACGGTG
>Ga0209491_10010331_pt1 | contig 11244 bp, 18 predicted proteins | sample BON02_FD_187213 | JGI IMG/M metagenome (GOLD analysis project Ga0209491, IMG submission 187213) | Freshwater microbial communities from Lake Bonney liftoff mats and glacier meltwater in Antarctica - BON-02 (SPAdes) (version 2) | ecosystem: Environmental > Aquatic > Freshwater > Ice > Glacier...
CCCTCCCTCCCTCCCTCCATTCAAAGGCGCTCACCCTAAGGTGCAGGCGTACATCGAGGAGCAGCTGACGACGTGCTGCATGGACAAGGTCAAGAAGTACGAACTCCCCACACGCGTCCTCCTCATCAAGGACGCCTTCTCCGTCGAGGTACGTCTTCCCTCCCTTCCTCCTCCTCCCTTCTTCTTGCTTCTGCTTGTTCCATTCCTCAGAAGAGACACTCGCCATCTGCTGCTGCTACTGCAGCATTACACGAAAGATTAACTCAACCACATCCCCTTCCCTCCCTCCTTCCCTCCCTCCCTCCCTCCCTCCCCCCAGAACGAGATGCTGACCCAAAAGCTCTCCATCAAGCGGCACCTGGTCGTCAAGATGTACGAGAAGGAGATCGCTGCCCTCTACTCAGGGGACAGCAAGGTCATCGTGGCCTAGGGAGGGGGGACGAAGGGAGGAGGGAGGACTGGAGAGGAGGGGTACTCTGATGGAGGGAAGGAGGGAGGGAGGGGAGGGTTTTCAATGAAAGTTTGGGGGAGATATTGGGAAAAATTGTCAACGTTTTTTGAGATGGGGGTGGAGGCGGAGGAAGCGATGGAAAGGAAGCAAGGGCGAAGAAGGAGGAAGCGAGGGAGGGAGGGGAGGCGGAAAGGGACGGTTAGGAGGTAGTAATGTGGGAGAGAGAGGAGACAAAGCAAGAACCAACGACGCAAATGAACAGTACAACTTTTGAAAACCGAAGAAGCATCCCTCTCTTGCTCCTTCCTCGCTTCTTGCAATAAGCAGTCATGTACTTCCCGCTCTCCATTTTTTCTCTTGCTTTTTACCAGTCTTACCTTATCTTACGCATACACGCACCCCACCCCTCCCTCCCTCCTTCTCCCTCCCTCCCCCCCTGCTCCCCCTCCCTACGACTGCGGAGGTGGTCCCCCCCCTCCTCCTCCTCCTCCTCCTCCTCCTCCTGGATTCATGGACATTTGCTGCAAAGGCGGCATCCCCTGCGGCCCTCCTCCCCCCATCCCTTGTGGCGGCGGCAGCTGCTGCTGCGGCGGGAACATCCCTCCCCCTCCTCCTCCTCCTCCTCCTCCCCCCATCCCTCCTGGCGGCCCTCCCTGCATGTGCATCGGTGGTGGCATCATGCCACCAGGCCCGCCACCAGGGGGACCCATGCCTGGTCGCATCACGCCTGCAGTAGTGGGAGAGAGGGAGGGAGGGAGGGAGAGAGGAAAGGGTGGGTGGGTTGTCGCAACATTTATTCAGTGCGTGCATGCTTATCTTCAGAGTAGATCAAAAAGGATATCAATGATCAAACCCCATCCCTCACTCATTTCCTTCCCGCCCCCCCGCCCTCCCTCCCTTCCCTTCCCTCCCTCCCTCCCTCCCTACCTGGTGGAAAGCCGCCCATCGCGCCCGGCGGCATGAGCATCGGACCAGGCCCCGTGTTGGCGAAGGAGCCCATGCCCCCACTTTGTTGGTTGCCAGGCATGATGGGCATCATCATGCTGCCTCCCACGGGCATACCTGAAGAAGAAGGGAAGGAGAGGGAGGGAGAGAGGAGAACTGTGAGAGGGTATCATGAGAAAGAAATCTCTCCCGCTCTGCTTTCACCCGCCATCCTACACCCGCAATTCCACCCTTCTCCTCCCTCTCCCTCCCTCCCTCCCCGCCCTCCCTCCCTCCTTCCCTACCTCGCGAAGCTTCCCAGGCGGCCATGTACTGCTCGTAGTACATCTTGACGTTCTCCCGGTGCTTCCACCCGCGGTTGTGCTGCTTCCTCCCCGGGGCCGAGTCGTGCGTCAGGTACGTCTGGCAGTAGTCGCAGAAGTAGCGGGGCATGGTTGCTTGCTTTTGTGTAGAGGGAGGGATGGCGGGTCTTGTGTGTGTGGTGTGGTGGTGAAGAAGAGGCTAGGCAACGGAGGAGGAGGAGGAGGAGGAGGAGGAGGACAAGCAACGGGCGAAGGCGGCACCTGTGGTGTGAGAAGGGAGGGATTCAGTGAGTCGCGGTGCAGGTGAATGGCACATTTAGCTGGCTGGCTTGGTAGCAATGGCAAGAGCAAGACATGCATGCATTGTGAGTCCCAAAGAAGGGTGCGGGGTGGATTGCTCTGGCTCTCAGAGTTCCGAGCTACTCGACCTCCTGTCCCCTCTCACACGTACAACAAAATAGCAAAACAAGCAAAAACAGTGTGCGGTAATCGTTGAAACAATACTCAAAAATTCTTCTTTGTTGGCTAACACGTGCAGTCTCCGTCCCTCCCTTTCCTATCTACTATTTCATTTTAGTCTGCTCTCCCTTCCTCTTCCTGTTCATGCCTAGAGACAGGGTTTAAAAAAGCTTGATTAAATACGGCCACGACGTGGAAGCAAGCTTCTTTTTCATTGTCATGGCCCTTCGCTCCTTTCGTTTCCTTTCACATCCTTACCACCACGGCCGCGAGTCCATGACCTCGCGCACTACACTCAAGGTAAAAATACATACTCTCTCTCTTCCCCTTTTCCAACGTCACTTAAGCCGTGGAAATCATATCAAAGTAGGACAGCAGTGCTTCTTACACGCCCATCCTCCTCGCTTCACTAGTTAAACACGCAACATACATTTAAAACAGTACGCCAGGGAAGGTGGAGGCTCTCCCTCCCCTCCTTCCTCCCTCCCTCCCTCCTTCCTCCTCAGTGTGTGCATCTAGCTGTGGCCGTAGTAGTCCTTGTACTTGGTGATGACGGGCGGCTTGCCAACGCACGAGTCGCAGTTGAAGATTTCCATCTCTGTGTGTATGTGTAATGTCATGAGGAGGAGGCGGCAAAAAGAAGTTCCCCAGAAAAAGCCCATTCATTGATTTCTTTCTAGTTGCTTTTTATGTGAGAAATAATTGAGACGCCTTCCCTCCCTCCCTCCCTCCTTCCTTCCCTACGTACCAGGGTAGTACTCCCCCATCGTGTTCCTAACAAAGGCCGGGCTCCCGCAGTTGGGCCCCTTGGCGCAGGCACGGGAGGCCGCCCCGGCTGTCTTGGCACCATGGGCGAGGACGCTGAGGGAGGGAGGGGAGGAGGGAAGGAGGGAGGGAGGAAGAAGATATGAGGATAGTGTGCTGTATAATTATGTTCTCTGCTTCCCATTCGTCTCTTTGTGCGCTCGGTGAGGTTCTTCAATAAATCTCTCTTGTGCCTGCTTGTTTCTTCACTTCCTACTTCTTCCCTCCCGCGCTCCCTCCCTGCCCTCCCTCCCCGCCCTACCTGCGGATGATCACGGTGATGGACTTGGCGGGGCCGACACGCTCCGAAGCCAAGGGCAAAAAGATGGCGTTGTCATCCCAGAAATTGCAGGCGCGAGCCTAGGAAGGGAGGGAGGGAGGGAGGGATGGAAGGGAGTTTAGATAATGCTTGCGTTTTAAACATCTTTTGCACGCATACACATAACATACAGATGAAAAGAGAAAAGGAGGGAAAGAGGAGGAGAGATCGAAGCAAGGAAGCCAGAAAGAAGCACCAACATACCTTCTCTTCGTTCAAGGCAATCCTGACCTCGACCCATCCATCCCAGCCGCTGCCGCGGGTGTTGTTGTACTTCCTCTTGATGGCCGCCCCGTCGATAGAAGCAATGGTGGGCTGGGGCAGCACGGACTCGGCGGTGCAGATGGAGTAGTACCGCATGTCGTACATCTCCTTATCGGCCACCTGAAAGAGAGGGGGTGAAGGAAGGAGGGATGGAGGGAGAAAACCCAATAACTTGTCAGTCTACCTACTCCTCGTTCTCTTTTATCTTTCTCCCTCCCTCCTTCCCCCCTCCTTACCTTGATGGGCGCATAGAGGGAGTCAGGGAGGGCGGGCAGCTTGAAACGGATCTTGATCAACGAGTTCCAGTACTTGCCTAGAAGGGGCAGAGGGACAGAGGGACGGAGGGAGGGAGGGAAGGAGAAGTTGGGGTGAGAATTCGATTTTTCGACACGAGCGTGCGACCTGTCACTTATTCCCCCCGACCTCCTCCCTCCCTCCCTCCTCTCGCTCCCGTCCCTCCCAACGTACGGAAGTTGTTGTAGGGGTTGATGCAGTAGAAGAGGTAGGGCGAGTCGGACGACTGACGGGCCACCAGATTCTGCACCTGGGGAGAAAGCCAGGAGCCCTCGAAGAGGACCATGCTCGTGTTGCCGCGGTCTGGGGAGGGGAGGAAGGGAGGAAGGGAGGAAAAGAGGGGACGGCGAGTGTTTCAATGTGAGTTAGACGGAGGCAGGAAAGAAGCAAGAAAGAAAAGGGGGGAAACAGGAAGGTAGAGAATTTAAGATAAGATCACGAAAGAGGAGGGAGGAAGTAGGAGGGGGAGGGAGGGAAGGAGGGGCACGCACCAGGGTTGAGGGGGCAGTTAAAGTCCTGGAGGATGATGCCTCGGCCGAGGGTGCCGGTGGCCTGAGGGTAGTTCACGCTGTAGAACCCCGTGGCGAGGTTGTCGAATCGTCGCTTTTGGGGCTGAGGGAGGGAAGGGAGGGAGGGAGGGAGGGAGGGAGGAAGGGTGAGTGGTTTGGGAGGGTGGAGGGAATTCGGAGCTGTCGTCCTTCTTCTTACCTCGGAGCAAGGCGGCAGTGCGCGCCATTCCCGTTTCCCGTCTGCCTGTGGGTGATATGTGAAAAGACAGAGAAGAAGAGAGTAAGCCCTCCATTTCTTTGCAACTCTCCCTCCCTCCCTCCCTCCCTCCCTCCCGCCCTGCTTACCACGGTGTTGCCGACATAAAGGACAGGGGGCTCGATGTCCTCCACGCGGCCGTGCTCGCCCATCACCACCGGGTCAGGCTTGTAGATGCGGAGGATGAGCTGGGAGAGAGGGAGGGAGGGAGAGAGGGGTTAGTACCTTGCATGCTTGCTGCTTCGTTCTTCCATCCTTCTTCCCTCCCGCCCTCCCTTCAAACCTTATTTCGCTCCTTACCGTGTTCGTGACTCCACGGGGCAGGCGGAGCTCGTTGTCGTAGCCTTCCGTGCCGGAGGGAGTCAGGTACAGCTCGTAGCCTGGAGGGAGGGAGGGAGGGAGAGAGGGATGGATGAAGTAGAGACAATGACATGCAGGAAATGAGTGCTATCTCTCCCCTACGTCTACTATCTCTAAGCCCTTTTTCCCTCCCTCCTTCTTCCTCACCTCCTGTCGTCTCGGGCGTGGCACTTCCATCCACCACAGGGTTCTTGCCCCAGTGCGGCTTGATCTTGAAGTCGGTGATGCCCTGGGCGGCCTCGCCTGTGAAGAGACTGAGGGAGGGAGGGAGGGAGGAAGGGAGGGGAAGAGCGAATAATCAGAAGGCATAGGGGTGCAAGCGGAGAAATCGGTGGGTAGAAGGAAGGGAGGTATTGGAGGGAGAAGGGAAGGAAGGGAGGGAGAGAGGGGAGGGAGACACGTACCTGTTGTACACCTGCCAGGAGAAGTACATGGCGGGGGGGAACCGTCCTGTTTAATAATAAGAAAGGAATTTATGAAATGAGTAAGATCCATCACACGCAAAGCACGTACTGATTATCCTCCCTGCCCTCTCTCTCTCCCTCCCTCCTTACCCTTGATCTTGTAGGCGATGCCAGCACTGGCTCCAGTGATAATCTCGGCGAAGTAGGAGGCCATGGGGTCAATTAGGCCTTGCGACGTGTAGTTGAACGCAAACTTCACGTGCCACTGTTTTGTGTGAGTGTGTTGGATTCGTGTGTGGGTCAGGTGGTACTGGTGTAGACAGTCTCTTTTTTTCTCCTCGTGCATCCCTCCCCTCCCTCCCTCCCTCCCTCCCTCCCTACTTCCCTACCTGGCACGCGGGCGAGGTACTCCCCGGGACGATGCGTGAGTCCGCCTCCACGTCATATTCCACCGCCGCCCTCTTGTCCTTGTTCTCGATCACCTGGTAAGGCAGCAGGGCCTCGGGTCCGTACCACACCCCTTGTTGATGCTGCGCGTCGCCCGTGACGACCGTGTCCAAATCACTGGTCCCGTAGAACCCGCTGTTCCACACGTCGCTGGCGGCTTGGCTGGCGGCACCAGCGGCAGTGCGAAGGTAGGACTCACCGGCCGCAGCGTGGCTATCAGGAAGGGAAGGGGGGGGGGAGGGGAAGAGATGATTAGACACGGGAGGGAGGGAGGGGAGAGTTGATTTGGATGCAGGAAGGAGGGAGAAGGCCCAAACACACTACAAACATGGGGGACGCATACCTCAGCACAAGTGCGCTTCCTAGCAGGGCGGCGGCCTTGCGTAGCAGAAGCATGGTGGCGTGTCGTAGAGGCGGCGCCCTTTGCTCTTGCTCAAGTTGATCTGTGCGTGGTGTATGTGTATGGAGGGATGGCTGTGAGTACTCAAGGGCTTGGTATTGATGGGGCGCTGCTTACTCGTGCCATGCTGAAGTTGCCAGCTAGAATGAAGTTGACTTGTGGACAGGACAAGGGGGAGTGAATTGCAGGTGTCTAGAAGTAGAGGAGGGGAGGAGCAAGGGGATAGACGAAGTGGGCTCTGGCCCATTGACGACACCCCAAAAAGGGTGGCCAGAAAGACATGACCTGCGCGACCCTGCTCGCAAAAGCACACGCCCACGACAAAGGTCCCTTGCTCTTGTATTTGAACGCGGAAGGCCTGCAATGCATAGACTCTTGAGTGAGATAAAACAAGTCCGATTTGAGAAGGAGGACATTTGTTCAATCGACGAAGCAAGGGACCCTCGCATGCCTTGACGTCACTGCAGCTTCTCTCCGAGTCATCGCTGAACCCCAAACGCTGAAGACGCTTGGACCCCAAAGCCTACGTCTCTCTGTCCTACGGCAAGAAGTGGTCCTATTTTTGTGCCTTGGTTGTGGCTGTCCTGCTGCCGCTGGTACTCATCTCGATTCTCCTTCCTCCCCTTCCTCCCTCCCTCCCTCCCCAACACAGGCCAGGCCATAAGCAAATATGGGCAACAAGCAAGCTGGAGCAGGGTCCAAAGCAGCGCCACCGCCTTGTTGTGCCCGTCCTGGGAGCTGCACTGCTGCCGCCTCCGCACACGCCGTTCCTCCCCCTTCTTCGACCAGCACCAGCGTAGCCACCACCAGCACTAGCAAGCAGGCGAGCATGTCATCAGGCCCCCCCATGCCCCTCAGTGAGGCCAAGCGATGGTTCGTGTGTCGCGCCCCGCAGCCCCAGGCCAAGTACCGGTACGTCTGTATTAAAAGAGATTATGTTCTTTTCGCAAGGCGTCGAGGGGACCAGGCCAAAGCTTGGTTCTGGCATTGGATAAGTAAATTGCGCAGACGCCCGGGTTCTTCCCCTCTTATGCAAAAAGCTCCACCCAACTTTCTTCCTATCCATGCCCTGCGATGAAAGGCCACCAGCTCACTACCCGTCCTCCCTTTTCCCTTTCTCCCTTCCCATCTCACACAACACCAAACACAGCATGCTCTCCTTGGCGTGGGCGGGTGGGAACTCGACCATCTACCGCAGCTGGGATTTGGGCTCGAATGTAGAAGTGGTGGCCGTAGAGCTGCTCGGACGGAACGCGTGAGTAAACAATTTTATATTTTGTTTCTGTTTTCGCGGGGCCCTGATGTGCGCCTCATTTTTACTCTTTCGTACCATCTTCTTCTTCCCCCACCTTCTCTAGCCGCGTCAAAGAGACACCCTTCAAGAACTTCGAGGTCATCGTCGCCCGGCTCGTCCAGGCGCTGGACGTGATGGGCTACCTCCCTCCCTCCTCTTCCTCTCCCCCTTCCTCCACCCCTCCCTCCTCCTCCACCCCCGACAACGCCAAGCCTCTCCTTCTCTTTGGCCACTCCTTTGGTGCCATGATCGTCACCCATCTTGCTCAGGCCTTGCGAGACCGGAACGAGGCCGGGAGGGAGGAAGGGAGGGAGGGAGGGCAGGTGGACGTGCCGCTGGTGGTGGTGTCGGGCATGGCACCTTTAGATGTACGTATGTCTTTTTCTGGGCGCTTCTTTGCTTATTTTGGTGTGTGCCTTTCTTTCCCGCCTTCGCTTTTTCTCTTCCTTCTTGGCTTCATGCATCCTTTCCCAACTTTTTATCATGGCGCCGGCTCGTTCATCTTCTGTACTTCCTCTCACACACTCATTCCCTCCCTCCCTCCTTCCCTCCCTCCCTCCCCTTTTCCGCACAGGCCCGGGGTGGCTCTACGGGTGTGTCCAAAATGAGCGACGACGGCATGATCGATTATCTCGTTAAGATGGGTGGGGTACGTATTGCACGGTTCTCCTTTCCTTCCTCCCTCCCTCCCTCCCTCCCTCCCTCCCTGTTTGATTACTTTCTCTCATTGTCTTCCTCCTGCTAAGCAAAAAGCCTTTCTCACTCTCCTCTTCCTTCCTTCCTTCCTTCCCTCCCTCCTTAGATCCCTTTCGAGGTGGCGTCCAACCGGGACCTGATGAACATCTTCCTGCCCGCCTTCCGAGCAGATTACACAGCCATGTAAGCCCTCCCTTCATCCCCTCCATCCCTCCCTCCCTCCCTTCCCTTCCTTCACACGTCGATCATCTTCCGCATCATTCATTTGACAAATATTTTCTCCGTCTCTCCCTTCTCCCCCTTCCTCCTTATCAGCGATAACTACATCTACACGCCCTTCCCTCCCCTCCCCTTCCGCCTCGTCGCCTTTGCGGGGGCCGAGGACGCGAGAGCCGACAAGAGAGTCATGGAGGGATGGAGGAAATTCACCGCTCACGAGGAAGGATTCGCGGTGGATGTTTTTCCGGGAGGGCATTTCTTCATCAAGGAACACACGAGCTTGGTGTTGGAGAGGCTGGGGAAGAGTGTGTGGGCGTTAGAGTGAGGGAGGGAGGGAGGGAGGGAGGGAGGGAGGGAGGAAGGAATGAGGAAGTGGTGATGATGAGTTTTCCTGAAGCAACGGAAAGAAAATGGACCAAAGTATGCGGTGTCTAGACTGGCAAGTAAAAATGCAAATTTTGTTCTTTGGGGTTTGGAATGCGCTTCTGTATTTCATTCTTGTGTGGGACGTGGTAAGTACGTGGCTTGGGCTGTTTGCTTCTCGATTTATTTATTTTTTAAACAGATCACTAGCAACGAGGTAAGCTTTGTGTCGATCTCTTTTCGCAGAGGCCAGCCCCGACGGAAACCGGTGCCTGTGGAATTGTGCCCACCTTTTAGGCGGCGAACAGGCAGGCAGGAAATGCCGCCCGCTTCCGGCCACCTCTTTCTTTCCATTTCAGCTTTAGCAAACCACCCTGCCTAGGCCAAGCCAATTCTCCAGCATCTTCATCCCTTTGTACTTTTAGGTCTCAAACGAGAAGACACGCAAGAACTTGTATCCCTTTTCCCCTCAAAATAACAAGCACTTTTGCGGGCCCATTATCGCTGCAGCTCTCGCCTTCTTGTCTTTCTTGTGCCGTTGGACCCGTTGTTGAGTGCACTGAAGGCACATGCGAACATGACACCCTGCAAAGCATTTTCTAGGAAGAAGCCAGAGCGAGAAGTGGTGTGTCAAGCACTGAAAGACGAGGGCATTTATGTCTTACCCTTTACGGCCAGACGGACTCAAAGGCAATGCGGCCTTCAGTGTGCGCGCGCATCCCGCCGCGGCGCAAGAAGGAAACGAACCCTCCTAGGCGTCGAAGACCTGTGTGTTTGTAGTCTGGCCCCCGCAGCGCACATTATACACAGGAACGGCCGCGCGGGCACCGCCGGCATCAAGGCTATAGGGAGAGCACGCGCGCGGGCATCCCCTCTGCCCTAGTGCAGAGGTCGCTTTGCCTTGCTTTTCACTGCCCATGTAGACATCAAGTGGGGGGAGCGCGTCAGTCTTCTTTGCACACGCGCCCCCTTGGCACCCGGCACACTTCATTCAGGAGCACCCTCTCACTTCTCATCACCCCTCACACACCACACAGGAAGAAAACCACGCCCTGCGAGCCAGCCCACCCAGCAAGCAGCGGCGGCATTGACAGCAGCAGGCGCATTTTGTATTCAAAGTGAGGAGGGCAGCATCAGTCTGTCTTTCTTCGTTCGTCACTCAAGCGGCTAAGACCTAGAAAATTTTAGGCACCAGCGGCATCATGTACCAGTCCTACGGCCCGGGCTATTGGGGTGGTGGACCGCAGCAGCAACAGCAGCAGCAGCAGCAGCAGCAGCAGCAGCAGCAGCAGCGTCGTCGACGGGAAGAGGAGGAGGAGGAGCAGCAGCAGCAGCAGCAGCAGCAGCAGCACCCATCTCTGGCGTCGTCCCTCTTCGAGTCCGACGCATTTTACAATCTGGGCCGGGTCCTGTCCATGGAGCAGCAGCAGCAACAGCAGCAACAGGAGCAGCAGCAGCAGCAGGGAGGAGGCGACACGGAGGGGGAGGTGTACTATCGGGGGTATCAGTACCAGTACCATCATCAGAATTTTCATGTTAATGGGCTGGCAGACTCGGCGCCTGTACCCCCCGTGCAGCGGGCGACGACGGGGTGGGGAGGTTGGGGAGGAGGAGGAGGGCAGGAAGAACAGCAGGGGCAAGAGGTGGTGGAGGAGCGGGATGGGTCGTACTTGGTCTGCAGCATTCGCCCGCAGGTAAGAAATGAGGGAGGGGGGAAGATGGGAGTGCGTGTCGAGATCGTCCTCTCTCTTTAGCGGGTGGTCTGTCGTAAAGTCCATTTCTTTCTTCAATCGCACTTAGTGCGTCATTCTTTTTGCCTATCCCTACTTAATCCTCTCCCTCCCTCCTTCCCTCCCTCCCTCCCACCCTCCCTCCCCCTTAGGACGTACCCCCCCCTGGCGCTCTCCTCCCCCCCTCCTACTTCCAAACCGACGAACAAGAAGCGGCGGCCCAAGAGCAAGAAGCCCGCTGCCGGTCCATGTGCGACCACCTCTCCCCCCTCCGCCTCCCTTCCTCCCTCCCGCACTCCCTCCCTTCCTTCTCCTCCTTGTCGCCTTCCTCCTCTCCCTTCAACTCGTCCCCGGACACCCGCCCTCTGTATGGAGGAGGGGGAGGGCGGGAGGGGGGAGGGGCAAGCCGGCGGTCGGAGATGAGTCCGTCCATGTCGTCGGTGAATCTGAGTGCGAGCCTGCTGCAAGGTAGGTGACGAGGGAGGGAGGGAGGGAAGGAGGGGGTTGAACAACCAAACCGCAAGTTTCTTAAATTCTTGTGCTACTCTCCTGCTTCTCTGGCTCACATCACCACCGCTCCTTCCCTCCTTCCCTCCCTCCCTTCCTGCAGGCCCCCTTGACCTCCCAAGCGTAGCAGACTTTCTCCGGGACGTCCTCCCCTCCCGCCCTTCCTCCCCCCCTTCCTCTCTCCCTTCCTCCTCCTCTTCCTCCTCCTCCTCCATCATCAG
>Ga0209491_10010336_pt1 | contig 11238 bp, 13 predicted proteins | sample BON02_FD_187213 | JGI IMG/M metagenome (GOLD analysis project Ga0209491, IMG submission 187213) | Freshwater microbial communities from Lake Bonney liftoff mats and glacier meltwater in Antarctica - BON-02 (SPAdes) (version 2) | ecosystem: Environmental > Aquatic > Freshwater > Ice > Glacier...
GCTCATTCGCTCATCCTCTCTTTTTCTTCTTTTCCCTTTCTTTTCCTTTCCCTTTCTGCCTCGTCTAGAGCATTTTTTGTACTTGGCCACCCGGGTACCCGGATCTCCGGCAGACCCGGGCTGCCCTGCCCGACCCGGGTCGTCCTTGGTCCCGGGTCGGGCATCCGGGTCCGCTGGGTACCCGGGAAAACCCTACCCGGTGCCCACCCCTGGACAAGGCAAGCCAAAACTTCTATTTGTCTCGAAGCAAACGATTGACGGGGGAAGATTCTCGCCCTTACCTCAAGCACCAACCACCATGATTCTCGCCTCCTAGTGCTTCCAGAGTCCATGACTTCAGTCAATGACTTCAGTCAAGTCGCCCACGAAATCACACCGCGCCTGGTGCCTCTCCACAGATGGGATTGGTCACTTCAGTTCTCAACGTGCATCGCACTTGCTTCCATCAGTTCTAACGTGCATTCCCTCACAATTCCCCCTTTTCTCCACACATGCAGGCCCCTGCATCCTTGCCGCCTTGCCGCCTTGCGGAAGCCAACGTATCCCCTTGAAGCTGGGCGCACGGCGCGGCTAGTGCGTGCAAGACCGAGGGTGGGTGCTTCAGCGGCTTCTCTCTCTCTCCATCATCGCAATGGCCCACTATCGATCATCTCTTCTTAAGTTATTCTGCTTGGCATGCCTCGTCTGCCTGGCGAGTGCCCGGAAGAAAAAGGTAAGATGGCCAAGAGAAGCTCGTCGCAACTTCCCTGTGTAGTCCTTCATTCGCCAGCTTTAATGCAAGCCGCAAGCATGCTGCTGCTCTCCTAGGGCTATGGCTCCACCTCACATGCTGCTGTGACCTATTTCTCCGCCTACGTGCCTCCATTCTCTGTTCACGCCATCTCGTCTCCTCTTCTCATCCCCATCTTGACCCTTTATCTGACCACAGCCACCCCCCAGCCGCCGCCACCGAGGGCTTCTCGCAGAATGCGCCAGGACTGCGAACGCGCCTGCCTCTCCTCTCTTTCTTGGCGCCTCGAATGCGACAAGCTTGGACCTCCTCCACAGGGCGCTTAACAACTGGAAGAATTGTCAAGGGACAGTCTACTTCACGGACCTGGCCGCTGGGGCTACGTATGTGTTGGCAGGCGGCTATCAGCCTAATGGTGGCATTACCTTGGACGCGTCTGCGTTGGACAAGCCGGTCAGGCTGATGCATAGGAGCGGCAATCCGAATGTTCCCGGCTTGTTGAATTTCCTACGAGCTGCGAGCGGCCCACAGCCTACGCTTGTGGCCGGAAAAATTGACTTTGTCGACAGCGTGCGCTCCGCCTTGAAGAGCGTGAATGGCACCTTGCTCTCGGGCAACGCCATCATTATGGCAGGCGGCACGGCAGCCTTTGAGTCTTGCCGGCTCCTGAATAACAGCGTCGTGCATAGGACAACGGGATGGGGGGCTTGCGGCGGCGGGGCGTTGCGCCTGAGTGGCCTGACCAGCACACGGTTCGATGACTGCGTCTTTGAGGAGAATACGGCGACATGCGAGGGCCGCACGGGGTCGGCGGGGGCGGTCTGGCTTCAGGACCCTCTTGGTCCCACCGAATTCAATCGATGCAGCTTCAGCGGCAACCGGCTTCTGACTACTATCACGATGGAGGGCCCCAAGCCGGCGGCCCTGGGAGGGGCGGTGTTTGTCGAGAACAACCTTAAGACCTCGGCCAGCATCGCCTTTACCAAATGTGCCTTTGTGGGCAGCCAGGTGCAGGGGTGGACGACGATACCGTCAAATGCGAACCCCAACGGGCGGCTTGTGCATGTAGCGGGGGGAGCTGTGAGCATGGATCCGTTCCGGCTCTCGCTGCTGGACTTGATTTACACGGATTGCGTCTTCGAAGGCAATTCAGTCACGGGCTACGCCGACACTAGCTCTACTGGCGTGTTGAATGTGCAGGGGGGTGCCGTCGCCCACACCAGCGGGAGCGCCGCGTTCAGCGTCTGCAATTTTGAGTTGAACGCGGCCGCCACCTCGTCCTACTCTAAGGCGTCTAGCAGCAACGACATTCGGACCTCGGGCGGGGCCCTCTACCTCAATAGCGTGGCAGCCACCATTGATGCCTCCAACTTCAAAGATAACAGTGCCTTGGCAGCCACGGACGCCCGAGGAGGGGCGGTGGGGATTCAAGCGACCTTTGGGCCGTCAAGCACCTTCATCAAGAGCACCACCTGGGTATCGAATAAGGCCTCGGCCAACGGCGAGTACGGGAGAGGCGCGTATGGCGGCGGTCTTGGAGCGACGTGCCAGCCGGGGTCCTCGACGCGGACCTGCCAGCTCTCCGTCATCTCTTGTGTCCTTAAAGACAACTCAGCGACGCTCATGGGCACTACAGTATCAACTTCTTCCTATGCACGTAAGTTTGCTCTCCTTGTGGTTGTGTGTTCTCTTGTTAGGGCGTCGATTTCACTCCTCTATTTGCTCAAAACTCACTTTCTTTCCTCATCTCCTCGTACCTGCATACACACAGAGGGTGGCGGTATGTATTTGTCGGGGGTTACAAAGCAGCTGGACCTCTTAAGTTCTCATTTCGAAGGCAGTTTGGCTTTTGGAAAGGCCGGAAGTCTGACGAGCCCCCTGTTTGTGGGAGGCGCGGGCATGTACCTGGTGGACACGTCCGCGAGTATTATTTCGACCGTCTTCACTGTTAATACCGCCTGGATCGACGAGGGCAGCTCTCCGCAAAGTCAGGTAATGGGCGGCGGGCTAACCATTGCCACCATCACCGCGGCCACGCCCTCCATGGTGAGCCTCGAGAGCGCAAAGTTCGTGGGCAACACTGTCGGTGGGGTCGACCGGAATGTGGGTGGCGCCTTGTACAAGGACTTAGCTTCCCGACTCACACATACAAACACGGAGGTGGTGGTCATGCTGGCTGATGGAGGGACGGTGGACAAGTCCTTCGATGACTGGATCCTGGAGATTGTGAGTGACTGGAGGGAAAAAGGGGTCACGGACGGCATAGAGGGAGATTCAGGGGCTTGCTCGTGCATGTTAAGTGCACTAACGTCCATCACCAACACACACAACACAAACGTCGCACACTATGTCCTTTAACCTTTTACCCAGGCACCCACCTTCCGGCCGACCCGTTCGCCAAGCCTAGCGCTCTCGAGCGCTCCCTCATCAACCCTGACTGCGCAGCCGTCTCGAAGCCCTACCGAGCAGGCCACGCTGGCTCCTTCCCATGTGGAGACAACAGCGCCGACTGTCAATTCCTCTCCCAGTCCCAGCAGCGCGCCATTCTTAAGCCCGACGTCCACACCTACGGGCGTTGTCAGTGCGGCGCCCTCGTCCTCGGGCCCCTCGAGCGCGCCGGTCGCGCACTCGGCTACATGGTCCTCGTCGCCGAGCAGCAGCCCCAGCGCCACGCCCTCTGCGTCTCCTTCATTGAGCACCCCATCTGCCTCCCCCACCGACTACCTGACAAACGAAACAACAACAACGTCCCGAACCCCTGTGGTAAGTCCACACCTTTTTGACCACTGTTTGCGAGGTTATGCAGGCTTTACCGTGAAAACCCAAATGCTGTGACTAAGAATGCTTCCCTTTACACACCAGAACAACGTGACTTTTGCTATGCTTTCCGACGCAGACTATACCAAGGCGCCCACTTCAGCTAGACTCTCGACCGAGGCGCCAACTTCAGGTATGTTGTACGCGCGCGCACACAAACGCACAAAAAACTCACTTGTACACACACAGGCATAACTGCAGTTGCCGTCATGGCAGCCAAGGACAAGTGCGAGGTAGCCTGGGGAGACTGGACTCCATGCTCGGCTGCCTGCGGTCCGGGCGAGCACTTCCATAGCGGAACAAGCAAAGGCGGGGTCAAAGACTGTCCCGAGACCTCGACCCGCTTCCAGGCGTGCGAGCTGCGACCCTGCGTCAGTAGCATTTTCATAGTCTCCGGCGCCGCCGGCGACAAGAAGGATACAGTGAACCCAAACTCCAAGGTGGTTCTAGGGTCCGATGTGACTTCTTTGTCTTCATATGATGGCCTCCACTTTGCCTGGTCTGGTGGGGGAAACGGCCTGGACTTGGACCTGGTGAACGAGAGCGGGGATCTGCCTAGCTGGCTGGCAAGTCCCGCCACGAATAAGGTGCTTGTTTTCAATCCGGGCGCCCTGGCCGCGGGGTCTATCTACACTTTTGCCGCTACTGTTTCTAACACCTTTGGCATGAGCTCGACGACGCAGGTAGGTGGTGCGACGGCTTTGGGGACTGAGGCAAGTGGGCTCACGGATAAATCACTCAACAATATGCATCTTCTCCCACACGCACATACTCAAACATTTTGTTCTACGCGTCAACAATGCGCCGATGGGCGGGGCTTTGGCAGTGACGCCTTCGAAAGGGTACGCCTTAAAGGCGGCCTTTCGGCTTCTAGCCTCTGGTTGGACGGACGACGAAGGAGACTACCCTTTGACGTACACATTTAGCGCCGACGAGACCCTGACTCTGCAGAGCGCCTCTCCTGCGGACTCGTACCGCGGTGTGCTTGCCGCGCCGGCAAGCGACGACGCCAAGTCCCGATTTGTCCAGCTGACCTGCATCGTGCAGGACAGTTTGGGGGCCAAGAGCGTGGTTTCGGCCTGGGTGGAGATTGCGCAAAACCCGACCGAGGGTACAGACCCACTGGGCTTCCTGGAGAGCCAGCTCGAAGCTGTGCAGGAGCTGCTCGGGGGTCAAAAGGATGGGGCGCCCGGTGCCACATCGACGACCTTGGCACTGCTGATCCTTTCGCAATGTGTGGACATGCTCAATAGTGAGGCGGCTACATCCGTGGCTGCTTTCATCAACGGCGTCAAGGTACGAGTGTGTTGGGCGGGGGGGGCGTCAATTTTTATTTTTTCTGAGGGCTCTCTTTCTAACAAAATGGACCCTTCGCGCCTATTTGTCTTTGACACTAACACATTTAATGTTTCACTCCTCACTTAGATGGAAAAGTCCATGCAGATTCTCGGCTTGGTCCACGATATGTCCTCTAGCTTGGACGGTTGGTCCTCTTCCACGGCCACGAAAGCCGACAAGAGCGCGCTGGTTAATGCCTTGACAACGCTGACGAGGTAAGCACCGAATAAGGAGCAAGAGGACAAGACGTGATACGTCTGACCTTGTCTTCCCTCTTCCCACTTTCCTTTTCCTCCAGCATCGTGTGTCGATTGGCGACGGTGCTCCCTGGCGAAGTACCGCTTGCCCATCAAGGGATCACGCTCGACACTTTGTCTAAAATGGTTTCGGCCGCGACCAGGACTCAGGCTAGCATGACGCTCGAGTCCAAGGGCCAGGTCGTGACAATGCTCTCAAGCTTAGTGAACGCCGGCATGCTCTCCCTTTCCGGCCAACAAGTCCCAGCGATCGTGCGCGGCATCTTGGCGGGCCTTCACCAGCAGACGGTAGCGGCCATGGCATTGGGGGAGCCGGCCGCGATGACCACCTCCCGCAACATTGATGTGGCCTCTCACGTATTTGCTGTCGACTCGGTAGCCACGCAGGTCCTGACGCTGGGAGCCGGCGAGGGCGGGGGCAGAGTGCTACGCATGCGGGAACTGTCAGAAGGCGACACTGCGCGCCTATTTTCGGTGGCCGTTCCGTCGCGGTTCGGCGCCAAGGTATAAGAAGTGGCGCTCGCCGCCGGCGCAAGCTGTGACGCCCAGAGCTCGATTCAAGCAGCAGTCTGGAAACTCAACCCGTACGAGGCCGAAGCACAAGGCCTCTTGGACGGTGCGACGCCGGACACTCACAATGTTGTCGTAGACCTGGCTGTGTGGTCGTGTGCTTTGTCTGCGCCGGCGCTCGTCACAGGCTTCGTCCCCACGGAGGGACTGGAGGTGACGTTCCCCGCTTTTACCGTCGACCGCGATTCGCTCGCGGCATACGCCAGTTTGAAGCAGGGCAGTGTCATGTCGGTATACTGTGCCAAAGACGTGCGGTCCTCCCAACCTATTCAGTGCCCTATCCTGGAAGGGTTCGGAGGCGGCAATGTTGGGTCGGGCGCCATGTACACGGAGGGCCCTGTCACGGTGGAGTCGCTCAAGGACGGGTTCTATGCAGTATCTTGCTCGAGCGCGAGTGGCGCTCTTGTCCAGGTTACGTGCCCGCGGCCTGTTATGAGGGCAAATTGCTTATTCTGGAACAATGGCGTGGCCGGGCAAGGCGAGTGGTCGACACAGGGCTGCCAGGTGGTATCAACCAACGCCGACAGCGCGTCCTTCGCCCAACCTGATGTTCTGAACACCTGCTCCTGCGCTCAGACAGGCGCTTTGGCCACCACAGTCACGCCCGGTGTATCGGCATATTGGTATCTCGCTGCTCGAGGATCCAATCACGGGCGGCCGCTTTGGCGACGAGGGTGCGAGCGACGGCGACCGAGCGGGGTCCTTGCTGATTATCGCCGTCACCCTCTTCCAGGTTGCAGCTTTCTTGGTTGCTCTGGTGCTCTCTTCTAGGCTCGGGGACCAGCACGTGACCAAGAACACGGAAGTGCTCCTACAAAGTCGGGGCGCTCAGCACCTCATGGCGGCTGCCTTGGCCGAAAAGGCCGGGCCCGGGGGGGAAAAGACGGTCAAGGAGTCGGCGGAAGCCGCTGAAGGATCCGTGCAGTACATCGGCCCGTGCGAGCTGCATCAAATCGACAAAGTCTACGACGCCGCCTACCACCGCGAAGCCCTTTTCAGCGCCATGGAAGCTAGCTCAACCTTGCAACGGCTTCGGGGGGCGATGGCATTTACGGAATCTGGTGTCTACCTCACCCCGCGATGGTTGCTGCAGTCCATGGGGGTACAGCACTCGTCAGCGGCATTGGACATGGGTGACGCCACAAGCACAATGGCGGGTACCAGTGGCGGCGGCAGCGGCGGGACCTTTCGTGATGACTGCGAGAAGACGATTCGTCCTTTGTCGTCCAACCCCAACTCGTCGTCGGACCGTGAGGCCCGGACGCGCAATTAGAAAGAGAGATGTACACACAGATTGAACAACACGAGCAAACAAGTCCCGGCGTAGCCGGTTGGAGACGATCGCAACGTCCACTCAGTCTGTCATTCAGGCAAGCCTGCTCGAGACCAAAGTGCGACAGCTGAAGTTGCAAAAGGTTGTCATTTTTGCGGTGAAGCACTTGATGATTTTGGTCATTTGCATGGGTCGCTTCCAGCCCTCCACGGAGCAGTTTGGGCAAAGGCAACTGCGAGATTGTGATGGAGATAGCCCGATGAAGGCATGCTTGCAACCTGGACAGTTTATCGTCCGTAACATATCGCAACTCATAGTACTACTGCCCACTTTGCTGCTCCTCTACATACTCTTGCCTGGTACGTATTGCTTATTTAAGTGTGGGGGTGGGGGTGTGTGCAACCGAAATGACTCTCTCCACTTTCCACCCCCTCTGCCTCTTAAAACACACACACACAGTTGCACTGCGACGTCCGCGCAAGCAAGACCAAGCCTGGTTGCGTATTTGATACAATCGCACCCTTGCCCTTGTCGCATCGCGGGACCACGGCGCGGAGTGCGCTCTTTCCGCAAAGCAGTTGGCGACGCACTCGAGTGCCAGGCTTTGCGCTATCGCAGCTGAATTGGACGTTCTGCACGAAATCTTAGCCAGCGCTCGGAATCCAAACGTAGAGAGCTTAGAGGCCGTTGACGAGCTGCGCTGGTCCGTGGCCAGTGCAGCCTGGAGCAAGCGCGTAGCAGGCATGACAACATGCCCCCACTTCTGGTAAGTATGCCTAAACGGGTGTGAGAGCGAGCGACCATGATTTTGCTTCCTTGCTCACCTCTCTGCATGCATATTCACACAATCACTCGCGCTGTATCATTTTTAGGACCCGTCATGGCACCAATGCCAAAGGGCGTCTACATTATATTTTTCCAACTACATTCTACTCCAAGAAAAAGGCCGCCGGACAAAGGCAGCGAGGACGCTTTTAGGACATACGGCCAATTGGTGAGTGAGTGCCCATATGTGTCACAAACTAAACAAACACACCCACACACACACACTCTCTCGCCCTTGTCAGGTCTTGGCGTTCTTGATGGGTGGCGCCAGGCGCCAGCCCTCGTTCCGGCAACTGCTTATGGCCCTCTTTTACCGCTTGTCTGTGTTCGACGCCATGGAAGACGAAGTCGAAAGCGAGCAAGCTTTTGCCGCCCTGGGGCTAGCCATTGTTTTGTCTTTCGGTGGTCTGTTTTTGCTTTTCATTGTATGCGCGGTTTGGTACATCGTTGACACTGCGCTGGGCTGGCGCTTTACCTCAGCACTCGTCCCCCTGATCTAGTAAGTGCAAATATTATACTTTCGTTCCTGACTCGAGGGTAGCCCGTCTTGTCATTGGCGCCATTTATCTCATTTTGCGTCACAACATCAAAGAGTTCCGCAAGGTCCGCGCCGGGACAGACATTGCCGCGCCCAGTGCGCCCGACCAAAGCCTCGCAATGACAGGTTCCGTCCATAGCCCGTTTGAGTCCCAACGACGGTGGCGGCGACGTGGGCACGGAAGACCCATATGTTCGAAAGATGCGCGACGCCGGCTTCACGTCCGGAACGGCTTCTTTCTCCAATCAAGAAGGGACCTATAGGGGACCAAAAGCCACCATGTCTCCGAATCCCACGCAGCAGCGTCAAGGTCAGAGTCAGGAACCCGGCTCGCCACAAGAGCAGCCGCGCAAGGGCGTGAGGTCCGTCGGAAATCGCGATCACGGATTTAATCGAGCCAACGACGATATGCAGCGGCAACATGATCGGGACATGATATAAGTGTCTCGTGCATTATTTGTTATGTAAAATAGTTACCTTGTTTATGTGCCTTTGCGGCTATATTGCGGAAGAGGCAGCACGCATATCTTTTGATTATTGTTGTGTGTAAAGACTTTTAGGAAATTTAGGTAACATCAGAAATGACGGAAAGTGATTTTGAGATAAGCTCTTTAATTTTCATTTTTATTGAAAGTGCCGGAGATCAACAAAGATCGTGTATTTAGTTTTCAGATAACGACAAAAAAGCTCAGCGAATAAAGTAACTTGCAAGAAAGTCTTCTTCAGTCTTCTTCTTTCTTTCTATCCTTCTTCTTCATTTATGTACGCTTATTTAAGTTACTTTTTGGCGAACCTCTTTCGGCAGGATCGGCCTAAGGCCGCCCTTTTTCTCTCACTCCTTATTTGTTTTTATATTAGAACCCACTGTTTCGACAAGTGCTCCTGCGTCAATCGTGGTTCCAGGAGTGCTTTCAACATGACAAAAGCCCATCCTCACAAGGGCAGCCTCCAAGACGAGCGCCCAGTGCGTCCAATGCGTGCAGCCCTGCGAGAAGACCGTATACGGCTCTCGCAGCGGCCCATCAGCGCTAAGCTCTAGGGTGCTGCCGTCGACAAACGTGCCCACCGCAAAGACTACCTCGTCGCCGTAGCCGGGCGAGATGCCCGCAGTCGGCTGAATGTAAGCGCCGATGGGGCTCAAACGCTGCACCTGCTGGCAGAATTGAATAACCCGATCCCGGCTGCCCACCTGCACGGCCTGAATAATGTCGGTCCGCGGTGTGCCCGGGGCTGGGTTGCAAGGCAGTCCAAATCGAGTGCCCATGACCTCGGCCAGTAGCATCGCGCCTTTGAGTGACTCGCCGACCACTGCAGGGGCCATAAATAGGCCTTGCAGGATCCAGCGCGTCTTGCCCAAGGTGGCACCGCCCTCCACGCCAGGCGCGCTAAGGCGCTTGAAGGCTGCCTCGACGTAATGTCGCTTGCCAATCACGTATCCGCCCGTCGGAGCCAGCGTGCCACCGGGATTCTGTAATGGTGTGGGTGTAGGTGTGATTGTAAGTGAGTCGAGAGAAAGAACAGGACGCATATGTCAGATTGCTGTTTGTAAATTTCTCTCTTTAGATGTCCAAATTCTTTTCCTATCTATATAAAACTATGCATTTTTCTGCCTCTCACTCAATACCGCTCCCTCTCCGCTCGGGCGCGCATTCCCTCCTTTACCCTTATCCAGACCACCATCTTCCTTACCTTGATCAAAGAGCCCGCCACCAAATCTGCGCCCACATGCGTGGGCTCCATATCCTCAACGAACTCGCCGTAGCAGTTATCGACGAACACAATCAGTTCCCGGCCCGGAATTGACGCGCGAATATGGGCAATGGCATGGCCAATCTCGGCCACAGGGATGGAAGGCCGCCACTGGTACCCACAGGAGCGCTGAATGTGCAAGACTCGGATGCTGGGGTCTGCGGCAATGCGGCGGTCGATCTCGGCGAGGTCAAAATACTGCCCGGGCGCCACGGGAGTGAGAAGGTCCACTTGATCGTACCCCACGCCCCATTCCTTCAGGCTTCCCGTCAATAGCCGCTGCCCAGGAGCCGGCCCACCGCCTTCCTCCTGATGCCCCACCCGCGTTCCAATCACCTCCTCCAGCGTGTCGTAGGGAGGGCCGCTCAAGCCCAGCATCTTGTCCCCCGGTCGCAGCACACCAAAGAGGGCGCACGAGATGGCGTGGGTCCCGCTGAAGATCTGCACGCGCACGAGGGCAGCCTCGGCGCCAAAGAGAGACGCGTATATCTCTTCCAGCGTGTCGCGACCCACGTCGCCGTGCCCGTACCCGTCGATGCCATTGAACATGTGCGTCCCCACCTGGTGCTCCCGAAAGGCTGTCAGGACCCGCTTCAGGATGCGCTGCGTCCGCCGGTCCACGTCTTCAAACGCGGGGCGCAATCGCGCCTGTGCCTCGGCGACAATTTCCTCCGCTATGGCTTCCCCTTCAGCACAAGCGGTGGCGGCACGCTGCTGCGGCAACGCGCCTCTTCTCCTCGCAGGTGCTGGGCCCATGGCATGGATGGTGGCAGGGGGGATAGAGGAGGTCTGGGGAGCAAGCAGGGCGCGACGCGACAAGGTGATGGCAGGCACGAACGCCACTAGCACGGCAGGGAGGACCAGGACGCACACCAGCAGCAGTGCGGGCCCCGATCTGACGACGCCCCGTCCTCGTGGCGGCAGGAGCAACATGGCCATCCGATTCCTAGGTCTAGGTTGTAGTTGCCTGGCCCAGCCGCTGTTCGGTCCTGCGCCTGTTGGTGGTGTGTGTGCCAAAGTTTGTATGAGAAACTACCACGCGTGCCTGAGGAAAATGGTGCAGGTGGAGACAAGGCCTGTGATGAGCCCAGCGCTGGGGTGGCAATGTGGTGTACAGAGGGAGCTTGACCGGCCCTTTTGA
>Ga0209491_10010339_pt1 | contig 11236 bp, 14 predicted proteins | sample BON02_FD_187213 | JGI IMG/M metagenome (GOLD analysis project Ga0209491, IMG submission 187213) | Freshwater microbial communities from Lake Bonney liftoff mats and glacier meltwater in Antarctica - BON-02 (SPAdes) (version 2) | ecosystem: Environmental > Aquatic > Freshwater > Ice > Glacier...
ACGCTGCTCCTGCTGCTGTTGCCTATGCGCCTTCCACTCCTATCACCGCAGCTACGCCCACGGGCGCGCGCCTCTCCTTCCGCCAACGCCTGGATTCTGAAGAAGGACGTCGTTCTGCTAAGTCTCAGAGCAGCAGCAGCAGCAGCAGCAGCGGCATGGGCGAGGGCCTCTCCTTCCGTCAGCACTTGGACGCGGAGGAAATAGAGCGCTCGCGTCGTTAAATCTGTTTAATTCAAATATTTAAGAGCGAAATGAGTGAGAGGAACAAGATAGAGGAGAGAAGTAGGGTGTGTACATAATAGCAGGGAACGGGAAGAGGAGAGGAAAAGAGTGTGAGGGGAAAGAGAGAGGGGTAAGAACGAGGGGAAGAGAAAGGAAAAGGAAAAAGAGGACGCATTTTTTTTTCATTCTTCGTAGTCAAGCAAGGGATCTTCTTATCTATCCGTGCATGTGTATGGCTCTCAGTATCTTTCAATTGTGTGGTTTAAGTGTTCCAAGGGGGGTTGGAAAGAAGGAGGGAGGGAACGAGGGAGGGAACGAGGGAAGGAGCGGTGGGGTCTTTGTGTGATAAGGAGGAGAAAGGGTCTACACATTTCGTTCATGTTTTTACCCAGCAAGCGGCGGCTTACGCGACACACACGCTAGCCACGAATAAGAAAAAGGAAGGAAAGAAAAGGAAAGCTGAAATTTTATAAATACTGCTCATGCTTGGGGCGTCGGTGTTTTTTTGTTCCTTTTTCATGGTAAGTGCTTCTTTGACTTGCTCCAATAAAACTTTTCTTTCCTTCCGACACTTGTGGGCGGAAGAGTGAGCCATCAAAAGAATCAAGAATCAACAAGCAACAATCTACACTTTTTCTCCTCGTTCTCGGAGACCCTCGCGCCCTTCTCCTTCAAATTACAAATGTGATTTATCGCAGAATGTACTAAATTTGATTTCACCTTTTTCATCTAGCTGATGTTCCTCTCGGGGAAGTGTAAGAAGAGGGGGATGTGGTACGAAAAGAATACGCAAAGCTTCGAGCTCCGCCAGCAAATCAGGGAGAATGACAAGCGGGATAAGTCAGGAAGCCGCAAGACACAATTTCCCCGCCCGATCGATGTTAACGGAGGACACGACAACCATTGGTTTGTTTGGTTGTCGTCTCGTCGGTATCATAATCAGACCAAGCACTTGTGCCATTTGTTGTTTCTGATTTAATCCGCCCATCGTACCGCCTATGTAGACGCTGCAATCAAAGCCCTCCGTAAATGTTCAGACACACCTCCTTCTTCCCTTTTCTGGAAGACCGGAGACGGGACCCGCTGCGACGTAGGACAATGAGGAGAAGAAACTTTGAACATATGTGCTAACTATTCTCCCACCACTCCGTATAGCCGGCGCTAGACCGCCTCTTGGCTGCGTTACCCATGATCCATCTCACGAAAGAAGGGTGCCTGAAGGAGCATGAAGTACTTTGGAGTGGAGTCTGACGCCTGAGGGCATAAGTATGTGCGAAATAAGGAGAGAGCGTCGGTACGGCATCAAGGAGTGGACCTAAGTGTAATTCTCACCGTGCGACAAACAAAGGACGCTTTTCCATTGGAAGGTTGTCCCACAGTGGAAATCACATTCAGCCCCACCGCTTTGTGATCGCGACGGTCCCTACTTAGACAGCACATGTTTACTCTCACAGGCAGAAGACCCTTCACCAAAGACTTTCGTACTCGTTAAGGCACTCTTTGTTCATGGATTCAGAAGGGACAGGCTAGAGGCGATGGGCACCGGCTGCCATGGACGATGACAGTGAGCAACATTCCTCAAGTTATGAAAGCGCCCAGGCACTCCCCCATGCACAGGCTTGCGAGAACATTCGCAGACGGCAGTGCAGGGAAGGGCGATGGACTGCAGCCTTGGCCAAGGTGACGGAATGCGGCGCCGAGCAGGACGTTAGTGTGCTGGTAGACAGCGCGTGGCGAAGTGGCCCCGGAGCCTGGCCTCGGAGCCAGGCCACTTGGCAACAGCACTGGTGGTGGGTGGCGCGGGCGGGCCGTGGGGTTACCCTGTGGGAGCAAGTGAGGAAAGGAGGACGGGCAAAGTCAAATTAAGAAACAAGAGATAAAACAAGCAAGCGAAAGATCACACAACATGTCTTTGTCTTGACGAGAATGTGCGATACAAAACAAAGATATCACGTGCCGAGACAATTGAGTAAAAGAAGGGCACGAGACGCAGACCAGCCAGGGATTCTCCTTGAAAAGCCACGTGCCGCCGCAAAGGATGCGGAAGGCACGTTCGTACAAAGTGCGGAAGGCACGTTCGTACAACGCGGAATTTTAGCACGGGTGCATCGTGTACCTTTTCGTGTTCACGACATGCTGCATCCTGTGTGTGTGTATTGCCGTGCTGCGGCGGGCATTTGGAGCGGAAATACGTGCCCGCAGCATGGGAGGTTACTTCCTCACGACGGGCAGAACTTTCCTGCTAGGTGTGCTGCGCCAAAATTTGCTGCTTCACCGGCAGAGAGAAGACAGCTTGTGCTACAACCCTGTAGGTGTTGTTCATTGGCTGGTTAGGAACCTCGTGGGCTCGTCCACAATACAATGTCTCGTCATTTATCTCTCATCTTCCCACCACATACACACCACCCTCCATTTCTCGCTCCCTCCTCACTCCTTTCCTCCATCCTCCACTCCACGCCACACTGCACATATGTCTAGATGCCGCGTCATCACGCGGACATGTCGCACAAGCCTCTGTGGCCCCTCGATGAACGGGACGGCGCCGCGCTTACGTGTGCCTTGATCGCCCTTGCGGTCGCTGCCTTTGGGGGTGTGGGTGGGGGTGGGGTTTTGCTGCCTATTTACATCCTCGTCCTCGACTTTCGCCTCAAGGAAGCCGTCGCTTTGGCCAATGCCACGATTCTTGGAGGTGCAATCGCAAATGTGTGGTTTGCCAGCCGAAAGCGCCACCCTTACGTGGACCGGCCTCTGGTAGCGTGGGACTTGATTTTACTTTTTGAGCCCGTTGTGATTTTCGGGTCTGTCCTCGGCTCTTTTGCCAACAAGCTCCTGCCCGACGTGGTTCTCGAAGTCATTCTGGTGATCCTGTACGGCACCCTTTCCTACCAGACCATGTCTCGGGCCGTCCAATTGGTGGAGAAAAAGGGCGGCTGGTGGTACATTTGCAAACGCCTGCCACCCACCGGCATGAACTCACCCACCGCCGCAGCTCGTCCTACCGCCGTATCTCCTCCTGTGCAAATCCCATTCAATAACACCGCAACTCAAGAAGATGCCATCGACGACGCCCGCGAGAGTAAGGACAATATGGACACAAAGAACGTTGACGAAAATACGCCCTTGAGTGGGCCCAGCTGCGACGACGATGCCTCTTATCACTCAGCCTCTTGCGTGCTTGATACCGAAGACAGCTTCTACAATCTGCCCTCACCAGGCACCCCCGAAAGCTGCACTGCAAAGAAGGAGGTGGTGGTGAGGCGCCTGAAACATCAAGAGCAGTACGTGCAGTGGTGGAAGCCTGCCGCAATTACCCTGTGCTTTGTTGGCATGGCGGCCTTGAGGATTGGTCAGAAAGCTGTCCGCTGCGGCTCGACCACGTACTGGATCCTCACATTGGGCCTCTTACCCTGGGTGCTGCCTTTCTTCCTTCTCGCACGACGGCACGTCATCCACGACTTCAAAACCAAGAAGAGGGCCGGCTTTCCTTTCCCACCGTAAGATGTAAAGTGGACGAGATGGAATACGCTTCGCTGGCCCCTGATCTGCTCTCTCGCTGGTGTTATGAGTGGCATGCTTGGGTCGAGCGGGGGCACCATTAAGGCTCCGCTGCTGCTGGAGCTGGGCACGCCGCCCACCGTTGTCTCTGGCACGGTCGCGCAGATGATTTTGTTCACCTCGGCTTCGTCCAGTTTGGCGCTGTTAGTGTTCGGGTTTATGCCTAAGGATTATGGTCCTCTTTTGTTTGCGTATGGCGCGCTCATTACGTTTGTGACAAACTGGGCCACTCTTCGGTTGTTGGGGCGCTGGCGGAAGCAGTGGGTGGCTATGTTAAGTATCGCGCTTATTATCACTCTGAGTACGTTTACTATGGGTTTGCAGGCGGGGGTGCGTCTGAAAGAGGATCCGGCGGCTGCCAAGGCGTTTGGACGCTTGTGTGAGTGAGGTGGGAAAAGAGTAGGGACAGGGCGAAAGAGAAGGGAGCAGACAAAAGTGAAAATAGAAGGGAGTGGAAGGGGGAAAGAAGGATGTGAAGGGAAGTGAAAAGACTTAATTTACAGGGAAATGAAAAAAGAAATGAATGCGCTGCTTGTCATGCTCAGCTCTTTTTCCTGATATTTTATTTTTGCCCACTACATATCCTCATGATCAATACATACTCCCGACTCATGTCCTGCGGCCTCAACTCCACCACCCCCCAAAAGCCACCAAAAAACGAATACAATTTCACCAACTTTTCTCTATTTCCCCTTCCTTTTGTCTCTTTCTTCTTTACTTTATTTGCCCACCATGTCCTCATGCATCAACACATACTCCCGGCTCGACAGCCCAAATTGAATCATATCCTGTGGCCGTAACTCCACATACCGTGCCGGCGGGACCTCCTCCCCATTCAACTTCGTCTTGTTCACACTCTCCAAATCCATCAAATAAGGCTTCACCACCGCCCGGCCCCCCACCCCTCCCTCCTTCTCCTCCCTCCTCCTAAACTGAATCACCGCATGCTGCTTCGAGCAACTTGGATGCTCCACTTTAAGATCAGCCACATCATGCCTCCCCACCAAGTAAGCACTCTGTCGGTGCAAGTGCAAAGTATCCTTCAACTCCCCCTCCTTGAAAACATACAACCTCCACCCCTTCTCAGGCTTGCGGGCATCGTCGGGCTCCGTCCACTTAAGCACCACGCCCTTATACACGTTTCCAGTCTGAGAGTCCGTAGCCAACGCGCCCGTCAGACCAAAATCAGGTTTTGCGACTAGTTGGGGTGCCTTCGGCTTTCCTCCTTCCTCTCCTCCTTCGCCGCCTTCGCCGTCCCCTTCTTGGTCGTCGCTGGGGGCGAGTTTGCCCCATTCGCTGGAAAGGGAGGGAGGGAGGGAAGGAAGGAGGAGGATGGTGAGTATGTGTGTGTAATTTGAGTGAAGAGCTTAAGATAGAAGGAAAAGGCACAGAGAGATGTCAACATTGATCAAACAAGACACATGCATCCCTACCCTTCTCCTTCCACGACCCCCCCTAGTTTCCTATTATACTTACTAGCGTGCCTCCTGCTCCGTCGGCTTCTCCCCAAACGGCACTGGCCGCTCGCGCCTCCTCTCTTTTCTTTGTCCTCCCCCTTCTCTTCTTCCTGCTCCTGCTTCTCTTTCAGGTCGTCCACCCTCCTGCCGCTGCCCCGGGCGCTCACGCCTGCCCTCCTCTCCCTCACCACTACTAGCACCACCTGGGACGTCTGCGGTACCTTCAGCAGGACGCTCTTCCCACCTCGTCTTTCCTCGTCCTCGTTCTCTTCGGGGAGGGGATGGCGATGCCCTGTCCCTCCTCCCCTCCCTCCTTCCCCCCCTGTCCCTGTCCCTGTCCCCCTCCTCCTCCCTCCCTCTTCTCCTGCTGCTGCTGCTGCTGTACTCCCCATCTCTGTCTCGTTCCCTTTCCCTTGAACTATGGTGACGACGCCGCGAGGAGGAGGAGGAGGGAAGAGGACTGTGGCTCCTGCTCCTGCTCCTTCTCCGCCGTCGAGGAGGGCTGCGGCTGCGGCTGCGTGGCATAGGTGTGGAAGAAGTGGAGAGCGGCTGATGATGAAGCAAAGCCCGTTTGCGCGGTGCCTGTCAGCGTGGGGATGGGGAAGGATGGGGATATCGAGAGTGAGAGGAGTGAAGGAAATGATGCCGGGGTTGAGAGCATGTGTCGTGGTGTGTGTAGAGTGGTTTGTGGGTTAGGAGGCAAGAGGAGGAGGCGTTGTGGCTGATGATGCCGCTTCTTCATGCATTGCCAAAGGCCAAGAGAGCTCTCATTCCTAACTCATTCACAACACACCAACCCAACAGACACGTACAGCATCACCCCCTTGCCTTGCCGCACCTTGTCCTGCTCCTCCGGCCAACGCGCTTGTCTTCCTGCCTTCCACCCTCTCCTCACGCTTCGCCTTCCCTCCCCTCCGCCCTTCTTCACGCACCCCACACAGCCGGCAGCAGCAGCACGCACGCGATGAAGAAAGGCGGGGGCAAAGGCGCCGCCCTCGCCGCCACCGCGAGCAGTGCCAGCCTGGGTTCCATGGCCACCACGGCCTCCATCCCACCGTCAGCCAACAAGAAGGGCAAACGGGCACCGGCGGCGGCAAGTGCTGCCCCCCTCGGTCCTACGGGCCTTATCCCACCACAAGCCATCCAGGCGGCGGCAAAGGAGTTGCAGATGGCCGAGGTACGCAAATTAGGACAGGCGGTAGTCGAGTAGGAGAGGGGGGCGCAGCAGCATCCGTTAGACACAACAGTGCAGACTAGCATACCAATCACCCCTCCCTCCCTCCCGCCCTCCCTCTCCTCCCCCCTTCCACCACATCAGGTCAATGCCGAAGTCGCCTCCTTCATCGCCACCACCGTCGAATACCACCTCCGTGAAATCCTTGAGGACGCCACCAAGGTGCAAACGCAAAGCCGTCGTCGCACCCTTACAGTGGATGACCTTAATTTTGTCATGCGCCTACGAGGCCAACAGCCTGTATATGGGTATGGAGCAGGAGCGGAGGCCACGAGGGAGGTGACGACGGTGGATGGAAGGCAGGGACAAGTGGTGCTGTCAGAGTTGGGGGAGAGGAGGGAGGCGCTTGTGCAGGCGATGCAGACGGAGTTACCCAAGGTGGGTGGGAGGGGAGGGAAGGAGGGAGGGAGGGAGGGAGGGAGGACCGAGCATTTTGTGATCGTCGGCCGAGTGAAGGATCTACGGAGAGTCAAATTATTTGTACTCACACTTTTCTCCACTTCCTTTCTTCCCTCCCCTCCCCCCCCAGGTCCCCCGCGAAGTCGGCTTGCTCCTCCACTGGCTCGCCATCGACGGCACCCAGCCCCTCATCCCGCAAAACCCTCCTCCAACCCTCCTTCCCTCCACCCATGCCACCCTCAAAGCCGAAGGCGGCGCCTCGGTCATCCCGGAAAAGACCCACCCTCTCTCCCAAGAGCTCTGGCTCTACTACAAGAGAGTAGTCCAAGGGCTAATGACCCCCAGCACGCCCGAACGAGAAAAACGGCATTTTTTCGCGGCTTTGGGGAGCGAGACGGGGTTACATGAATTAGTGCCGTATTTATCATTGCATGTCCATAACACGGTCACGGCTGCTGTGGGGGCGGGAGGGAGGGGGGCGCTGGACCCACTGTGGGCGGCGATGAGGATATTTAGGTGTATGGTCGTTAATCCCCACATGCATCTAGAGCTTTATTTGCACCAGATGCTGCCCTCGGTCATGACGGTGATTGCGAATAATCGACTGGCGGCCACGAGTGTTAGTGCGACAGCGGCTGCTACTGCTGCTGCTGCTGATGGGGGAGGGGGAGGGGTGGGAGGGAGGGAGGGAGGGAATGGGGATCATTATGCCTTAAGGATTTTTGCGGCCCAGACGCTGGCGATGCTGGTGAGGAAGTATGCGGGGGTGTATAGGCCTTTGGCGAGTGTGATTTGTAAGACTTTTGCGGAGAGAGTGGAGGAGTTCTTGGAGGTCACACCGGCGGGGAAGGGGGCGTTGGCGACGTTATATGGTACTATTATAGGGATCGTGCATCTAGGTCCTAGGCCCGTGGAAGTGGTGTTGTTGCCGGTGGCTGGGCAGTTGTTGGGGAGGTTGAAAGGGATTATGGAGAATAGGGGGGTGAAGCTACGGAAGAGGGTGGAGGCCCAGCATTGTCATATGGCGCTGGTGGCCGCTGTGGGCGAGGCGAGTGAACGGAGGATGAGGGAGCCCTTGGCGGCGGTGAGGATTGAGATGTTGGGAGGGGTCGGGGTAGGAGTAGGGGTGGGTGGAGGAGGAAGAGGAGGGGGAGGAGGAGGGGGGGAAGAAGGAGGGAAGGGTGGTGGTGAGGGGGATGAAGGGAATTGGGAGGGGAGTGTCGCAGCGGAGTCCTTGGTGCCTTACGCGGCACAGAGCCTGGCGTATCCCGAGCACTTGTTGGTGTTGTAACATGACGATCGAGCGAAGGCATATTTTAACAAAGGATATTAAGAGAAAAGAACGAAAAGAAAACAAAGGAAGCAGCACTTGAAAACGTAAGAGCAAGGGAGGGTGTTGCGTTTTAGGGCATGGGCCGGGCCCAAACAAGCGAATCGTTGGCCACATCGCACACGACCAGCCACCTCATATCAGCATTTCTTGCTTAAAAAAGCTGGCTATAAGCGTTGCCTATGCTGGCCCTAAGGCTACGCAAGCGTGCAAGATGTAACACGCCTGCGTTTGGAGGCGGGTTGGAGGCTAGGCGTTCCCTCCGTGACCATTGCTTAGACGCACCAATGATGACGGAGACGCCACGCATTCGGGTTTCGACACACATGCCCCTCACCCTCTCCCCTCACCCACCCACACACCAAACAGCCACATAATGCGCATCGCCGTCTCCGCAATGCTGCTCCTGGCCGTGGGCTTGTGCCTGGACCGCAGCCAGGCCTTCTTGGCGCCTACGCCCGCCCAGCGCTCCTCCTCCTCCTTCTCCTCCCACACAATTCGCCCCTCCTCCCACATCACCATGGCCCTGGACCCCACCACCACCCTCGAGGCCTTGCAGCACGCCGGGAGCATGCTTCTGGCATACACGGACGACATCAAGCCGACGCTCAACGCCGAGATAATTGGCGTGAGCAGCATTGGGGTGTTTGCGGGCCTGACTGGTGTCTTCGCCCTGCTCACCAAGAACCTGAAGGCCAAGAACTTTGCCTTTACGCTTTCCGAAACCGAGCAAGCGGCGGTCGATGCTGTGAAGGCTCTGTATGATCCGACGGAGGAAGTTCAAAGCTTGACCGAGGCCGGCACGGTGGGGTTTGTCAAGAGAAAAGCACTGGCGGAGAAGGCCAAGGAGGCGTACCAGAAGGGGAGGGATGATCGGGATGTGCGTGACAAGACGTTGTATTACGCCGAGATCGATCCTAGTTTTTTGGCAGTCTTGCTTCGCGCCGCCAATCCCTCGGGAAGTGGTGTCTTTTATGACCTGGGCTCGGGCGCAGGGCGGGCGGTTTTGGCTGCGGCGAAGCTGGCCAAGTGGAAGAAGGCGATTGGGGTGGAATATCTGGCGGGCTTGCACAAGGAGGCTTTGAAGTACGAAGGGAAGTTCAAGCGACTGGGTGGCTCCCCGACCCAGTTCCTGAACAAGGATTTTACGGAGGTGGATATATCTGATGCGGAGGTCATTTTTGTGTATGCCACCAAGTATTCGAGGGACATTGATGATGTGCTGGCGACCGCTCCCGTGGGTGCAAGGGTTATTAGTTTGGACCGGCGACTGAATGCGCGGCAGTTCAAATTGCTCAAGACGATCGAGGACCCGGCCGGAGACTTGCAATTGGTCTTTGGGTACGTTTATGAAAAAACGGCTTAGGCTGGTGGTGGGTAGTTTATTTGAGGAGTTGTGGGGTGGGCAACAAGCCTGCAAAAAACAAAAGAGAATTATGAGCATTTTTGGAGGCATTTTCGTTTCTAGTCGGAGAGAAACATTTCCTTTATTAATTCTCACATGTTTTCTGTTTATGTTAGTGAAGTGAACGTCGTACCGGGGGATCTAGAAATGGAAGGAAAGGCACGCGACGCGGTGAAACGATACAGAAAGGGCACACTCAAGGCCGTATGTACCATTTCCAGGTGCTGCGCAACAAAAGCGACGCATTCCACATCAAAAGCACATTCCTAACCCCTGAAAATCGCCCCTAAAGGAAATGAAAAGAAGGAAAATAGGCGACGCGTCGCTCGCAAGAGACACGACGATCCAGCACGATCCTGCAAGCAGCACTCAGCACTTGCTCTCGGCTCATTATATTGCGTTGTCCATGGCCATTCCCCCCATTCCCTTGCGCCCCACACAACCACCTTGCCTAGCGTCGTGTCTTTGTGCCCGGCCGCCTGGCCTCAGCAGCGTGGTGCACTGGTGGCATGTTTTGATTGTCAAAGCTTCGACCTCCCCTCCCCCCCTCCCTTCCTCGTCATCGATTCACATGTGGGCTATTACACTCACTTGTCCCACCTCGCTCCACCCCCTATAATGAACACAAACACAGACAAGACTGCCTTCTGGGTCTTGACTACAGCAAGCAGCCAATACTACGGTTCGTCGAAGCGCTTCTCCCCTCACAAGGAAGCAAGCCCACCTCCCCACCCCCTCTTCGCGTGCGTGCGGTGCGACAACAACCCGTCCCCCACCCTCACCCTCTCACCAGACCGCAACCATGGTCGAACTGAACCGAGCCCACAACTTCGCCTCCTCTTCCTCCCTCGCCTCTTCCACCTCCTCCTCCCCACCCTCCACACCGACCGCCCACGGGTTACGACACAATGCCTCCTCCTCCTCCTTGGCAGGCTCCGCGGGCGGCCTCTCCTACGAAGACCACCTCTCGGCCTCCTCCTACCGGGCACGACCCTCCCGATTCCTCAAGCTGGTCAATTGGTGGCACACGCTTTCGGTGTATTTCCCCGCGATTTTGTACGCGCTCATCGCCGTGCTTGTTGCCCAGCTGTTTGTGGACGTGACGGACCACGGGCGAGAGATCAAGGTAAGGCGAGGGAGGGATGGAGAGAGGGAAGGCAGGATCAGAGAATGCTTTGTTTATTGTGTTACGATATCGATGTTTGCTGGTTATGCCTCGACGCTCCTTCCCATCTCATCCCCTCATCTCCCTCCCTCCTTCCCTCCTTCCCTCCCCCTCCCCCCCCAGGAATTCGTGCACATGGTCGAATCCGTCAAGACCGTCGGCCTCTCCCTCCTCATGAAAGTCACCCCCCTCTTCATCCTCGGCCTCTGGTGGGCCACTCACCGACACCGCCCCATTTACCTGGTCGATTTCGCCACCTACAAACCCCCCCAGTCCTGGAAAGTGAGCCAGGCAGACGTCATGGAAATCATGAAACGCAAAGGTTGTTTTACTCAGAAATCGTTAGAATTCATGGAGAGGATTTTGGCGAATAGTGGCACGGGTCCTAGTACGGCCTGGCCTCCTGGCATTTTGAAGTTGTTGAGGAGGAAGGGGTTGAAGGTGGAGAAGGAGGGGGAGGGGGAGGGGG